>OAWH01000008.1_pt1 | contig 174096 bp, 165 predicted proteins | sample 1476611 | NCBI WGS metagenome assembly OAWH01 (sample SAMEA2580164, study PRJEB22360) | human gut metagenome | biome: human gut; feature: human-associated habitat; material: faeces | place: Denmark | collected 2008/2010
TGAACGGAATGACCACCAGAGCCGTATGTTCCCCCTCACCCCAGCCCTCTCCCACAGGGAGAGGGAATTCGATCGTAGGGCGGGTAAGCGCAGCGCCACCCGCCAGATTTTTACAGCCAGTTCTTCCGCTTAAAGTACAGATACGGCGCCAGCCCGGCGAGGATCATAAAGATAATCGCCCCCGGGTAGCCAAAGCTCCACTTCAGCTCCGGCATAAACTCGAAGTTCATCCCGTAGCTGGACGCCACCAGCGTCGGCGGCAGGAACACCACGGACACCACCGAAAAGATCTTGATGATGCGGTTCTGCTCGATGTTGATAAAGCCCATCGCCGCCTGCATCAGGAAGTTGACCTTCTGGAACAGGGATTCGTTGTGCGGCAGCAGGGATTCGATATCGCGTAAGATCTCACGCGCCTGCTCCAACTGACCGCCCGGCAGACGCGCCTTGCGCACCAGGAAGTTCAGCGCGCGCTGGGTATCCATCAGACACAAACGCACCTTCCAGCCGATATCTTCCAGCTCAGCCAGCGTGGACAACGCTTCGTCGTACTCATCGCCCTGATGGCCTTCCATGATCACGCGGCTCAGCTTTTCCAGGTCGCTGTAGATGTTTTCGATTTCATCCGCCAGCTGTTCGATTTTGGTTTCGAACAGATCCAGCAGCAGCTCATAAGCGTTGCCGTCCATCATCGCCTGGCTGCGGGCACGCATACGGTAGAGACGAAACGCAGGCAGTTCGCGCTCGCGCAGGGTGAACAGGCGGCCATCGCGGATGGTAAACGCCACGGTGGAGTTCCCCGCGTGGTCTTCGGCATCTTCGAAAAAGAAGAAGGAGTGAATGTGCAGGCCGTCTTCGTCTTCAAAAAAACGGGCGGATGCTTCGATGTCTTCCAGTTCCGGGCGTGTCGCCAGGCTTTGCCCCAGTTCAGATTGTACGCGAAGGCGCTCATCGTCGTCCGGCTCGACCAGATCCACCCATACGGCATCAATGAGGGGCTGTGACTCTTCGGCTTCAAGCCGAGTCAGTCGGTTATTTTCGAGTTGAAATGCGCTCAACATGACCGGGACTCCCAATGCAAAAAATATCGGACAGTTCGGTGGGCACACAGAAACAAATTGGGTTTCAGACCATTAAACAGCCTGACTCAGCGCGACGGAAATGATGCAGTCGCTGACAACCACTAAGGCCATCAGCAAGAGGAGATAGCCTTAGGAGTTGTTCCTGGATGACAGGGAATTGAGCCAGTATCTACTGGGTGTGTCCAAGGCGAATGTCCTCTTAGCGTAATCGTGCGCGCATGTTACGCCAGCAATAACTGTGGCGTCAACACGCAACGGAACGCTGAAGGGCATTAATTGACCTTCAACGTATAAGGCTAGCAGATTATTACAAAATAGTGATATTTTTCTGAAAGTTACACACTTTCCAGCTTGGCATAGGCTGCCACCAGCCATTTGATCCCCTGCCCCTGGAACGCTACCTGCAAACGGCTGTGCTCGCCGCTGCCTTCCAGGTTGACGATGGTGCCTTCGCCAAACTTCGAGTGGCGCACGCGCTGGCCCAGCTTGTAACCGGTGTCGGTTTCAGAGATCGGCGAGCCCATACGCTGATGGCTGACCGGACGGCTGATGCTGGCGCGCAGGCGCACCTCTTCCACACACTCTTCCGGCAGTTCGCCGATAAAGCGCGACGGACGGTGATACACCTCTTTCCCGTACAGGCGGCGGGTTTCCGCGTAGGTCAGGGTCAGTTTCTGCATCGCACGGGTCACGCCCACGTAGGCCAGACGACGCTCCTCTTCCAGACGCCCGCCTTCATCCAGCGACATCTGGCTCGGGAACATCCCCTCTTCCATCCCGACGATGAACACCTGCGGGAACTCCAGACCTTTCGCGGAGTGCAGGGTCATCAGCTGAACCGCATCCTGCCAGGTATCGGCCTGCCCTTCACCCGCCTCCAGCGCGGCGTGAGAGAGGAATGCCTGCAACGGCATCAGGTCTTCGTCTTCTTCGTTGTAGCTGAACTGGCGCGTTGCCGTCACCAGTTCCTCTAAGTTCTCAATACGGGTCTGGCCCTTCTCGCCTTTTTCCTGCTCGTACATGGTGCGCAGGCCGGAATCTTTGATCACCCGGTCGGTCTGGACGTGCAGCGGCATGTCGGCCGTTTCCTGCGCCAGCGCGTCGATTAACTCCAGGAAGCGCTGCAATGCGCTGGCGGCGCGCCCGGCAAGGGCTTTTTCCTGTAACAGCTCGCGGCACGCCTGCCACAACGTGAGCTGACGATCGCGCGAGGCCTGACGCACCACGTCCAGCGTACGATCGCCGATGCCGCGCGTCGGCGTGTTCACCACGCGCTCAAACGCCGCATCGTCGTTACGGTTGGCAATCAGACGCAAATACGAGAGCGCATCTTTGATCTCCTGACGTTCGAAGAAGCGCATACCGCCATAAATGCGGTACGGCATGCTCACCTGCAACAGCGCCTCTTCCAGCACGCGCGACTGGGCGTTGCTGCGATAGAGAATGGCACACTGCTCCAGCGCGCCGCCGTTCTCCTGCCAGGTTTTAATGCGGTTCACCACGAAGCGGGCTTCGTCGAGCTCGTTGAAGGCGCAGTAAATCGAAATCGGTTCGCCGTCGACGCCATCGGTCCACAGCTTTTTACCCAGGCGCCCGTTGTTGTTCTCAATCAGGGCGTTGGCCGCGCTCAGAATGTTGCTGGTAGAACGGTAGTTCTGCTCCAGACGGATGGTTTGCGCGCCGGGGAAATCGTTGAGGAAGCGCTGGATGTTCTCCACCTGCGCGCCGCGCCAGCCGTAGATAGACTGGTCGTCATCGCCTACGATCATCACCTTGCCGGTATCCCCGGCCAGCAGGCGGATCCAGGCGTACTGGATGTTGTTGGTATCCTGGAATTCGTCCACCAGGATGTTGGTAAAGCGTTCACGGTAGTGTTGCAGAATATGCGGTTTGTTCAGCCACAGCTCGTGGGCGCGCAGCAGCAGCTCGGCGAAATCCACCAGACCGGCGCGATCGCACGCTTCCTGATAGGCCTTGTAGACGTTCTGCCAGGTCTGCTCGACCGGGTTACCGAAGCTCTGAATATGATGCGGACGCAGCCCTTCGTCTTTCTGACCGTTGATGTACCACATCGCCTGACGCGGCGGCCACTGCTTCTCATCGAGGTTCATCGCCTTGATCAGGCGTTTCAGCAAGCGCAGCTGATCTTCGCTGTCGAGGATCTGGAAATCCTGCGGCAGGTTAGCGTCCATATGGTGCGCGCGCAGCAGACGGTGCGCCAGGCCGTGGAAGGTGCCAACCCACATGCCGCCCTGGCTGGTGCCCATCAGCTGCGCGATACGGTGGCGCATCTCCGCCGCCGCCTTGTTGGTGAACGTCACGGCCATAATCGAGTACGGCGAGCAGTTCTCCACGCTCTGTAGCCAGGCGATACGGTGAACCAGCACGCGCGTCTTACCACTGCCCGCTCCAGCCAGTACCAGCAGGTTCGTACGCGAGGCGGCAACCGCGTCACGCTGTTTATCATTAAGGCTGTCGAGCAGGTAAGAAACGTCCATTGGCACCGTCACGTCATGTCGGGCAGGCAAATGTTTCCATTCGCCAAAACCCTGTTAATTTATACAGAACAATTGATGATTATATCAGCGTCGTGAGGGATGCCAACCGTGAAATTTCCACGTGCGGCAGAAGACGGCTATCCGGGGTAGTCATCAGATCGGCATTTTCCGGCTTGATCCAGCAGGCCTGCATGCCGCAGCGGATCGCCCCGGCGACGTCCGTGGTCAGGTCGTCGCCCACGTGCAGGATCTCACCGAGCGGCAAATCCAGTTTTTCCGCTGCCAGATGATACATATCGTTGAACGGCTTCGAGCGTCCGTGCGGGCCCGCGCGCAGCACGAACTGAAAATAGTTCCCCAGACCAAACAGTTCAGGCTGAGCGTTGCCGTTGGTGATGGCCACCAGCGGCCACTTTTCGGCGAGCTTCGCCAGCGTGTCGTGGGTCTCCTGCGGCACGTCGATCCGACTGCGCCATTTGGCGAAGTTTTCCATGGCCGCTTCGGCCCCCGTGGCCGCATCCTGCGCGCTCAGGCCGGCGTTGAGCATCGCCTGCTCAACCGCACGGCGGCGCCATTCGGTCACGTCGTGGTAAATCTCCGGTTCGGTTTCCCGCAGGGACTGACGCAGCTGCTGGAAGTCTTTGTTCTGCATCGCTTTCAGCGCAGGATGGTAGTTCTGCACAAACGCCAGCGACTCCTGCTCGGTACGCAGGATCACCGGGCGGTTATCGTAAAGAGTGTCATCAAGGTCAAACGTCAGGGCTGATATCTGACCGAGTGGGCGGTAAAAACGCATTATTTCCCCCGTTTGGCGCGTGGATGCGCCGCGTCATACACCGAGGCAAGGTGTTGGAAGTCTAAGTGGGTATAGATTTGGGTGGTCGACAGATTCGCGTGACCAAGCAGCTCCTGTACGCCGCGCAGGTCGCCGCTTGATTCCAGCATGTGCGTCGCAAAGGAGTGGCGCAGCTTGTGGGGGTGAACGTGGCTGTTCAGCCCCTGCTTAATGCCCCACTCCGCAAAGCGCTTCTGCACGTTACGCGCCGAGATCCGCTTGCCGAGTTTCGACAGGAACAGCGCATCTTCGTCGGCGCCAAACAGCCCGCGAAGGTCCAGCCAGTGCTCAATCCAGGAGACCGCATTGCGGCCGATCGGCAGGCGGCGCTCTTTGCTGCCCTTGCCCATTACCCACACCTCGCCGGACTCCAGATCGAGGTGCTTTAAGTCGAGGTTCACCAGCTCAGAGAGACGCAGGCCCGCACCGTACATCACCTCCAGCATCGCGCGGTCGCGCACGGCCAGCGGATCGTTAAGATCGATATCCAGCAGGCGGTTTACGTCGTCGACGTCGATATTTTTCGGCAGATGACGCGGGGCTTTCGGCGTGGCGATCCCTTTTGCCGGGTTGGCTTTCAGACCGCCCTGACTGACCAGCCAGTCGAAGAAACTGCGCAGGGCAGAGAGCCGGAGCGCCAGGCTCGCCGGGCTGAGATTTTTTTTACGGCTACGCACGACGAACCCGCGTACCGTGGCGGCGTCACATTGTTGCCAGCTTTTCAGGCCGATTTCATCGGCAAGCTGCATGATGGCATCAAGCTGACGCTGATAGTTGAGCAGCGTAATAGGGCTGAGCTGGCGTTCTACGCCCAGATAGCGCAGAAAGCGGTTGACGTCAGTGGCGAGCAATCCGTCCGTCATACGCGCTCAATCCAGCGCTCCAGCAGCTCAGGCAGCATCAGGGCGATCTCCTGCAACAGTTGCGTGCCCTGCCCCTGTTCATAATGATGCGCGTCGCGGCTGGTAAATAACATCACGCCCAGGTCACCATCGCGCCCCATCAGCGACATCGCCACCGAGCCGATAGCTTTGGCTTCCGGCAGCACCACCAGCAGTTCTGGCCCGTTAAGCGGCCCCAGATAGTGGTGCTCATGGCCCAGACGCTGAATGCGCAGCGGCTCAAACGCCTGACGGCTCAGCGCCAGATGGGTAAACCCGGACGGCGCGCCAATGCGCCAGCGGTCAGGGAAGAGACGGATCGTCGCGCCTGCCAGCCCCAGCTCGCGCGCCCAGCGGTGGAAGCGGTTGAGGAACTCTTCGAGACTGTGCGCGGAAGCCAGACGCGCCTGAAGGTGCAGTAGACGGTAGAACAGGCTTTCGTTATTGCTGGCCTGCTCCATCAGCAGCGTCATGTTCTCTTCGAGCTGATTGATGTGGTTGCGCGAGCGCGCCATGTGCCATTCAACCAGCGACACGGTCTCGCGAACCGGATGCGGCACGCGCATCTGTTCGACGACGCGTGCATTGCGGATAAAAAACTCAGGATTGTGCAGCAGGTAATCCACAACAGCGCTGTCGTCCAGCTCCGTTACAGGTTCCCGCAGTTCTTCCCCTGGTTGCTTCATAGATGGATAAACCCGTCATAAACATGTGTCGCCGGGCCAGTCATGTACAGTGGATGACCCGCACCTTTCCAGGCGATATCAAGACGTCCGCCCGGTAATTCCACGCGAACCTCTTCTGCCAGTAACCCCTGTGAGATACCGACGGCCACCGCCGCACAGGCACCGCTTCCGCAGGCCTGGGTTTCGCCCGCGCCGCGCTCGTAAACCCGCAGGCGAATGTGTTCACGCTTCACCACCTGCATGAAACCGATGTTCGCCCGCTCCGGGAAGCGCTCGTGGCTTTCCAGCACCGGGCCGAGCGTTTCAACCGCCGCGGTTTGCACATCATCCACCTGAATCACGCAGTGCGGGTTACCCATTGAGACGACGCCGCACAATACTGTCTGCTCGGCGGCACGCATAATATAGGTCTTTTCCGCTTTGTTGGCGCGAAACGGCACGGCAGAGGGGTCGAAGTTCGGCTCGCCCATGTTCACGCGCACCAGTTCGTCGTCGGTGACGCTGAGCACCATCCGGCCGTTGGCGGTGCTGACGCGGATATCGCGCTTGTTGGTCAGCCCTTTCAGCCGAACAAAGCGGGCAAAACAGCGCGCGCCGTTGCCGCACTGGGAAACTTCGCTGCCGTCGGCGTTAAAAATGCGGTAGTGAAAATCCAGGTCAGGATCGTAAGGCGGCTCCACCACCAGCAGCTGGTCAAACCCCACGCCCATGTGTCGATCCGCCAGGCGACGGATCAATTCCGGGGAGAAAAAGACATTCTGCGTTACCGCGTCGACGACCATAAAGTCGTTGCCAAGGCCATGCATTTTAGAGAACTGCATCATTTGCTCCATTGCGCGGGTACAGAACGTAATTGTCAGAGATTGACCTGAGTCGGGCCGCCGTTATTGCCGCGATCGTTGGTATCCGGCGTAGATGACTCGATACCACTTTGCACCGGTTTTGTCGGCGGTGGTGCGTTTTTATCCTCTGGCGGGAAGTACAGTGGTCCCTTCAGTCCACAGCCGGTCAGGCTAAACAGAGTGACAAGAACGACAAGCGTTCGGAAGACGTTTTTCATGTAGAGGTTGCCCGTAAGTTCAAATCTGTTTCTATCATCGCAGGAGAAGACACAAAAGCAAGAGTTTGCCGCTTTCCTGCAACGGGAATTATTTAGCGTTATACTGCCGCCATCACGAAAAACAGGAATAAAACCATGAACGACAGTGAATTTCATCGCCTTGCCGATACCCTGTGGATGACCATCGAAGAGCGTATCGACGACTGGGACGGCGACAGCGATATCGATTGTGAAATCAACGGCGGGATCCTGACCTTAAGCTTCGAAAACGGCAGCAAGATTATTATTAACCGTCAGGAGCCGCTTCACCAGGTGTGGCTGGCGGCGAAACAGGGCGGTTATCACTTTGATCTGAAAGGTGACGAGTGGGTCTGCGATCGCAGCGGCGAAACGTTCTGGGATCTACTGGAGCAGGCGGCGACGGCGCAGGCGGGCGAGGACGTGAGTTTCAGGTAGTTGCGTTGCCCGGTGGCGGCTACGCCTTACCGGGCCTACAACGGCTCGAACCGTAGGCCGGGTAAGCGTTAGCGCCACCCGGCGAAAAGCCTCAGGAAAAATACTGCTGCAACAGCGGCGCAGTTTCCTGGTTAGCGGGCGCCGCAGGGGTAATCGCCTGCGTACGGAACGGGATCACCTGCGCTCGCCCATCCACATTCACAATCTGGTAGAACTGCGGCAGGTTGAAGTTGATAAAGCTTGAGCCGTAGGTAAAGCGATCGTGCGAGGACGAATAGAAGCGGCTGACGTCGCGCACCAGCTCCTCTTTGCTGCCTTCACAGTGGTGATACACCTCGGCACGGTTGGTTTCATCCAGAATGTAGATGTTAAACCCGGCGTTATCGCCCGACTCTTCGAAGAAGAACTGAATAATCCCTTCACTCGCAAAGCCATCCACCACCTGCGGCAGCTTAACGTGGTTGGTTTCCACCTGAACCGACAGGCCATGCAGTTTGTTGTGTGAAATCGCGCCGTAGAATTCAATGGCGTTCTCCAGCTTCTGCACCGACACGTTCAGGCGCTCAAAGAACAGCCCCCAGGTCTGGCCGGAGACGCGCAACGCTTTAAAGCGCCCGGTTTCCTGTCGGGTGCTGGAGAGACGCAGTTCGATGCACTCAGACACCAGTTGCTGAACGCGGGTACGAATCAGGCCTCGCAGGTGCTGACTGTAGCAGAACACCTCCACGCTGTCCGGCGGCGCGGCGTCCTGGTGCATCTTGCCGAGGATCGTTTTCAGCGCCTCGATCATCGCCTGCTCGCCGTTAAAGTGCAGGGTACGCACTTCGTTCCACGAGTTGCGGTACAGCAGATCCACGCTGCCCACCAGGCAGTTTTGCTGCTCGCCAAAGCTAAAGACGTCCAGCTTGCGGAAGTCAAAGTGAACCACCTGATTGCGGAAGGCCGCCGTCGGGTCGTATTCCAGGTTGACGATGATCGCCAGATGGCGAATCTCACACGGGCTGTAGAGCGCTTTTGGCGTCGGCGCAGGCAGACGCAGCGGGAAGTGGTGCGAGACATCCGCCACCATCTCCTGCAACTTGGCTAAATCGACCACCTCGTTGCCTTTGATAAACAACCTGGTACGTGAGGTGAGAAGGCCGTTAAACCAGGCCCAGGCCACCAGCTTGTTCAGGTAGCGGTTATATTCCAGCGGCTGATGGCTGATGATCGAATCCATGCTTGGCGCACGGTTGTACAGATACCACCCGGTGCGGTTCGCGCGGCCCGGCGGCACGTAGATAAAGGTCAGATTCGGTTCAGACAGGTCAGGCGAAATCTGTGGGTTAACCAGCGTTACCTTGCCCGGCAACGCTTCAAACGCGGCGTACAGTTTGCGGGTCAGCACCCCGATATCCTGTGGGCTGGCAGAAACGCTAAGGTTGTTACGGCGGGCAAAGCGGATCAGGTTGCGGTAGCTCTGCATCATCGCATCAAGCAGTTCGTTGTGCGCCTCACGCACCTGATCGATCTTCCAGTTGGCGCGGTTGTCGAGCATGGCGAGACGCTCTTCGTCCCATCCCCACTCTTTGACTAACTGGCTGACGACTTCACGACGCCAGCCCACGCAGGCGCGTTCGCGGCTCAGTTTTTCACAGACTTTGAGATAGAAACATCGACGCACCAGGTCAAGACGCGTGGCGTCCTCAATGGCTGTCAGGTATTCGGTGACGCGTTCCAGCATCATGCAGTAGGCATCAAGACCGTAGGAGACGATCTCCCCGTCGTGCAGACGCTGTTTAATATCTTTCGCCAGCAGGCGCGGCGTGGGGTATTCCCAGGAGTAGGCTTCCAGCAGCAGGGTTTTCAGCACCGCTTTGTACGGTGAATCAATGCTCTTATAAAGCTGCCAGAGGCTTGCGCCAAAGTACTCTTCGGCGGACAGGGAGCTCAGGCCGCCCAGATCCAGCCACTCGTTTGGCGTCAGAACGCCCTGCGAGTAAAGCGACATGACGTAGTCGTCATAATTCTCTTCTTCATCGCACGGCACCATATTCCACAGAATACGTTTCCCGGCCAGGCGAACGGCAGTACGGTAAAACTCATCCAGCAACAGGATGTGCTGAGTCGAGCCGCAGTCTTCACCACCCAGACTGCCGCTTTCGTTATGGCGGAAACGGTTTTCATCAATCAGGAAGAAGCTCACTTCCACGCCGAGCGACGCCGCCCAGCTCTCCAGCAGGCTGCATTTACGCTGCAACAGCTGGCGCTCTTCATTGTCGAGCCAGGACTGATGGCAGACCCAGATATCCAGGTCAGAAGAGCAACTTTGCCCAACCGATGACGTGCTGCCCATGGAGTAAACCCCGGTAATCGGCAGCTCGCCTTTCGGCGAATCCTGCGGCGGCATACCACGGTAGAGTTCAAGTTCAGTCAGGTAATGCTGTTGGGTTTCATCAGGCGTGAAGAGGCAAATGCCCTGGGGAACGTTACCATCAAGGTAACCTGGCATCAGCGGATGGTGATAGTGCAACAATGTTGGCAGTAGACTGTATACCTGCTGGAAAGCAGGGCCCATGGCAGCAAGCGCGCGATCCACACGCAATTGATTGATGGCATCCAGTCTCTGTTTCAGAGTCTCAATATAGAGGTACAAGACGTATCGCCTGATGTTTCCGGGTGTCGCACGCCAGTCAGAACACAAAAAGCAGCGGACCCGCAGTATTTCAAAAAATAACCGTTACCCTTTTTTCGCCTTTTGCTTTTCTGGTGGTACAGACGAAAAAATGGTCTAAAACGTGATCAATTTAACACCTTGCCGGTTGACCGTAAAGAAAGATGCGCTACATACAAGTGTAGCACCGTTCTTGACGTGTAAATTCCTGAATACGGCGATGGCTGACGAGTACGCCGCCCTGTCCCTCTCACTCTTCATCAACCGTAAAACTGCCATCCGAGTGTCAACAATGTTAGGATGGTTAGCGATTGATAATGACGGTAACAAGCATGTTAGACAATGTTTTGAGAATTGCCACACGCCAAAGTCCTCTTGCACTCTGGCAGGCACATTATGTTAAGCAGCGCCTGGAAGCCTGCCACACCGGATTACGCGTTGAACTGGTGCCAATGGTCACGCGTGGCGATGTCATTCTGGATACGCCGCTGGCCAAAGTGGGTGGAAAGGGTCTGTTTGTCAAAGAGCTGGAGCTGGCATTGCTTGAGAACCGCGCCGATATCGCCGTGCATTCGATGAAGGATGTGCCCGTTGAGTTCCCGGAAGGGCTGGGGCTGGTGACCATCTGCGAGCGCGAGGATCCGCGCGATGCGTTTGTCTCTAATCGCTATGACTCGCTCGATGCGTTGCCAGCAGGCAGCGTGGTCGGCACGTCAAGTTTACGCCGCCAGTGTCAGCTGGCTGAACGTCGCCCGGATCTGGTGATCCGTTCGCTGCGCGGGAACGTCGGCACACGCCTTGGCAAGCTGGATAACGGCGACTACGATGCCATTATTCTTGCGGTTGCGGGCCTGAAACGCCTGGGGCTGGAAGAACGCATTCGCGTCGCGTTGCCGCCGGAGCTGTCGCTGCCCGCCGTCGGCCAGGGTGCCGTCGGCATTGAGTGTCGTCTGGTTGATGCGCGCACTCAGGCACTGCTCGCGCCGCTGAATCATGACGATACCGCCGTTCGCGTAAAAGCCGAGCGCGCGATGAATACTCGCCTCGAAGGAGGCTGTCAGGTGCCAATTGGCAGCTATGCTGAATTAACTGACGGTGAGCTGTGGTTGCGTGCGCTGGTTGGCGCGCCGGACGGCTCACAGATGGTTCGCGGTGAACGTCGCGGCAAGCCGCAAGATGCCGAGGCGCTTGGCGTATCGCTGGCGGAAGAGCTGCTGAATAACGGCGCGCGTGAAATTCTGGCTGAGGTCTATAACGGAGAGCCCCCTGCATGAGCATACTTGTCACCCGCCCTTCTCCCGCAGGAGAGCAGTTAGTGAGCCGTCTGCGCGCACTGGGGCAGGTGGCCTGGAGTTTTCCGCTGATTGAATTCTCCCCCGGTCGCGAGCTGCCTGAACTCGCTGACCAGATGCGTCTCTTGCAGGAAGGCGATCTGCTCTTTGCGCTGTCGCAGCATGCCGTGGAGTTTGCCCATGCGCAGCTGCAACAGCATGCCGTTAGCTGGCCTCACGCTCCCCGCTATTTCGCCATCGGGCGCACCACTGCGCTGGCCTTACATACCGCGAGCGGAATCGATGTTCGTTACCCGTTAGATCGGGAAATCAGCGAAGTCTTGCTACAATTACCTGAATTACAAACCATTGCCGGAAAGCGCGCGCTCATTTTGCGCGGCAACGGTGGCCGCGAACTGCTGGGCGAAACGCTGCGCGAACGCGGCGCAGACGTGACGTTTGTGGAGTGCTATCAGCGCTGTGCGAAACACTATGATGGCGCGGAAGAAGCAATGCGCTGGCACGCCCGCGGTATTAATACGCTGGTGGTCACCAGCGGTGAAATGTTACAACAGCTTTGGTCGCTGATTCCGCTTTGGTATCGCGAAAACTGGTTACTCCGCTGTCGGCTTCTGGTCGTCAGTGAGCGTCTGGCGAACCACGCCCGGGAACTGGGCTGGCAGGATATTCGGATCGCTGAAAACGCCGACAACGATGCGCTGCTGCGCGCATTACAATAACTCTCAAATGGGAAGCCATAATGACGGAACACGAAAAATCCTCCGCCGTGGTTGAAGAGACCAGGGAGACTGTGGACACCACGTCACAGCCAGAGACGACAGACACAACCGTTGAGAAGAAAAACGGCAGCAACAAAACCAGCCTCACGCTGAGCGTGATTGCCATCGCGATTGCGCTGGCCGCAGGCGTGGGACTCTACGGACTGGTGAAGAAACAAGGCACCAACCAGACGGCCACCAGCGACGCGCTGGTTAACCAAATCACTGCCCTACAGAAAGCGCAGGAGACGCAAAAAGCTGAGCTGGAAGGCGTGATCAAACAGCAGGCTGCCGCCCTCGCCGACGCGAACAGCAAACGTGAAGAGTTGACCAAACAGCTGAGCGAAGTGCAGGAAAAAGTCGCCACAATTTCGGGAACCGATGCCAAAACCTGGCTACTTTCACAGGCCGATTTTCTGGTGAAACTGGCCGGGCGCAAGCTCTGGAGCGATCAGGATGTCACCACCGCCGCCGCGCTGCTGAAAAGCGCCGACGCAAGCCTGGCGGACATGAACGATCCGAGCCTCATCAACGCTCGCCGCGCTATTACGGAAGATATCGCCAGCCTGTCCGCGGTTTCTCAGGTCGATTACGATGGTATCATCCTTAAGGTAAATCAGCTCTCCAACCAGATTGATAACCTTCAGCTGGCCGATAACAACGACGATGACTCCCCGATGGATTCTGACGGCACCGAGCTGTCCAGCTCCCTGAGCGAATGGCGTATCAACCTGCAAAAGAGCTGGCAGAACTTTATGGACAGCTTTATTACCATTCGCCGCCGTGATGAAACTGCCGTGCCGCTGCTGGCGCCGAACCAGGACGTCTATCTGCGTGAAAACATTCGTTCCCGCCTGCTGGTGGCTGCCCAGGCCGTACCGCGTCACCAGGAAGAGACCTACAAACAGGCGCTGGATAACGTTTCAACCTGGGTACGTGCTTACTACGATACCAATGACGCAACCACGACCGCGTTCCTTGAGGATATCGACAAGCTGAGCCAGCAAAACATCACCATGAACGTGCCGGACAAGCTGGAAAGCCAGCCGATTCTGGAGAAGCTCATGCAGACGCGCGTGCGTAACCTGCTGGCCCAGCCGGGCGTTCCGGCAGAGCGTCCGGCTGAAGCACCTGCCGCCGCGCCAGCGCCTGAAAGCGCGCCGCAAGGAGAGTAATGATGCTAAAAGTCTTCTTACTCTTCATCCTGCTGATCGCCGGGATTGTACTGGGGCCGATGCTCGCGGGTCACCAGGGTTATGTATTGATCCAGACCGATAACTACAATATCGAAACCAGCGTAACGGGGCTGGTGATTATCCTGATCCTGGGTGTGGTCGTTCTGCTGGCAGTGGAGTGGCTCCTGCGTCGTATTTTCCGTACCGGCGTACATACGCGCGGCTGGTTCGTTGGCCGTAAGCGCCGTCGCGCCCGCAAGCAGACCGAGCAAGCGTTGCTGAAGCTGGCCGAAGGCGACTATCAGCAGGTTGAAAAGCTGATGTCGAAAAATGCCGACCATGCAGAACAGCCGGTTGTTAACTATCTGCTGGCCGCTGAGGCGGCGCAACAGCGAGGCGATGAGGCCCGCGCCAATCAGCATCTTGAACGCGCGTCTGAGCTCTCTACTAAAGATCCGATTCCGGTTGAGATCACCCGCGTTCGTCTGCAACTGGCGCGCAATGAAAACCATGCCGCCCGTCACGGCGTTGACCGTCTGCTGGAAATTACCCCTCGTCACCCGGAAGTGCTGCGTCTGGCTGAGCAGGCATATATTCGGACCGGTGCCTGGGGCTCGCTGCTGGACATTATCCCTTCCATGGCGAAAGCCGACGTGGGCGATGATGAACATCGTGATGAACTTCAGCGTCTGGCCTGGATTGGCCTGATGGATCAGGCGCGCGCCGATCTCGGCAGCGACGGCCTGAAAACCTGGTGGAAAAACCAGAGCCGCAAAACGCGCCAGCAGGTTCCTCTTCAGGTGGCGATGGCAGAACATCTGATTGAGTGTGACGACCATGACACCGCGCAGGAGATCCTCCTCGACGGTCTCAAGCGACAGTATGATGACCGCCTGGTGATGGTCATCCCGCGTCTGAAAACCAACAATCCGGAACAAATTGAAAAAGCACTGCGCCAGCAGATCAAAACCGTGGGCGATCGTCCGCTGCTGTGGAGTACGCTGGGCCAGTCTCTGATGAAACACGGCGAGTGGCAGGAGGCGAGTCTCGCCTTCCGCGCCGCGCTGAAGCAACGTCCGGACGCATTTGATTACGCCTGGCTTGCTGATTCGCTGGACAAGCAGCATAAGCCGGAAGAGGCCGCAGCTATGCGCCGTGATGGGCTGTTATTGACGTTGCAAAATAACGGAACGCAGCAGTAATTAACAGGAGGCCAGATGGCCTCCTTTTTTACGCCCATAAAAAAACGCCTGCTATAAAAGCAGGCGTTAAAACAGGTCTGTAAGACAACATATTTGGTGCTTCACTCAACGTTGTGTCCATGGTGTCTGATGAGGCCGAAGCGACATCTGTCAGTGGACGATAAGCACCGTAAACGGCTCTGCGTCATTCCTGAGTTTATGAGGCCTTAAGGCGAACATAAGAGATGGAATGAGCATCTACACGCATATTATTGCATGTAATGTGCCAGGTTTACACGCAGAACTTTTACATCGCGCAACATTTTAAGATAAAAGGAAATTATGCTGTTAAGAACCGCCTGAAGCCATACAACATCGCGCTGAAGGCGGCGATATGTCGTCACCAGGAGACAGGTTAAGAGGTAAAATAATAAATTCTTTAATATTAACGGGTTATATGTCGCTGAATCGCGACAAGGATATAGAGTGTTGTCGGGGAAAGGCTACAGGATAAAAAACGCAGAAAACAAAAAACCCCGCCGAAGCGGGGTTCAAAATTGGTCGGCGAGAGAGGATTCGAACCTCCGACCCACTGGTCCCAAACCAGTTGCGCTACCAAGCTGCGCTACTCGCCGATGTACTGCTTTTTTGAATTTTTAGTTCAACTCATTAAAAGTCGTGGTGCGAGGGGGGGGACTTGAACCCCCACGTCCGTAAGAACACTAACACCTGAAGCTAGCGCGTCTACCAATTCCGCCACCTTCGCAATTCACAACTCTTTCAATAATGGGGTGGCTAATGGGATTCGAACCCACGACAACTGGAATCACAATCCAGGGCTCTACCAACTGAGCTATAGCCACCACTGTATTCTTTCACGCGGTTCTGACTACTTCTCAGACCACCGCAGCTCTAGCGCCGGGACTAAAATGGCGCGCCCGACAGGATTCGAACCTGAGACCTCTGCCTCCGGAGGGCAGCGCTCTATCCAGCTGAGCTACGGGCGCTTAGCGCCGTTGCGGGGCTGGATATTACGTACCTCCGTCCCCGCTGTCTAGTGCTTTTTTGAAAAAAATGCGCGTTTGGTTATGGTTTGCACATTTTGCCGCTTATTCCTCCACTTTATGGGCGGAGCCACGGCGGCCCAGGCCAAAAAGTTTATATGCAGCTGTGACGGCAGCCAGGAAGATCATCCCGACAAACAGCGACATGCGGGTATCTTCATTAAAGTACATTCCAATTAATACGCAAATCAGGAACGCCATCGTCAAATAGTTCGCATACGGGAACAGAATGGAGCGGAACGGATGGCTGGCGATCGCTTTTTTGTGCGCCTGTCGGAAACGCAGCTGGCTAATCAAAATGACAAACCACGGTACCATTCCCGGCAGCACGCTGGCGCTATAGACGTAAACAAACACGCGCTGCGGATTCGGGATGATGTAGTTCAGGCAAGAGCCAATCAGCAGAATCACAATCGACACCGCTACGCCCGCCACCGGTACACCCACGCGGGAGACTTTACCCATCACCGCCGGCAGCTGTTTGTTTTGCGAGAGCGCGTAAAGCATACGCCCGCAGCTGTACATCCCGCTGTTACAGCCGGAGAGCGCCGCCGTCAGCACCACAAAGTTGATAATGGCGGCCGCCGCCGTGATGCCAATCTTAGCGAAGGTTAAGACAAACGGGCTGCCGGTGGTGCCGATCTCGTTCCATGGGAAAATGGTCACGATAACGAAGATCGCGCCCACATAGAAAATCAGGATACGCCACAGCACCTTGCCTACCGCGCTACGCAGCGTGACCTGCGGGTTTTTCGCCTCACCTGCGGTAATGCCGATCAGCTCAACGCCCTGATAAGAGGCGACAACGATACAGAGCGCGGTCAGGAAGCCTTTCCAGCCGCCAGCAAAGAAGCCGCCGTGTCCGGTCAGGTTACCGAAACCAATCGCGTGCCCGCCGTTACCGAAACCAAAGAAGATGACACCCAGACCCACAACAATCATCACGATAATGGTGGTGACTTTGATCATCGCAAACCAGAACTCGATTTCACCGTAAAGGCGAACGGCGGCAAGGTTCGCCAGCGCCACCAGCCCTACGGCGATGAGCGCGGGTATCCACTGGGCCATCTCCGGGAACCAGAACTGCACGTAGACCCCGATGGCGGTGATCTCCGAAATCCCGACGGCCATCCACATAAACCAGTACGACCAGGCCGTGAGATAGCCAAAGAACGGGCTCATATAACGGTGGGCGTAAACGGCGAAAGAGCCCGTTACCGGCTCCAGAAACAACATTTCGCCCATTGAGCGCATGATGAAGAAGACGAACAGCCCGGCAATAATATACGCCAGCAGGACGGAAGGCCCCGCCCATTTCAGCGTGCTTGCCGAGCCCATAAACAGGCCAACGCCGATAGTGCCGCCCAGCGCGATCAATTCAATATGTCGAGCTTCCAGCCCACGCTGAAGCTCCGGTTTTTTCTCTGCCATAAATCCTCGGTTGTGTTTGCTGTTTCCCGACTTATTGCCGGGTATTGTTTTGAGGGGTACTGAAATACGGAGCGAATGGTTTCTTAAATTCTGGCAAATGGCAAACAATGCATTAAAAAAATGAATGCATTGTACAGAAATTCAGCAGCTTTGCAGGGGGCGTTGCAGCGCGAACAGCAGAACGCGCTGCATATTGATTACATTTTCCCGGTGTAGTGCCAGGCGAGGTAGCGCAGCAGACGAATCTGTCGTTTGATACGCGTCGGTTGAGAAAGCAGGCGGTAGAGCCACTCCAGCCCCAGGTTTTGCCAGACTTTGGGCGCACGCTTAACGTGGCCGGTAAAGACGTCGTAGGTGCCGCCGACACCCATATAGAGCGCATCCGGGCTGACCAGACGGCAATCGCGCATCAGAATTTCCTGGCGCGGCGACCCCATGGCGACAGTGACAATTTTCGCCCCGCTGTCGCGCACGCGCTCATATAACGCCTGGCGATCTTCCGGCCTGAAATAGCCATCCTGACTGCCCACGATGTTAACATTCCACTGGCTACGCAGCTTTTGTTCGGTCTGCGCCAACACCTCTGGCTTGCCGCCGATCAAAAATACCGGCGTGCCTTCAGCGCCTGCGCGTTCCATAAGCCGTTCCCAGAGGTCAGCTCCCGCCACGCGAGACACATTAGCGCCTGGAAACTTTTTACGAATTGAACGCACCACGCTAATACCGTCGGCGTATTTAAACTCCGCGGCTTCAATCAGGCTTTTCACTTCCGCATTATCTTCAACCGCCAGCATTTTTTCTGCGTTGATGGCCACCAGCGTACCCGATTTCATCTGCCCGTCCGCGAACAGGAAATCCAGCGCGTGTTGCATGTCACGCCAGCCAATAAGCTGTAGCCCACGCAGCGCGTAACGCGGGGCTGAAGTTGTATCCGTCATCATAATCCCTACTCAGACTTGCGACAGCGTTGTGCTGCCCTGTGGCTCACGTCTGTGCACAAGCCCTGCACTGTCAAACAACCAGTACAACAGTTTTGCCAGCAGCAGACAGAGACCGAAAACGACCATAAAGAACACCACGCGTGAGACGAATGAATCCAGCCCCTCGCGCGCCAGAACGATCATATTGAAAATGGCACCGAAACAGAAACTGTGCAAAACAGCGGCTTTGTAGCGGTTGGTCTCTTCGTTACCCAGCGTATATAGCCAGTCGAACCATTTTATGATCAGCCCGACCGCGATCGCGCCCGGCAGGATAAACCACGTTCCGCCCATCACTACCAGCGAGCCAATCAGGGTTGGGGAAATCGCCAGGCCCGAATGGTTGTTCAGCACTTCCCAGGTAAAGTAGTTCGCCGTATTCAGGACAATACCGGGACGGTCGGGCCACAGCCACGTCGGTATAAAGACATAGAAATCGCGAACAATCGGCGCCAGCCCCTGGAATTCGATTTTGTCGTAGTTTTGCAGCAGTAAAGCCAGGTTTTCCCACGGAGAGAAGGTATCGCGCGTCAGATACAGGAAGGTATAAAACGCTTCGTCGCCGGCCACGTTCAGTCCGTAGCGCTTCAGCGCCAGCCAGAACATCCCCACAATGCCAAAGACGCCTGCCGCCGCCAGCATCCACAGCGAGATCCAACCGCGAATAATGCCGATAAACAGGAAAATCGCGAAGGCGATAATGATGTTAGCGCGGGTGCCGCCGACGATCATGTAGGTCAGAATGCCAAATGCGACGGTGCTGACCAGGAAGAACAGCCAGGCTTTGCTGTCCTGACGCAGGAAAAAGACCACCAGCATCGCCGGAATGAAGAAATAAAAGAAACGTTTGAGCGCGACGCCGGAGACTTCGGCGGAGAAAATCTGGCTATAGGACTGCAACTTAAACAGTAAAAAGCCGTTATGCATGAAGAAAATCGCCACGCTGACGAGGGCGATAGTCATCAGCATAACCCACGTCAGATGGGTTTCTACCCGATTCATAGTAAACAGTGGACGACGGGGTGTGGTGTCTTTCGCCGCGCGCAGGCGCGTTTTATAGGTGACGTAATACACCGCGTAAAAGCAGGTCGCAGAGAGCAGCGCCTGCAACAAGATTTCCGGCGGAGCGACGCCCACATCAAAGCGGAACACGAGGATGCTGGTCAGCGGGAAGCCAAAGAAAAAGGTCAGCAAAAACAGCAGCGAGAAGAATACGTTGAAGTTAAAACGTACGCGCCGGAATTCAAACCAGGTGAGCGTGGCGATAAACAGCGTGCTCAGCAGCCAGACCACCAGCAAGCCGCTAAATTGCAACTGGCTCATGCGTTGTCTCCTGAAGCAATACGCAGCGCGCGGTGCCACGGCGTGAGATAGTTCGGGCTGAAAAAGTCGATGCTATTTTTATCCACCAGCGTGAGCTGACGCTGCGCTTCCCGTACCACCTCGACATTAAGCGTGTCAGAGGTAAACAGCACCGGAATATGCTGTTCGGCCATGTCCTGCCAGAACGGGTTTTCGCGGTTGAGCACGCACGGTACGCCCGCCTGAATCAGCAGACACAGCGTACCAATCCCCTGCTGACGGGCAAAGATGAAATAGCCCAGATCGCATTTTCGCAGCAGCGCGAGATAGTCATCAAATTCCAGCTTATCGCTGAGAATGTGCAGATTTTCCGCGCTAAACAGCGCAAGCCCCTGCTGGCGAACGTCATCGATGTAGGCGTCGTTATTGGCGGGATAGCCCATCGGCACCACCACGTTCACCGTATCGCCAAACTGCTGATGCACCGCCCGCAGCGCCGCGACATGCTCGTTACTGCGATCGCCGGAATTTCCCACCAGGATAGTCAGTTTGCCCTCACGAACCGCGTCATTCGCCATGGTATTCAGTGCCGGATCCATACGGGTCGGAAAATAGAGCAGTTCCCCGCGAACCTTCGGGTGCTGTTTAGCAAAATAGTTGAGGTCGCCACGGGTAGCAAAAACGCAGCCCACGCGCGCCTGCGCCAGACGACGCAGCGGATAGAAAAGACGGAACTTCCAGCCGTGGGAGACTTCGTAGAGATCTGCTCCCCAGATATGCCAGCTGAACTGGGAAGGTTTTATCCCGCCGCTTAACAGCGCCAGCCACAGCCCGGTATTGAATTGTCCGTGGAAGAAGAAACGGTGGCTTCGGTCCGCTTTGGCTTTCGCGACAACGGCTTTGGTCAGGGCCGCTTTGTCTGGCCAGAAGGTGATGTGCAATGCCGGACACGCCGCGCTCAGGCCGTTATCGCGTCCAACGACCATAAACTCGCGCGCATCGGGCGTGCCGGATGCCAGTTCATCGTTGAAGAACCGCAGAACGGTCTGGTTATGATGCGGGATATCCGATCCCAGTATGTGTATCAGTGCAGTCATGCGCGTTTACGCCAAAGTAAAAATACGCCGCAACAGGCAGCGAAATAAACGATATAAGTTGCCATATAGGCCTGAGCCGCCCCCAGCGCACCGTGGGTGGGGATCAGCCAGTGAGAAAATGCCGTCAGCAGCGCAAACTGGCCGATCTCTGCCAGGATATACAACCGCAGCGAAGCCTTCGCAATCACCAGATAGCCGAAAACGTATGCCCCCACTTTCAGCACATCGCCGACCAGTTGCCAGGCAAACAGATCGCGCATGGCGGTAAACTTCGCCGAAAACAGCAGCCAGATGGCGAAATCACGCAGTAACCAGACGGTAAAGCTGGCGATCGCAACCGCCGGCAATACAAAACGCAGGGAGCGAAAAATCTCGCGGGTAATATCCTGCCTGGAAGTCAGGCGCGATAAGGTTGGCAGTAAATAGACGCTAAAGGAAGCCGTAATAAATTGGAGGTAAGCATCTGAAATACTGCTCACGCCCTGCCAGATCCCCACTTCATCCCAGCTGTAATGCGCTGCCAGCAGGTTTCGCATCATCACGTAGGCAACGGGAAGCGTTACCGAAGTGATGAGCGCCATCAGGGTAAACTTTCCTAGCTGCCCCGCCAGCATCTTGTCCCACTGCGGTTTCAGGTAATTCAGCGGGACATTGCCTCTGCGCATCAGCATAAACGCTGCCGGAATGACAACGAGCGCAGACACCAGCGCCAGCCCCAGCAGCGCGCCTTCATAGCCGCCCAGCCGATAGCAAAAGTAGTAGGCGACAACGCCGATGATGCTGCCGAGGATCAGCGCCAGCGCATTCCCGGCGGCATCACGGAAGCCTTTCATCAGCGCCAGCAGCAGGTTTGCCCAGGCGATCCCCATCTGAACGAGCGCCACCAGGCGCACCAGCCCCTGATAATGCGTGTGTCCGAACAGTCCCTGGCTGATGGGTGCCGCCGCCAGCAAAAAGACGACGGCCAGCAACGTAGAAAAGCCCAGCACCATTGCAGAGGAGGTGCCCACCACCGTGCGGAGCTTTTCGGCATCGTCATGATACTGCGCGACGTATTTGGTGACGCCATTGAATATCCCGGCTCCCGCCAGCACGCCAAGCACCGTGACCAGCTGGCGGAAGTTCCCTGCCAGCCCAACGCCTGACGGACCAAATGAGACGGCCAGCAGCTTGACGACCAGTAACCCGGCGCCAATTTTTACAAGCGTGGACGCTGCCGTCCACACCGACGCTTTTGCCAGAGACATATCAGGCGAAATAACTCAGAAGCGAATTGATCACCGTACGCTGGTTCACCGGCGCGAGGTTGTAGAACAGGGGCAGGCGGAGCAGACGTTCGCTCTCTTTGGTGGTGTAGCGGTCTTCACCGGCAAACATCCCGAAGGCTTCGCCAGCCGGGCTGGAGTGCAGCGGAATATAGTGGAATACCGCCATAATTTCCGCCTCTTTCAGCCAGGCAATCAGCTTGCTGCGATCGTCGTTATCGCGCAGCTTGATGTAGAACATGTGAGCGTTGTGGATGCAGTCTGCCGGAATAGTCGGCAGTTCAATACGTCCGGCTTTTGCCAGCGGCTCCAGCGCGTCGTAGTAGGTTTGCCACAGGGAGAGGCGTTGCAGATTGATGCGCTCTGCCGCTTCCAGCTGCGCCCAGAGATACGCGGCCTGCAAATCCGCCATCAGGTAGCTTGAGCCGATATCGCGCCAGGTGTACTTATCCACCTGACCGCGGAAGAACTGGCTGCGGTTGGTCCCTTTTTCACGGATCACTTCCGCACGCTCCACCAGGGCACGATCGTTAATCAGCGTCGCGCCGCCTTCTCCGCCTGCGGTGTAGTTTTTGGTTTCGTGGAAGCTAAAGCAGCCGATATGACCAATGGTGCCCAGCGCGCGCCCTTTGTAGGTGGACATCACGCCCTGCGCGGCGTCTTCCACCACAAACAGGTTGTGCTTTTTAGCGATGGCCATGATGGTGTCCATCTCACAGGCCACGCCCGCGTAATGCACCGGCACAATCGCCCGCGTTTTATCGGTGACCGCCGCTTCAATCAGCGTTTCGTCGATGTTCATAGTATCCGGACGGATATCCACAAACACGATTTTCGCCCCGCGCAGGACAAACGCGTTCGCCGTGGAGACGAAGGTGTAGCTCGGCATGATCACTTCATCGCCGGGCTGGATATCCAGCAACAGCGCCGCCATCTCAAGCGATGCGGTACAGGACGGCGTCAGCAGTACCTTGGCACTGTGAAAACGTTGCTCCATCCACTGCTGGCAGCGGCGGGTAAAACCGCCGTCACCACAGAGCTTGCCGCTGCCCATAGCAGACTGCATGTAATCAAGTTCAGTGCCCACAACGGGAGGCGCGTTAAATGGAATCATCTTGTCACCTGTATAACCAGTAGGCGGTGGCGTCGATGCTGGCACCACTCGCAATATAACGTTTAAGCGCAGCGGTGTTGCCCATCTGGGTTGCGACCCGCAGCGTCGATACCTGTTGTTGCTCCGCCCAGTGCAGCGCCGCCTGCATGAGTTTCTCGCCCATGCCGCGCCCGGCTAACAAACCGATGCGCGCCTCGTGCTCGTTGAGCCTGCGAAGCGAAACAAAACCCTGAATCTGCCCCCCGGCAGTACGGAAGACCAGACAGACGTGGTCAAACGTGCCTTTAACCGCATTCTCTATCCACTGGGCATAAAAGCGACCGCTGTCATCGGGCGCATACCAGGGCGCCCGGAAACGGCTCTGAGCGAAGGCCAGCGCCGCCATCTTGCGCAGCGCGGGGATATCCTGCTCCGTTGCAATTTCCGCGCCCGGTGAGGCGTGGCGAGCCACGGTAACAGAGAGATCAACCTCACCCTCGACCAGCCGGAATCCGTGCTGCTGGAGGGCGTCCAGCAGATCGGCGCGGTCCGCCGGGATCTTAGCCTGTACGCGCTGCCAGGCGCTGAAGTCTGCTTCCTGCAACGCAGGGGCATTGTCGCGCAGACGCACTATCGCTGAGGGACGCGCAAAGAATGCGCTTTCCCACTCAAGGGACTCCAGCACGCCGTTGAGGATACTCAACGCCACACTCCTTTGGTATCAACAACATACTGCTGACGTACGGCATCACCGGAAACCGCTTTGAACGCATTGTGATCCACCAGCAGCACCAGCACATCCGCCGTCGCCAGCGCGTCATCCAGGGCGGTAAGGGTGCAGTGACCGGCAAGTTTTGCCGGCAGCGCATGAATATTCGGCTCAACCACCAGCGTTTCACCGCTGTGCCAGGCAGCGATCATTTCGGCAATTTCCATCGCCGGGCTTTCGCGCAGATCGTCAATATTCGGTTTGAATGCCAGACCAAAGCAGGCAATTTTCAGCTCACTGGCGCGTTTGCCGCTGTCGGTCAGGCAATCCGCGACCGTGGCTTTGACCTGGTTGATGACCCAGTGCGGTTTGTGGTCGTTTACTTCGCGTGCGGTGCGAATCAGGCGTGCCTGTTCCGGGTTCTGCGCCACGATAAACCACGGATCGACCGCGATGCAGTGCCCACCCACGCCCGGCCCCGGCTGAAGGATGTTCACGCGGGGGTGACGGTTGGCAAGGCGAATAAGTTCCCAGACGTTAATCCCCTGATCGGCGCAAATCAACGACAGTTCATTCGCAAACGCGATATTAACGTCGCGGAAGCTGTTTTCGGTCAGTTTGCACATCTCGGCGGTGCGGGAGTTGGTCACCACACATTCGCCTTCAAGGAAAATTTTATACAGCTCGCTGGCGCGCGCGGAGCAGACTGGCGTCATGCCGCCAATCACGCGGTCATTTTTAATCAGTTCCACCATCACCTGGCCGGGCAGTACGCGCTCAGGACAGTAGGCGATATTGATATCGGCCTCGTCGCCCGCCTGCTGCGGGAAGCTGAGATCGGGACGCGCCTCGGCCAGCCACTGCGCCATCTGCTCGGTAGCCCCAACAGGTGAAGTGGACTCAAGAATAACCAGCGCCCCTTTCTTCAGCACAGGCGCAATGGATTTTGCCGCCGCCTCGACGTAAACCATGTCAGGCTCATGATCGCCTTTAAAGGGCGTTGGAACCGCAATCAGGTACGCATCGGCTTCTACCGGCGTGGTGCTGGCGCGCAGGAAGCCACCGTCCACCGCCTTTTTCACCACACGATCGAGATCGGGCTCCACGATATGAATTTCGCCACGGTTGATGGTTTCCACCGCGTGCGCGTTGATATCTACGCCAACGACCTGCTTTTGACGAGAGGCAAAGGCCGCCGCAGTAGGCAGCCCGATATAGCCAAGACCAACAACAGAGATGGTAGAAAAACTCATAGTGTTACCCGATTGTGTTTAAGTGCGTGCAAAATACGACCACAAGCCTGCCCGTCACCGTACGGATTGTGGGCCCGGCTCATCGCCTGATACTCTTCATCGTCATGCAGTAAGCGCGTGACCTCTTCGACAATACTACGCGGATCCGTTCCCACCAGACGCACGGTACCGGCAGTAACCGCTTCCGGGCGTTCGGTGGTTTCACGCATCACCAGTACCGGCTTACCGAGGGAGGGCGCCTCTTCCTGAATGCCGCCAGAATCGGTCAGGATCAGCCAGGCGTGGTTCATCAGCCAGACAAATGGCAAATAGTCCTGCGGCTCGATCAGGAGCACGTTTTCCACGTGGCCCAGGATACGGTTGACCGGTTCGCTGACGTTCGGGTTGAGGTGCACCGGATAGACAATCTGCACATCCTCGTTCTGCGCGGCGATTTCAGCCAGCGCGTGGCAAATTTGCTCAAAGCCACGGCCAAAGCTTTCGCGGCGGTGGCCCGTCACCAGAATCGTTTTCTTGCCGTTGTTCAGGAACGGATAGCGCGCAGCAAGTTCTGCCTGAAGCTCGCTGTTAGCCAGCACGCGGTCACGCACCCAAATCAGCGCATCAATGACCGTATTGCCGGTGACAAAGATCTTGCTGTCGCTGATATTTTCGCGCAGCAGGTTTTGGCGTGAGTTCTCGGTTGGCGCAAAATGGTACATCGCCAGGTGACCGGTGAGCGTACGGTTGGCCTCTTCCGGCCACGGGGAATAGAGATTGCCGGTACGCAGACCCGCTTCAATATGACCAACGGGGATACGCTGATAGAACGCGGCCAGGCTGGTCGCCACGGTGGTGGTGGTGTCGCCGTGCACCAGCACCACATCCGGCTTGAACGACTCCAGAATAGGCTTTAATTCTTGCAGAATACGGCAGGTGATTTCCGTCAGTCCCTGTCCCGGTTTCATTATATTGAGATCGTAATCCGGGACGATAGAAAAGAGGGTTAAGACCTGATCGAGCATCTCACGGTGCTGGGCAGTCACGCACACTTTCGCTTCAATATCAGGATCTCTGGCCAGCGCATGAACCAGAGGCGCCATCTTGATGGCCTCCGGCCTGGTGCCAAATACGGTTAGTACTTTCACATCGATTCTCTTCGATTAGACGATGAAGGACGCAGCCTTCATCGTAGACGGCGTTCTTAGTTTGTGCGGCGACGCAATAACGCTACGCCAGCACCAGTCAGTGCGCCCACAATCCCCCACATGATCATCAGGAATGCGCGACGCGGACTATCGCGTTTTACAGGCTCTTCAGGCGTTCTTAAATAACGATAGGTCTGAAAACGCGGGTCCAGCGTTGGACCGACGTTGAGCGTATTGAGCATGGCGCGGTTTTGGTCGTAATCAAGGTCAAAGTCAGGGCCAACGGCCTGGATATTTTCCAGACGTGCCTGAAGCATTGGGCGACCAAGAAGGAACATTTCTGAATCCGGGAGTTCGTCAGCCGGAACATCCGTTTCGCTACGGGAAATATTGTGCTGTTCCGCAATCTTCAGCGCCTGCTCAATATTATGTACGCGACGGGCGAAGATAGCCTTAGCGACCTCTTCCTGACGTTTGACCTGCGCTTTCATCTGAATAGTACGCGCAGCCCAGGCGCCTTTCAGCTCGTCATTCAGATGACTGGCCGCGCGCTGGCTGGCAAAAGCAACGTACTGACGCAACAGGTTATTGGCGTCCGGCGCCGTTTCCGCAATCAGCTTCACGCTGTCGCTAACGTTACGGAGTACATCGCCAGGCATAAACTGAATGTTATTAATCAGGTCATCCAGCAGCGCGGCATCCGCTTTGCTGTTACCGACCATACGCTGCTTGTAGTAGTCCGTCTGGGACCAGAAATCGCGACGTGTATCCCACGACGCCAGCTGCATCACAAACTCTTTGTAGGATTCATCCATCACCGAGGCCTGATCCGGGGTCGCCAGATTGGCCTTGATATCAAGATTACGCAGGAATTGCTGCTGGGAGTAGTAGCCTCCAAGCATATTCACCGTTGGTCGGTCTGTGATCGCCGTGGCGCTCCACTCTTGTTTTGCAAAGAAGGTGTAGGCAAGCGCTAACAGCGCGAACCCCAGGGCAATCCCCACAATCCACAGTTTGCCCTGCCATAACACGCGAAACAAACCACGAATATCCAGCTCGTTCTCAGTGCCCACTGATTTCGCTCCCGCCAACGGTTGAGTCATCATAGTCCCGGTTTTACTTAGTTAATGTTGTGTTTTTGCCACTGTTCCGACGCATCCTGCGTTTTAAACGTTTAATAAAACGCGCGACTTTCCATGCACGCTTGATGCAGTAACCGTACATGAAAAATGCTAGCAAGAATAATACCAACATTACCCATTCAGGAATGAAATGTGCGTATTCCGCGGCTACGCCAATCGCAGCCAGAATAGCAGCCGCAAGCGTAATCAACACAAATGCCTGACGAGACGTGAAGCCGGCGCGCATAATCAGGTGATGAATATGCTGCCGATCGGCAGAAAACGGGCTCATCCCTTTACGCAGACGGCGGTACATTATAGCGACCATGTCCATCAGCGGGATGGCGATAATCCAGAGAGCCGTTACCGGGCTGATAGGGTGAGTTTTACCCTGCGTAGTTTCCAACAAGATCCAGATAATAGTGAAACCAATCAATGTGCTACCCGCGTCGCCCATAAAGACTTTATAGCGACGGCCCAGCGCCCCAAGATTTAACAGGATGTAGGGTAGAATGGCCGCAATCATGGCGAAACACCACATTGCCAGGCTGTATTGACTATCAAACCATAGGATAATGCCAATAGCAGCAAATGAGACACAAGATAATCCGCCCAATAAACCATCTATCCCATCGACCATATTAAAGGCATTGATTGAAACCCATACGGCAAAGAGTGTGAGGAAGTAACCAAATGGTCCGAGCACCATCTCCCAGGAACCAAAAATGTAACCAAGGCTGCTCAAGTGAAGTTTTGCTGCCACCATCATGGCAATACCAACAGCAGCCTGTACGAGAGCTCGAATTTTTACACTGATATCGTAACGATCATCCAGTGCCCCCACAATAACCAGAACCGCCGCGCAGCTGAGGTATAACCTTGCATGAGGGATATAGTAATCAGCGATAGCAAAAGTGAAACAGACACCTGCAAAAACGGAGATACCACCCACCAAGGGGATCATACCCTGATGCCGTTTACGAAAATTGGGTTTATCCACTAACCCCAGATACTTTGCCACCTTGCGCGCGAAAAAAAGAAAGCAAGTAGTAAACAAAAAAATACTGGTTAGTTCAGCAAACGTATCGAATAGGTTCACAATGGATGTTCTCAACATATGTTAGTCAAAGAAGTATAACCATGATGGCATCAAGCCAGAAGGCATAAAGCATACCTCTTGCGACCCATTTGTTTATTATTCAAGCTATTAATATTTTTACTGTGCGAATTATCTCATTCTCGCACCGACCGGTCAAAATTGGGAGTGTATGGTAATAGCGTATAGTCCATAAATAAAAAACGCCACGTAAAAACGTGGCGTTTACTGGGATTATTTGCGTTACGAGCGTTTCATCATGTCGAAGAAATCGTCGTTCGTTTTGGTCATCGCCAGTTTGTTAATGAGGAATTCCATTGCGTCGATTTCGCCCATTGGATGGATGATTTTACGCAGGATCCACATTTTCTGAAGCTCTTCCTGAGTGGTAAGCAGCTCTTCTTTACGGGTACCGGAACGGTTGTAGTCGATCGCCGGGAAGACGCGTTTTTCTGCGATTTTACGAGAAAGGTGCAGTTCCATGTTGCCTGTACCTTTAAACTCTTCGTAGATAACTTCGTCCATTTTGGAGCCGGTATCGATCAGCGCCGTCGCGATAATGGTCAGGCTACCGCCCTCTTCCACGTTACGCGCCGCACCGAAGAAACGCTTCGGACGATGCAGGGCGTTAGCATCCACACCACCGGTCAGTACTTTACCGGAAGCCGGCACCACGGTGTTGTAGGCACGCGCCAGACGGGTAATGGAGTCGAGCAGGATGATCACGTCTTTCTTGTGCTCAACCAGGCGTTTCGCCTTCTCGATGACCATTTCCGCAACCTGAACGTGGCGAGAAGCAGGCTCGTCGAAGGTAGACGCAACCACTTCCCCTTTCACCAGACGCTGCATCTCGGTTACTTCTTCCGGACGTTCGTCAATCAGCAGCACCATCAGCACACAGTCTGGATGGTTGTAAGCAATGCTCTGCGCGATGTTTTGCAGCAGCATGGTTTTACCGGCTTTTGGCGGCGCCACAATCAGACCACGCTGGCCACGACCAATTGGCGATGCCAGATCCAGCACACGAGCGGTTAAGTCTTCAGTAGACCCGTTACCACGCTCCATGCGCAGACGAGAGTTAGCGTGCAGCGGCGTTAAGTTCTCGAACAGGATCTTATTGCGGGAGTTTTCCGGTTTGTCGTAGTTAACTTCGTTAACCTTCAACAGCGCAAAGTAGCGTTCACCCTCTTTTGGAGGACGAATCTTACCTGAAATGGTGTCACCAGTGCGGAGGTTGAAACGGCGGATTTGGCTAGGGGATACGTAGATGTCGTCAGGGCCGGCGAGGTAGGAGCTGTCTGCGGAGCGGAGGAAACCAAATCCGTCTTGCAGTATCTCCAGCACACCGTCGCCAAAGATATCTTCGCCACTCTTAGCGTGCTGCTTCAGGATGGCGAAAATGATGTCCTGCTTGCGCATACGAGCCTGGTTTTCCAGTCCCATATTTTCGCCGAGAGTGATCAGCTCAGAAACCGGCGTATTCTTTAATTCGGTAAGATTCATAATGGTGTGGGTTCTTAAACTCGGGGTGATTCTCGAACTTAATGTTGTGAATGGTATGGCAGGGTCATCCATGCCTGTTTAGCGGCCATCACCTCATGTCTGTTCGCTGTCTGGTCACAGGGAAAGAACGCAGAACTGAAACGACAAGACGGATTGAGTGACAAGCCCGGAATCTAGCAACTTCACGCACTGTTTAAGTTAACAACGGGAAGTATCGGGTAAAACAAGATTCAAACAACAAGATATGTTTAAAACGTAGTCATAGCTAACTTAGCACGACTAAAGCCGGGCGTCCAGAGCTCGCCGTTAATTAGGCGTTCTGGACGCTCAGCTGAGAAACCTTACGCCAGGTTAGCGTCCAGGAACTCTTTCAGTTGACCTTTGGACAGTGCGCCCACTTTGGTCGCCGCCACGTCACCGTTCTTGAACAGCAGCAGGGTCGGGATGCCACGGATACCGTATTTTGGCGCGGTGCCCGGGTTCTGGTCGATGTTCAGCTTGGCAACGGTCAGTTTGCCCTGATATTCGTCAGCGATTTCATCCAGAATCGGAGCGATCATTTTGCAAGGACCACACCATTCAGCCCAGAAATCAACGAGGATCAGCCCGTCAGCTTTAAGTACGTCCGTGTCAAAACTGTCGTCAGTCAGGTGAATAATTTTATCGCTCATATATAACTCCACAGGAATAAGCCTGGTACGTTGGTTTTGTCTCCACCAACGACGTGTTGATGTCGCATTAACCAACTAAAGGTTGACTTTATTTCACCGGATACGCTTTCGTAAAGCAATAGTAAGCTGATATTCTACCACACTATGAGCAAAACACATTTAACAGAACAGAAGTTTTCCGACTTCGCCCTGCACCCAAAGGTTATCGAAGCCCTTGAAACTAAAGGGTTTCATAACTGCACGCCCATTCAGGCTCTCGCCCTGCCGCTGACGCTGGCCGGTCGCGACGTTGCAGGGCAGGCGCAAACCGGTACTGGCAAAACGATGGCGTTTTTAACGTCAACGTTTCATTATTTACTTTCTCACCCGGCGATTGCAGACCGCAAAGTTAACCAGCCGCGCGCGCTAATTATGGCCCCGACGCGAGAACTGGCGGTACAGATCCACGCAGACGCTGAGCCCCTGGCGCAAGCCACCGGCCTGAAACTTGGCCTGGCCTATGGCGGCGACGGCTACGATAAACAGCTGAAAGTGCTGGAAAGCGGCGTCGATATCCTGATTGGGACCACCGGCCGTCTTATCGACTACGCCAAACAGAACCATATCAACCTCGGCGCAATCCAGGTCGTGGTGCTGGATGAAGCAGACCGCATGTACGATCTGGGCTTCATTAAAGACATCCGCTGGCTGTTCCGCCGTATGCCTGCGGCAAACCAGCGTCTGAACATGCTGTTCTCCGCTACCCTGTCATACCGCGTACGTGAACTCGCATTCGAGCAGATGAACAATGCGGAATATGTGGAAGTAGAACCGGAGCAGAAAACCGGGCACCGCATTAAAGAAGAGCTCTTCTATCCTTCTAATGAAGAGAAAATGCGCCTGCTGCAAACCCTGATCGAAGAAGAGTGGCCGGATCGCGCGATTATCTTCGCGAACACTAAACACCGCTGTGAAGATATCTGGGGTCACCTGGCGGCAGATGGTCACCGTGTGGGCCTGCTGACCGGCGACGTGGCGCAGAAAAAACGCCTGCGCATTCTCGACGAATTTACTCGTGGCGACCTTGATATTCTGGTCGCGACCGACGTGGCGGCCCGTGGCCTGCACATTCCAGCCGTGACGCACGTCTTTAACTATGACCTGCCAGATGACTGTGAAGACTATGTACACCGTATCGGACGTACCGGTCGTGCCGGCGCAAGCGGTCACTCCATCAGCCTTGCGTGTGAAGAGTATGCGCTGAATCTTCCGGCCATTGAGACCTACATCGGTCACTCTATTCCACAGAGCAAATACAATCCGGACGCGCTGTTGAGCGAGCTGCCGCCACCTAAGCGCCTTACCCGTCCACGCTCCGGCAATGGTCCGCGTCGTTCCGGCGGTGCACCGCGTAATCGTCGTCGTTCAGGTTAAAAAATATGCTCAGCTCCACCTCGCTTTATGCGGCAATTGATCTCGGTTCGAATAGTTTTCATATGCTGGTTGTGCGCGAGGTGGCGGGAAGTATACAAACGCTGACGCGCATTAAGCGCAAGGTCCGCCTCGCGGCGGGCCTGAGCAGCGATAATCACCTCTCCCCGGAAGCCATGGAACGTGGCTGGCAGTGTCTGCGTCTGTTTGCAGAACGTTTGCAGGATATCCCGCTCAGTCAAATTCGCGTTGTTGCCACGGCGACCCTTCGTCTGGCGGTTAACGCTGGCGATTTCATTGCCAGAGCACAGGAAATTCTGGGCTGCCCGGTGCAGGTCATCAGCGGTGAAGAAGAAGCGCGTCTGATTTATCAGGGCGTGGCGCATACGACCGGCGGCGACGATCGTCGTCTGGTGGTCGATATCGGTGGCGCCAGTACTGAACTGGTCACGGGCACAGGCGCGCAGGCGACGTCACTGTTCAGCCTGTCGATGGGCTGTGTGACCTGGCTGGAACGCTACTTTACCGATCGAAACCTTGCCAAAGAGAATTTTGACGAGGCGGAAAACGCGGCGCGTGCGGTCCTGCGCCCGGTTATGGACGAACTGCGCTATCACGGCTGGAAAGTGTGTGTCGGCGCGTCCGGAACCGTTCAGGCGTTGCAGGAAATCATGATGGCACAGGGAATGGACGAGCGGATCACGCTTGCCAAACTCCAGCAGCTTAAACAGCGCGCCATCCAGTGTGGTCGTCTGGAAGAGCTTGAAATAGAAGGGCTGACGCTCGAACGCGCGCTGGTTTTCCCCAGTGGGCTCGCCATTCTGATCGCCATTTTTACTGAACTGAATATCCAGTGTATGACCCTGGCAGGCGGTGCGCTGCGCGAAGGTCTGGTCTACGGAATGCTGCACCAGTCGGTCGATCAGGACATCCGTAGCCGTACGCTGCGTAACGTTCAGCGCCGCTTTATTGTTGATATCGACCAGGCACACAGAGTGAGTCAACTGGCGTCACTGTTTGCCGATCAGGTGAAAAAAAGCTGGGATATTGAACCGTTAAGCCGCGATCTACTCCTAAGCGCCTGTGCGCTACATGAAATTGGTCTCAGCGTGGAGTACAAGCAGGCACCGCTGCACGCGGCCTGGCTGGTGCGTAATCTCGATTTACCGGGCTATACGCCCGCCCAGAAGAAGCTGCTGGCCACCCTGCTGCTAAATCAGACTAACGCCGTCGATCTCTCTTCCCTTCACCAGCAGAACGCTGTACCGCCGCGCGTGGCGGAGCATCTGTGTCGTCTGCTTCGCCTGGCGATCCTGTTTGCCAGCCGGCGTCGTGATGATTTGCTGCCAGCCATTACGCTGGCGGCAGACGATGAGAAACTGACGCTGACGCTACCGGAAAACTGGCTTGAGGATCATCCACTTGGGGCGGAACTGATTGAGCAGGAGTACCAGTGGCAGAGCTATGTGCACTGGGCGCTTGATGTGAAGTGACCCTTTGAAGCGTGCCGGGTGGCGGCTTCGCCTTACCCGGCCTGCAAATAGTTATCCCTTCTCTTTGGCTTTTGCCAGCATCGCGCGAATGTTTGCCACGTTTGCCTGCCCTTTGTGCATACGCTCTTCAGCGGTAATGACTTTACGCTCCTGCTCCCAGATAAGATCGTCCTGAGGCAACTCCAGCAGAAAACGGCTCGGCTCCGGGCGCACCAGCTCACCATACTGGCGGCGCTCTTTGCACAGCGTAAACGTCAGCTCTTTCTGCGCACGTGTGATCCCCACGTAGGCCAGACGGCGCTCTTCGTCGACGTTATCTTCATCAATGCTGCTCTGGTGCGGCAATAAGCCCTCTTCCATCCCCACCAGATAGACATAGGGGAACTCCAGCCCTTTCGAGGCATGTAACGTCATCAGCTGAACCTGATCGGCCTCTTCTTCGCTTTCGCCGCGCTCCATCATATCGCGCAGCGTGAAGCGGGTGACCACCTGCGTCAGGGTCATGGGCTCGTCAATCTCAGATCCTTCAAGCATTTCGGTCATCCAGCTGAAGAGCTGGTTAACGTTTTTCATCCGCATCTCGGCTGCTTTCGGGCTGGCAGAGGTTTCATACAACCAGGATTCGTAATCAATGCCGTGGATCAGATCGCGTACTGCCGCCACAGGCTCGCGCTCTGCCAGACGCTGCACCTCACCCAGCCAGTGGGTAAAGCGGGTTAAGGCGTCATAGCCGCGCCCGGTCAGGGTCTGGCTCAGCCCCATATCGAAGCTGGCGGTGAACAGGCTTTTGTTGCGGGTCATCGCCCATTCACCCAGTTTTTGCAGCGTCGCAGAGCCAATCTCGCGTTTCGGCGTATTCACGATGCGCAGGAAAGCGCTGTCGTCATCCGGGTTGGTCAGCACGCGCAGATAGGCCAGCAGATCCTTGATTTCGGGACGCGAAAAGAACGACGTACCGCCGGAGATTTTGTAGGGGATGCGGTTCTGCATCAGCATCTTTTCAAAGACGCGCGACTGGTGGTTTCCGCGATAGAGGATCGCGTAATCCTTGTATTCAGTTTTGTTGACGAAGTGATGGGCAATCAGCTCGCCCGTTACGCGCTCCGCTTCGTGCTCTTCGTTGTTGGCGCTGAGCACTTTCAGCTCGGTACCGTAACCCAGTTCGGAGAACAGGCGCTTCTCAAAGACGTGCGGGTTATTGGCAATCAGGATGTTCGCCGCTTTCAGGATGCGACCGGACGAACGGTAGTTCTGCTCCAGCTTAATCACCTGCAACGCCGGGAAATCTTTGCTCAGCAGCACCAGGTTTTGTGGTCGCGCGCCGCGCCAGGAGTAAATCGACTGGTCGTCGTCGCCTACCACAGTGAAACGCGCGCGTTGCCCTACCAGCAATTTCACCAGCTCGTACTGGCTGGTGTTGGTATCCTGGTATTCATCCACCAGCAGGTAACGGATTTTGTTCTGCCAGCGCTCGCGCACCTCTTCATTCCGCTGAAGCAGCAGCGTCGGCAACAGGATCAGATCGTCGAAATCCAGGACGTTACAGGCTTTCATATGCGCGTCGTACAGACCGTAGCAGTGGGCAAAGATGCGGTCGCGCTCGCCTTTGGCGCTTGCCGCTGCCTGGGCCGGCGTCATCAGATCGTTTTTCCAGTTCGAGATCGTCGAGATCAGCTGTTGCAACAGCACTTTGTCATCTTCGATCAGCCCTTCCGTCAGCTCTTTAAGCAGCGCCACCTGGTCGGTGTCATCAAAGAGAGAAAAGTTGGACTTCATGCCCAGCGCCGCGTATTCGCGCTTGATAATATCCAGACCCAGCGTGTGGAAGGTGGAGATCATCAGCCCGCGCGCCTCTTTACGGCCCAGCGTCTGGCCGACGCGCTCTTTCATCTCACGCGCCGCTTTGTTGGTAAAGGTGACCGCCGCGATATGGCGCGCCTGGTATCCACAACCCCGAATTAAGTGGGCGATTTTGTTGGTGATCACGCGTGTTTTACCGGATCCCGCTCCCGCCAGCACCAGGCAGGGTCCGGTGACGAATTCGACAGCTTGTTGTTGTCCGGGGTTTAAACGCATAAATGGTCACTCAATGAAAGTCGGGAGAGGAGGAAAAACGCGTGGTAGTATACCGATCGTAAACTAGTCGACTCAAGGCACGATCATGGCAAAAACAGCAGCAGCACTGCATATCCTTGTTAAAGAAGAGAAACTGGCACAGGATCTGCTCGAACAGATTAAAAACGGCGCCGACTTCGGCAAACTGGCGAAGAAACACTCGATTTGCCCGTCAGGCAAACGCGGTGGTGACTTAGGCGAGTTCCGCCAGGGCCAGATGGTCCCGGCGTTTGATAAAGTGGTCTTCTCCTGCCCGGTGCTGGAGCCAACTGGCCCACTGCACACACAATTCGGCTATCACATTATCAAAGTGTTATACCGCAACTAATCAAAAGCCCGGTGCACTGACTCACCGGGCTTTTTTATTTAGGTGTTCCGGCGTTCAGATACCGTCGCCGTATTCGAAGGTGTGATGAATACCGTTGAAGTGCTGATCCATATCCATCGACGGCTTATCGCTGTCTGGCTTACCGACGATGCGCGCCGGGACGCCAGCGGCGGTGGTGTGCGGCGGTACAGGCTGGAGCACAACCGACCCCGCGCCAATCTTCGCGCCGCGTCCGACTTCAATATTGCCGAGGATTTTAGCGCCTGCGCCAATCATCACCCCTTCACGAATTTTCGGATGGCGATCGCCGCTGGTTTTACCGGTACCGCCCAGCGTAACGGATTGCAGGATCGACACGTCATCTTCGATCACCGCCGTTTCCCCGACAACAATGCCGGTGGCGTGATCGAGCATGATCCCGCGGCCAATTTTCGCCGCCGGGTGAATATCGACCTGGAAGGTTACGGACACCTGGTTTTGCAGGAAGATGGCCAGCGCGCGGCGTCCCTCATTCCATAACCAGTGGCCGATGCGGTACGCCTGTAAGGCATGGAAGCCTTTGAGATACAGCAGCGGCGTGGAGTATTTATCCACCGCCGGGTCTCGCGTGCGCACAGCCTGGATGTCGCAGGCGGCAGAAGCAATCATCTCCGGATCTGCGGCGTAGGCCTCTTCCACCACCTCGCGAATCGCGATAGCAGGCATGATAGGGGAAGCCAGTTTATTGGCGAGCATATAGCTCAGGGCGCTGCCGAGATTTTCGTGCTTAAGTAGCGTCGCGTGATAGAAACTGGCCAGCATGGGCTCACAGTCGGCCAAAGCTCGGGCTTCGGCTTTAATATTATTCCAGACGATATCCAGTTCTTCACACGGCATTGCTTGCTCCAGACGATAGTTAATGACCAGCCAGTTCTGCGCTGGCTGGGTCATTCAGGTGACGATACTTCCCGGCTAATTGCTGCTGCGCTCGTCCTTGCGCGCACGACCTAATAAGGTCAATGCTGCCTCGCGCGCATTTTTTCCGCAATACAATACCTGATAAATTTCCTCGGTTATTGGCATTTCAACACCGAAACGGTGCGCCAGTTCGCGAACTTCCTTGGTATTGCGATAGCCTTCAACCACCTGACCAATCTTCTCCTGCGCGCTTTTTACATCGCTGCCCTGTCCGAGCATCATGCCAAAGCGGCGGTTACGCGACTGGTTATCGGTGCAGGTCAGCACCAGGTCGCCCAGCCCTGCCATTCCCATAAAGGTGGCCGGATCGGCACCTAGCGCTTCGCCCAGGCGGGACATTTCGGTCAGGCCACGGGTGATCAGCGCAGTACGCGCATTCGCGCCGAAACCGATGCCGTCAGACATCCCGGCCCCGATGGCAATGACGTTCTTCACCGCGCCGCCCAGCTGCACGCCGATAAAATCGGGGTTGCTGTACACGCGGAAGCTTTTGCCGCAGTGCAGCAGTTGCTGAAGATCGTCGGAAAATGCCTGGTCGGTGGACGCCAGCGAAATCGCCGTCGGCAAGCCCGCAGCCAGCTCTTTGGCAAACGTCGGCCCGGAGATCACCGCCAGCGGGATCGCTGTTCCCAGCGCTTCGCGGGCAACGTCCTGCAACAGACGTCCGGTTTCCGCTTCCAGCCCCTTCGTCGCCCACACAATACGCGCATCCGCACGCATCAGCGGCTTAATCTGACGCAGGACTTCGCCAAACACATGGCTTGGCACCACAATCAAAATATTGCGGCTGGCCGCCAGCGCGGTCGCGAGGTCGCTTTCCAGATACAGGGAGTCAGGGAACGGAACGTCCGGGAGAAACGCCACATTGCAGCGGTCGTGTTGCAACGTCGCGATATGTTTTGGATCGTGGCCCCACAGGACCACGTCGTGACCATTTCTTGCCAGGGTGATGGCAAGAGCGGTGCCGTAAGAGCCGGCACCGATCACAGTCATTGACGCATTAACAGTGCTCATCAGGCATCCTGATGTTGTTCGGTACCTTCGCCAGCCTGCTGCTGTAGATAGTTCATGAACAGCGCATCAAAGTTTACTGGCGCAAGGTTCAGTTGCGGGAATGTACCGCGAGAAACCAGGCTGGTGATGCATTCACGGGCATACGGGAACAGGATGTTCGGGCAGTATGCACCCAGGCAATGCGCCATCTGGTTGCCTTCGATGCCGCCGATGGAGAAGATACCGCCCTGCTGAACTTCGCACAGGAATGCGGTTTCTTCGCCCAGAGAGGCGGTCACGGTGACACGCAGTACGACTTCATACACATCATCCGCCAGCTGGGTGGATGCGGTATCCAGATCAAGTTTAACCTCTGGCTGCCAGTCTTTCTGGAAAACGTGCGGCGCATTTGGCGCTTCGAAAGAGACATCCTTGGTGTAGATGCGCTGGATCTGGAAAGTCATCTCGGTGTTGTTTTGTTCTGACATGGAAAAACCCTTTTTAATTGTCCTAAAGTCTCTAGCTCAGCAGCGGATCGAGTCCGCCACGAGCGTCGAGCGCATACAAGTCATCACAGCCGCCAATGTGCTGCGCATCAATAAAAATCTGTGGAACCGTTGTGCGACCACTGCGTTGGATCATCTCTTCGCGTTTAATCGCGTCACCATCGATCGGCAGTTCCTTGAACGTTACGCCTTTGCTGGACAGCAGCGCTTTCGCTCGGTGGCAGAACGGGCACGTTGCTTTGGTGTAGATCTCAATATTGGCCATCACTTAACTCCTTATTTACCGCGCACTAAAGGAAGATTCTCCCCGCTCCAGCCGGAGATGCCTTCTTTCAGCACCGTTACGTTTTCAAAGCCTGCTTTATGCAGTGCGCTGGCAGATTCCTGCGCCTGCATGCCAGTGCCGTCAACAACAATAATCGGCTGGGCTTTATGCTTCTCCAGCTCACCAATGTTGTTCGCTTTAATTTCCGCGGGCAGCAGGTTGATAGCACCTGCGATGTGGCCCTTGCGGAAATCGTCGCGCTGACGCAGATCGACAACCACGGCGTCCTCTTTGTTGATCAGACGTGTCGCTTCACCGCGGGTGATCACCTTAATTTTAGACGTCAGTCCCTTAAATGTGGTGAACAGTACAGCGACCAGCAGGCCAATCCACGCGATGCTCAGAACCGGGTGGCGGCTAACGAATTGCATAATTTCTTGCATGGGGGGTAACAACTCCCGACTAAGTGATTAAAAAAACCAGGACAGGAGTATACCTGTGCGCTGTGGCAAATACAGCCAGCGACATAAAGCTAATCTATTTTCTGCGGCATGCCACGTAAAAAAAGCCTCAAAATGGCCTGAGAACAGCATTGCCCCCGCGCTTTCTTTGATCTTCTGCGGCTATTTTATCGATTCAGCTGTAGTAAAATTACGCAAATTTTTTGTCTCTTGAGCATGAGGTTGTCGCAATGTCGGTTTCTAAAAAACCTATGGTACTGGTGATTCTGGATGGCTATGGCTACCGTGAAGATCAACAGGATAACGCCATTTTCAACGCCAAAACCCCGGTTATGGATGCGCTATGGGCAAAACGTCCCCACACCCTGATTGATGCGTCTGGCCTGGAAGTGGGTCTGCCGGATCGTCAGATGGGCAACTCTGAAGTGGGTCACGTTAACCTGGGTGCGGGCCGTATCGTTTATCAGGACCTGACGCGCCTGGACGTTGAAATCAAAGAACGTACATTCTTTGCCAACCCAACGCTCACCGGAGCGGTTGATAAAGCCGTCGCCGCAGGCAAAGCCGTTCACATTATGGGTCTGCTCTCTGCGGGCGGCGTTCACAGCCACGAAGATCACATCATGGCGATGGTAGAACTGGCCGCTGAGCGCGGTGCGGAAAAAATCTATCTGCACGCCTTCCTGGATGGTCGCGATACGCCGCCACGCAGCGCAAAAGGTTCTCTTGAAGCGTTTGAAGATAAATTTGCCGCACTGGGCAAAGGCCGCGTGGCGTCCATCATTGGCCGTTACTATGCCATGGACCGCGACAACCGCTGGGACCGCGTTGAGCAAGCCTATGATCTGCTGACCCTGGCAAAAGGCGAGTTCCAGTTCCCGACCGCCGTTGAAGGCCTGGAAGCGGCTTACGCGCGTGATGAAAACGACGAATTTGTGAAGGCAACCGTGATCCGCGCTGAAGGCCAGGCCGATGCCGCCATGGAAGATGGCGATGCGCTGATCTTCATGAACTTCCGTGCTGACCGCGCGCGCGAAATCACCCGCGCCTTCGTCAACAGCGATTTCGACGGTTTCGCCCGTAAGAAAGTGGCGAAGATCGATTTCATCCAGTTGACCGAGTATGCAGCGGATATCAAAGCCCCATGCGCGTATCCACCCGCTTCCCTGGAAAATACCTTCGGCGAGTGGATGGCTAAAAACGACAAAACGCAGCTGCGCATCTCCGAAACGGAGAAGTATGCGCACGTGACCTTCTTCTTTAACGGCGGCGTAGAAGAGCCGTTTAAAGGCGAAGACCGCATCCTGATTAACTCGCCGAAAGTCGCCACTTACGATCTCCAGCCAGAAATGAGCTCTGCGGAGCTGACCGAAAAACTGGTGGCCGCGATCGAAAGCGGTAAATACGACACCATCATCTGTAACTATCCGAATGGCGACATGGTGGGCCACACCGGCGTGATGGAAGCAGCCGTTAAAGCGGTTGAAGCGCTGGACCACTGCGTTGAGCAGGTTGCGAAAGCGGTTGAATCCGTGGGCGGCCAGCTGCTGATCACCGCTGACCACGGTAACGCAGAACAGATGCGTGACCCGGCAACCGGTCAGGCGCATACCGCCCATACCAACCTGCCTGTTCCACTGATTTATGTGGGTGATAAATCAGTGAAAGCTGTGGAAGGCGGCAAGCTTTCCGACATCGCGCCAACCATGTTGTCGCTGATGGGTATGGAAATCCCTGAAGAGATGACTGGCAAGCCGCTGTTCATCGTGGAATAATCGCTCCCCATGAGGGGAAAGGCGATTTTTTCAATCACATGGGTCGTGAAGCCGCTTCGGTTATCAGTCAGACCTCTGCTTTGCGCCAGCGCACTCAGCGCTGGCGTATTGCTGTGCGCCGCATCCGCCCACGCGGATGACCGCGATCAGCTTAAATCCATTCAGGCCGATATCGCCGCCAAAGAGCGTGCGGTACGTCAGCAGCAACAGCAGCGCGCCACCCTGCTCGCCCAGCTTAAAAAGCAGGAAGAGGCCATTTCCGCCGCCGCGCGTAAGCTGCGTGAAACACAAAACACCCTTGCCCAGCTCAATAAGCAAATCGATGAAATGAACGCGTCGATTGCGAAACTGGAGCGTCAGCGCGATGCCCAGGAGCGGAACCTTGCTGCACAGCTTGATGCTGCTTTCCGTCAGGGTGAGCACACAGGCCTTCAGCTGATCCTCAGCGGTGAAGAGAGCCAGCGTGGTCAGCGTTTACAGGCCTATTTCGGCTATCTAAACCAGGCGCGTCAGGAGACCATTGCGCAGCTGAAACAGACGCGCGAAGAAGTCACCACGCAAAAAGCCGAGCTGGAAGAGAAGCAGAGCCAGCAGCAAACGCTGCTCTACGATCAGCAGGCGCAGCAGGAGAAGCTTGAGCAGGCGCGCAATGAGCGTAAGAAGACGCTCGCCGGGCTGGAGTCCTCTATCCAGGCAGGACAAAGCCAGCTGAGCGAAATGCGCGCCAACGAATCCAGACTGCGTAACAGCATTGCCCGGGCAGAAGCCGCGGCCAAAGCGCGCGCCGAAAAAGAAGCGCGCGAAGCGCAGGCGGTGCGTAATAAGCAGCAGGAAGCCTCCCGGAAAGGCACCACCTACAAACCGACTGAAAATGAACGTTCCCTGATGTCGCGTACCGGCGGCCTCGGCTCCCCGCGTGGTCAGGCTTACTGGCCCGTTCGCGGTACGATCCTGCATCGCTATGGCGAACAGTTGCAGGGTGAGCTACGTTGGAAGGGGATCGTTATCGGTGCGTCTGAAGGTAGCGAAGTGAAAGCCATCGCCGATGGCCGCGTGATCCTGGCCGACTGGCTACAGGGTTATGGGCTCGTGGTGGTGGTTGAACACGGTAAAGGCGACATGAGTCTTTACGGCTACAACCAGAGCGCGCTGGTCAGCGTTGGCACCCAGGTGCGCGCGGGTCAACCCATTGCCCTTGTGGGCAGCAGTGGCGGTCAGGGCCGCCCGTCACTCTATTTCGAAATTCGTCGTCAGGGTCAGGCGGTCAATCCACAGCCGTGGTTGGGAAGATAGGTTTTGCTTCAATTTCGTCGAATTGTTGTTTCCGTAGTCAGCGCACTGGCGCTGGCTGCACCAGTTTATGCAGGCAAACTCGCGATTGTGATTGATGACTTCGGTTATCGACCACACTATGAAAATCAGGTGCTGGCGATGCCGCCAGCCATCTCTGTCGCCGTCCTGCCTAATGCGCCTCACGCGCATGAAATGGCGACCAAAGCGCACAATGGCGGCCATCAGGTCCTCATCCATCTGCCGATGGCCCCCCTCAGCAAGCAGCCGCTGGAAAAAGATACCCTGCGCCCGGACATGAGCAGCGACGAGATCGATCGCATCATCCGCGATGCGTACAATAAAGTGCCGTATGCCGTGGGTCTGAATAACCATATGGGCAGCGCGATGACCTCCAGCCTGTACGGTATGCTGAAAGTGATGCAGGCGCTGGAGCGTTACAATCTCTATTTCCTCGACAGCATGACCATCGGCAACAGCCAGGCGATGCGTGCCGCTCAGGGGACAGGTGTAAAAGTCATCAAGCGCAAAGTATTCCTGGACGACTCCCAGAACGAAGCGGATATCCGCGTGCAGTTTAACCGCGCGGTACAGCTGGCGCGCCGTAACGGTTCGGCGATTGCCATTGGGCATCCGCATCCGTCTACCGTTCGCGTTTTGCAGCAAATGTTGCCGGGCTTACCCGCCGATATTACGCTGGTGCGTCCGAGCGATCTGCTCAATGAACCTCAGGTGGATACTTCTCGTCCGGGTAGCGCGCAACCACCCGCAACGCAGCCGCGTAATCCATTCCGCGGCGTGAAGAACTGCACGCTGAAACAGCCGCCTGAACCGGTCTATGCAACCCGCTTCTTCTCGGTGATTGGCGAAAGCATCAGCAGCAGTACACTGGTTAAATACGTCCAGCAACAGTGGCAGGGTTGGGGAAAAAAAGCCTGATCGGCTAACGCCTATTCTGCCAGATAAGAGTCCGACTGCTCTTTTGCAACGGACTCTTTCTTTTCCCGATCCTGATACCAGGCCTTGAAATATTTCAAAAAACTGTACGCCGTGGCATAAACCCCTGTCACCACACCCACTTTTCCCTGACGCCAGGCACCACTAAACAGATACCATTTGAAAAATGCGCCGATAGCGCTGATCGCGCCGCGACCAAGAGAGGGACGTATCGTCTGATATTGAACCAGGCGAGTGGTATATCCGTTTAATTTATTAAAAAGTTCATGCAGCGAATGAAACGTCTCATGTCTGACATAACCTGGAATACGTTCAGAACGGAGAAAACCTTCAACCTGATCGTCTACTGGCCGGTTATTAAATCGCGACTGCGTACGGTTAAAAAGACGCACCGGATAATCCGGTGATGAGACGGGATAAATCGTTCGGACATTTTCTCCCAAAACAAACCAGTGACGACATATCCGCCACGCCATATCCAGTTCGGGTTCATCGCCCATTTTTAATTCTAAAATAGCATCAACGGTTTCTTGATCGAGTATTTCGTCACTGTCCATGCACAGCACCCAGTCGTTATGCGCATGGGATACGGCATGGTTCATCTGCTCGCCGTGCCAGCTATATTTTTTGAATATGGGCGACAATCCATAACTCTGGCAAATATATATCGTCGAGTCTGTACTTCCGGAATCCACTATAACGAATTCATCTGCTATTTTTAAAAGAGGAGGAATAACATCGTGCAACGTTCTTTCGGAGTTAAACGTTAATAAGCAGACCGTTATTTTAAACATATTTTCACTCTCTCAATAACGACATAAAATTTTTCACTCATACTATCGAATTGAGAAGAGGCGATTAAAGTCTTAAATCGCACTTTTAAAATAAGCGCGTTTAAAATGTTTTCTTGTAAAAAGACAAAGAAATACAAAAAATCTATTTTATTTCAGTAAATTCTTTATAATGCGGTCAGATGAAGGGTAGCATACGGATTCAGACATGCCGCAAAAACGTAAAATCCTCCTCCTGGACACGGGCAAAGAATGGGGGGGAGGTACCAACAGTATGCTTGAGCTTCTGAAGCGAATCAACCGCGACAAATTCGACATTACTTGTTGTTTTTACAGTGATTATAGTCGTGCTGAAGGTGAAACGATAGGCCAGGTGCTCAATAGCATTGGGATCCCGCTACTGGTTATCCCCCAACGTAAGCAACCGGCATGGGCAAAACTCCTGAAAGAAGCGGGACGTGGTCTGCTGTTTTTCTCGCGTTCGGCGCGCAAAGCATTTACGCGGCATATCGATACCCTGTGGCGCATTCGCCCCAACGTCAGCAAGATCGAGACTATTTTTAGAGAAGGTGGTTTCGATACGCTGTATATGAACAACCAGCCAGGCTCTAACGAAGAAGGGTATCTGGCGGGCGCAAACCTGCATGCGCGGATAATCCAGCACTGCCGGATTGAACCGGTGCTGACCCCGCCGCTGGTGAAGCTGGTGAATGCCCATGCCACAAAAATTATCGCCGTCTCGCACGGCGTTGAACGCGTGCTACTTCAGCATGGCGTCCGGCCCGAGCTGTGTACCACGGTCAACAACGCCATCGACATCCACCAGCCTTTGCCCGACCGACGCGCGATGCGTCAGCGTCTGAACATTGATGACGATACGTTTGTGTTCGGCAGCGTTGGCTCGTTAATCCCTCGCAAGGCCAACCACCACACGCTGGAGGCGCTGGCCCAGTTCAATCAGAGGCACCCGCAGGCAAAATGGAAGATGGTGCTGGTCGGTGAAGGGGCTGAGCGCGGCGCACTGGCGGCACAGGCTGATGCGTCAGGTATTGCTGAACACGTGATTTTTACCGGTTTCCAGAACACGCCTTTTGACTACCTTGCTACCTTTGACGCGTTTATTCTGGCCTCGAAGAGCGAAGGCCTGCCGCGCGTCGTGCTGGAAGCGATGCTGCTGAATATCCCCGTGATTGGGTCAAAAGTGACCGGCACGGCAGAATTGATCGTTCATGAGTCAACCGGCCTGCTGTTCCCCTGGAGCGACGTGTCGCAACTTGCTCAACATCTGGATAATATCTGGCAGGATCCTGCTCTGCGCGCCCGGCTCGCCGCTGCCGCACACCAGAATGTCTGCAACATGTATGCCATTGAAAGCTATGTTAACGGTGTCGAGGCCGTTCTTGGCGCGCAATAACCAAACGAGAAGAACATGTTTAAATTCCTGAATGCTCGCTACCGCCACATTACCGGGCGTCATAACATTCCTTACGCTTCCCTTCCGGTCACGCGCGATCTCGTTGCGGTGGATTCCATTGTGATCCCGTGTACGGGCGCGGATTTCGTCGAAGAGGCGTTATTGTCAGCGACCTTTGCAGAGCGTTATGCCACCGACGTCAGCGAGATTGTTATCGTCAGCGATCAGCCTGAATCCGCTTTCGGCGAGCTGCCGCCAAAAACCCGCGTTGTTACCCTCACGCTTCCAAAACGTGAAGAAGGTTACCGCTATAAGCAGATCTACCTCAGTCGTCTGGTGAAGCTTAACGCTCCGTTGCAGGCGCGCGGTGAAGGTGTGCTGATGATCGACTCCGATCTCAACCTGCTTAAAATGCCAGAGATCAACATGGCGGATATGCACATCTACTCCAGCTTCCGTCAGGGCAAAATGATTGCCAAGCTGGACGGTGCGCCAGCGGAGAAAGTGCCGGCGTATTACAAAGAAACGGTGCGCCCGTATCTGGTCGATCACGTTAACGGCGCGTTTCTTGCCGCCACCAAAAAGACCTGGCGCCGTATCTGCCCGCTGTGGCTGACGCTGTTCCAGGATACCTGGGAGCTGATGGACGATACGCAGCCGCCGACCGATCAGCTGCCGCTCGCTGCGCTGCTGGACATGTTGGATGTAAAAACGGTTAACCTGGGCGACTGGATGAACTGGCCGGTCTCCAAGAAGATCGGCGGTCAGGAAGCCGTTGTGCCGAAAGAGGTGATTGGCGCGCACGGTGGTTTCCCGCTTTCCGAATGGCAGAAGTATCTGGAATCGCCGGATAACAGGCTGCTGTTCAAAGGCCAGGATTACACCCGCAAGGTGCGTTACCTGACGGACGAAGAGAAAAAGAATCAGTAAAAAAAGGGGCCGCTGGCCCCTTTTTAATTACTTATCCCAGCTCAGGATCACTTTCCCTGACTGGCCGGACCGCATTGCGTCAAAGCCCTGCTGGAACTCATCGATGGAGAAACGGTGAGTGATAATCGGGGACAGATCCAGACCGGACTGGATCAGCGCGGCCATCTTGTACCAGGTTTCGAACATCTCACGGCCATAGATGCCCTTAATGAACAGCCCCTTGAAGATGACTTTGTTCCAGTCAATGGACATATCTGACGGTGGAATACCCAGCATCGCGATACGGCCACCGTGGTTCATGGTGTCGAGCATGGTGCGGAACGCCGGTGGCGCGCCGGACATCTCCAGACCCACGTCAAAGCCTTCGGTCATGCCCAGCTCTTCCATCACATCGGTCAGGCTCTCTTTCGAGACATCCACCGCGCGGGTGACGCCCATTTTGCGCGCCAGCGACAGGCGGTATTCGTTCACGTCGGTGATCACCACGTTGCGCGCACCCACATGCTTCGCCACGGCTGCCGCCATAATGCCGATGGGGCCCGCGCCGGAAACCAGCACGTCTTCACCCACCAGGTCGAAGGAGAGCGCCGTGTGTACCGCGTTGCCGAACGGGTCGAAAATGGAGGCCAGATCGTCAGAGATATTGTCCGGGATTTTGAAGGCGTTAAACGCCGGGATCACCAGATATTCCGCGAAACAGCCCGGACGGTTCACGCCCACGCCGACGGTGTTGCGGCACAGGTGGGTACGCCCACCGCGACAGTTACGGCAGTGACCGCAGGTAATGTGGCCTTCACCGGAGACGCGATCGCCAATGTTGAAGCCTTTTACTTCCTGGCCGATACCCACCACTTCGCCGACATATTCGTGACCGACAACCATCGGTACCGGAATGGTTTTCTGTGACCACTGGTCCCAGTTGTAGATGTGAACGTCAGTACCGCAGATGGCGGTTTTACGAATTTTGATCAGCAGATCGTTATGACCGACTTCCGGCTCCGGCACGTCGGTCATCCAAATCCCTTCTTCCGCTTTCAGTTTGGATAACGCTTTCATCATACGTCCTCAGGCAATGACGCCCAGCTGTTTGCCGATGCGGGTAAAGGCTTCCACCGCACGTTCAATTTGTTCAGGCGAGTGCGCCGCAGACATCTGGGTGCGGATACGCGCCTGACCTTTTGGTACCACCGGGAAGAAGAACCCGGTCACGTAAATCCCTTCTTTCTGAAGCTCACGAGCAAATTTCTGCGCGACAACCGCGTCGCCCAGCATCACCGGAATGATCGCGTGATCGGCACCGGCCAGGGTGAATCCTGCGGCACTCATTTTTTCACGGAACAGGCGGGCGTTAGCCCACAGGCGGTCGCGCAGCTCAGCCCCGGATTCCACCATCTCCAGCACTTTAATGGAGGCAGCCACAATCGCCGGCGCCAGGGAGTTGGAGAACAAATACGGGCGGGAGCGCTGGCGCAGCCACTCGACCACCTCTTTACGCGCGGCAGTGTAGCCGCCAGACGCGCCGCCGAGCGCTTTGCCCAGCGTACCGGTGATGATATCCACGCGGCCCATTACGTCGCAGTATTCGTGGGAGCCACGACCGTTTTCGCCGACAAAACCGACCGCGTGAGAGTCATCCACCATCACCAGCGCGTCGTATTTATCCGCCAGATCGCACACGCCCTTCAGGTTGGCGATCACACCGTCCATGGAGAACACGCCGTCGGTGGCGATCAGGACGTGGCGAGCCCCTGCTTCACGAGCCTCTTTCAGGCGCGCTTCCAGCTCCACCATGTCGTTGTTGGCGTAGCGGAAACGCTTCGCTTTGCACAGGCGTACGCCGTCGATGATGGAGGCGTGGTTCAGGGCGTCGGAGATAATCGCGTCTTCTGCGCCGAGCAGGGTCTCAAACAGACCGCCGTTGGCGTCGAAGCAGGAGGAGTACAGAATCGCGTCTTCCATTCCGAGGAAGTTCGCCAGCTTTTGCTCAAGCTGCTTGTGGCTGTCCTGCGTACCGCAGATAAAGCGAACGGAGGCCATACCGAAACCGTGGGTGTCCATGCCGTTTTTCGCCGCGGCAATTAGCTCAGGGTGATTCGCAAGACCTAAGTAGTTGTTCGCGCAAAAGTTGATCACATGGCTGCCGTCGGCAACGGTGATGTCCGCCTGCTGGGCAGACGTGATAATACGCTCTTCTTTGAACAACCCTTCCGCACGTGCGGTGTCGAGGTCGCTGTTTAACTGTTTGTAAAAATCACCACGCATTGCAATTCTCCAGACTCGGCAAATTTTGGCACATATTACCCAAACCAATAGTTCATGACGAGATGACGCAGTATCTCTTCTCGTTTTTGCAGCATAAATCACGCGTACCCCTGCTGCATATCGGTGAATGGCTGAAGCCTGAGCATTGTGATGATATGATAAAGAGATTAGCGTTCGGGATATTCCCCGACTCATACTTTAAAGGTTACAGTTATGATCATCGTTACTGGCGGCGCGGGCTTTATCGGCAGCAATATTGTTAAGGCCCTCAATGACAAAGGCATCACCGACATTCTGGTGGTGGACAACCTGAAAGACGGCACCAAGTTCGTGAACCTGGTGGATCTGAACATCGCTGACTACATGGATAAAGAAGACTTCCTTATCCAGATTATGGCGGGTGAAGAGTTCGGCGAGATCGAAGCCATCTTCCACGAAGGTGCGTGCTCCTCCACCACCGAGTGGGACGGCAAATACATGATGGATAACAACTATCAGTACTCCAAAGAGCTCCTGCACTACTGCCTGGAGCGTGAAATTCCGTTCCTGTACGCCTCTTCCGCGGCAACTTACGGTGGGCGCACTTCAGATTTCATCGAATCCCGCGAATATGAGCAGCCGCTGAACGTTTACGGTTACTCCAAGTTCCTGTTTGATGAGTACGTACGTCAGATCCTGCCAGAAGCGAACTCGCAGATTGTCGGCTTCCGCTACTTCAACGTCTACGGGCCGCGCGAAGGCCACAAAGGCAGCATGGCGAGCGTGGCGTTCCACCTGAACACCCAATTAAATAACGGCGAAAGCCCGAAACTGTTCGAAGGCAGCGACGGCTTCAAGCGTGACTTCGTCTACGTGGGCGATGTGGCGGCAGTAAACCTGTGGTTCCTGGAAAATGGCGTGTCCGGCATTTTCAACCTGGGCACTGGCCGCGCGGAATCCTTCCAGGCGGTGGCAGACGCGACGCTGGCGTACCATAAGAAAGGCAGCATCGAGTACATTCCGTTCCCGGATAAGCTGAAAGGCCGCTACCAGGCATTCACCCAGGCGGACCTGACTAACCTGCGCGCCGCAGGCTACGACAAGCCGTTCAAGACCGTTGCCGAAGGCGTAACGGAATATATGGCCTGGCTGAACCGCGACGCATAAGCATGAAAATTCTGGTGATCGGCCCGTCATGGGTGGGCGACATGATGATGTCGCAAAGTCTCTATCGCACGCTCAAGGCGCGTTATCCCCAGGCGATAATCGACGTGATGGCACCCGCATGGTGCCGTCCGCTGTTATCGCGTATGCCGGAAGTGAACGAGGCGATCCCGATGCCGCTCGGACACGGGGCGCTGGAAATCGGTGAACGCCGCAAACTCGGCCACAGTCTGCGCGAGAAACGCTATGACCGCGCGTACGTGCTGCCTAACTCCTTCAAATCCGCCCTTGTGCCCTTCTTTGCGGGCATCCCGCACCGTACCGGCTGGCGCGGTGAAATGCGCTACGGCCTGCTGAACGACGCCCGGGTGCTGGATAAAGAGGCCTGGCCGCTGATGGTGGAGCGCTACGTGGCGCTGGCCTACGACAAAGGCGTAATGCGCAGCGCGAAAGATCTGCCGCAGCCGCTGCTGTGGCCGCAGCTCCAGGTAAGCGATGGGGAGAAATCCCACACCTGCAACGCATTTGGCATTTCGTCCGAACGCCCGATGATTGGGTTTTGCCCTGGCGCAGAATTCGGTCCGGCAAAACGCTGGCCGCACTATCACTATGCAGAGCTGGCGAAACAGCTTATCGATGAAGGCTATCAGATTGTGCTGTTTGGCTCGGCGAAAGATCATGAGGCGGGCAATGAAATTCTCGCCACGCTGAGCACCGAGCAACAGGCATGGTGCCGCAACCTGGCCGGGGAAACGCAACTCGAGCAGGCGGTTATCCTCATTGCCGCCTGTAAGGCCGTGGTCAGTAACGACTCTGGCCTGATGCACGTCGCCGCCGCGCTGGACCGCCCGCTGGTCGCGCTGTATGGCCCAAGCAGCCCGGACTTCACGCCGCCGCTGTCGCACAAAGCGCGCGTAATTCGTTTGATCACCGGCTACCACAAGGTGCGCAAAGGCGATGCCGCAGAAGGCTATCATCAGAGCCTGATCGACATCACGCCGCAGCGTGTCCTTGAAGAACTCAACGCACTGCTGTTGAGCGAAGAAGGATAACGGATGCGGGTATTGATCGTTAAAACCTCCTCAATGGGTGATGTTCTGCATACGCTGCCGTCGCTGACGGACGCTATGCGGGCCATTCCCGGCATCCGTTTTGACTGGGTGGTGGAAGAAGGCTTCGCGCAGATCCCCACCTGGCATGAAGCGGTTGATCGCGTGATCCCGGTGGCCATTCGCCGCTGGCGCAAAGCGTGGTTCTCCGCACCGATTAAAGCCGAACGCAAAGCCTTCCGCGAAGCGGTGCAGGCCCGGCGTTACGACGCGATCGTCGACGCCCAGGGGCTGGTGAAAAGCGCCGCGCTGGTCACGCGTCTGGCGCACGGCGTAAAGCACGGCATGGACTGGCAAACCGCCCGCGAACCGCTGGCGAGCCTGTTCTATAATCGTCGCCACCATATTGCGAAGCAGCAGCACGCCGTGGAACGTACCCGCGAGCTGTTCGCTAAGAGTCTCGACTATGCAAAACCCGACCTCCAGGGCGACTACGCCATCGCACAGCATTTTCTGCGCGAAACGGACAGTGATATCGCGCCGTATCTGGTCTTCCTGCATGCCACAACGCGCGATGATAAGCACTGGCCGGAAACGCACTGGAGAAGGCTGATTGAACTAATGCAACCTTGCGGTATCCATATTAAACTCCCGTGGGGCGCTGAACATGAGCGGCAGCGTGCGGAACGTCTGGCAGCCGGTTTTTCCCATGTCGAGGTGTTACCCAAACTCACGCTGGCGCAGGTTGCCGCACAGCTGGCGGGCGCTAACGCCGTCGTTTCTGTGGATACAGGGTTAAGCCATTTAACCGCCGCACTGGATCGTCCTAATATCACGATTTTCGGCCCGACCGATCCGGGGTTGATCGGGGGTTACGGTAAAAACCAGCATCAGATGGTTAGCCCTACGCAACAAACGAAGGATATTAGCGCAGATGCTATTTTTTCATTTTTACAGGGCAGCCATCGGCTTTCCAACAGGGATATTTAACCCATGAGTTATGTATTTCTGCTGATTTTACTCTTTCCGGTGAAACTCATCCGGAAGCTGTTTCGAAAAGACACGGGCAAGAACCTTGTCATTCAGACAGCCAAAATCGGTGACTTTATTAATGCGACGCCTCTTCTGGCATATCTGCAAAAAAGCGATGTGTTGATCAGTCGCAGCGTTGGCGCGCTGGCGAAGCATGATGAGACTATTGAGCAGATCTATTTTATTGAGCAGCATAAGCGCAACCTGTGGCGTAAACTGTGCTTCGCGTGCAGGATCATGAACCGCTACGACAACGTCTACCTGCTACAGCCCAACAGCGTGAACCTCTTTTTTGCCGCCGTCTGCAATGCCAAAAACAAACAATTTTTAAGCATTTACACGCGCAGGTGGTATCACGGGATTTTCTATCTCGCGGCCGACGGTACCGTTGAGCATGGCAAAAAAACGCTTTCGGTGACGAACTACCTGAAACTGGCCGACCGCTCGCTCACGTGGCAAGACTCTCCCAAGCACGCCACAAAGCCACTCTTCAAGCCGACGACCTGGCCGGCCATACTTGATAAACCTGGTGTTATCCGCATCGGCATCAGTATTGCGGCGGGCAATAAAGCCAAAACCGTCCCTCCGGTTATCTGGAAGCGGATTGTTGATCAACTTGCTGATTTACCCTGCGAGTTTTATGTCTTCGGCGCGCCAAACGAACAGTCGTGGATGGACGATATCACCCGTCTTTACGGTGACATCCCCAATTTTATCAATCTTATTGGCAAAATTTCGCTGGAAGAGCTTCCCTGGGCCATTTCTAAGATGGACTGCTATATCGCGTCTGACTCGGGGAATGTCTACATCGCAGACGCCGTCGGCGTGCCGGTGGTCCTGCTGTTTGGACCGTGTTGTCACTATGAACAGCGTCCGCTTGGCAATGTGATGCTGATCGGGAATGACGATAACATTTGTTCTTATGTGTTTGAAACGCGCTATTACTTCCCGCAAGAACGGGAAGCGCTATTCTCTGTCACTGACTCCGCGTTACACGATCTTCAGCAGTTTATCCGTACATTACCAAAAGCCCGCTCACTGGCTAGCGCTACCGACGCTCAAGGAAACTAATTTTTATGGCTTTTTTAAGCGTCATTATTGCTGCGCATAACGCTGAAGCTACGCTGCACGCCACGCTTTCAAGCCTGCTGGCAGCAACCGATCAGGATACTGAAGTCATTATTTTCAATGACAGTTCTGAGGATGCCACGCAGGCAATAATTGAAGAGTGGTCGCCGAAATTTCCTCAGATCATAACGCGCACCGTGAACTTTCGTAACGTAGGCCGGGTAAGAAACAGCGCTGTCGCGCTGGCATCGGGTGAGTATATTACGATGCTCGACAGTGACGATTGCTTAAAGCCGGGCAGCCTCAGGGACGCAATGGCCTACCTGAAAGCGCAACGTCCGGATATGTTACTGACACGTTTGCTTGAGATTCGCGATCCCCGGAGAATGACTTCAGACTGGCAGGGATTTAATCCTGTGCCATTGTCACAACATGAAGCAATTACTCGTTTCTTACGTCATAAAGACTTTCAGGCACATCTCATTGGCCAGTTTATTCATCGTAGCCTTTATGAGAAAAATCCCATACCTCCGATGTTATGTTATGAGGATTTCGCTGTCTTCCCGGGAATGTTGATGCAATCGAGCAAAATAGCCTATCAACGCCAGGGGCATTATTATTACATCAAGCGTCGCGACAGTTTGTCGAGCAGTCTGGACGCCAGCAAAATTTCAACGCTTGTCGAATGCACGTTACAGATGGAAAGAACATTTCCGTCACGCTACAAACATCTCGTCAATTGCCACTGGTTTGATATTTACAGCAACCATCGGAAATATCTTACAGGTCAGCAGCTCAAAACCGTTAAGTCACGAGTAACAGCACTTTATTCTTTATCATTTTTCTTATCCAGCGATGTTCGCTTCAGCTATAAAAAAAGGGTTATTGAGGCATTATGGAAAAAATAAAGTTAAAAACTTACCAGTTAACACTCGCATTGAGCCTTATCTCTTTAGCTCTTGTCCTTGTTAATTCAGGGAAACAACGAGAGTTTTTCTATATTGCAATATATGCAAGTATCTTGGGTTTGGTGTTTGAGTATAAAAAAATCTCCTGGCATCCTTTTAGTATCGCCTATCCTATTATGCTGGTAGGATTACTTAACCTTATTTGGTATGTCACTTATGAATTGCATAATGAGGGATTAAACGCATACAGTGATTATCTTGGATCGAGTAAAAAATTAATTCTGGCAAGCCTTTTGATTTTTTACCTTGACCGTTTCAAAAATTATGTAACAAAAGATAATTTTGTGAAATACTTCTTAATTAGTACAGCTGTAGGTTATACCCTTGCCACAGCTTATGGCTTTTATCAGGCTGTACAAGGTATTAATCGCGTAGAGATGGCTATAAACCGTCCAACTATCGCAGCGTATGTATATTCTGTTCTATCATTAGCCTTTGTTTACAGCTTATACCTAAAGAAGAATGTGAAATTATACCTTCTGGCAGGCGTCGTAGTCCTGATATCTTTCTTCGTGATTCTTTTGACTGCCACGCGTGCCGCCATGGGCCTTTACCTGTTAATGGCTATTATTCTTACACTTTATCATTTCCGAAAAATTCACCTTAAATCATTAATGATTTTTTTATGCATCGTTACAGGGATCATAGCCGTAAGCTATAAACCATTGATTTCTCCTAAAATTCAACAAACAGTGACTGAGATAACTAAATATCAGAAAGGGCATGATGCAACTTCTCTGGGGGCTCGTTTTTCGATGTGGAACGTGGGTCTTATGACTGGCATTGCGCATCCACTGGGACAGTCTATTGAAAGCAGGGAATCATGGGTTCGAAATTATGTCGCAAATGGACATCAACATGTTGCAGCAGCGCTCGGTTACATTCGAATTCATTTGCACAATGAATTTATTGAAAAATATTCACTGCAAGGCATTCCTGGACTGCTAATTTTATGCTTCTTTTTTATTTCGATAATAGCTTACTCTATTAGAAGTAAAAACGGTTTGCTGCTGACGTCGATGCTTCTTTTGCTTTTGTATGGACTGACGGATGTCATACTGCTCAGTTCAGAGGCCTTAATCTTCTTTATGATTTTGTTTGCGCTAAGTACACCTTTCTCACAAACAAAGCAGCAATAACAAATATGCCCGCCTGGCGGGCATAACTATTTTTTGTACTTGTAAAACTCCGCCAGCGTCATCCCCACGGTCTTATCTGATAACCAGGTAAAGAGCTGCTCCAGATCCTGATACAGCCCCTCAATCGCGGCCTCGTCTTTAAAAGTAGGGCTCCCGCCAGGCATAAATTCCGACGAATGCAGCATGAACTCCACGTAGTCATTTCCCTGAGCCAGGCACTGCTGCGCCACCTTAATCATCTCCGCCGCATTTCCTCCGGACGGGCGTAACCAGTTAACTGACGGAGAACGGTATTTACCGCGTAGACGATCATAACCCTGCTTCAGGGAATTCAGCCATGCCGGGTGTTTATACTGGATGCTCATCGGTACTTCGAGGAGAGGGCTGTTTCCCGGCCGGGAAATGTCGTCTACGTCCAAAAAGTAGGCACGATCGGGAAAATGCTGGTAATTCGTTCCGCCATTACCCTGCGGAGCGCCTTTCGCGTTGCGCCAGTTCACGCGCGGCGTAACGGAACAATCTACCTGATACCCCAGCTCAATCAGCAACTGGGCGTAACGGCTGTCGAATGCCCAGCGCCCGGCGCGATGGCTGAGCATTTTTGTCTGGAAAGTCTCTTCCAGTAAGCGGGTCATGAAGAGCACTTTCTCACGCATGACCTCGTCTGAAAACTCAATCAGATAAGGCTGCCAGCGCCAGTCATCACCGGTCAGATCGTGCTCCGGAGGGCTGTTCCAGGCATGGAGATGCATTCCCACCTCACCCTGGCCGCGGGCTATGACCTCTTTCGCGAACTCAATGAATACCGGTTCGACTGCCATCTCGTAGTTGGTCAGCCAGACAGGCTTAAAGCCGAAGCGTTCACAAAGCGCCTGAAACCGCGCCAGGTAGCGCGCGTTTTCCGTTTTGATCACCCGGTGGTTCTGCCAGAGATTATCCCCTTCGGTATCGATCGTGATGATAAACGCTGGTTTTTTCATAATGAGCCCGCAAGACAAAATAGTTAGCGCTATGTTACGCACGCCCGAAAGCAGGAGTAAACCCTTCCAGGGAAATTCCTGACATTATGGAGAAAGAGTGCAAGTCGTTACCAGGTCTATTAGAATTGCCAATAGTACAACGCCGATAAGATGATGATGAATAACTTACCTGACACGCCTGATTTGCGCATTTTACTGATCAAACTTCGCCATCATGGCGACATGTTACTCACCACCCCCGTCATCAATTCATTACGCCAGAAATGGCCTGAAGCCCAAATCGACGTGCTTCTCTATGAAGAGACGCGAGACATGCTCGCCGCGCATCCGGCAATCGGGACGATCTATGGTATCGATCGTAAATGGAAGCAGCTGGGGACGCTGAAGCACCTGCAAAAAGAGTGGCAGTTGCTTCGTGCTTTACGCGCTCAGCATTATCATCTGGTGATCAATCTTGCCGATCAGTGGCGCAGCGCGATTGTTACCCGCTTCACCGGTGCACCGGTTCGGCTCGGGTTCGCTTTTAACAAGCGCAATAATGCCTTCTGGCGTTTTTGTCACAGTGAACTGGTCTCGGTCGCCAGCCATCAGTCGTTGCACACCGTTGAACAAAATCTCTCCATACTGTCAGCGCTGCCGGTAATGGCCAACCCTACCGTGACCATGGCTTACAGCGCGGATGACTGGCGCCATGCTCACCAAAAGCTGTCGCAAAAGGGCGTGGGAGACCGCTACATCGTTATTCAACCCACTTCACGCTGGTTCTTTAAGTGCTGGGATGAAGGCAAAATGGCGCAAACTATCGCCGCGTTGCAGCAGGACGGCCACACTATCGTCCTCACGGCGGGACCGGATAAGAAAGAGCTGGCGATGATTGACCGCATTCTTGCCGCCTCCCCGCAGACGGGTGTTGTATCGCTGGCAGGGCAGTTAACCCTGCGCCAGCTGGCCTCGCTAATCGATCACGCGATCCTGTTCATTGGCGTTGACTCCGTACCCATGCACATGGCCGCCGCTCTTCAGACGCCCTGCGTGGCGCTGTTTGGCCCGTCAAAATTGACGTTCTGGTCGCCATGGCAGGTTAACGGAGAGGTCATCTGGGCAGGTAACTACGGCCCGCTTCCCAACCCTGACGCCATTGATACAAAAACGACGGAACGTTATCTCGACGCCATCCCCGTTGATACTGTCGTCTCCGCCGCAAGGAGATACCTGCAATGAAGCTTCATCGTCTGGCCATTGTGCGCCAAAAATATCGTCCGGATGGGGGAGCAGAACGTTTTGTCTCCAGGGCACTTACCGCGCTGAGCAATCAAAATCTTGAGCTCAACGTCATCACCCGCGAGTGGCAGGGCGAAAAGCAGGACGACTGGCATATTCATATTTGCGATCCCCGAAAGTGGGGCCGTATCAGCCGTGAGCGCGGCTTTGCACACGCCGCGCGCGCGCTGTGGCAGCAACAGCAGTTTGATATTGTCCAGAGCCACGAACGTATTCCGGGCTGCGATATTTACCGCGCCGGGGATGGTGTACATCGACGCTGGCTGCTACAGCGTACGCGTATTCTTCCCGCCTGGCGCGCGAAGCTGCTTATGCACGATCGCTATCACCGCTACGTGATGCACGCAGAACGTGAAATGTACCAGGCTCCCGAGTTGAAAGCCGTTATCTGTAATGCGGAGATGATCAAGCGCGAAATCGTCGAAGACTTTGATATTGACGCAAAAAAGATACATGTGATTTATAATTCAATAGATTCCAGCCGCTTCGTTCCGGCAGAAGAGAGACAACGCGCTGTACTGCGTCAGCAATTTGGCTTACCCGCTGATGCCGTCATTTTCTGCTTCGTGGGTTCAGGGTTTGAACGCAAGGGGCTGGCAAGCGCTATTCGGGCTATAGCAGGAACCTCGGCGTGGCTGGTTGTGGTCGGTCAGGATAAAGCGGAAAGCCGTTATCGCGACCTCGCCCGTTCATTAGGCTGTGAGGGGCAAATCCGTTTCCTGGGGATGCAAAAAGAGACGCTGCCATTTTATCAGCTTTCTGATGGTTTACTGCTGCCGACGCTGTATGATCCTTTCCCTAACGTCATACTTGAAGCAATGGCCTGTGGATTGCCCGTCATTACGTCAGAGAGTTGCGGTGGTTCAGAATTTATTGAGCAAGGCCAGAACGGGTTTTACTGTGATGCACTTGATATCCACACATTGAAGGAGGCCGTCATGTCCATCCCTTCACTGGAAAAAAATAACAATATGGGGCTTGCGGCGCGTGAACGCGTCAGAGAAGCAACCCCTGAAAAACTATCAAGTCAGCTTATTTCGCTTTATCAAAAATTACTGGATTAATAATGCGCATCCTAATGATTATTGATGGTTTACCCGGTGGAGGAGCCGAAAAGACGGTTCTTACCCTCTCCAGCGGACTGACAGAACTGGGGCATCAGGTCACCCTTTTCTCCTTACGGAAGGTGTGCGACTACGCCATTCCGGAAGGCATCGGTTTTCAGGTTGTGCAGGATACCTGTAAAAAACCCTGGCGGAAGCTGACCGAGATCCCGCGTCGCGCCCGTTTGCTGGATCGCGCCATCGAGCAGGCAGAACACAGCGGTAAATTTGACGTCGTGTTCTCACATCTGCATAAAACCGACCGTATCGTGGCGCACAGCCGCGTGCTGGATCGGGATAAGGTCTGGTTCTGCGTACACGGGATGTTCTCCTTCTCCTATTTGCGCCATCGCAGCGGGCTTTCTCGCTGGTTTAAGTATTATAAAATTCGTCATACCTATGAAAACCGCAACGTGGTGGCGGTTTCTGGCGCCGTGCTGCACGATCTGTCTGAAGTACTCGCGATTCCCCTGCGGCGCAAAGCGGTTATCCATAACCCCTTTGATATCCCTGAAATTCAGCGTCTGGCGGAAGCGCCCTTTGAGATGCAGGGGCAGGATTACATTATCCATGTTGGCCGTTTTCATGAACACAAACGTCACGACAGGCTGCTGCGGGCGTTCGCGCTGAGCAAGATCGACGCATCGCTGGTGTTGATGGGCAAAGGTTCTGACGCGAAAATAAATCAGCTCAAACAGCTTGCCGCTAAGCTGGGAATTGAAAACAAGATCGTCTTCCGCCCGTTCGAAACCAACCCCTACCCGTGGATCAAAGGGGCACGCCTTTTAGTGTTAAGTTCCGACTGCGAAGGTTTTGGTAATGTACTGGTAGAGTCCATTATCTGTCAGACCCCACCGGTGAGTACAAACTGCCCTGGCGGCCCTGCTGAGATCCTTACTGGCCCCCTGGCGCGTGGTCTGACAGCGTTAACCGACGAATCACTGGCGAAAACACTGGCAGAACTGTATGCCTCTCCGCCGGTTGTTGATCGCGAAACGATCGCATCGTTCGGTATCAACGCCATTTGCCAGCAATACATTGCTTTGGTCGACAACCAAAAATAATCAGGTTTCATATGCAAAATTCAGCGCCTTTATTAAGCGTGGTGGTGGCCGTTTATAACGGTGAAGCTTTTCTCGATCAGTTCTTTACCTGCCTTGTAAATCAACACATCGACAGTATGGAAGTCATCATCGTGAATGACGGTTCCACTGACCGCTCGATGCAGATTGTCGAAAAATGGCGCGAAAAGCTGCCAAAGATGCAGGTTATTGAACAACCTAATCAGGGCGTGTCCATCGCGCGTAATACTGGCCTGGCCGTTGCGACCGGGCAGTATCTCTCTTTCCCGGATATTGATGATGTCTTCAAACCCGGCATGTACCAGCGTCTGCTGGATATGGCCGTCACGCAGAACCTGGATGTCGCCACCTGCAATGGCAACTACGTCTGGGAAAATAACAAAAAACCGTCTCGCCCTATCTTCCCTGAAGATAAGCTCGCCTCAACGGGCGTCATGAATGGCGCGGCATGGTTAAAAAAGGCGCTGGATTCACGTAAGTTCCTGCATGTGACCTGGCTGAATATCTATCGTCACGATTTTATTCGTCAGCACGGCTTCCGTTTCGAGCCAGGCCTGCGCCATCAGGATATCCCGTGGACGACTGAGGTGCTGCTTGCCGCGGAACGCGTTCAGTACACCAGCGAACGCTTTTACGACTACTACATTCACTCCGCCTCGGTATCGCACACCCCGGATAATGACGACACGCTGATTCGCTCTGCGCGCCATTATATGAAGATCCTGAAGATGCTTGATGCCATTAACCAGCGCTACCCGGATAAAGTGAAAAATATCCCGGCCTGTTACTGGCAAATCGCTAAAGAGGGTCTGGGAATTATTCATACCTTCGACAACATGAAGGATGAGGCGAAGAAATCAATGATAATCAAAGAGTTCTTCGACACCGGGATCTGGAAGCTCATCTGGAAAAGTGCCAAAAGCCCGCGTTTGCGCTGGCGCCTGGGCCGGCGCTACTTCCGTTTAAAACGGTATCTGGCATAAGAGATAGCTTTAGCACGCTTAAATGCTTAGAATTTCCCGGCCGAAACTAAAAAAACGGATAATCGCTTGGAATTGTTGTATACCGCCCTGCTCTACATCATTCAGCCACTGGTGTGGCTGCGACTGTTGCTTCGTAGCCGTAAAGCGCCTGCGTACCGTAAACGCTGGGCCGAACGTTATGGCTACTGCCGCAATAAAGTGGCGCCGGACGGTATTCTGCTGCATTCCGTGTCAGTCGGGGAAACGCTGGCCGCCATTCCACTGGTGCGTGCCCTGCGCCACCGTTATCCGTCACTGCCCATCACCGTCACCACGATGACGCCAACCGGCTCAGAGCGCGTGATGTCTGCCTTCGGTAAAGACGTGCATCACGTCTACCTGCCGTACGATCTCCCCTGCGCCATGAACCGTTTCCTGAATACCGTGCGCCCTAAACTGGTGATCGTCATGGAAACCGAACTGTGGCCGAATATGATTTCCGCCCTGCATGCCCGTAAAATTCCTTTGGTTATCGCCAACGCGCGTCTGTCGGAACGCTCGGCGAAAGGGTATGGCAAGCTGGGTAAATTTATGCGTCGCCTGCTCAGCAAAATCACGCTGATCGCCGCGCAGAACGAAGAAGATGCCTCGCGCTTTATCGCCCTCGGCCTGAAGCGCAACCAGCTTGCGGTCACGGGTAGCCTGAAGTTCGATATTTCCGTCACCCCTGAACTCGCCGCCCGTGCGGTAACGCTGCGTCGTCAGTGGGCGCCGCGTCGCCAGGTCTGGATTGCCACCAGCACCCATGATGGCGAAGAAGCCATTATTCTTCAGGCTCACCGCCAGCTGCTGGAAAAATTCCCTGATTTACTGCTGATTCTGGTTCCTCGCCATCCTGAGCGTTTTAAAGATGCCCGCGAGATGGTGCAAAAAGGCGGTTTCAGCTTCACCCTGCGCAGCAGCGGCGAAATCCCCTCTGGCAGCACGCAGGTGGTGATTGGCGATACGATGGGCGAACTGATGCTGCTGTACGGGATCGCCGATCTTGCATTCGTTGGCGGAAGCCTGGTGGAGCGCGGTGGTCATAACCCGCTGGAGCCAGCAGCCCACGCCATCCCCGTACTGATGGGGCCACACACGTTTAACTTCAAAGATATCTGCGCGAAATTGCAGCAAGCCGATGGCTTAATCACCGTGACCGACGCGGATTCGGTGGTCAAAGAGGTCTCTACCCTTCTGACTGACGAAGATTACCGCCTGTGGTACGGTCGTCACGCCGTTGAAGTCCTGCATCAGAACCAGGGCGCACTGACCCGTCTGCTGCAACTTCTGCAACCTTACCTGCCGCAGCGGAGCCACTAATGTCAACGCGTCTGTCGGTCGTGATGATCGCCAAAAACGCCGCCGACCTGCTTCCGGATTGCCTGGCCTCTGTTGCCTGGGCTGACGAAATCGTCATTCTCGACTCCGGAAGTACGGACAACACGGCGGACGTTGCCCGTGCAGCCGGGGCAAAAGTCTTTACCGACACCGACTGGCAGGGCTACGGTATTCAGCGCCAGCGTGCGCAGGGTTACGCCACGGGCGATTACGTGTTGATGATCGATACCGATGAGCGCGTCACCCCGGAACTCCGACAGGCCATTCAAACGGTGCTTGCCGCGCCACAGCCCGGCGCGGTCTACAGTATCGCGCGTCGTAACTATTTCCTGGGCCGCTTTATGCGCCACAGCGGCTGGTACCCCGACCGCGTGATGCGCCTCTATGCGCGCGAGCGTTATCAGTACAACGACAACCTGGTCCATGAATCTCTGGCCTGCGATAGCGCTCAGGTCATCCCTCTGACGGGCGATCTGCTTCATCTGACCTGCCGCGATTTCGCCAGCTTCCAGCGGAAACAGCTGAACTATGCCACCGCCTGGGCGCAGGAGCGGCATACGCGCGGCAAGAAGGCCACGCTGACCGGCATCTTCACCCACACGCTGGGCGCGTTTCTGAAAACGCTGCTGCTGCGTGGCGGCGTGCTGGACGGCAAACAAGGCTGGTTACTGGCCGTAGTGAATGCCCAGTATACTTTCAACAAATACACCGAGCTGTGGGCGCTGAACCGCGGCTACTCAGAGAAAACGTGAGCCATGAGCACAAAAGCGATTTATCCGGGTACCTTCGATCCGATCACTAACGGTCATCTTGATATCATCACCCGTGCGGCGTGTATGTTCGACAAGGTGATTCTGGCCATTGCCGCCAGCCCGAGCAAAAAGCCGATGTTCGACCTGAACGAACGCGTGCAGCTTGCCACCGATGCGATTTCGCATCTGTCGAATGTTGAGGTCGTCGGATTCAGCGACTTGATGGCAAACTTTGCCCGTGACCGGCAGGCCAATATCCTGATCCGCGGTCTTCGCGCGGTAGCAGACTTCGAATATGAGATGCAGCTGGCACACATGAACCGCCATCTGATGCCGGAGCTGGAGAGCGTATTCCTGATGCCCTCCAAAGAGTGGTCCTTCATCTCTTCCTCACTGGTGAAAGAGGTGGCGCGCCATCACGGGGACGTTACCCACTTCCTGCCGGTTAACGTCCACCAGGCGTTGATGGAAAAGCTAAAGTAACCCTACTTCTGGCACTGACGGCAGTAAAACGTGGCGCGCTGAGCGTGCTTCGTGGCAATAATCGGCGTCCCGCAGGCTCTGCACGGCTCACCCTTACGGCCATAAACCTGCAACTCCTGCGCAAAATAGCCCGGCTTCCCGTCGCTTTGCAGGAAATCCTTCAGCGTCGTCCCGCCCTGCTCAATTGAGCGCAGCAGTACCGCTTTAATTACTCTGACCAGCAGCTCGCACTCCTGCGCCGACAGCGAGGAGGCCAGCCGATCGGGATGGATCCCGGCGGCAAACAACGATTCGCTGGCATAGATATTTCCCACGCCCACCACCAGCTTGTTATCCATCAGCCAGGGTTTAATCGGGGTTTTCTTTTTCGCGCACTTCTCTTTGAGATAATCCGCGTTAAACGCCTCTGACAGCGGCTCAGGTCCGAGATGCGCCAGCACGTTGTGTCCTTCCAGCTCTTTGGTCCACAGCCATGCGCCAAAGCGACGCGGGTCGGTGTAACGCAGCACTTTGCCGTTACTCATCACCAGATCAACGTGGTCGTGCTTTTCCGCAGGCAACTCTTCGGTGAGGATGCGCAAGCTTCCCGACATGCCCAGATGGATAATGATCCAGCCGTCAGGCAGCTCCAGCAGCAGGTATTTCGCGCGGCGCTGCACGCTCAGGACGGGTTTGTCGCTTAACGCGTGGATCTCATCGGACACCGGCCAGCGCAGACGCCCGTTGCGAACGACAGCATGAAGAATAGTCGCGCCAACCAGATGGGGCTCAATGCCGCGGCGGCTGGTCTCTACCTCTGGTAATTCAGGCATGGTTCCTCCGTTGAGATGCAGAATGCAAAAAACCCCGCAGTTGCGGGGTTTTTCAATACAAGGAGACTAAAATTATTTGATTTTAGCTTCTTTGTACAGTACGTGCTGGCGTACAACTGGATCGAATTTTTTCAGTTCCAGTTTTTCCGGCTTAGTACGTTTGTTCTTCGTGGTGGTGTAGAAGTGACCTGTACCAGCAGAAGAAACCAGCTTGATTTTCTCGCGAATACCTTTAGCCATGATTTATTTCCTCTTTAAGTACTTAGTACTTTTCGCCACGGGCACGCAGTTCGGACAGAACTGTATCGATGCCTTTCTTATCGATTACACGCATACCTTTAGCAGATACGCGCAGGGTGACAAAACGCTTCTCGCTCTCAACCCAGAAACGGTGAGAGTGCAGGTTCGGCAGGAAACGGCGTTTAGTCGCGTTCAGTGCGTGGGAACGGTTGTTACCGGTCACCGGACGCTTGCCAGTAACTTGGCAGACTCGGGACATGTCTATTCTCCAAAAATCAAATTAGCTCGAGCTTCGTATGGGGTATCGGCGCCTCGTCAGGCTTTACAGCCCGGTCATCGCATAGTTCTATTGAACTCTCGATTGCCAGGCCCAAATGCCAAACCCGAGATTCTCAAAGGTGGCGTAGTATACGCTGACTCGGCGGTGTGCTCAAGTCCCGAACAGACAAAGATCCCGATGGATCGCGAGAAAAGGCCTAAATCCAGCCACGTTCGGCAAAAGAAATGTACTCTCCGCGGCCAATTATCAGATGGTCCAGCACACGAATGTCCATGAATTGACAGCATTTGATAATACGTTCGGTAATTGCTTTGTCAGCTCTGCTTGGTTCTGCACAGCCAGAGGGGTGATTATGCGCGAGGATCACGCCGGCTGCATTCACTTTTATCGCTTCCCGCACAATTTCACGCGGATGCACCTCAACGTGACTCAATGTTCCCGAAAAAAGGCGGGTATGTTTCAGTACCCGGTTTTTGTTGTCGAGAAAGATCACCATAAAGATCTCCCGCTCCAGATCGGAGAGCTGGCTTTGCAGAAATTCGCGGGTCATGTCGGGGGTGAGGATCGGGTCTTCTTCCTCCATACGCACGTTGTAAAATCGCCGGGCCAGCTCGGCAATGCCCCGTAACTGGGCATATTTCGCCACGCCAATGCCCTCAACGTGCGTAAACGCCTCCAGCTCAGCGGTCAGCAATCCATACAGTGAACCGAAATGGTCTATCAGTTCTTTCGCCAGCGTAAATACCGTTTTCCCCGGCGTGCCTGTGCGTAAAAAGAGCGCCAGCAGCTCGTCGTCCTTTAACAACGTGACGCCATGACGCAGCATTTTTTCACGCGGTAGCAGCAGTTCAGTCTCTTCCATGCCCGGCCTCCTTCTGTTTGCCATTATGCTGCCACAGGCAAATTCGGGGTTCGACGCTGGCATTTCGTTCTTGCGTAACGCCTCGCAAAGTGAATTAAGGACATCATCACCCCGTTTTAGGGATTGTGATAAAATGCCCGCTCTCTGGTGAAACCCAACAGGAAAGAATCATGATGAGCCTGGCCGGTAAAAAAATCGTTCTTGGCGTCAGCGGCGGTATTGCTGCCTATAAAACGCCAGACCTGGTGCGCCGTTTGCGCGAGCGCGGGGCCGACGTACGGGTCGCGATCACCGAAGGCGGCAAAGCCTTTATCACCCCCCTGAGCCTGCAAGCCGTCTCGGGATACCCGGTATCCGACAGCCTGCTCGACCCGGCGGCCGAAGCCGCAATGGGCCACATTGAGCTGGGGAAATGGGCCGATCTGGTTATCCTTGCCCCCGCCACGGCAGATTTAATTGCCCGCGTGGCAGCCGGTATGGCGAACGATCTGGTAACGACCATTTGCCTCGCAACGCCTGCGCCCGTCGCGGTTGTGCCCGCAATGAACCAGCAGATGTACCGCAACGCCGCTACCCAGCATAATCTGGACACGCTGGCCTCGCGCGGCCTGCTGATTTGGGGACCGGACAGTGGCAGCCAGGCCTGCGGCGACGTTGGGCCAGGGCGTATGCTCGACCCATTGACGATTGTTGATATGGCCGCCGCCCATTTCTCGCCTGTCAACGATCTGCAACATCTCAACATCATGATTACCGCGGGCCCCACGCGCGAGCCGCTGGATCCGGTGCGTTACATCACCAACCACAGCTCCGGCAAAATGGGCTTTGCGATTGCTGCCGCGGCAGCCAAACGCGGCGCGAACGTCACGCTAGTGAGCGGCCCGGTGTCGCTTACCACCCCTGCGTTTGTGCAGCGTATTGATGTAACGACCGCGCTGGAAATGGAAGCCGCCGTACAGGCACATGCTCAACAGCAGCATATTTTTATCGGCTGTGCGGCCGTCGCTGATTACCGCGCCGAAACCATTGCCGACGCTAAAATTAAAAAGCAAGGTGATGAATTAACAATAAAAATGGTGAAGAACCCGGATATCGTTGCCGGTGTCGCCGCATTGAAAACTCATCGACCTTACGTTGTTGGGTTTGCCGCAGAAACGAATAATGTGGAAGAATATGCCCGGCAAAAACGTACCCGCAAAAACCTCGATTTGATTTGCGCGAACGACGTATCGCTGTCCACGCAAGGATTTAACAGCGACAGCAACGCATTGCACCTTTTCTGGCAGGATGGAGATAAAGTCTTACCGCTTGAGCGCAAAGAACTCCTGGGCCAACACTTACTGGACGAGATCGTTACCCGTTATGATGAAAAAAATCGACGTTAAGATTCTGGACCCGCGCGTTGGTGAGCAATTTCCGCTGCCAACGTATGCCACCTCCGGCTCTGCCGGTCTTGACCTGCGCGCCTGTCTCGATGACGCCGTAGAACTGGCGCCAGGTGCAACGACCCTGATCCCGACCGGGCTGGCGATTCACATTGCTGACCCGTCACTGGCAGCGGTGATCCTGCCGCGCTCTGGCCTGGGCCATAAGCATGGCGTCGTGCTGGGTAACCTGGTCGGCCTGATCGATTCTGACTATCAGGGTCAGCTGATGGTATCCGTCTGGAACCGTGGCCAGGACAGCTTCACCATTGAGCCGGGCGAGCGTATCGCGCAGATGGTGTTTGTACCGGTGGTGCAGGCAGAATTTAATCTGGTGGCAGACTTCGACGCAACCGACCGTGGCGAAGGCGGCTTCGGCCATTCCGGGCGCAAATAACTGCCCGACAAACACGCATCTCACAGCGCCATAATGCAATAACAAACCGCAAACGTCAGTTTGCGGGTCGCTGTGTGGTTGCCAGCCTGACAAGTGCTTATTTTCAGGGGTATTTTGTAACATGGCAGAAAAACAAACCGCGAAAAGGAATCGTCGCGAAGAAATACTTCAATCTCTGGCTCTGATGCTTGAATCCAGCGACGGCAGTCAACGCATCACCACCGCAAAACTGGCGGCCTCTGTGGGCGTGTCAGAGGCGGCGCTGTATCGTCATTTCCCGAGCAAAACCCGGATGTTTGACAGCCTGATCGAGTTTATCGAAGACAGCCTGATCACGCGCATCAACCTGATTCTGAAGGATGAAAAAGACACCAGCACGCGTCTGCGTCTGATTGTGCTGCTGATTCTGGGCTTTGGTGAACGTAACCCGGGTCTGACCCGTATTCTGACCGGCCACGCGCTGATGTTTGAACAGGATCGTCTGCAAGGCCGTATAAACCAGCTTTTTGAGCGTATCGAAGCCCAGCTTCGTCAGGTTCTGCGCGAGAAGAAAATGCGGGAGGGCGAGGGATATAATACGGATGAAACCCTGCTGGCAAGCCAGATCCTGGCATTTTGCGAAGGGATGCTCTCCCGGTTTGTGCGCAGCGAGTTTAAATATCGACCAACGGACGATTTTGACGCCCGCTGGCCGTTAGTGGCTGCTCAGTTACAGTAACGCCATCGCCGGATGGCGGCTTCGCCTTATCCGGCCTACGAACGGGTAGGCCCGGTAAGCGTAGCGCCACCGGGCAATTGAATTATACGCCAAACTCTTCGCGGTATTGACGCACCGCCGCCAGATGATCAGCCATCTCAGGCTTCTCTTCCAGATACGCAATCAGGTCTTTCAGCGTGATAATCGACGTGACCTTGCAGCCATAATCGCGCTCCACTTCCTGAATAGCAGAGATGTCGCCGCGCCCGCGCTCCTGACGATCGAGCGAAATCAGCACACCCGCAAGCGTTGCGCCGTTAACCTGGATAATCTCCATCGATTCACGGATCGCGGTACCTGCGGTGATCACGTCATCCACCAGCATCACGCGCCCCTGCAACGCACTGCCTACCAGATTGCCGCCTTCACCGTGGGTTTTGGCCTCTTTACGGTTAAAGCAGTACGGTACGTCGCGGTCATGGTGCTCCGCCAGCGCTACCGCCGTGGTGGTTGCGATTGGAATGCCTTTGTACGCGGGGCCAAAAAGCAGGTCGAAATCAATCCCGGAATCCACCAGCGCTTCGGCATAGAAGCGGCCTAACAGTGCCAGGTCGCGCCCGGTATTAAACAGTCCGGCGTTGAAGAAATACGGGCTTTTACGCCCGGATTTCAGCGTGAACTCGCCAAACTTAAGTACCTGCTTGTTAAGCGCAAACTCAATAAACTGGCGCTGATACGATTTCATGGATTTGCTCCTTTGTCTTTTCAGTCTTACAGGCAAAAAAAAGGCGACTCATTGGTCGCCTTAAAATCAATTTTCTAACGCCGCTTTCTGCGTCGCTACAATAGATTCGATTCCCCCTCGGGCCAACGCCAGCAAGGTGAGCAGTTCTTCGTGGGTGAATGGCTCGCCTTCTGCCGTACCCTGCACTTCAATGATGCGACCATCTTCGGTCATCACCACGTTCATGTCGGTTTCTGCGGCAGAATCTTCAACGTATTCCAGATCGCAAAGCGCCTCGCCGTTAACGATACCAACGGAGACAGCAGCAACCATCCCTTTCATTGGGTTGGTTTTCAGCTTACCGGCGGCAACCAGCTTGTTCAGGGCATCTGCCAGCGCCACACAGGCACCGGTAATAGAGGCCGTACGCGTGCCACCATCGGCCTGGATCACGTCGCAGTCCAGCGTGATGGTGAACTCACCCAGCGTTTTCAGGTCAACCGCGGCGCGGAGCGCACGCGCGATCAGGCGCTGGATCTCCATAGTACGGCCGCCCTGCTTACCTTTTGCCGCTTCACGGGCATTACGGGTATGGGTTGCGCGCGGCAACATACCGTATTCGGCGGTGATCCACCCCTGGCCCTGACCTTTCAGGAAGCGAGGCACGCCCTCTTCAATGGACGCGGTGCAAAGCACCTTGGTGTCACCAAACTCAACCAGCACGGAGCCTTCAGCGTGTTTTGTATAGTTACGGGTCAGGGTGACGGGACGCACCTGGTTGGCGCTACGACCTGCTGGACGCATGATGGATTCTCCGGCTTGAAACGAATGTGGCTGCGCATTATACGGATAAAGGACGCTTATTCCTATCCTGAGAAGCCCCTGAAAGCTATAATCCCCCCATCTCTCCTTTAAAAACGGGAATGTCTATGATCCGCAGTATGACCGCCTACGCCCGGCGTGAAATCAAGGGTAGCTGGGGTAGCGCTACCTGGGAAATGCGCTCGGTAAACCAGCGCTATCTGGAAACGTATTTCCGTATGCCGGAACAGTTCCGCAGCCTGGAGCCTGTGGTGCGTGAGCGTATCCGTACGCGTCTGACCCGCGGGAAAGTGGAATGTAATTTGCGTTTTGAGCCCGATGCCAGCGCACAGGGCGAACTGATCCTGAACGAAAAGCTGGCAAAACAGCTGGTTAATGCGGCGAACTGGGTCAAAATGCAAAGCGATGAAGGCGAGATCAACCCGGTTGATATTCTGCGCTGGCCTGGCGTGATGGCCGCCGGAGAGCAGGATCTGGACGCGATTACCGCTGAAATCCTGGCTGTACTCGACGGCACGCTGGACGACTTTATCGTTGCCCGCGAAACCGAAGGCCAGGCGCTGAAAGCGATGATTGAGCAACGCCTTGAAGGCGTGAGCGCCGAAGTCGCTAAAGTGCGCGCTCATATGCCAGAAGTGCTGCAATGGCAGCGTGAGCGTCTTGTCGCCAAACTGGAAGAGGCGGAAGTTCAGCTAGAAAACAACCGTCTGGAACAAGAGCTGGTGCTGATGGCGCAGCGTGTGGACGTGGCTGAAGAGCTGGATCGTCTGGAAGCGCACGTTAAAGAGACCTACAACATTCTGAAGAAGAAAGAAGCGGTAGGCCGCCGTCTCGACTTTATGATGCAGGAGTTCAACCGCGAGTCGAACACGCTGGCGTCTAAGTCTATCAATGCAGAGGTAACCAATTCAGCGATTGAGCTGAAGGTCCTGATTGAGCAGATGCGCGAGCAGATCCAGAATATCGAGTAAGCTATCAGCAACATTTAGGACGACGCATAAATCACACCAAGCCCGCAACCCAGCGGGCTTTTTTGTTATCATGGGCTATCATAAAGACGCAACAAAGCGCATGATTATGGTGTACACAAAGGTGTATCCAATGAGGTTTGTGTACATTGCTTTGGGTACACCCCCTATTCAAAGTTTGGATATTCGCAAAATGCCAAAACTAACAGACATGCAGATCCGCGCATGGATTAAGAGCGGAGAGCGATTCGAGGGGCGGGCAGACGGTAACGGTTTATACCTACGTTACCGTGAAGCCGACAAAACCCCCACATGGAGATTCCGCTATAAACTCGCAGGGAAGTCCCGCGCCATGCTAATTGGTTCGTATAGCGAGCTATCACTATCAAAGGCCAGAGAATCAGCAAAGGAGCTTTCGGCGCGTGTTGCGCTGGGTTATGACGTTGCCGGGGAGAAACAGGAGCGCAAAACCGAAGCACTGGCGAAGATTGAAGCCGAAAAAAATGCCATGCGCGTTTCAGAGCTTGCCGCTGAATACTTTGAGCGCCAGATCCTGCCACGTTGGAAGCACCCCGATATACTCCGCCGCCGTATCGACAAAGATATAAACCCCTGCATTGGCAGTATGAAGGTTGAGGACGTGAAGCCGCGCCATATCGACGACATGCTGAAAGGGATTGTTGACCGTGGAGCGCCTACCATAGCAACGGACGTACTACGCTGGACGCGTCGCATATTCGACTACGGTATCAAACGGCACGCGCTGGAGATAAACCCCTGTTCTGCGTTTGAGGTTTCCGACGCTGGAGGGAAAGAAGTTGCCCGTGACCGCTGGTTAACCCGTGATGAATTGATACGCCTGTTTAAAGCAATGCGAACAGCGAAGGGATTCAGCCGCCAGAACGAGCTTACCTTCAAGCTACTGCTTACCTTATGCGTGCGTAAGATGGAATTGTGCGCTGCCCGCTGGGAAGAATTCGACTTAGACGGGGCAATCTGGCGCTTACCCGAAGAACGCAGTAAAAACGGCGATGCTATCGACATACCGTTACCCCCACCAGCAGTTGCATGGCTACGGGAGCTTCACACATTCTCATGTAATACAGCATGGGTGCTGCCAGCCAGAAAGATGCAAAGCAGGATGATTCCCCATATTCAGGAAAGCACCCTACCCGTGGCGTTGGCAAAGGTTCGCCATGAAATGCCGGATGTTCCTAACTTCACCATTCACGACTTCCGGCGTACTGCCCGCACCCATTTAGCCGCGCTGGGCGTTGATCCGGTAGTAGCTGAAAGGTGCCTTAACCACAAAATAAAAGGAGTGGAAGGGATTTATAACCGGCACCAGTATTTTGATGAACGCAGGGCAGCACTTGAACAGTGGGCTAATCTGCTGGTGGCACTAGAGGCCGGGGAGCAGTACAACGTGACACCCATCAAATTGGCTAAATAACCGAATAGATTGAGCCTAGCTCGACGGAGCGAAAAGCGGAAAGCCTTACCGCCTGACTCAATCACTCTTTAAGGCGCAACGCAGAAGGTAGCGGAATGAGTAGACCACCACGAGGAAAGCCTGAATTGGCCTCCATTTGGGCAGATAAAAAAATCCCACCAATGGAATATATGTCACTTTCACGCGCCGCAAGGCTTCTGGGTTGCGAGGTTGAAGACTTTTGGCATTGGAAAGAAGTTGGAGTAATTAACCTTTCAGTACGTGCGATCGGCGGGGCATTTCATGGATGGGCTAAGCCCAAAAGACCATCAGAAAAAGAAAGGCTACTGAGCGATCTTAATGACGCTGTAAACGCCGAAATTTACAAGGTAGCGCAAACATCAGGCATTGATATGTCATGGGCGCACCCCGCCACAAGAAGAAGAAGCAAGGCAGATGGCTCAATAGAAATTCAAGGCATGACCTATGGGGGGATATGGTCAATTTCGACACCACCAGGCTTTGGCGGCATCAAAAAAGGGGCTAAAAAAGAATACCGTCTATACACGCACAAAAAGGGAAAGAAAGCAGACTACACCTTGTTTTTGATAGGCGATGAACAGCATGAAATCAACAATGATTCTGCTTACATAATGCGAGAGGACATCGATCGACTTTATGCAGCAATCGAAACAGGAGTATTTCCATTAGCCCCTGCTTTTTTTGAAAATGAAATGGATATTCAAAAAGAAGATGATTCGCAACAATCTACGATGCCCGGCACAATGGGTGGGTTTATTAAAGGATTGATACATCTAGTTCCAAGCTTGGGGCCAGAGGTCATAGATATGAATTCAAACAAGCGAATGGAAGTTATCAAGCGCGTTTTTGAGGATGCCGCAAAGTCAAAAGAAGGTGGATTCAGCTATAAAGCACCATCAGCTGCGACAATAGACAAGTACCTTAAATTTTAAATGCTCTCATTAAAATTTTAAACAAAATCACTATAAATCCCTTTCTAATGCCCGTAACGAAGCAACAGCCACTAATAAGAGGTTACGGGAAGCATGAACACAGAAACAATACCCGCCAAAGGTTACATAAGACGCTTTCGCCTGGCTGAATTGCTGGGCGTTAGCGTTTCCACTATTGACCGAAAGGTACGCAACGGCTCCCTGCCGCGCCCGGTAAAGTTGGGCGAGAAGATCACTGCTTTTGATGCGGTAGAGATTCATAGCTGGCTGGCAGAACGCCGCGAGAAGGTGGCCTAATGGAAAAGAAAAACCGCCCATTACAGGCGGCCAATTCAGATACTCGCACGTCTGATATTACGCCGACCACCAGCCCGGTACAAGTACCTAAGCGTACCCCAAAGAAACACCGCGCCCGCGTCTATATGCTGCGCACTGGCGTAGAGGGATGGACAGAAAATGACATCCTGCGCTACTGCCGTCTTTCATCCGGGCGTAATTATGCGTCTGAACTGGAGCGCCAGCTTGATATTCAACTGGAGCGTATCGACGAGAAAAACCCGGATGGTATCGGCGCACACCTGCGCTACCGCTTTTCCTGCCGTAGCGATGTTCTCAAGGTGATCCAACTTGTGAACCATAATGCCGCCATTAATGAACATCACGGGCTATCTCAGCAGGATATTGCCGACATTCTGAACCTCTACCCGGACGCATTTAACGCCGCATAACGGAGCCGAAAACATGACTATCGAAAAAAGCCGATTCAATTCGGAGGCCGCCCCACAATCCAGCGTTAACCAGGGCGAATATAGCACTAATGACTTTGCCGCTATTGTTCCCGTTATTTCCGGTCAAATTGGCGGGCGTGAGGCCAGTATTGTTAGTGCTAAGGCACTGCATAAAGCGCTTGGAGTAGGTAACGACTTTTCAACCTGGATAAAACTACGCATTGATGAATATGGCTTTAGCCTGAGTGCTGATTACGTGGTTTTTGATTCCTCAGATTTCAGGAATCAAAGTTCAAATTTTGAACAGGGTAGCCCCGGATGGGTGACAAAGCGTGGCGGCGACCGTCGCAGTAAAGATTATGGCCTTTCTCTGGGAATGGCTAAAGAACTGGCAATGGTTGAGCGAAACGAACAAGGTCGCGCCGTTCGCCGTTACTTTATTCAGTGTGAAGAAGCCCTACAGCGCAGCGTGCCAGAGATTGCCGCTCAGTATCGCCGTCAGCTCAAAGCCCGTATCGGTGCCGCCAGCCTGTTTAAACCGATGTGCGTAGCACTGGAAAGCGCCCGCGCAGAGCAGGGTAAACAGACGCAGGCTCGCCACTACAGCAATGAGAGCAACATGATCGCCCGCATTGTTTTGGGTGGCATGACGGCGAAGCAGTGGGCGCAGGCGAATAACATTACTGGCGAACCACGCGACAGCATGAACGCCGGGCAACTGGAACACCTCACCTACCTGGAGAGTACCAACATTACGCTGATTGATATGGGTATGGGATATGACCAGCGTAAAGCCGAGCTAATCCGCCTTTCTCAGCGCTGGTTAGCTAAACATCTGGGGGCTAATCATGCTTAATGCCGCCGTCCAGAATAAAGTCTTTCCCCTGGCTGGCCTGATGTATGCCTTGCGCGGGATCGCGTACGCGCATGAGGGTAAAGCTGGCATAACAGTGCCAGCTAATGCCAGCTCCTCATTTTCTCGTCGTGGTAACGATGAGAGTTTCGAGACCAGTACGCGCACGGGACTTTTTGCACCAGTACGCGCACGCGAGGAAGGTTTTTCTGACATCACTACGCGAGGGGGAAATCATTCTACTGGCGGGAGTTTTCGGAGAAGTACGCGCGTGCGCGAAGGTGAGTTTCTGGAGTCCATAAAAAAGGGCTTGCCGACTATCGCCAACCCGGTTTATGGTTATAGCGCACCAGCAAAATCTGGTGCCGGGATTGGCGTCCTGCAATTATCCACAGCGCACAACCGCGCTAAATGCGGTTTTTTTGTGTGCGTCGCACGGCTACATCCTTCAATGGTGGGCTGGGCGAGGGCATCGAAAGATGCGCCGGTATCTGTGGAAGCCGGTACGCCAACCTCGTTCAGTTCACCACCAGTGATTGGCGTCTTTGGTGGTGATTTCAAACATCATTCCACAGAGGCTGCCGCTATGCTGGCTACTATCCCTACCCAAAATCCGCAATTCATCTGGTTAATCGCAGCCGTTCGCCGCGACATGCCGACAATTACCGCAAAAATCCATCACATTGCTGCTGAAACTGAGCGCGAAGCCCGCCGCACTCTGGCGCGGGATCATGTTTGTTTCTTCGCAGGCCGTATCCGTCTGGAGGTGGCAGCATGAGCCAGTTACCTGACCAGATTGAGGAAGCAACAGCAGTAAGTAACCGCATTCGTGCCGCGCTGGGTTGCGGTGAAATCACCGAACCACACACCCCGGAGAATGTTTCACGCGCCCGCCTTTTGCGTGTACGTGCTGGCCTTTGCCATGTGCTGACGGAGATTATGCCCGGAATAACAGCGAGTGCGGAACGTGACGAGCTGTATGCGTGGTTGTTTGAGATTCACTCCGTGACAAGAGCTGAAGATTGCCAGGCGAGACTGGAGGCGGACAAATGAAACAGTTTCGAATTACCGCAACCTGTTTTGATGCCTCTGGTGCGCCGATCCCGGTCACATGGTACGGCGAGGCAGAGACGCCCGATATTGCCGTTCAGTGTATGAGAGAAGAAGCGCAAGGCAACGGATGGAGTATGGGAGCAGTCACCGCTGTTCAGCAGCGTGAATACAGGGAGGTGAAAGCATGAGCAACGCACAGACATTAAAGACGGATAATCCCGACCTGTTCCACGCCGAAGCCACGCCGGACGGCGTTAACATCATGACCCGCAACGATGCCGGGATGTATGAGCATGTTGCCCTTGTTCCCTATTCAGACGCGGTAACTCATCTCGATAGCGGCAGGTATGACGAAATCCCGGATGAAGGATTTGCCCTGCATTTTGCAGTGGCTGACGGCGGTGCGCGTGGCTGGTTCAACTTCACCCCGCAGCATGAAGTAACCATGTGGCGCTGGCTGATTGCTGCGACGTTCGTTTCTGAGATGACGCGCGAGAATGGCACCACCACGGTTACTGACACTGACGGCACATCATCGCAGGTTGCGATTTACTCCAATGGCAATGCGGGCATGGTGATTTACCCGTTTGCTGAACGGTTGGCGATGGCAAACAACATCGAGGGCGCAATGATTGAGCGCTACGGCGTTGAGCAGGGAACAGAGAACGCCATTGTGTTCTACCGCGCCATGCTGGATGCGGAACGCGGAGAGCTGACCCCGTTCGGGCGTGAAACGCTGGCAGAACTTCACGATCACTTCATTGCTGATCTGGATGAAAACGGCTGGCCTGAAATGCCAGCGACGCACTGAGGGGGCGACATGATGCGTAATATCGACCTTATCCGCGAAGTGACCACCGCCGCCGCTGGCAACTGGCCTTATGTACTGGCTGGCCTGTCTATCGACGTGCCTGATTCATCGCGCCGCCATTCCCCATGCCCTGCATGTGGCGGTACGGATCGCTTCCGGTTCGACGACAACGGGCGCGGCAGCTTTATCTGCAATCAGTGCGGCGCGGGCGACGGGCTGGATTTAATCAAGCGGGTGAACAATTGCGACACAACAGAGGCGGCGCACCTTGCCGCTGATGTGCTGGGTATTGATTACCGGGCAGCACAAACCGACCAGACGGCAGCGAGCCAGAGAAGGGAGCAACTGGAGGCTGACCGCCAGCAGCGTGAGCAGGAGCGCCAGCAACAGGCAGCAGAGGACGCAGAGCAGCGAAGGGCAACGTTTACCCGTCTGTATGCCGGAATGCGCCAGAACGTCACACAGGGCGAATCTGATTACCTGCAATCAAAAGGGCTGACCGGGTTCAATTACCCGCTAATGCCCGATGGTTCGTTATTGCTGGAGCTGGTGGATGAATCCGGCGCAGTCACAGCCGCGCAGACCATCACCCCGCAGGGAGAAAAGCGACTTCTGACAGGTTCAGCAAAGCGCGGGGCATACCATGCCGTAAACGCGCCAGAATCGCCGCAGAGCGTTTTAATTGCCGAGGGGCTGGCTACCGCCCTGTCCGTTCACCAGATGCGGCCTGACGCGCTCACAGTGGCGGCAATTGACGCCGGGAACCTGATCCACGTTGCCGGAGTAATGCGCCGGAAACACCCGAAGGCGCAAATTATTATCGCCGCAGACAACGACTACCACCAAAACGGAGAAACCAATACAGGGAGGGAGGCCGCTGAGAAAGCCGCCTTATCCGTGGCTGGATGGGTGGCGCTGCCGCCGACAGACTATAAAGCCGACTGGAACGACCACCACCAGCAAAACGGGCTGGAAGTCGCTACGGCTGCGTTTAACGATTCGATGTACCAGATTCAGGGGGAAGCCGTGAAACCACGATTGCAGGCCATTGAGGGCGGTAAAACTGACCATCCAGAGAAAGACCCACTAAAACCCCACATTGAGAGCCGCAAAGATGGCGTTTTCTGGGTAACGCCGAAGGTGGACAAGGAAAGCGGGGAGATCATCAACGCTGAAAGCTGGCTGGCCTCACCGATGGAGGTTATCGGTACGGGACGCGACGACAAAGATCAGTATCTTATTATCTCATGGCTGGCATTCGGCGCAGGCATACCGACAACAGCAGCTATCCCGCTGGCTGATATTGGCGAGCGTGAAGGCTGGCGTACCCTGAAAGCGGGCGGCGTCAACGTCACCACGAAAAACAGTTTACGGGCGATTCTTGCAGACTGGCTACAGCGGAGCGGATCGCGTGAATTGTGGCGCGTTGCTCATGCTACAGGCTGGCAGTGTGGGGCATACATCATGCCGGACGGGGAAATCATCGGCACACCTGAGCGGCCTGTTTTGTTCAGCGGGCGCAGTTCAGCCGCTGCCGGGTATACCGTAGCAGGAACGTCGGAAAGCTGGCGCAACAGTGTCGCACGGCTGGCATACGGCAACTACGCGATGATGACAGGCATTGCCGCAGCACTGGCAGCGCCATTAATCGGGGTGTCAGAGCGTGACGGATTCGGGATCCACTTCTATGAGCAATCGAGCGCCGGGAAAACAACCACGCAGAACGTGGCTAGCAGTCTATACGGGAACCCTGATGCCTTGCGCCTGACGTGGTACGGGACGGCGCTGGGGCTGATAAACGAGGCCGCCGCCCACAATGACGGACTGATGCCGCTGGATGAAGTCGGACAGGGCGCAGACCCGATAAGCGTTTCACAGTCTGCCTATGCCCTTTTTAACGGCGTGGGGAAATTGCAGGGAGCAAAGGAAGGCGGCAACCGGGATCTAAAACGCTGGCGCACCGTGGCAATCAGCACCGGGGAAATGGATTTAGAAACGTTTATCGCCACCGCAGGACGCAAGACAAAAGCGGGGCAACTGGTGCGCCTACTGAATATCCCTTTAAGTAAGGCTGTGCGCTTTCATGAGTACCAGACAGGGAGAGACCACGCAGACGCGCTGAAAGACGCTTACCAGCACCATCATGGCGCTGCCGGGCGGGAGTGGATCAGATGGCTTTCAGACCACCAGAAACAGGCGATTGATACCGTTCATGAGTGTGAAGCCCGCTGGCGCAGTCTTATTCCTGCCGACTATGGGGAACAGGTTCACCGTGTAGGGGCGAGGTTCGCCATTCTGGAGGCCGCTTTACTACTGGGTGGCGTGGTTACTGGCTGGGATGCTCAAACGTGCCGGGATGCGATACAGCACAGCTACAATGCGTGGCTGAAAGAGTTCGGCACGGGGAACAAAGAGCACCAGCAGATCATCGAGCAGACAGAAGCGTTTTTAAATGCCTATGGGCTGAGTCGATTCGCGCCGCTGGGTTATGACCCGCGCGATTTACCCATCCGTGATTTAGCCGGGTACAGGAAGAAGGGGAACCACGACGGCGACCCGATAATTTTCTACACCTTCCCGGCAACATTTGAGCAGGAGATCGCACGGGGTTTTAATGTCAGGCAGTTTGCCGAAGTTCTCAAGAATGCAGGAATGCTAACACCACCAACGAGCGGGCGAGGCTATCAGGGGCGAGTAAGGGAGGATGGGCGACAGATTCGCGTCTATGTACTCAATTTCATGGCGGAGGAAAGCAGCCAGCCAGAAGAATAATATTTCTTCACATGCGTAGTTTTAGTGTTGTCTCAGTTGTCTTTGTTGTCTCAATTTGTAAGTTACATTGATTTATAAGGATTTTATTTTAATTTCTGAGACAACACCGAGACAACATTTAGCCATTTTGAGACAACAGGGCGAAAGTGTGTTTTTAGTCTGGCAGGCAGTGAGACAACATTTATGCCGGGTGAGACAACACGAAATTGCAAATGTTGTCTCAGCAAAACCCAGACGTGGCGCGGCCTGTAGAGCCGTGAGACAACAAAGACAACAGAGACAACACTATTTTTGCTTACTATGAAAAAAATCAGCAGGTGTCCCACAATAAGACAGTGCCGGGTAATCTTCATTAGCAAAACTAATAATCGAGGTAACAATGACAGCACAAATTTCAGCATACGGGCGGCTGGTGGCAGATCCCCAGACCCGCACCACAACGAACGGTACAAGCATGGCAATGGGACGGTTAGCGGTGGCACTGCCCTGCCATGCAGCAGAGGGCGGAGAGGTTACTTTCTGGCTGGGCGTGGTGGCATTCGGCAAACAGGCCGACGCACTGGCAGGACACGTTAAAGGCGATTTAGTCAGTGTTGCCGGAGCGATGCAGGTCAACCAGTGGACAGGGCAGGACGGCGGTACACAGCAGGGGTATCAGGTAGTAGCCGACAGTGTGATCAGCGCCAGAACGGTACGCCCCGGCGGGAAGGCAGGACAGCAGGGACAGGCAACGGACGCGCTGAGACGTGCGCAGCAGCCATCCCGTGATGAATACGACCAACGCCCACCATTCGACGATGAAACGCCATTCTGAGATGGAAGATATGAGTACACAACCCACCATTATCGAGTTAGGCAGCTATCGCTGGCCCAGACATCTCGCAATACACGAAGCAGGTCATGCGATAGCCGCATGGTTTTTCGGCATACAGGAGGTAGAAATTGCATTATCGGGTAATAACCGAGTGGCAAAAACCTACCTTGGCGGCGATGTTGATGAGTGCGGAGCCGTCGCGGTATGGCACGTCAACTATCCACGGAATGTGGCTGAGGTTAAGTCTTACACCCTCTCGAATGATGACACCAGGTTACGTCTGATAGACCAGGTATGCCGGGCTATGGTTATCTCTCTGGCTGGTATCGTCGCGCAATCACGCTATACGGGGGATGATATTAACGCACTGATGGAAACGTCCGGGAAAGCAGATATGAAAAATGTTCGTGATTTATCCGAGGTATACCGGGTAGCTGGTGGGGAGGACGCCGATATACAGCGAATATCCCTTTCCCGCGCTCAGGCGCTGATTACCCTGAAATGGTGGGATGTTATCGCGCTGGCGAAAATACTGGAGAACCGTAACCATATGCCCGCCAGAAACTTCCAGCGCATTATGGGCGATATCGACAAGCCTGTACCAAAGCCTCTGACGCTGGCTGAACTGGATGAATTGGTGGGTGAAGAATGAAGCAATACATTCTGGCAGCCTGCCTGATCTCCTCTGCACCGGCACTATCTGCTATCCATTGTGGGGGCTTTACAATACAGCCAGATCGTTATCGGACAACGATTAACGGTGATGTGGTTCATATTATTGATGCGCAATTTTACGGAGCGCCGCGAGACTTTAGCCAGGCCGCCATAAAGTTATTGCCTGATGCCATCACCACTACCGACAGGCAATACCGCCTGGAGACGCAGGGAGGCAATGCTTCGCTGGAGTTGATGACCAGAGAGCAACCGCCACGCGTGCTTAATCGTGAGCGCTGCGATGCCGGGCTAACAGGCTTTTACTGGTACTCGCCTGTGCCGTGAGGTTCGCACCGAACGCAGGCTAAAATTCTGGACTGTTCTTGACAGATTTTAAACCCTCGTAGCGCTAAACCCGCGCCAGCAGAGGGCTGGAAGCCAGAGCGTGATTTAGGCCGTCCAGAATATTCAGGTTCGCGCCACTGGTACGCAGTACGCAGTCAGGTACGCAGCAAAACCGCGCATTCAGTTAGGGTTTTTGCGCACAAAATGCGCACAGTGAGCCGTTAAATGAAAAAAAATAGCCAACAATCAAGATCGGGATGGGGTGGCAAGCGGAAAGGCGCAGGCGCACCGTTGGGCAATACTAATGCCGTCAAACATGGCGAACGCAGTAGGCGGGCATTCTTCCCGTTTGAGGGAGAAGATGCGCTTTCTCCGCTGGTGCGAAATCGTGCAAGAAACCTCATGCTGGCTGAGAGATACGGGCTATTACTGGCGACTAATCCGACGCCGGGAACAGAAGAATGGCGCGAGATGACATTGATTAACGGACTCATGGGGCTACATGCCGACAGAATCGCACGGCTTGAGCTGAGTTTAGCGAGATCCGTTTCAATGCAAGCAAGGCGGGATCTGCGAAGGGTTAAAAAAGCGGCGCATGTTAGCAATCCGTATAGTCACCGATGTTGAAATACTGGACTGTACTGGACAGACTCAAAGCCCATATGAAGAGAGAACCGCGCCAGTAGCGGGCTGGAAGCCATATTCGATTTAGGCAGTCCAAAATATTCTGGCTCGCGCCATTGGTTCGCAGTGCGCAAAATAGTGCGCAATTCGTAGTTAAATACGCATATTATTTCGTATTCATTTTGCGCACCGTTCGCAGTTAATGCGCAGTAATTCGCAGGAGGCCCGCCAGTGAGAGACAGAACGCGCAGCTATATCACAGACCTGCCCCGCATCGGCTTGCCATTCCTTGCGCACATGCGTAGCAGGCTGGCGGACGCCGAACCGGGGACGCAGCTTTATACCCAGACCGAAAGCGGAACGTTGTATACCTTCCGGCAAGCCGACAGCTACGCCATGACAATCAACGGCGTGACGCGGGCGATTCGCACCACAACCACACAGGCCGGGTATGGCGTGCGGGAATGGTACGTTTGTCCCCACTGTATGAAACGGGCTGCAAAGCTGTATATCGGTAAAAAAGATATTGGTTGCCGGGCGTGCTGGAAACTTCACTATAAAAGCCAGAGCGCCGACAGACTGGACAGAATGCGTATGAAGATACGCCAGCAGCGATACGCGATATGGGGCAACAATGACCTTACCAATAACCTGTTTAATGACATTCGCATGTTCCCGAAACCAAAGGGGATGCGCTGGGCTACGTTTGACAGGAAGCGGGCAGAGTTGTCAGCAATGGAGATGGCTTACTGGCAGGCATTCAGTCCGGTAGTAGATAGAATCACGGGCGTGATTGAGCGTAAGACGGGGAAAGCGGCGCGAGCTATAGGGCTGGAGTTGTAGCGATATTCTGGTTTTCTGACATAATTATGTAAAATCAGTCAGTTACCCACCATAGCAGGAGCTGTCATAGTGACACCACAGGAGATAGCAGCACTGACAGCCGCTAAACTGGAGCATGAAGGCCGCCAGCTTACCCCGGCAGAGGTTCGGGAAATGGAGCGCATTATTGAAGCTGATACAGCCCGGCGCAAACGGTTCGGGGAGATGATGCGATCACCCGCCTACCAGTGGAGGAAGCCAGCGCCGCGCAGGTAGATACGGGATTATTCCGCATGTAACTTATGCGTATTAAGCAAATTTCCTTTATTCACCTTTACAGAATTGTGAGTGCGTCAGTATCGTTATCCTTCCGATTCGCATTTATTCAGGATTTGCATGTACCAGCTAAAGATAACCATCCGAGACAGCAAACCACCTATATGGCGGCGTGTGCTGGTTCCAGAGCAAATCCCCTTTAGTGAACTTCACGCGGTGATCCAGTTGGCTTTTGGCTGGAATGACGAACACCTGTATATGTTCGAGAAAGGGCGTAAAGGTGATCCCGGTAGCGAGTATCGCGTATGGGGTGAGGATGAAAGCATGGGTAATGCGGCAATCACACCACTATGGGCAGCGCTCCAGAATGATGGTGACAAGCTGGTTTACACGTATGACTTTGGCGACTGGTGGGATTGCGTCATTGTGCTGGAGAAGCAAACACACGATACGAGTAATCAGCCCATTAGCTGCCTGCGTGGGAAAGGCACCACCCCGGCGGAAAACTCAGGCGGCTTGCATGGTTACAATGAATTGCTATTACAGGCCAGAGAGTCTGATAATCCTGAGCAGGCCGAGATCCACAATTTCCTGATGCTGGATATTGAACGCCGGGTTTACGACCTGAGCCGCATCAACGACAGATTGCAGGCTATTAATTGACCCGCATGTATTCACCTGATATTGCGTTATCAGCGCCGCCAGTATCGCGCATAACAGCACAATGACCGGGTAAACCGTAACGCACGACCGTTGCGTTAGTCTCACCGCCGCGCCGTACCTGACGAGACTCATACACCGTCACACGCTCAAGCAACCCACCAGCAACCATACTTTCAAGAGTTCGCCGGGTTGATTCGAGCTGGTGGCGCTTATCGAACGACGCCATGCCATGAAGAAGGTAGGCCACGCCCGACACATCGAACGGCGGCGCACCAATCTCACCAGTAACCCAATCGAGGCTATCAGGTTCAAAATAGCTGAGTATCTCTTTTTTGCGGTTGGTCATTCTCATGGCTGGCTGATTCCTTATTGTGGGATAGAGGTATCATACAATAATGCCCAAAAGACAAGAGCACGCAACAGGCAGCGTGAGAGCATAAAATGAGCAGACAAAGGCAGCACCTCAAAATACCGTGTACACAAGGGTGTACCTACTGAGAAAACGCATTACAAGAAACCCAGCAATCACGGGCATTTGAAGCCGCCACTCAATAAACAGATCCAATATCGAGTAATTCCTTTCAGGGTGGTGTTGCCTCGCACACCACCCATTACTTTTTCTAATCCTTATTTAGCCTTACTTTCTTTTCCTCCCGCCTTATCACAAGCCCGCCAGGCATGCGTTGATAAATTTCTGTAGGGCAAACCCCCTCGCCTTAGAAAATCTCAATCGTGATCTTCCGCACAAATCGCTAATCTCCTCCTCTTCATTCCGGAGGGTTTATGCTGCTTCACATTCTCTATCTTATTGGCATTACCGCAGAAGCCATGACCGGCGCGCTCGCTGCCGGACGTCGCCGTATGGACACCTTCGGCGTGATTATTATTGCCACGGCCACCGCGCTCGGCGGCGGGTCCGTGCGCGATATCCTGCTTGGCCATTATCCGCTCGGCTGGGTCAAAAACCCTGAGTACGTCATTATCGTGGCAACGGCAGCCGTGCTAACCACGATTGTGGCCCCGGTGATGCCTCATCTGCGCCGCGTGTTCCTGGTGCTGGATGCGCTTGGGCTGATTGTTTTTTCCATCATTGGCGCACAAATCGCTCTCGATATGGGTGAAGGCCCGGTTATCGCCACCATTGCTGCCGTGATCACGGGCGTGTTTGGCGGGGTGCTGCGGGATATGTTCTGCAAACGTATCCCGCTGGTTTTCCAGAAGGAACTGTATGCCGGCATCTCCTTTGCCGCGGCAGTGCTTTATGTCGCCTTGCAGCACTATGTCACCAGCCACGATGTGGTGGTTATCTCCACCCTGCTGTTTGGCTTCACCGCGCGTATGCTGGCATTGCGCCTTAAGCTGGGCCTGCCCGTTTTTCATTACAAACACAATGCGCATTAATGTCAGAACGGGCAGGCGCCGGATAATCAGTTACTCGAGTAGTTGTAACCGTAGTGATGATAGCCGTAGCCGTAAGCGTTGCTTGCCCGCTTAACGACGCCGTTGAGAATCACCCCTTTGGTATTGACGCCACTCTGCTCCAGACGCTGTACACAGACCAGCATCTCCTTCACGCTGTTCATCCCGAAGCGGGCGACCAGCAGCGTGGTGCCTGCGCGACGGCCGACAACAGCCGCGTCGGTGACCGCCAGGATCGGTGGCGTATCGATAATCACCAGATCGTAGCGTTCATTCGCCCAGTCCAGAAGCTGCTGGAAACGCGTATGCATCAGAAGCTCCGCCGGATTAGGGGGGATCTGCCCGCGCACGATGGTATCGAACCCGCCTTTATCGAAGGTCTGAACGCCCTGGGTATACTCCGCCTTACCGGACAACATCTCCGATAAGCCGCAGGTATTGTCGAGCTTAAACAGATCATGGGCATACCCGCGACGCATATCCGCATCAATATAGAGCACTTTCTGGCCCGCCTGCGCCACGACGGCCGCCAGGGTACTGCTGACAAAGGTTTTACCGCTGTCAGGCGTGGCGCCAGAGATCATCAGTATATTGTTCGCTGACTCCATCATCGCAAAATGCAGACTGGTGCGCAGGCCGCGAATCGCCTCCACGGAGAGATCGACCGGGTTATCCGCCGCCAGGAAGGGGATATGTTTGGTCTTATGGCGCAGCCCTGAGGACATAAAGTCTTTTTTGCGCAAACGCATCTTTTTAGCCAGCCATTCCGACAGCGGTACGGTGGCATAGACGTTAATCCCGTGCTCCTCCAGCTGCTCCGGCGTTTCAATGCCCATACGCAGCATACTGCGCGCCAGGATCCAGCCCACAGAGACGAACAGACCCAGGAGAACCCCCAGAACGACGACCAGCGCTTTTTTCGGCTTGACTGGCTGCGGCCGGGTCACGGCCGGATCGATAATGCGGACGTTACCAATTGCGCTCGACCGGGCGATGCTCAGCTCCTGTTCGCGGTTAAGCAGCTGCTGGTAGATAACGCGTCCCGACTCCACATCACGGCTCAGGCGCAACACCTCCTGCTGGGTCGACGGCATGGACGATACCCGTTTATTCAGGCGGTTTTTTTCCTGCTCCAGCGTCTGGCGTTTCTCAATCAGCGCCCGGTAGGTGGGGTGATCTTTTTTGTAGAGCTGCGAAATTTCCGCTTCCCGGAAGGTCAGTTCATTGAGCTGATTGTCCGCATTTACAATCTGCTCCAGCACCGCTTTTGCCTCCAGGTTCAGGTCAACGGAGTCATTTTGCTGGCGATAGCGGTTGAGCTTCTCCTCGGCCTGGTCCAGCTCGCTGCGCACCTGCGGAAGCTGCTGCTTCAAAAATTGCAGGCTTTTCGCATCCTGCGCCGCCTGGCGAGCCACGTTCTGTTGTAAATAGTTATCGGCGATGCAGTTAAGCACGCGCGCCATCTCATCGGGATCTTCCCCCGTGATGGTCAGGCCAAGCATCCCACTGTCCTTGCTGCGCTCGCTCACGGAAAAACGCAGCTGTAGCGCGTCAATGGCCTCCAGCTCGCTCAGCTGTGTAATCGTAAATTGCGTACCCGGCTTCGCCTGGATAGCGGCAATGGTAATGGCGATATTCGCCGCGCTCAGCGGCTGTCCCACGACGCCCTGTAACGTCACGTTATCGCCTTCCAGCTGATAGTGGCCCTTCTCGCCGACGGTCAGCGTCAGCTTTTGCGCCCGGCCCGCGACAGGGGGAAGATTGAGCATACGGATATCGACGATGCCAGGCTGTTGCCCGGTGAGCCGCGCCCAGCCGCGTCCGACAAGGGGAAAATAGTTTTCACTTACCTGCGTGCGCAGGTTCAGGTCATCAATCGTTTTACCGAGGATCATGCGCGACTGGAGAAGCTGAAGCTCCGGCGCCGACTCAGGCGAGGAGTCAGGGATGAACTCGCTAAGGTTACTGAGTAGCGCGTTGCCCTGCTTCTGTTCCACCTGTATCAGCGCATCGGCCTGATAAACTGGTGTGGCAAAGAGCGCATAAAGCAGTGCCGCCAGCGTGAACAGCGCGGTAAGGATGAGAATAAATTTTCGATGGTCGAGCAGCTCACCCAACAGGCGCACCAGATCGATCTCGTTATTCGCGGCAGACGCATCATGGGCGTGAAGGTTATTTGTTGACATAAAACGTAACTATCCCGTGTGATTAACTGAGCCGTTTCGCCCATTCCAGACTGGCCTGCTCCAGCAGCCCATAAACATATTCAAATGCGTCCCGGTTTTTACGGTAGGGGTCCGGGATCTCTTTTCTGCCCGTCCAGTGACCAAAGAGCATCATTTTGCCGCGCGCCTCCGGTGCGATAGCCGTGACCTGCTCGATATGTTCCAGCTCCATCGCCAGAATCAGATCGTAGTCGCGCACCATGGCGGCGGTGAGCCTGCGCGCCACGTGGCCCTCAAGCAGGGTGCCGCGTTCGGCGGCGATCTCTGTCGCCTGTGAATCGGCGGTGCGCCCTTCCAGGCCACAAATTCCCGCTGAATCGACCCGGGCGGCGGGAAGCAGCCGGCGCAGCAGCCGTTCCCCAATGGGAGAGCGGCAGATATTGCCGGTACAGATCACCAGGATGGCGTTAAACGTTAGTTTGGCCATGTTCTGATATATCTCCCTGTTTCAGTCAGGTCATGTACGCCGGTAATGGTCGGCACAAGCTGAGAGATCACGCGGTTCCAGCGCACCAGCGGCGCGGTGGTGACATAGACGATGTCGTAAGGCTCAAGCTGAAATTCGGTGCTCAACACCATCGCGGTGGCATCCCGGGCGTTAAGCTGGTAGACGTTGGCGATTTTGCCGTTCTGCTTGCCCTGCAACGGACGAATCACAAAGATCCCTGTGGCGTCGGCCATATCCTGATTTACGCCCTGCGCATTACCCAGCGCTTCCGCCAGCGTCATGCCGCTACGGTCCATCTTCAGGGTGCTCTGTTTACCCACCTCGCCCATGACAAACACTTTCAGGTCGTCATTACGGGGAATGAAGAGAATATCGCCCGGATAGAGGAGTTTGTTCTGGGTGAGATCGCCGCGCTGCATCAGCGCGTAGAGAGAAATGTGCGTGTCCTGGCCGTTATGGGTCAGCACCACGTGGCGCCAGTCCGCCTCCGACGTCAGGCCGCCTGCCGCATTGATCGCATCCATTATGGTCAGCGGAATGTTAGTGATGGGCTGCTGGCCCGACTTAGCCACTTCGCCCGTCACGTAGGCTTTTTGCGAGCGGAACGCCGCGACGCTGACATCCACCTGCGGGCTCTCAATCACCGAGTCCAGCCGGGCGGCGATCTCATCGCGCACCTGGGCCAGCGTTTTGCCGACGACGCGGATTTTGCCGATATAGGGGTAGAAGATCGTGCCATCGGCATTCACCCAGTTGCCCGTATCGCTGGCGCTACGGTACTGACCTGCGGGGGTGGTCAGCTCCGGGTGGTCCCAGACGGTAACCATCAGCACGTCGCCGACGCCGATGCGATATTGGTAGTTCTGAAGCTGGCGATCCAGTTCAGGATTCGCGCGGGAGTCGACTTTGCCAGGCAGCAACTGCTCCACCAGCCCCGGCGTGAGCGGATAGACGTTGACCATCTTATTCAGATCGTAATTGCTGTCAGGCAGATCGATAATATCTTTGCCCTGGGTGCGAAGTCCCTGGCCCGGTACGATAGTACAACCGCTTAACGCCATCATAGCCAACGCAAGCACGGAAAATTTAACGTTTTTCATTCAGGAAAATCATCTGGTTAAGTAATGCCTGTTTCATCCGGTACTACTGCCCTACCGGGGTTTCGCGTTCTGACGTCATGTCATAGAGCTGATATTTACGGCCTAACGTCTGGCCGCCATCACGCGTGAGAGGCGTCCACGAGACCACCGCCCGGTTGCGATTTGGGCCGATCGTCATCAGATCAAGCGGGATCGAGATGTAGAAGCCTTTGCTAAAGCCACCTTCGCCATAATCCTCTTTCGAGACGTTGGTCAGCGCCGCCCAGACGCCTACCGTCACGCCGCTGTCAAATCGCTTCGCGACGTCGAGGGTGGCGCCTTTATCCTTCGCCAGGTACTGCCCGACGCTCAGCTTCATCAACACACTGTTGAGCTTCGCCGGGTTCCAGTAGGCGGTGATAAATCCGGTTGGCGCGCTGTAGTCGGTGAAGCGCATCATGTCGTCCCAGTCGCGCTGCTTGACGTAGTTCGCATCCACGCCCAGCGCCCAGTCGCTATCAAGCGGGCGCCAGAGCGCCTCTGCTCCCACGCCGCCGTACATGGTTTCGAGGTAGCCGCCATAAATCTGGGCATAGAAGCCGTGCCCCAGCGCATCGACATAGTTGGCCTGTAAGTTGTTGATGTAGAAGTCATTGCTGACATAATCGCGAATATGGGTTCTGACGCGCGGCAGGCTGGAGTCAGCGGGAAGCAGCGAGGATTTGAACTTGTCGTAGTTGTTATAGAGGTTGGCGAACACGCCGCCGTCGAGCAGCAGACGATCGGTCAGCCAGTAGCTGGCGCTGGCCATCAACCCCACCTGGAACATATAGAAATCTTCCGGACCGCCCAGCGACTGCGCCAGCGTCGGTTTGACGCTGTAGCTGAAGCGATCGGCGCGAATACGGTAGCCGCGCCCGAACGCTGTGGTATCCACAGGCTCGACGCGCTGCTGCCTGAGCGCCTCCTCCTGCCCGAGCGGCTGTCCCGCCAGCTGTTTGCGCAGGCTGGTGACATCGCTTTGCGTCGTGACCAGCGGCAGATGGTCACGCTGCTGGGTGATAGCGATCGTGTCGACCCCGTCGGGCAGGTTATTGATCAGAATACGGTTGGCGCGATCCACCGCTTCGCGCGGATCGCGATAGCGATACTGTTCGCCGGTCATGTATAAGGTATTGCCGTGCAGAAGGATCTCCGGAGCATCGAAGCCTGCGTTGTACTTAAGCGCGGTGAGCTGGTTTGCCGCCGAGGTATAGTCCAGCGTCTCGCCTGCCGGTGCCGGTTGCCAGGCCGGTTTCGGGTTATCACGCAGCGCGGGGCGCAGATCGTTAAAATTGGTCCGCAGGGTGAAGCCAAACATCAGCGTATTGCCGCGCTCGTAGCTGAGGTTGAGATCGGCCCAGTCGGCAACGCGATAGACCGCCCCCACGTTAATATGGCTCGACTGCTTAATGGAGCCGGCAAAATCATCGGCATAATTGTTGCCGTCATACTCGAGCTTCAGGCGCAGGGGCTGCCAGGGTGTCTGATACTGGAGTCCGCCAAACAGCGACGCCGGTCCACGAAACATATCGCTAAAGCTGATATCCCCGGCATCATGTGATTCGCCGCGGGTGCAATACTTATTGTTGTCGTGGCACAGCGGGTTACCCACGTTGTCGCTATTACCGGGATATCCCCAGGCTATTCCAAAGGTAAAATCGACCGGTCCGGCCATTTTACTGGCAACCAGATATTCACCGTCGAACAGGCCGGTGCCCGCAATATCGCGCTTGCCGAGCGCCACCTGCGGCAGGCTATAGTCCTCTTCCCACAGACGAACCTTAAAATCGAACGACTTATCCTTGTAGCTTTGATCGCCGCTGAAATCCTCGTCGCTGCTGTATTTGCGGGTGCGGACGTCGGTATAACGAATCGTCCCTTCCAGCCACGGAAAGAGCACGACCGAAGAGGAGTAAAAACGATACTGGTCGTTATCGCGGTAGTTGACGCTGAATTCCCCTTCCCGACCAAAGCGCGCGTCGGGCATTTGCATCAGGCCGGTGCCGCCAAAGTCGGACTGTGAAGGTCCGGTCGGATCGGGCCAGGTACGCAGTTCCGCGTGGCAGGCAGAAGAGATCGCCAGAGCAAGGCCGCTCAGTAAAAAAAGTTTGTTCATCAGTCAGGTATCCGCCGCGTCAGGAGCGCAACGATTTGCTCATTCAGACCGGTAAAATCTTCCGGCACCGCCCGGGGATCAAACCCCACCCACAGAACAGCGCCCGGCTCTGCTTCAATATGGCGTGCGTTCCAGTACGCCACCGGCGCAACAACCGTACTGCCGTCAGGATCGATAACGGTCACGTTATTCCTGTCGGCGCCAGCCAGCCGCAGCTGCCCCTGTAAGTAATCCCTGATGCTTGCGCCCGGACGCCAGGCCAGTTTCCCCGGTGTGGCGACCGCCCCCATCAGCGTGACGGTGCGGGGCGCAGGCGAGACCCACAGATCGTAACGGCCCTCAAGGGAACGATCGCCGCGGGCGTCGGTACGCACGGCGTCTGGATCGAGGCTGATAAACTGCCGCCCGACGATCCGCAGGGAGCGGGTCTGTGTAGCGACAGCGCGAATGGTCGCGATCCGCTCGTCATCGGCGCGATTCTGCCAGGCTGAAAGCGACGCCAGCACCTGCTGTTGCGTCTGTTGCGCTCGCCGCGTGGCGGAAGGGGTTGCGATGACAGCGCCCTGCCACCAGACGTTGTTCAGCTGCGGCTGGGTGACCAGCCGGGAGAGCGTATCGGCCTGTCCAGCAGACCACGTTTTGCCCGGCTGATGCACGGTAACGACGCTTGCGCATAAGGCGGGCAGGCTGAAGAGAGATAGCCCTACGCCAGGTAACCATTTTCTGAGTCTGTTCATGGGGCGGGCTTCAACATCGTCATGGTGACAGGGAATACGCCCGCGCCGAGCATCTGTTCGCTCTGGCGTACCTGGCCGGTGGCGGAATCAATCCAGAAGGTGTTATGCCAGCGACGATCGAGGCCGTCGGCCTGCACCGTCTCCTGCCAGACCTGACAACGTAGCGTGTTTCCGGCAAGGGTCAGGTTTTCCGTCCCGCTCAGGGAGAAGCGCGAGGTCAGGTGTGCGGAGCGATACCGCCCCTCTTCCTGCCAGCGCACATCACGCGACCACTGGCTGCCGTCGCGGAGCTGCGGCGTGTGGCGCAGCGGATCGTGCTCAAGGTTGGTTACCTCAAGCAGGTTATAAGGGAGCTTGAGCGTGTGGATAAGGCGACCGTTATGCGTGACGATCATCGCATTATCCTGCGATAACCACTTACTGTTTCCCTGCTCGATGTATCCGAGAACCACCAGGATCCTCGGGCCATTATCCAGACGCAGGTACATGGTTGAGTATGGGAGCACCTGAATCTGCCCGTCCGTTACCGTCACATCCTGGCGCCCGTCCAGGCTGGCGTTAAAGGTCTCAATAATGCTCTGCTGGCTCGGCGTACATCCCTGGATCAGCAGAGTCATGATGAGCAGAATAAACAGTCTCACCAGAAATCCTTGATTAAATAACATTGAAATCAATTAAATACCCGGCTTTGATATCGCCACCGGGTCAAGTCGTTGCGCTGTTCAGCGCAAGGCTATATCGCCTTGCGCACCAGCCTTAGCGGGTAACTGTCGTCGTGGAAGTACCATTGCCTGAGTCATCGCCACTGTCGCTTGCCGCGACAACGGCTAACGTCGCTACGCCGGCAATCGCAGCGGTGGTGACAACAGCGGTTGTCCCAATCGCGCCTGCCGCCAGTCCCCCCGTAGTGCCAGCGGTAGTTCCCACCGTTGCTCCGGTTGTTGTACCGGTTGTTGCTGCGCTGGTGCTACCTGCTTCGGTGGTAGCGCCTATAGCAGGCAGGGCAGTCGCCAGCGTGAGTGCTGTCAGCACTGTACAAAGCGTCCTTTTCATTTTTGGTCCTCATTCAAATGAAGGAAAATATGAGCACCTGGAAACCAGGTCCCGGTTAACGGGCATAAAGCCCGGGGCTGAATTCCGGCCCGACAGGGACGGAAAATCATCCATGTAAAAGCCCTGGGCTCTGAACACCAGCGCATATAAACCGCCAGGATATATTTCGGTACCCTTAATTGCTTCAATTGGAGTTCAGATAGTTAACCCCCTCACGGGGCGCAAAAAGAAAGGAAAACGCAGAAGTGATGCGAAATGCACCCCAGCGGTAACTACCTTAAAAATTTTGGATAAGATAATTCTTATAATAATTTGACGCAATGATTTCCGGCAGAATAAATATGACTAATTGTTAACCAGAAAACACTCAACATATTATTAATAAAATAGTTAACCTACTGAAATTAAAAGCAACAAAACGATCAACACTCAGGCTGAATCACCTATAACTCCTTCATTCCCGGCTATTGCTCTCGATTAATAGTGATTGAGATCAATTAAGCCGTTCTCTCAAAGAAAATAAAAACGCAAGCAGAGCAAATTCTGAAATTGGGTTCAGGGATAATATTTCCTCAAAATATATTTACCATGAATAATTCATTTATATTCATAATTATTGCGTATATAAACCGCGTCTCATAAATACGCTATTCACGGCAGCGGAAGTGTGCCCCCTCGCCAGTCTGTTCAGGAGCGCACGCAGATTAAAATCCACCGATGTGCTCTGCGGCCAGCCATTTTGCCAGGGCATCAATCTGAGGCTGATGCAGCCAGTTTACGATCTGGCGGGCCTTCTCCTGCCCGACACCCGGCAGCATCCGCCACTCCGCTTCGCTTCGCTGAATCAGCGCCTGCCAGGTGCGATCCCCTGCCGCCTTGAGCGTCGACCGGGCCAGCGGTATTCCCATCGCGGTGATCCAGCGGATAAAAGGTCGCTCCCGCGCCAGGTTAAACTGATGCCACAGCGCAGCGCCATGCGATGCCGATATCCCCGCCGTCGCGGTGAGCTGCGCCTGCGTGAGCTGTAGCCAGGAGAAGAGGTGCTCAAACCGATGCGCCTGATAGAGGGTCCGCCATCCTGATTCGCCCACTCCTTCGATATCTAACGCCTGCCTGGAACTTAGCCACGTCAGCCGGGCAAAAAATTGCTCCATGCACTCCGGGGAGGCATAGAAACAGGTTAAGCCGTTATAGCGCGATGAGGGCGGCTGCGGTTTACGGCGATCCACATTGCGCCACACCACGTTATCCAGCCGGGGAATACCTTGTCCCGCCAGGCTTACCAGCACCTGATCGCCGGGGGCAATATCCAGCCTCTGCCAGCGGTTAACCGACCCTAAGCTGACGCGCTGTACACGTTTATCGTCGAGCATCAGCGGCTCAAGCTGCGCAATCGCGGTGATCCGCCCGGTACGGCCAACGGTAAAGTGAATCGCTTTGACTTCCGTCACCTGGGCCACAGGAAGGTATTTCCATGCGACGACCCAACTCCCTTCCCCCGGCAGCCATCGCTCGCCCGGCGGCTCTGCCGAGGCGCGAACCACAATGCCATCCGTGGCGAAGGGCAACGAAGCCTTAAACCAGGCCGTCCGCTGCGCCTCCACATCAACCGCGTTTTTAACCGGCAGGGTATAGCGGGCCGTCAGGGTAAAACCTGCCTCCGCCAGCGTGGAAAGGCGTGCTTTCATCGCTTTTGGGCCGTTCGGCCAGGCCCAGATAAAAATGCCTGTCTGCTTCAGCGCTGCGCGATCGGTCGCGCGCATCATTGCCCCCGCTACCTTCGCACGCGCGTTCATCCCTCCCATCCGCTGCTGGATATGCCCCTCGCGCAGCAGAAAAAGTTCACCCTGCAACACGCTGTTGGCAAGCGGCCCGGCCAGCGTTTGCGGAATAGCGGGGATCATTCGCGCCTGTGCCGTCCACTCTTCCCCCTGTAAGCCGTCGCCCCGACTAATCGCCTGCGCCAGCTTGCCGTTTTTGTAGACCAGGGTGACCGCAACACCATCCACCTTTGGCTGTACCCAGAGATCCTGCTGCGTCGCCATCCAGCGGCTTAGCGCCTGCTTGCTTTCTACCTTATGCACGCCGGTATGGGCGAAGGGATGCTTCACCGTCCCACTGGCGGCAGGGCGATCGTCGTGCAGCGGTTCATCGTGAAAACAGCGCTGCCACTGTTTTAAGCGGGCGTTAAGCCTGTCGTAAACGTCGTCACTCACCTCGCTGCTGCCCTGCTTCCAGTAATCTTCATTCCAGCGGGTCAGCTGCGCCTTCAGGGCCGCGATCTCCTGCCCGGCTTTAGCCGGTGACCAGACCGGGCAGATTGCCATCGCCCCGCTGCTTAAGAAGATCATCAGTATGCTTATCCATTTCACCATTATTACCCCTCCCTGTTTTGCGAAGGGTATACCCTGCCCGGGAGCCGCAGACCAGCTGCAAAATTGCATTTTACGAGCGCGCTTCAGAGCATTGTTTTTATTGCAGCAAAAGGAAGGTAAAAGCTGAAAACGGCACGCAAAATTTAATCATCCAGGGGAAAAAGTGTGACAAAGGCTACGTCACACAGCGGCGACGTGTATAATAAGCCCGTATGTAGGACTTCTTCGTTAACACATACAAAAGACTCTCATGGCTCAAGGCACGCTTTATATTGTTTCTGCCCCTAGTGGCGCGGGTAAATCCAGCCTTATTCAGGCACTGTTAAAAACCCAACCGTTGTACGATACGCAGGTTTCTGTTTCTCACACCACGCGAGCACCGCGTCCGGGTGAAGTGCACGGCGAACACTATTTCTTTGTGAATCACGACGAATTCAGAGCGATGATTGGCAGAGACGCGTTTCTTGAACACGCAGAAGTTTTCGGTAACTACTACGGTACTTCGCGTGAAACCATTGAGCAGGTGCTGGCGACCGGCGTGAACGTGTTCCTGGATATCGACTGGCAGGGCGCACAGCAAATTCGTAAGAAAATGCCTGATTCGCGCAGTATCTTTATTTTACCGCCATCGAAAGATGAACTGGATCGCCGCCTGCGTGGTCGCGGCCAGGACAGCGAAGAAGTTATCGCGAAGCGTATGGCGCAGGCAGTTGCAGAAATGAGCCATTACGCGGAATATGATTACCTTATTGTGAATGATGATTTTGATGCCGCGCTGAGCGATCTCAAAACTATCCTTCGCGCAGAACGTCTGCGTATGAGCCGCCAGAAGCAGCGACATGACGCATTAATCACCAAACTGTTGGCAGACTGAACCCACTTTCAGTATCATGCCCAGTCATTTCTTCACCTGTGGAGCATTTTAAGTATGGCACGCGTAACTGTTCAGGACGCTGTAGAGAAAATTGGTAACCGTTTTGACTTGGTGCTGGTCGCCGCGCGTCGCGCTCGTCAGATGCAGGTAGGCGGTAAAGATCCGCTGGTACCGGAAGAAAACGATAAAACCACCGTTATTGCACTTCGCGAAATCGAAGAAGGTCTGATCAACAACCAGATCCTCGACGTGCGTGAGCGCCAGGAGCAGCAAGAGCAGGAAGCCGCTGAATTACAAGCTGTTACCGCTATTGCTGAAGGTCGTCGTTAATTAAACCTGCGGGTCGCCCTTGTATCTGTTTGAAAGCCTGAATCAACTGATTCAAACCTACCTGCCTGAAGACCAGATTAAGCGTCTTCAGCAGGCGTATCTCGTTGCACGTGACGCTCACGAGGGCCAAACACGTTCAAGCGGTGAACCCTATATCACGCACCCGGTAGCGGTGGCCTGTATTCTGGCCGAGATGAAACTCGACTACGAAACGCTGATGGCCGCCCTGCTGCATGATGTGATTGAAGATACCCCTGCCACCTACCAGGACATGGAACAGCTGTTTGGCAAAAGCGTTGCCGAGCTGGTGGAAGGGGTCTCTAAGCTTGATAAGCTGAAATTCCGCGACAAGAAAGAGGCGCAGGCCGAAAACTTCCGCAAGATGATCATGGCGATGGTGCAGGATATCCGCGTCATTCTCATCAAACTGGCTGACCGCACCCACAATATGCGCACACTGGGCTCACTTCGCCCGGATAAACGTCGCCGCATCGCCCGTGAAACCCTCGAAATTTACAGTCCGCTGGCGCACCGTTTAGGTATTCATCACATTAAAACCGAGCTGGAAGAGCTGGGTTTTGAGGCGTTGTACCCGAACCGCTATCGCGTGATTAAAGAGGTGGTGAAAGCCGCTCGCGGTAACCGTAAAGAGATGATTCAAAAGATCCTCTCTGAAATCGAAGGGCGTTTGCAGGAAGCGGGCATTCCGTGCCGCGTGAGCGGTCGCGAAAAGCATTTGTACTCTATCTACTGCAAAATGGTGCTCAAAGAGCAGCGTTTTCACTCGATTATGGATATCTACGCGTTCCGCGTCATCGTCCACGATTCAGACACCTGTTATCGCGTGCTGGGGCAGATGCACAGCCTGTACAAGCCGCGTCCGGGGCGCGTCAAAGATTACATCGCCATTCCAAAAGCGAACGGATACCAGTCTTTGCACACCTCCATGATTGGCCCGCACGGTGTCCCTGTTGAGGTGCAGATTCGTACCGAAGATATGGATCAAATGGCTGAGATGGGTGTCGCGGCGCACTGGGCTTACAAAGAGCACGGCGGCGAAAGCAGCACCACCGCGCAAATCCGCGCCCAGCGCTGGATGCAGAGCCTGCTGGAGCTGCAACAGAGCGCAGGTAGCTCGTTTGAATTTATCGAGAGCGTTAAATCCGATCTCTTCCCGGATGAGATTTACGTTTTCACGCCGGAAGGGCGCATTGTCGAACTGCCTGCGGGCGCGACACCGGTCGACTTCGCTTACGCCGTGCATACCGATATCGGCCATGCCTGCGTAGGTGCCCGCGTCGACAGGCAGCCTTATCCGCTGTCGCAGCCGCTCTTCAGCGGACAGACGGTGGAGATCATTACCGCGCCGGGGGCACGTCCTAACGCCGCCTGGCTGAACTTTGTCGTGAGCTCAAAAGCGCGCGCAAAAATCCGCCAGCTGCTGAAAAACCTCAAGCGCGACGACTCCGTTAGCCTGGGGCGTCGTCTGCTCAATCACGCGCTGGGTGGCAGCCGCAAACTGGCAGAGATCCCGCCAGAAAACATTCAGCATGAGCTGGAGCGTATGAAGCTCGCCTCGCTGGATGACCTGCTGGCAGAGATTGGTCTCGGCAACGCCATGAGCGTGGTCGTGGCGAAGAACCTGCAACAAGGCGAAACGACAGCCGTTCCTGCCACCACGCAAAATCATGGTCACCTGCCGATCAAAGGCGCTGACGGGGTGCTCATCACCTTCGCCAAATGCTGCCGTCCTATCCCGGGCGACCCGATTATTGCGCACGTCAGCCCGGGTAAAGGGCTGGTGATCCACCATGAATCCTGCCGTAACATCCGTGGCTATCAGAAAGAGCCTGAGAAGTTCATGGCGGTCGAGTGGGATAAAGAGACGGCGCAGGAATTTATCACTGAAATCAAGGTGGATATGTTCAACCACCAGGGTGCCCTGGCGAACCTGACGGCAGCGATCAACACCGCCTCATCCAACATTCAAAGCCTGAATACGGAAGAAAAAGATGGCCGCGTTTATAGCGCCTTTATTCGCCTGACCGCCCGTGACCGTGTGCATCTGGCCAATATTATGCGCAAGATCCGCGTGATGCCGGACGTCATTAAAGTCACCCGTAACCGAAACTAGCATTATGAATTCAAAACGTTACGAGCGAATCTGCGAAATGCTCGCCAGGCGTCAGCCTGATCTGACGGTCTGCATGGAGCAGGTCCATAAACCTCATAACGTCTCTGCTATCGTCCGCACCGCAGATGCCGTCGGCGTGCATGAAGTCCACGCCGTCTGGCCTGGCGCACGTATGCGTACCATGGCCTCCACCGCCGCAGGCAGCAACAGCTGGGTATCCGTGAAAACTCACCAGACTATTGGTGAAGCGGTCTCGCACCTGAAAGGGCGTGGCATGCAGGTTCTGGCAACCAACCTCTCTGCTAAAGCCGTGGATTTCCGTGAGATCGACTACACTCGTCCGACCTGTATTTTAATGGGCCAGGAGAAAACGGGGATCACGCAGGAAGCACTGGATTTGGCCGATCGGGACATCATCATTCCAATGATCGGCATGGTCCAGTCACTCAACGTGTCGGTCGCCTCGGCGCTGATCCTGTATGAAGCGCAGCGCCAGCGTCAGAATGCCGGAATGTACGAGCGCAGCAACAGCATGCTGCCGGAAGAGGAGCAGCAGCGCCTGCTGTTTGAAGGTGGCTATCCGGTGCTGGCTCGCGTTGCGAAGCAGAAGAAATTGCCTTACCCCCACGTCAACGCGCAGGGCGAAATTGAAGCCGATGCCGAGTGGTGGTCCACCATGCAGTACGCGGGGTAAATCATGAAAGGCCGCCTGCTGGACGCCATACCGCTCAACAGCCTGACGGGCGTGGGCGCGGCACAAAGCAGTAAACTGGCGAAGATAGGCCTGCACACCGTGCAGGATCTCCTGCTCCACCTCCCCCTGCGCTACGAAGACCGTACTCAGCTTTATAAGATTGGCGATCTGCTGCCCGCTATTTACGCCACCGTTGAAGGGGAAGTGCTGAACTGCAACATCACCTTTGGCGGACGCAGGATGATGACCTGCCAGATCAGCGACGGCACCGGCATTCTCACCATGCGCTTTTTCAACTTCAATGCGGCAATGAAAAACAGCCTTGCCACTGGACGACGCGTACTTGCGTACGGTGAAGCCAAACGGGGCAAATACGGCGCGGAGATGATCCACCCGGAATACCGCGTGCAGGGTGATCTCAGCTCACCTGAGCTACAGGAGACGCTCACGCCGGTCTATCCAACCACTGAAGGCATTAAGCAGGCTACGCTGCGCAAGCTCACCGATCAGGCGCTGGAGCTGCTCGATACCTGCGCCATTAACGAGCTGCTGCCGCCGGAGCTGGCGCAGGGCATGATGAGCCTGCCGGAGGCGTTGCGCACCCTGCACCGTCCACCGCCAACGCTTCAGCTTGTTGATTTAGAGAGCGGTAAACACCCCGCCCAACGGCGTCTTATCCTTGAGGAATTACTGGCTCACAACCTGAGCATGCTGGCCCTGCGCGCAGGTGCGCAGCGCTTCCACGCGCAGCCATTAAGCCAGCGTGATGAGCTCAAAGATAAGCTGCTGGCCTCACTGCCGTTTAAACCCACCGGCGCCCAGGCGCGGGTGACTGCCGAGATCGAACGCGATATGGCGCTGGATGTGCCGATGATGCGCCTGGTGCAGGGCGACGTGGGTTCCGGGAAAACGCTGGTCGCCGCGCTGGCCGCTTTGCGCGCCATCGCCCACGGTAAGCAGGTGGCGCTGATGGCGCCGACGGAGCTGCTGGCCGAGCAGCACGCCAACAATTTCCGTAACTGGTTCGCCCCGCTGGGAATTGAAGTGGGCTGGCTGGCCGGGAAGCAGAAGGGCAAAGCGCGCCTTGCGCAGCAGGACGCCATTGCCAGCGGGCAGGTGCAGATGATTGTCGGCACGCACGCCATTTTCCAGGAACAGGTGCAGTTTAACGGCCTGGCGCTGGTCATTATCGACGAACAGCACCGCTTTGGTGTTCATCAGCGTCTGGCGCTGTGGGAGAAAGGTCTGCAACAGGGCTTCCACCCACATCAGCTGATCATGACCGCCACGCCGATTCCGCGCACCCTGGCGATGACGGCCTATGCCGATCTGGATACCTCCACCATCGACGAACTCCCCCCGGGTCGTACGCCGGTGACAACGGTCGCCATTCCGGACACGCGCCGCAGCGACATCATTGACCGCGTGCGCAACGCCTGCACCCACGAAGGACGTCAGGCTTACTGGGTCTGTACCCTGATTGAAGAGTCTGAGCTGCTGGAAGCTCAGGCTGCCGAAGCCACGTGGGAAGAGTTAAAGCTCGCCCTGCCGGAGCTGAACGTAGGTCTGGTTCACGGGCGCATGAAGCCTGCCGAGAAGCAGGCGGTGATGCAGTCGTTCAAACAGGGCGAGCTGCATTTGCTGGTCGCGACCACGGTCATCGAAGTGGGCGTGGACGTGCCGAACTCCAGCCTGATGATTATTGAGAACCCGGAGCGCCTGGGCCTGGCGCAGCTCCACCAGCTACGAGGCCGCGTGGGCCGTGGCGCGATCGCCTCTCACTGCGTGCTGCTCTACAAAGCCCCGCTGTCGAAAACCGCGCAGATGCGTTTGCAGGTATTACGCGACAGCAATGACGGCTTCGTCATTGCGCAAAAAGATCTGGAGATCCGCGGCCCGGGCGAACTGCTGGGCACGCGTCAGACGGGTAACGCCGAATTTAAAGTGGCGGATTTGTTGCGCGATCAGGCCATGATCCCCGAAGTACAACGCCTTGCACGTCATATTCATGAACGCTACCCCGAACAGGCGGCAGCGTTAATTGAACGCTGGATGCCGGAAACCGAGCGGTATTCCAACGCCTGACGATCAGCCAAACATCGGCAGCATCAGGTAGAGCTTAATGACCAGCGCGTTGACGATATCAATGAAGAATGCGCCCACCATCGGCACCACCAGAAACGCCATGTGCGACGGGCCGAACCGTTCGGTGATCGCCTGCATATTCGCGATGGCCGTTGGCGTCGCCCCCAGACCAAACCCACAGTGGCCCGCAGCCAGTACCGCCGCATCATAGTTTTTGCCCATCATGCGCCAGGTAACAAAGATGGCATACAGCGCCATGAACACGGCCTGCACCGCCAGGATCGCCACCATCGGCAGCGCCAGCGAGGCCAGTTCCCACAGCTTGAGGCTCATCAGCGCCATCGCCAGGAACAGCGACAGGCTGACGTTCCCCAGCACGGACACTGCGCGCTCAAAGACGCGGTAGAAGCCCATCTGCGCCAGACCGTTGCTCAGGATCACCCCGATAAACAGCACGCAGACAAAGGTTGGCAGTTCGAAAGCCGTTCCCGCCAGCCATTGCGCAACGATTTTGCCCACGGTAAGGCAGATGGCAATCATGGCGATGGTTTCAATCATCACCAGCGAGGTGATGCTGCGGCCAACGTCCGGTTTTTCAAATGCCGTCGGCACCATTTCATCGTCTGGCCTGCCTTCCGGCGTGGTGGAGTGTTTCACCAGATAGCGCGCTACCGGGCCGCCAATCAACCCGCCAAGCACCAGGCCAAAGGTCGCGCAGGCCATTGCCACTTCCGTTGCGTTTTCAAAGCCATAGCGTTCGATGAACAGCTTGCTCCACGCCGCGCCCGTTCCGTGGCCACCTGACAGGGTAATCGACCCCGCCAGCAGACCCATCAGCGGATCCAGCCCCAGCAGCGACGCCATACCGATGCCGATGGCGTTTTGCATCAGCAGCAGACCCACCACAACAATCAGAAACACGCCCAGCACCTTGCCGCCCGAACGCAGGCTTGCGAGGTTAGCGTTCAGGCCGATAGTGGCAAAGAAGGCCAGCATCAACGGATCTTTCAGGGACATATCAAAATCGATTTCCCAGCCCAAGCTTTTTTTCAGCACCAGCAGGGCCAGCGCCACCAGCAATCCACCGGCGACAGGTTCAGGAATGGTGTACTTTTTCAGAAAGGAAACACTGTGTACCAGCTTGCGACCAAGCAGAAGAACCAGCGTTGCGGCAACAAGGGTCGACAACGTATCGAGATGAATCATAAAAGGCTCCTGTTATGCGCGTGTTCCATACACACGCGGCGTTATCCTGGGCCGGGTGATGCTCGTCATGAGCCGCCGGCGCGAAAAGTGTAATTTTTTTTTCCTGTTCGTTGTAGAAAACCTGCTCACACCGGCAGATTTTCTCTCTTTTTTTTGCTGGCAATCGTTTGCTTTTACCAGGTGGTCAGCTAAAATGCCCGCTTTTCCACCGTGGGATTGCCGCCGATGTCTGTTAACACTCTGGAGTCTGCTGATGCGCAACCGATTGCGCAGAAGCAAAACAGCGAACTGATTTACCGCCTTGAAGATCGTCCCCCGCTGCCTCAAACCCTGTTTGCCGCCTGCCAGCACCTGCTGGCGATGTTCGTTGCGGTCATCACGCCGGCTCTGCTGATTTGCCAGGCGCTGGGGTTACCGGCGCAGGATACGCAACACATCATCAGTATGTCTCTGTTCGCTTCCGGCGTGGCCTCCATCATTCAAATTAAAGCCTGGGGTCCGGTGGGCTCGGGTTTGCTGTCGATTCAGGGCACCAGCTTTAACTTTGTGGCGCCGCTGATCATGGGCGGTACGGCACTGAAAACCGGCGGCGCAGATGTCCCGACGATGATGGCGGCGCTTTTCGGCACCCTGATGCTGGCAAGCTGCACAGAGATGATCATTTCCCGCGTTCTGCACCTGGCGCGCCGGGTGATCACCCCGCTGGTCTCCGGCGTGGTGGTGATGATTATCGGCCTGTCACTGATCCAGGTGGGTCTGACCTCCATCGGGGGCGGCTACGCGGCAATGAGCGACCATACCTTCGGCGCGCCGAAAAACCTGCTGCTGGCAGGCGTCGTGCTGGCGATCATTATTCTGCTTAACCGCCAGCGTAACCCGTACCTGCGCGTGGCATCGCTGGTGATCGCCATGGCGGCCGGTTACTTGCTGGCGTGGGCGCTGGGCATGCTGCCGGAAAACACCACCCCAACCAACAGCGCGTTGATTACCGTGCCAACGCCGCTCTACTACGGCCTGGGCATTGACTGGAGTCTGCTCCTGCCGCTGATGCTGGTCTTTATGATCACTTCGCTGGAAACCATTGGCGATATCACCGCCACCTCCGACGTGTCCGAGCAGCCGGTCTCCGGCCCACTGTACATGAAACGCCTGAAAGGCGGCGTGCTGGCGAACGGACTGAACTCGTTTGTCTCGGCGGTGTTCAACACCTTCCCGAACTCCTGCTTCGGCCAGAACAACGGCGTGATCCAGCTGACCGGCGTGGCCAGCCGCTACGTGGGCTTCGTGGTAGCGCTGATGCTGGTGGTCCTCGGCCTGTTCCCGGCGGTGAGCGGGTTTGTGCAGCACATCCCTGAGCCGGTGCTGGGCGGCGCGACGCTGGTCATGTTCGGTACCATCGCGGCCTCTGGCGTGCGTATCGTCTCCCGCGAGCCGCTGAACCGCCGCGCAATCATGATTATTGCGCTGTCTCTCGCCGTAGGGCTTGGCGTCTCCCAGCAGCCGATGATTTTGCAGTTTGCCCCTGACTGGGTGAAAAACCTGCTCTCTTCCGGCATCGCCGCGGGCGGTATTACCGCTATTGTGCTGAATCTCATTTTCCCGCCTGAAAAGAACTGATCCCCACACGGCAGGCTGTCAATGCCTGCCGTGACATCTCTTTACACCATTCCCGCCTTGAGCATTGCGCATAAATCGTGCATAACACCCTTATGTGCGTTTCGCGGGAAGGAAGACCATGAAATTTATTGGAAAGCTGCTTATCTATCTTCTGGTAGCCCTGCTCATTGTAGTGCTCGCCTTTTATTTTCTGCTCCAGACCCGCTGGGGCGCATCGCAGGTCAGCAGCTGGATCACGGTGAATACCGATTACGAGCTCAACTTTGACCTGATGGATCACCGCTTTTCATCCCCTTCTCACATCCTTCTGGAGAACGTTACCTTCGGACGAGATGGCAAACCGGCCACGCTGGTCGCTAAAAAAGTGGATATTGGCTTAAGCAGCCGCCAGATCACCGACCCGCTGCATATGGATGCCATCACCCTGTTCGATGGCACGCTGAATTTATCGCCGCAGACGGCGCCGCTGCCGTTCCAGGCCGACCGTCTGCAACTGAATAACATGGCCTTTAACAGCCCGAATACGGAGTGGGATCTCAGTGCGCAAAAGGTGACCGGCGGCGTCAGCCCGTGGCAGCCCGAGGCGGGGAACGTACTCGGGAAAAATGCGCAAATCCAGATGAGCGCCGGGTCGCTCACGCTCAACGGCATACCGGCCAACAACGTGCTGATTCAGGGACAACTCAACGGCAAAGAGGTGGTGCTGAATACCATCGGTGCCGATATGGCGCGCGGCTCGCTGACGGGCTCGACTCTGCGTAATGCCGACGGTGGCTGGGTTATCAACACCCTGCGTCTGAATGAGATCCGCCTGCAAAGCGACAAATCGCTGCTGGATTTCTTCGCCCCTCTCTCCACCCTGCCTTCGTTACAGATTGGGCGGCTGGAAGTGACCGATGCCCGTCTACAGGGGCCAGACTGGGCGGTAACCGACCTCGATCTCAGCCTGCGTAACCTCACCCTGAGTAAAGGTGACTGGCAAAGCCAGGAGGGACGGTTATCCATGAACGCCAGCGAATTTATCTACGGCTCGCTGCATCTGTTTGACCCTATCCTGAATGCGGAATTCTCCCCGCAGGGCATTGCGCTGCGTCAGTTCACCTCCCGCTGGGAAGGAGGCATGGTGCGCACCTCCGGCAACTGGCTGCGCGAGGGTCAGGCGCTGGTGCTGGACGACGTTGCCATTGCCGGGCTGGAATATACGCTTCCGGAAAACTGGAAAACGCTGTGGATGGACCCGCTCCCCGCATGGCTGAACAGCGTGACGCTGAAAAAATTTGGCCTGAGCCGCAACCTGGTGATCGACATCGATCCGGCGTTCCCGTGGCAGATCACCTCCCTCGACGGTTATGGCGCTAATCTGCGGCTGGCGCAGGATCACAAGTGGGGCGTGTGGGGCGGTAACGCAACCCTCAACGGGGCGGCAGCAACCTTTAACCGCATCGACGTGCGTCGCCCGTCGCTGGCGCTGAATGCCAACGCCGCAACGGTAAATATTACCGATCTGAGCGCCTTTACCGAGAAAGGGATCCTGGAAGCGACCGCCACCGTGTCACAGCTGCCACAGCGACAAACCACCGTGAGCCTGAACGGGCGCAGCGTACCTCTCAACGTCTTGCAGCAATGGGGCTGGCCAGCGCTGCCGATTGCGGGCGACGGCAATATTCAGCTCACCGCCAGCGGAAGCGTGCAGGCCAATGCGCCGCTGAAGCCGACGGTGAATGGGAAGCTGAGCGCGGTGAATATGGATAAACGGCAGGTGCAACAGACGATGACCGGCGGGATGGTGTCGACGGTGGCTCCGGCACAGTAAAAAGCCGGGTGGCGGCTTCGCCTTACCCGGCCTACGATCTAATGTAGGCCCGGTAAGCGAAGCGCCACCGGGCATTTTTCCAGCTCAGAGGTGAACCACCACCTCATCCCCCTCGGCTTTCACCACCACACCCCATTCGCTGCCCGCATGTGAACCGCCTTTTACGCCGCCGACCTTCTGCACGTTGCGCAAGCACACCGACCAGTTTTGCGCATCTCCCGCGCCGGTAAAGGTCACGACGTCGCCCTGACGTGACGCCTTCAGCGCAAACACTACAGAACCGTCCGCCGCAGGCACTTCACTCACCGCCGTTGCGCCATCGCTCAGGTTAAAGAGCTGGAAGGCCGTCCCCTCGTGCCACGCATAGTCCGGCTTCTGGTTATTATTGCCGAGCGCCAGCAGCGTGTTGTCGCGCACATAGACCGGCAGGCTCTGGAAATCGTGCTGCTGCTTATGCCAGCGGCTACCCTCGATTTCATCGTTGTGCCACAGGTGCGTCCAGCGCCCTTCCGGCAGGTAGAACTGCACGTCGCCCGCCTCGGAGAACACCGGCGCCACCATCATTGAATCCCCCAACATGTACTGGCGGTCGAGGTAATCGCACGCCGGATCGTCCGGGAACTCCAGCATCATCGCCCGCAGCATCGGCGTGCCGAACTCGCGGGCCAGCGCCGCCTGACGATACAGGTACGGCATCAGCTGGCATTTCAGCTGCGTGAAGTGGCGCACCACATCGCAGGACTCGTCATCGTACGCCCACGGCACGCGATAGGATTTGCTGCCGTGCAGGCGGCTGTGGCTGGAGAACAGCCCGAACGCGCACCAGCGTTTGTAGACGTGCGCCGGAGCGGTGTTTTCGAACCCGCCGATATCGTGGCTCCAGAACCCGAAGCCGGACAGCCCAATCGACAGCCCGCCGCGCAGGCTTTCGGCCATCGACTCATAGTTGGCGTAGCAGTCGCCGCCCCAGTGTACCGGGAACTGTTGCGCACCCACGGAGGCAGAACGGGCAAACAGCACCGCCTCTTCTTCTCCCACCGTCTCTTTCAGCACGTTCCACACCAGTTCGTTGTAGATGTAGGCGTAATGGTTATGCATCTTCTGCGGATCGGAACCGTCAAACCACTGGACCTCCGTCGGGATACGCTCGCCGAAGTCGGTCTTGAAGCAGTCGACGCCGATCTCCACCAGGCCTTTCAGTTTGTCCGCATACCACCTGCACGCGTCCGGGTTGGTGAAGTCGTAGATCGCCAGCCCCGGCTGCCATTTGTCCCACTGCCACAGGGAGCCGTCCGGGCGCTTGAGCAGGTAGCCCTTCTCTTTCAACTCCCGGAAGATCGGCGATTTCTGGCCGATGTACGGGTTGATCCACACGCAGACCTTCAGCCCTTTCTCTTTCAGGCGGCGGATCATGCCTTCCGGATCGGGGAAGGTCACCGGGTCCCACTCGAAGTCGCACCACTGGAAGGCCTTCATCCAGAAGCAGTCGAAGTGGAACACGTGCAGCGGCAGGTCGCGCTCGGCCATGCCGTCGATAAAGCTGTTAACCGTCGCTTCGTCGTAGTTGGTGGTGAACGAGGTGGTCAGCCACAGGCCGAACGACCACGCAGGCGGCAGCGCCGGACTGCCGGTGAAGCGGGTATAGCGGTTCAGCACTTCTTTCGGCGTCGGGCCGTCGATCACGAAGTACTCCAGATACTCCCCTTCCACGCTGAACTGCACTTTGGAGACTTTTTCGGAGCCGACTTCAAACGAGACGTTCTCCGGGTGATTCACCAGCACGCCGTAGCCGCGGTTGGTCAGGTAGAACGGGATGTTTTTGTAGGACTGCTCGGTGCTGGTGCCCCCGTCGCGGTTCCAGGTTTCGACCGTCTGGCCGTTGCGCACCAGCGCGGTAAAGCGCTCGCCCAGGCCGTAGACCGTTTCCCCCACGCCCAGATCCAGACGTTCAAACACATAGTTGCGATCGGTATTGCTGTCCTGCACATAGCCGTTGTTTTTCAGCTGGCTGCCGGTAATGCGCTGGCCGTTGCGCAGGAAATCCAGCGCCCAGAACTCGCCTTTGGCGACGCGCACGCTGACGCTGCCGCTTTTCAGCTCGGCAAATTCGGCGTTGTTTTCAATCTCAACTTTTACATCCTTCAGAACGTTCAGCGGATAGTGCGGGCCGTTGTTCAGCGCACCCTGGAAGTGCTCAATGCGCACCCCGACAATCCCTTCCTGCGGGGCAAACAGGCGCACCGTGAACATCAACGTGTCGAGCTGCCAGGTGCGTTCGCGCACGTCACGCGGCGCCACATACACCACCAGGTCATTGCCCTGCTGCTCCACGTCGAACACCTGCACCGGATAGGTCACATTCAGGCCCGGTTGAATAAGCCAGTTTCCATCACTGATTTTCATGCTTACGTCCTCTTAGTTCTGCAATTCTTTGCTGACCGGCAGGTTTTCAAACTCCTGCTGATTGCGGCGCGCGCCCTGCGCCAGCTCGCGCAGAATTTTGGTCAGGAAGGGGGTTTTCAGCGTGTAGTAGCGCCTGGCGATGATGGCGCTCAGCACGTAACAGATCGCCGGTGCCAGGGTAAACAGGCCGATGATGATGCTGATGGTCGCGCTGTTCTGGGTTTTGGCTGCCGCGTCGTAGCCGCCGCCTGCCAGCATCCAGCCTATCATCGCCCCGCCCAGCGCCAGGCCGAGTTTCAGCACGAACAGCGTGCCCGCAAAGCTGATGCCGGTCAGACGTTTGCCGTTGGTCCATTCGCCGTAGTCGACGGTATCGGACATCATTACCCACTGAATCGGCGTCACCAGCTGGTGCAGCACGCCGATAACGAAGATGAAGCCGAACATCAGGACGGTGGCATGCATCGGCACGAAGAACATCGCCACGCTGACCACCGCCAGCGCGGCGTTGGTCCACCAGAAGATGCTGACCTTGCACTTCCAGTCGGTGAGCGGTTTCGCCAGCGCGGAGCCGATCAGGTTGCCGACGCAGTAGGTGGTGAGGAACGCGACGAACACTTCCGGCGAACCCATGATCCAGGTGCAGTAGTACATCATCGCGCCCCCGCGCACGCAGACGGCGAGAATGTTGAGGATGGTGAGCACGCCGACGATGCGCCACTGGTCGTTTTGCCAGATATCACGCAGATCTTCACGCATGGAGGTGGTGCTCGGCGGCACCTGGATGCGCTCTTTGGTGGTGAAGAAGCAGAACGCCAGCATCAGGAACGCGACCACCGACAGCACGGCGATCCCGCCCTGGAAGCCGAAGGCTTTGTCATCCCTGCCAATCAGGTTCACCAGCGGCATCATCAGCACCGTAGAGAGCATACCGCCCGCCGTCGCCAGCACAAAGCGCCAGGACTGGAGGGAGATACGCTGCGTCGGGTCGTTGGTGATCACGCCGCCCAGCGCGCAGTACGGGATGTTGACCACGGTATAGAGCAGGGTCAGCAGGGTGTAGGTAACGGCGGCGTAAACCATTTTACCGTTGAGGCTGAGGTCCGGCGTGGTATACGCCAGCACGCAGACGATGCCGAACGGAATGGCGCCGAACAAAATCCACGGACGGAACTTACCCCAGCGGCTGCGGGTGCGGTCGGCAATCAGCCCCATGCACGGGTCGGAGATCGCATCCAGCGCGCGGGCCAGCAGGAACATGGTGCCGACAAACCCGGCGGGAATACCAAAAATATCGGTGTAGAAAAACATCATATAAAGCATGACGTTATCAAAAATGATGTGGCTGGCGGCGTCTCCCATGCCGTAGCCAATCTTCTCTTTTACTGACAGGACTTCGCTCATATTTTTATCCTTCACGCTGTAGGGGGCGCTGAGACCGGTTACCGTTTTTTAAACCATTGTTTCAGGGGCGGGTATTGCGTTTTCTGGTTAAGAGATTACGTTTCTTGTTTTTTGTGATCGGGATAAAAGTTGAGAGCACGAAGGGCTAACATGAGGATTTTCTTAAGAATTAGCTGAAACAGGGGGGTTAAGGTCAAAAGAGAGGTGAAAAAAGTGGTGTGGGGTATGTGGTAAATGCCTGAAAGTAGCTATAATGCGCCCCGCCTCCATGTAGCAATGCAGGCGCGGAAGATCGTCATCTCCGGTGAGGTGGCTGGACTTCAAATCCAGTTGGGGGCGCCAGCGTTCCCGGGCAGGTTCGACTCCTGTGATCTTCCGCCAAAAATTCATTTCTTTTTATACAAAGTTTCTAGTGCTTCCAATAAGTCCCTTAATCCACTATTAAAATCATTTCTAAAATCTGCGTATTTTTTTGTTTTTAACAACTCAGGTATTTTGCAATCTTTCAAAAGTAAAGGAAGCACGTGAATACGATTATATTGAATTTCATTCCAATATTTTTTTTGCCATTCTCTTTCTACCCATTTTGATGAAACCGCATTTCCAGAAAGAATAACAATTACAAAATCAGCTTCTTCTAATCCGTCTGAAATTCGTTCGGGAATACTTTCCCCTACTTTTATGTCCCATTCATCCAACCAAGAAGCATAACCATTTGCTTCAAGGTCCATACATAACATCTTTGCAAACGGTTTATCCAATGATGAATGAGAAATGAAAATTTTTGCCCCGTTAGGTTTATTCATATAGCGCTGCTCCACAATTTGGTTCAGAAGTGTAGTTTCAATGTAATGTAATTCTGAAAAATAACCACACAATTTCTTATATGATATTTTATTGTATGGAGAGCACAGTTTAGTAAGTTCAGCTTTACGATTTACTAAATCGTGCATTGATGCATATTCTAAATCATCATAAGAGATTCCATGATGCTCAGTCGCTAGAGAAAAATGGCCAAAATATACGATAGCGACATGGATTATACCCTCTATTGTTTCATCATCGTCATCTTCTTCATTCCATTCATAGTTTTCTGGGAAAATAGAATCATCATCATCGTAATAACCAATACGCCCTTTAAATTTTCCAGATATTACTTTAACGGTACCATATCGATCCATTTCTTTAGGCATGGCTGAATCCTTTATTCATAATTTTAACCCTTAGGTTCAATTTTCCTTAATCGCAAAGCCTCCCTCGCCAGCTCCTTGAACCAGCTGGCGAGACTCACCCCTTCCTCAGCTGCCACTGCATCCAACTGTTCCTTCAATGCCGGATCAATACGCATTTTAAACTGCGGAGATTGTCCGCCGCCTTTTGGTTTTTTTTCGCGCGATATGATTGACATGAGGCCACCTATCCATCTACTCTGACACACATAGGAGGCCACCTAATCCTCCTGTATTAGCAACGCTCCGAAGTGCGGGAACACAACCGGAGCGTCTAACCTCACCAACTATCAAGGAGTTGATTATGGCTGATTCGCATTCTACCCCAGACACTGACCAATCCGGAACCGAGCGTTCATTAATTGTGGGATACCGCCCGAATGTTTACGACAAATCCACGCCGAAAATCATCCTTTCCGGTAAGTGGTTGCGCGCAGCGGGGTTTGATACCGGACAGCAGGTCACGGTAAAGGTCATGAAAGGATGCATCGTTCTGGTGGCGTATAACGAGCAGGAGCAGCGTTTGCAAGATGATTATAAACGGACGAAAGCAAAGCTTATTGAGATAGAGGACGCGCTTGCAGCGATCCAAATTCCGCATGCTGGAAAGCGACTCGCAAAATCAAATACAAACCACCTGGCTTAGCGGCTGTTTCTGGCATACTACGAGCTTACAGGCATCAACCTTATGAAGCGGAGGCAGCATGACATATGAGGAATTAATAAATTCTCCAGCCGGTGAGTTCGTCATGTTTGCCAGCAAGGATGGAAAAGTTCGCATTGAATGCCGCTTCGAAAGCGATACGTTGTGGCTCTCACAGGCCACGATCTGTGAGTTATACGGCAAAGCCAAAGCTACGATCAGCGGGCATATCAAGAATATTTTTGATGAGGGTGAACTGGTCGAAAATTCAGTTGTTCGGTTTTACCGAACAACTGCCAGCGATGGTAAAGTATATAACGTTCAATACTTTAGCCTGCCCGTCATTCTCGCCATCGGCTATCGCGTCCGATCCACGCGAGGTACGCAGTTCCGCCAGTGGGCCACCCAAACGCTCCAGGAATACCTGGTTAAAGGCTTCGTTATGGACGACGAGCGCCTGAAAAATCCGCCTGTGGGATCTTCCGCCGTCCCTGACTATTTCGATGAAATGCTGGAACGCATTCGCGATATACGGGCCAGCGAACGCCGGGTCTATCTTCGCGTGAGGGAGATTTTCGCATTAGCTGCTGACTATCAGCCGTCGCTCAAAGAAACCACGCAATTCTTTCAGACCATCCAGAATAAACTGCATTTTGCCTGCACTGGGCACACCGCTGCTGAGTTGATTCACCAACGTGCGGACGCCACTCAACCGCATATGGAGCTGACCAGCTATAAAGGCGAAGAAGTCCGTAAAAGCGATGTCACCACCGCAAAAAATTATCTGTCTCAGGATGAGGTGAGCGAGCTTAATCGCGTCGTTAATATGTGGCTCGATTTTGCCGAAGATCAGGCCAAACGCCGCAAGCAGGTATTTTTACGAGACTGGCAAACCAAGCTCGATCAGTTCCTGCAATTCAACGACCGGGACGTTTTAGAAGGCGCAGGAAAAATCAGCAAGAAAGCGGCTGATGAGAAGGCGTGCTCAGAATACATCGAATATGAAAAAAAGCAGCGCCTGCTGAAAGAGGCCGAAGGTGAGAAAGATATTGTCGGCTTATTAAAATGGGATAAGCAGGCTAAGCGCTAATCCCGGCATAGGTTCATTATTCAATGATATTCATCATTTCAATATTTGATGCTTTTTTTAGTGACTATTATTCTTGCGATGGAAGAATAGTCATAAATCAACCTTATAAATTTTTAAACGTCAATTGATACCATCCATATCTCGCAACTACAACTTTCTATTAAACCAACCGAAATTCTTTAACATTCCTGTTTTGAAATGAAAGTCACAATTTAAATCCATTATGAAGAGTAGTTTCCCTCAGTCTATAAAAGGAGATTGAGATGGCTATACCTGTTTACTTATGGCTCGAGGATGATTCAGGCCGGAGGATTAATGGATCTGTCGATATAAAAGATCGCGAAGGTTCAATAGAAGTGATTGAATTTATGCATTCTATAGAACAACCTATAGATAAATTCTCCGGTAAAATCACTGCAAAACGCATTTGTAGTACCTATGCATTCATGAAAGAGATTGATTCATCATCCTCTTATCTATACAAAGCCTTATGCACTGGGCAAACACTTAAAAAAGCAGAGTTCATATTTTACAGAATCAACTATAACGGACTTGAAGAGGCTTACTTTAAGACAACTTTAGAAAATGCAAGAGTAGTTCAAATTGAACCACTCATGTTTGACATTAAACTACCGCGAAACGAACGCTATACACATTGTGAATATGTAGATCTAACATATGAAAAAATAACATGGCATTACATAGATGGAAACATCATTCATTCTGATACCTGGAAGGAACGCGCTTAAGGAGAAAGTATGTCCTGGGAATATGATGTAAAAGAGCACAAATTTTATCTGGATGGTGTCTACCAATTTGATGCAGATTACGCAGGTGCTAGTGGTTACAAAAACGATCCGTCACAAGAATGTGTAAAAAACAGCGGACCGCTGCCACAAGGTACCTACACTATTGGGTCCCCTCATAATTCAGCCCACACCGGGAAATATACTCTCAGCCTCACGCCCTACTCGACAAATGATATGTGTGGTAGAGACTCATTTAAAATACATGGTAAAAGCAGTTTGCACCCTGACGACTCTTCAGAGGGCTGCATCATTGCTCCTCTGAGTGCCAGAAGGAGTATCTGGAAAAGCAACGATACGGTATTGATAGTCAAATGAAGCGTTTATTTTGTTTATTGCCATTACTCGTTGCAGTCAGTTCGCACGTCTCAGCAACGGAAATGACCGGCTTCGCGACCGAGTATTACGATGAAGACGGATCACTGACGGAAATTTCTACAACAGTGCCCCTTTCACCGACCATCGCTATAAGCAAGCAAGCCGTACGAATGGAGGTTACTCACCTGTCAGATATCACCAGCACACCAGTTAACAAAGACAGCTCAGCACGCTGGGTCTGCCTTCATGACGACGATGGCACGAATTACTGGTTCATTTCTGATAACGAAATGGGTGCAGGATTGTTAACTGCGCTAGTTATTGCCAAAGATGGCATCCATAAAGAGTGTGCTAAAACAACGGAACCTGTCAGCGTCTCAGTCGCGAATGTTCCATTGTTGAATGCTACTCACAGGAATCTAATTGAAATGTTCGGCAAGAAAGGGATCGCCAAAAAGAAAGCGATACTTTTTTATCAGGAGACGCCAGTACAGAATGGATTCATCCAGAGTAATACGGTCTCGTATTACTTCGATGGCGAAAAAGTGCGTGGTGTAATCATCGGGCAAATTACCAGTAACTAGCTTGCAGACGCCCTCTCCAGAGGGAGAGGGCGTTAAGCCTGTCCACTCAACCGCATATGCAACAGCGGAAACGGATTCCCCTGCCCGTCCAGCTCCGAGCGCCCGAACTGCTCAAACCCCATATGACGATAAAACGCCACCCCCTGCGGATTCTGCTCGTTCACATCCACTTCATTTACGCCGAATTCTGCAATGGCATATTGCAGCAGCATTTTCCCGATACCCTTCCCCCGGCTCGCATCATCCACAAACAGCATTTCAATGCGATTTTTATCCACGCCCAAAAAGCCGTGAATAATACCCACGTCATCCCGGGCAATCACAACCCTGAGATTAGGCAAATATGCGTTGAGCAATAACGGACGCAGCGCCGCGATATCGCTTTCCTGCAAAAAGCGGTGCGTGGCGCGAACGGACGACTCCCAGACTGCGACGAGGCGTTCAAATTGTGAGGGGTGTGCGGCTTCTATTTTCATGATGATATTCCGGTTGAGTAAAGTTTCAGGGCAGCATGTAATGATATTCAGCTCTGCGACGTGCGCCACACGCCAGGCGTACAACCATACTCCGTCTGAAAATGACGAATAAAGTGCGCGCAGTCGCTGAACCCCATCCGCTGCGCAATATCCGTCACGCTTTGCTGTGAGTTCTTCAGCAGCCAGCAAGCATAGCGCAGTCTGGCACTGCGGATAAATTCGCGGGCCGTTTTGCCGAATTCTGCGTGGAACAGACGGTTGAGCTGGCGTTCACTCAATGCCACTTCTCGCGCAAGCCCGGCGGTGGTGAGCGGCCGGGTCAGGAACTGTTCTATCAGCATGACGGCGCGGCGCAACCGCGAGTCAGGGATAAGCGCAAAATTCGCCGGACGCGGGGTGGCAATTTCATGCGGAACGAGCGACAAACGCTGACAGGTGGTGCTGGCGATATCATCCCCGGCATGGGCGCGGATAAGCTCAGTTGCCAGCGTCAGGGTGGAAATACCGCCCGGGCAGGTCAGCACATCGCCATCGTCGATGAAATCATACCCTTGCTCAGCATAAACCAGCGGGAAAGCCTGCCGAAATGCATCAAGGTGGAAAGGATGGATGGACGCTCGTCGTTCATTCAGCAATCCTTCCTGTGCGAGGACAAAACTGCCGGTGCCAATGCCAATGAGCGGAACCCCGGCATGGTGGGCATGTGCCAGATACGCTTTATCCCCCTGATACCCTAAGTCCAGATACTGCAATTCACCGCCGATAACAGCAAGGTAGTTAAAACTGTCCGGCGGCGCATGGGGAGAATCCGGTCTCATGATAATCCCCGCATTGCTGATAATCGGGATATCAGGAAATTCACTTATCAGGCTGATTTTAAATGCTAATTTATCCTGAGCTTTCGCTGCATAACGCAGCGCCTCCAGCAACCCGGAGACGGCCAGGAGTGAATAACGGGGCCATAATATCAACCCAATATGCAGACACTTTTCCGGTACTGATTTCCCCCCATCAGAGGAGTCAAATACACTTTTCATTTACTTGCCAAATTTAAAATTAATTACATTATCGCAACATGATCTGTCGCACTTTTTATTTCTAAGGTAATCCTGATATTTTAAATCAAGCATAAATGAGACGGGAGGAAAATATAATGTTTTTCTCGTTTATATCATTCTTTTTTTGAGCCACGACACACATATGTCGGTAATGTTCCTAAGGTAAAGATATAGTTACCATTATGTTGTTCATTGATCCGCATATAAATACTCTTGCCCGGATAGACAAAGAATTGCGGTTCATATTTTTCCAGCCAGCTGTCTTCGACATTATCGTCCGGGAACGTCATATTTTTTTCTGACGTCAGCAAATAGAGATGATCTTGTCTCTCCACCCGAAAGGAAATTTTCCTGTCAATGGTTTTACCCGGATCGCTCTTTGCCCGGCCATTCATGCTCAGGGTGCCGAGTTTCCCGTCGAAGGTGTAATTCAGCCAGACCGCCAGCGTCTCATCCGGATGGTGCTGTACCAGATTAGCCTGGCATGAAAAAGGCTGAACGTAAGTTCGGTGCCATAGGTAATAGCCCGTCAGCACGCCTGCGGTGACAAGGCCCGTCACGATGATATACAGCATCTGCCGAAAACGAGTCATGCTAGCTATCCTTCAGGAAATAATCAGATATACAGCGGTTCGGTTCTTTCATTGGCCGGTCGCAGCGAATAACCGACGCACGAGGAAGCAGAGCGTACCAGCTGATGTAAACCCAGGGATATTGCGCGCATTCGGCCTTGAATTGTTCCACATAGGTCAGCGCTGAAGCGCGTTCAGCGTGAGTCTGAATGTCGTTCGCAAGATAAACGCGACAGGCTCCGACGGATGCCGCAAAACGGTAATCCTCAACAAAACGGTTTTCTGTGGCGTTCATATATCCCGTCACGCCTGCCCCGGCCAGGACGATCAATAGACCCATGACAACAGCCAGCCAGCGCGTGGGCTTCCTGGCAACGGGCGTTGCTGGCTCGGAGGGTGCAGAGACCTCCTCGATCGCTGGCGCCTCCACACATTGTCCCTCTGCGGGTTGAGGCGCGACGGGTGAAGACTCTCTGACGGTTATTTGCGTGTCGCTTGCCAGCGTCAACCCAATCCGCGGAATGGTAACGATAGGGTCAGTTTCAAAACCAATCTTTTTGAGCCCTTTGCGCAGGATGGAGATGTTCTGGTAATAGGTATTGGAGGAGACAAGCATGCCGCGGCTTTGCCAGACAATATCAAGGAACTCTTGCTGAGTGACAATCGACCCCGCTCTGTCGATTAATAACAACAGGCATCGGCCTGCTGGCGAATTTAACACAACCACACGGTCAGGATTGTTGATATCACGTAACGTGCTGGCCGCAGGATGAAATTCGACGATATTATTTATAATGTAATGCTTATGCATAGGGGCAGTATGAATTCTCCGGTTAACAGATGTTGAACCTGGGTCACCGCATGTATGGGATGACATTCACGTCGGGATTAATGTGACTGATTAACGTCATGCTGTATATCTTCGCCATTGGCGAAAAATCTTAATTTATATTTCATCCCTTAAGCTTCACTGAACCTGCATAAGAACTCAACCCTTGTAGAATGCGGCTTGCAGAGCCGCTTCATCCGCGATCATCCTCATTATGATGTTTTGTGAAGTGAATTTCCGCTCCACAGAAGTATCTGACTACCGGCAGCATCTCATTTATCAGGGCCTCATCTTTTGGCGCGCTCCTCGCCTCTTGACATTGACAAATATCTACATAAAAAAACATTGTACGCCACGGACATGCGTGTCTGAAATATTCAGCATCCTTAAGCCTTAAGTTTTCTCAACCTGACCAATATCAATAACTTACATGGTTTTTGTATGCTTTTAAGCCACCTTTCTATCAGTTTTTATCGTTGATAACATTCGTAAATTGTTATTCCCCGTCAGCAACTTCACACCCGCACTGACACCAGACGACAAACTCCTTACAAAACATTTATCAAAGCTAAATTTTCATTAAAAATAGCGGCTATCATAATTTACAGAAAGCGAAGCGGAATAAGACCAATCAGAGGGAAGCGTCGTAACCGGTCTCGATCTTAGTAATTAATACAATTTTAGATTAATTCAGATTACCTCTTTATTGGCCGACGTATAGTAGGCCTACAGTATGCAATACGTCATTGCTTCGAGAATACTGGCGATAACCTTATAAATAATTCGCCTGATTACTATTATAAATCGAGGAATAACATGACGAACAATAGCCAAATAACACAGCATATAACTGTTGCACTGATGGGCGGCGATCATTATGCAAGAAACGGCATTAAAACGTTATTAAGCAGCATCCGCGACGACCTTCACATCATTATCATCGAAGGAGGTTATCAGGAACTGGATAAGGCGCTGTCGTCGATTCGTATCGATATCTTATTTATATCCGGCGCAGAGAAATACCATACAGGGTATGACTCACTGAAATATTTAAAAAAAATCAAAGTCACGCAGCCTGAAGTGATTATCTGCCTGTACTCAACCTCTGCCCATTCCCTGTTATGGGTCCGGGAAGATATTGATGCCTATATCTCGCTACAGAACACGGTTTATCAGTGGCGGATAAAGCTAGCAAAAATGGTCGATAGCCATTATCGGCCCCAAAAGCAGCCAGCGGCGTTATCGCTGACGCCTGGAGAAAGGAGGGTATTAAAGGAACTCAGGAACGGACTGGATATACGTTACATCGCAGAACTGGAGAAACTTTCTTATCGCCGCGTGAGCGCCTTAAAAAGCTCAGCGATAAGGAAACTCGGGCTCAGGAATAAGACAGATTTGCTGGTCTTTTTAACCAGTTAGACCTGCCGCTTTCAGAGCAAATCTCGTAATAAAAAAATCAAGGAACTATGAAATGAAAGCACGCCTTACTTGCCATTCTCTGCTGGCATTAAGCATTGCCGCCCTGCTGCCAGCGGGCTCAGCACTGGCCGCCACCACCAGCGGCGGCACGGTTAACTTCAGCGGTAAAGTGGTGACCTCCGCCTGTGCCATCAGCGCCGGTAGCGCCAATATCGACGTCGACATGGGTGAAGTGCGTACCGCCACGCTGGCTGCCGCAGGCAGTGAAGCCAGTACCGCAAAAGCCTTCTCCATCACCCTGGAAGATTGCGAAATCGCCGATACCTCCGCGTCCACGGAAGATAACCCTATTGCCGCAACGACCGTGGCTATCACCTTCACCGGTACACCGGACAGTACCGATGTGAATAGCCTGGCCGCGGGAGTAAACGGCGGCGCGGGCTCGGCGCAGCATGTCGCTATCCGTCTTTATGACGAACAGGGCAACGTCGTCAGGCTGGGTGAGCCGGCAGCAGCGATCCCCCTGCGTGCGGGGGCGAACATCCTGAACTTCAGCGCGAAATATTACTCCCCACTGGGCAACGCCACGGCGGGTGATGCCAGCGCGGTCGCCACCTACACCGTGACCTATTCGTAATCTTCAGGCCCGGTCTGCTGGCCGGGTCTGACTCAGCTTTCAGGAGACGCACTATGCGCGTAAACACATGGATTTGTCTGGCTGGCACGTTATGTTCATCCGCCGTGTACGCAGGCGGCGTGGGGTTAGGCGCAACGCGGCTGATCTACACCGGCGCGGCTACGCAGACGATGATGCAGGTAAGAAATACCCACCCTGATGCCACGTTTCTGATCCAGTCCTGGATGGAAGACGAGAAAGGGAGCCGTACCAACGACTTCGTCATCACGCCGCCGCTGTACGTCATGAAGCCCGCCAGCGAAAGCGCGGTGAAAATCATGTTCAGCGGCGACGCCCTGCCAGCCGATCGCGAGACGCTGTACTGGATGACGGTCAAAGCTATCCCACAGCAGGTTAAAAACGGTTCCGGCAATTCGCTGCAATTCGCCTCTGCCAACCGCATCAAGGTCTTTTATCGCCCGGAGCGGCTCAGGGAAGGTGCAGGGGAGGCATGGAAAAACCTTGCCGGCGCCTACCGCGCGGGCAAGGTCACGCTGACCAACCCAACGCCGTATTACCTCACCACCATTAACGTGAAAATTGATGGCAGGCCGGTGTCGCCCGTCATGGTACCGCCGAAATCCAGCGTGACGCTGGCAGACACCTTCAGCCATGCGAGCAGCTTAAGCTACCAGACGATTAACGATTATGGCGCCTGGACGCCCGTTACCCGCACGTCATTGTCCCAATAATAAAAACAGTAAGGCGTGACCACATGAAAATTAAAATCCTGTGCGCCACGGCGATCGCCCTGGTGATTCGGCAAGCCGTGGCTGCCGAAAGCGAGCTGCAATTTAATCCTGCGTTTCTCAACGGCGAGCGCGCCAACAGCGCCGATCTCGCCTGGGTCAACGCCGGGAGCGCGTTGCCGCCGGGCGAGTACAATCTTAACGTGTATATCAACACCCAGTTCGCGTTCACAGGTAACGTCACGTTTCGCGTCGCTGAAAACACCGCCGGTGAAGCCCTGCCTTGCCTTACGCCTGCGCAATTCGCCGCACTTGGCATCGACAGCCGTCAGGCTAAAGGGGGTGAGCTGCCGCCTGCGCAGCGCTGCATTTTTTTAACCCAGTCATTCGCCGATACCCGGTTTGATTTTGACCAGAGGACGCTTACCCTCAACTTCACCGTACCGCAAAGCGCGATGCGTGCTCTGCCGCGCGGGTACGTCAGCCCGGAGAGCTGGGAGTCCGGCATCCCTGCCGCTTGGCTGAACTATGTGGTCAATGGCGCGAATAATGACTACCGGGGCGAGACGCGCACGCGGGAACAACAGCTGTTTGTGAGCCTCAACAGCGGCGCCAACCTGGGCGCATGGCGGCTGCGTGATTTCACCACGTGGACCAAAGAGAGTAACGAGCTCACCCACGTCCAGACCTGGCTACAGCGGGATATCCGCGCCCTGCGTGCCCAGGTTTATGCCGGTGAAACGTTCACCTCATCGCAGGTGTTTGACGCCGTTGGCCTGCGTGGGGTTGCCCTGAAGACCGATGACAATATGTTGCCCGCCAGCCTGAGCGGTTACGCGCCCGAAGTGCGTGGCATCGCGCGCAGCAATGCCACGGTGACGGTTCGCCAGAACGGTAACGTCATCTATCAAACCTCCGTTCCGCCGGGGGCGTTTGTGCTGAAAGATCTCTATCCGACCTCTTCCGGCGGCGATCTCGCGGTCACCATTCAGGAGAGCGACGGTAGCCAGACGCAATACACCCTGCCCTTTGCCAGCGTGCCGAATCTGGTGCGTAACGGTCAGGTCAAATATGCTCTGGGTGCGGGGAAATACCGTCCTGCGGGCAATCAGATCTCGCCCTCCTTCGCGCAGGGCGAGCTGTTCCTGGGCTGGCGATACGGCCTCACGTTTTATGGCGGGGCGCAGTTTTCCGATCGCTACAACGGCCTGGCCTTCGGTATCGGGCAGAATCTCGGCCGCTTTGGCGCCTACTCCCTCGACCTCACCCATGCCCGCAGCCAGCTGGCTGATAACCAGCACTACACCGGTGATTCGGTGCGCCTGCGGTACAGCAAGCTGCTGAACAATATCGGTACGCGAGTCAATTTCTTCTCGCTGCGTTACTCAACGGCAGGGTTTTATACCCTCAGCGATACCACTTACAAAGGCATGGCGGGCGGAGCGCCAAAACAGACCGTGGAAGACGATGGCACCGTCACCACTCACTACGACACGGTTTACAACCTGCATATGTCGCGTAAGGCAAAAAATCAGCTGCTGTTGTCGCAGCCGATGGGCGAATACGGCGCGCTGTCGCTGTCCTGGGATCAACAAACCTACTGGAATACGTCAAAAACCACGCAAAGTTTGCAGTTCGCGTGGAACGCGACGTTTCGTAACCTGTCGCTTGGCATCAGCGCCCAGCGTAGCTCTGGCCTGTACGACAACAAGAAAGACAATATCCTCGCGTTGTCCCTGTCGGTGCCGCTGGGTAACCCGGCGCTGTCGACCCGTCTCCGTTTTACCGCTACCCATGCGGATCCCGCTGGCACCACAGCCAGTACCGGTGTCAGTGGTTATCTGCCGGGGCAGGAGAATCTTTTCTATAGCGTCAACCAGCGCTACAGCGCGCAGCAGCACTACGGCGGCGATGCCGCGCTGCAATACGAGGGCGCGTGGGGAGACTATAACCTGGGCTACAGCTACGCCGGTGACTCCCGTAACCTCAGTTACGGGATGAGCGGCGGTGCGGTGCTGCATGAGGATGGTCTGACGCTGAGCCAGCCGCTCGGGAACACCAATATTCTGGTGAAAGCCCCGGGCGCCAGCCATGTCGCCGTGCTCAACCACAAGGGCATCAAAACCGACAGCCGGGGCTATGCGGTGATCCCGTACGCCACGCCGTATCGCGTTAATCAGGTTGCGCTGGATGTCACCACCGTGGGCAATGACGTGGAACTTGAGAACGCCATCGCCAATAAAATCCCCACCGACGGGGCACTGGTTCGCGCCACCCTCACCACGCGTCAGGGGGCAAAAGCGATGTTTATCGTACGTCACGCTAAAGACGTGCTCCCCTTCGGTACGCTGGTCTCGTCAGAGGATGACAAAGCCAGCGGTATCGTCGGCGACGGCGGCAGCGTGTATCTGACCGGCCTGTCAGCGGAGGGAACATTGCATGCCGTATGGGGGCGCAACAGCGCCCAGCGCTGCACGATCCGCTATGCGCTGAACCCGCAGAATTATCACGCCCGCACCGGGCTTTATTCCCAGGAGGTCATATGTCAGTAACCATCCGGTTCCTCCCCCTGATCCTGCTGATGTTCATCACCGTTCCCGCGCGCGGCTATGACGTGCTGGTTTCCGTGACCGGCAACGTGATCGGCAATACCTGCATTGTCTCGGAAGATTCGAAGGAGCAAAACGTGCCGCTGGGCACCCTCGGCGTGAAGCAATTTAGCGAGGCGGGCGCGGTCAGCAATATCAAAACGCCCTTCACGCTCACCCTTGAAGCATGCGGCCCCACCTTTGCTGGCGTGAAAATCCGCTTCAGCGGTACGCCGGATGACGAGAACCCGCAGCTTCTCAAAGTCGCTGACGGCGGCGCGACCGGCGTGGCGGTGCAGATTCTGGATAAAGACAGCGTACTTATCCCGCTGGACACCCAAACCGCTGCTTACGGCGCGGCGGGGGATGACAGCGTAAAAATGACCTTCTATGCGCGACTGGCCGCCACGGGTGCGCCGGTCAATGCCGGAGACGTTTCGGCAGTGGCGACCTGGACGACGGAGTATCAATAATGCGTTTACTGTTTTTAGCCCTGTTTTTCATGTCCTCTCAGGCACTTGCCCTCTCCTGGACATCGGATATCACCCTTTCGCCAACGCCCATGTCGTGGTCCGGCCCGGCAGACTCCATCGTGCCTGGAAAGACGATCGGCTCTGAATGGAGCGCCTCTGCGAGCGTCTCGGAAGTGTTCTGGTGCGGCCTGGTATTTACCTGCTCTAAAGGGACGCTGGAGCCGAGCAGCAGTATAACCGCCACCGGCATAACGGTTATTCTTGATGGCGCAAATTACATGGTATTTGAAACGGGCGTGCCCGGCATCGGCTTCATTCTTGGGCTTAAAGATTATAACGGCACCACCTATGTCCCGATGCAGACGGGCATTACGCAGAGCTATCCGGCCGATGGGACTAACGGTTACGCCACCGCACTGGGCTGGTCGGCAAAAGTGACGTTTATCAAGACCGGCGTTCCGCTGAAATCCGGCGTATATCAGACCCCGACCATTAACGCGGCGATCCTGACGGCCTATAACAACGAAGTGAAAACCGCGCAGGTGATCATCAACCCCACCACCATCACGGTGACGGCAAGCGGCTGCACGGTAGGCACAAAAAGCGCCAACGTCGACCTGGGCACCATTGATGTTCACACGCTGCCCAGCGTAGGCAGCACCTCGCCGTCGGGGGAGTTTAACGTCAGCCTGACCTGCGATGAGAACGTGGCGGTTAACGCAGTGATGACCGATCAGACCACACCGTCAAATACCTCGTCGGTCGTGACGCTGACCGGGGACTCCACGGCCTCCGGCATTGGCGTACAGTTTTTCTATAACGGTACCGGGCCGCTTATGATGGGGCCGGACAGCTCGTCCGCAGGTACGACGGGACAGTTTTTCATCCAGACCACCAGCTCGGCACAAACGCTGTCCCTGCCGTTCCAGGCGCAGTACATCCGAACCGGTGAACTGGTCCCCGGCTCGGCCAACGCCCTGGCAAGCATCACCTTTTCGTATCAGTAGGTTAGTGCTTCACCCACACCAGCTGATCGACCCGGAAGCCCAGCTCGCGTGCGGTGTTCAGGTAGTCCTGTTTTACCGCATCCGGAATGGTCGGGGTGCGCGATAAAATCCACAGATAGTCGCGGTTCGGGCCGCTGACCAGCGCGTACTGGTACTTATCATCCAGCTTGATCACGTTATAGCCGCCGTAGAACGGGCCGAAGAACGATACCTTCAGCGCAGCCGTGGTCGGTTCGCCGGTAAAGTACGCCTTTCCTTCGCTCTCATTCCATTTTTTCTTCACCGGATCGTAGCCGCGGTTCAGTACGCTGATACCGCCATCGCTGCGCTTGCCGTACGTCGCGGTGACCTGTTCCAGACCGCGCTCGAAGCGATTTTCCAGTCGGGCGACTTCATACCATTTGCCGAGATAGCGGCTGGCATCAAAGCCGGTAATGGGCTGCACGCCTTTCGGCGGCGTGGGAGATTTACAGGCAACCAGCGTCAGCGCAATGGCGACACCGGTAACGACAGGCCATAGCCTCATGAGAACTCCTTTCATTTACGCGGTTGGACGTTAAGTGTAGCGCACCCGTGCGGCGCTTCATCCCGTCGGGGAATATTCGTAGTATATTGAGACAACTCCTTCTCTTCGGATGCAGACATGGCTTACTCCATCGGCGAATTCGCCAGACTCAGCGGCATCACCGCCACCACGCTGCGGGCGTGGCAGCGACGCTATGGCTTGCTCAAACCCGAGCGTACGGACGGCGGTCACCGCCTGTACAGCGATGAGGACGTTCAGCAGGCGCTGAAAATCCTCGACTGGGTAAAAAAAGGCGTACCCATCGGTCAGGTAAAATCACTGCTGGAACGCCCTGCGCCGCGCCGCGCCAATAACTGGCAAACCCTGCAACAGGCCATGCTGCAAAAGTTGCAGGAGGGGAAAATTGAGTCCCTGCGTCAGATGATTTACGACGCCGGACGCGAATACCCAAGGCCAGAGCTGGTCACTAACGTGCTGCGTCCGTTGCGCAGCCAGATATCGGCCAACGTCGCCGCCGCCATGACGCTGCGTGAGATCCTCGACGGCATCCTCATCGCCTATACCTCGTTTTGCCTTGAGGGCGATAAAAAAGCGCCGGGCGATAACATCCTCATCAGCGGCTGGCATCTGAACGACCCCTGTGAGATCTGGCTAGAAGCTCTGACGCGCACCGGCCAGGGCCACCGCATCGACATACTGCCGGTTCCCCCTGCCGCGCTGGCCCCGGAAATTTTCCCGGACCGCAAATGGCTGCTGGTCACCAGCGGTAAACTTACCGCCGTGCGGAAAAAGCAGGTTGCGCAGTGGCAGCAGCAGGTTTCCCTTGAGGTGATTATCCTCTGATTATTTTCTGCTGAGGCAATCTTCACGAAAAGTTGAATATTTTTTCGCACAGCGAGTGCTAACGTTTTCCTGTCACCGACAACTCAACAGGAAAACACGATGAAAAAGACACTCCCTCTGATGATGCTCGCTGCAATGGCTTTCGCGCCTGCCGCGTTCAGCGCCCCGGCAGGCACCCTGAGCGTCCACGTTCTGGACCAGCAAACCGGTATGCCGCCAGCGGATGTGGCCGTCACGCTGGAGAAGCAGGAGCAGGACAAGTGGACCCCGATTGCCAGCGGTAAAACCGACCACGACGGGCGCATCAAATCGCTCTATCCGCAGGATCAGGATATGGCGCCTGGCGTGTATAAAGTGACCTTCAAAACCGCCGATTACTTCCACGGTAAAAAGCTGGACTCCTTCTTCCCGGAAGTGCCGGTGCTGTTCACCGTCACCCGCACCAATGAAAAACTGCACATCCCGCTTCTGCTCAGCCAGTACGGTTACTCAACCTACAAGGGCAGCTGATTGCTCTTGATTTTAAAGACGATTTAAAAATAATCCCGCCAATACTTGGACAAATACGCATTGTTGTGTAACTTTTAGGTATGAGATCGGGAGGTGCACACCATGACAACAAAACCTGTGCTGGGTATTAGCGGATGTTTGACCGGTTCCGCCGTTCGCTTTGACGGCGGGCATAAGCGTATGGGCTTTGTGATGGATGAGCTGGCGCAGTGGGTCGCTTTCCGTCCGGTATGCCCTGAAATGGCTATCGGCCTGCCCACGCCTCGTCCGGCGCTGCGTCTGGTGATGACCACCGGCGGCGAGACAGAAATGCGGTTCAGCAAAGCGCCGCACGATGACGTCACGCAGAAGATGGCCGCATTTACGGCAGATTATCTGCCGAAAATCGGCGATCTGGCGGGTTTTATCGTCTGTGCAAAATCGCCCAGCTGCGGCATGGAGCGCGTGCGGCTGTACGACGAAAAAGGGCAACCGGGGCCGCAAGGAGGGTGTCGGGCTGTTCACCGCCGCCCTCCTTGAAACTTTCCCCTGGCTGCCCGTCGAAGAAGACGGTCGCCTGCACGATCCGGTACTGCGGGAAAACTTTGTTGAGCGCGTTTTCGCTCTCCACGAACTGAACATAATGCGTAAAAATGGCCTGACGCGCCGTGCCCTGCTGGACTTTCACAGCCGCTATAAGCTTCAGCTTCTGGCGCACCATCAGGCAGGCTACCGTGAAATTGGTCCGTTCGTGGCATCACTGCACGAGTGGGACGATCTGGACGCGTTTTTCGTGACCTATCGCGACAAGCTGATGACCATCCTGAAAAAACCCGCTTCGCGGAAGAATCACACTAACGTGCTGATGCACATTCAGGGCTATTTCCGTAACCAGCTGAACAGCCGCCAGCGTGGAGAACTGCGGGATGTGATCCTGCATTACCGGGACGGGCTGCTGCCGATCCTCGCGCCGCTGACGCTGCTGAAGCATTATCTGGCTGAATACCCTGACCGGTATCTGATGACGCAAAACTACTTTGATCCCTATCCTGATGATTTGGGTCTGCGTCTGGCCGTTACCTGATAAGAAAGAAGCGAAGGCCCTGTTGACCCACAGAGGCCCAAAGCAGTACCCCGTTTAGACGACACCCTCACTGTCGTCTTTTTTTTGCGCTCAGCGTAGAATACTGTAATTCTGTACAGGTTAAGCGTGCGCAGCGGAGTACCCCGATGATCAAAAATTTGCATATTCAGAACTACCGCTCAATTCGCGATATGTCGCTTGAGCTGGAACAGCTCAATATCGTGTTCGGCCCCAACGGCACCGGAAAATCCAATATTTATAAAGCGATTTATCTGATGCACAGCGCGGCGCAGGGGCAATTCTCCCAGGCGCTGGCGAACGAGGGGGGAATTTTGAAAGTGTTCTGGGCGGGCAAAACCCGCAGCGACCAGCTGCGACGCATGAACCTGGCGGTGGAAACGGAAACCTATGAATATGAGCTTCAGGTCGGGTTCGTGGAAAAGCTGCCCTACCCCTCACAGTTTCAGCTCGATCCGGTGATCAAAGAGGAATCTATCTGGCTCGGCGGACAGCACCGTCGCCCGTCGTCACAGCTGATGAAGCGTAAGAATCAGGCGGTATTCCTGAACAACGTGCATCACGAAAAAGTGACCCACAGCGGTACGCTGTATGAGAACGAGTCGGTGTTCGGTCAGCTCGGTGAACCGCACCTCTACCCCGAAGTGTCGCAGATGCGCGAGTCCCTGCGTAACTGGCGATTTTATCACGAGTTTTCCGTCTCATCCGGCTCGGCGATCCGTGCCCCGCAGGTGGGCTTTCGTTCCCCGGTGCTGGCCAGCGACGGCGCGAACCTGACCGCCGCGTTTCAGACCATTGTCGAAATTGGCGACGAGCTGCTGCTGATGCGCATTCTCGACCAGGCCTTCCCCGGCTGCGTGTTTTACAGCGACAACACCGGCGGGCGCTTCCGCATGATGATGCAGCGCGAGGGGCTGAGCAGACCGCTGGAACCGGCAGAGTTCTCCGACGGCACGCTGCGTTTTTTGTGCCTGGCGGTGGCGCTGTTAAGCCCGCGGCCTCCCGCATTCATCGCCCTCAACGAACCGGAAAACAGCCTGCATCCGCAGATGCTGCCCGCCCTGGCAAGCCTTATTGCCGAGGCCAGCCGCTACTCGCAGATCTGGCTCACCAGCCACTCGCCGGAGCTGGCGCATTTGATTGAGAAGCACCGATCGTTTTCGCTGTATCAGTTGTCGATGGCGGAGGGGGAGACGAAGATGGAGAGGCTGGGGTAATTGCCAGGTGGCGCTACGCTTACCTGGCCTACAGGTTTATGGCTTAAGGACGACGGTGGTGCATTAACCGCCAAAATAACCGGTACACGTATGCATTCCCCTATGCTGATCATTAAAGAATTCGACTGCTCTAGCCCATATCTTTATAAAGCAGTTGCGACAGGTCAAAGCCTGGTGTCAGCAGAAATAAAATGGTATCGGATCAACTACTCTGGACAGGAAATGGAAACGGTTGAACTGCGTTACGAGAAGATTACCTGGAAACATAACGACGGGAACATTATCTTCAGCGATGCATGGAACGAACGCCAGTCAGCATAGAACGCACAAGGGGCGCTTAGCCCCTTAATCATACAACCAGCGCCCCGCTTTGGCAGACTCAATAATCATTTCGAGCATTAGCGGCTTGTACTGACGATCTCGAAACTTCTTTCTTAGCCCAAACTGGAACCAAAAAAGCTCGGGCTCAAAGTAGTTGTCCATGACAAAGTTGCTGTGCTCAATTCCATACCGGTTAAAAAGGTCGAGCAGCATCTCCTCCAGATCTTCAGGGACGAGGTTAAAATGCTCCTGAAAGGTCCATTCCTTCAGGGCAGGACGCTTACGTTCACTGTAATTTTCAGTGATGTAATCTAAAAACTCTTGCTCATCCGGCAACAACATTAGAAATAAGTCCAGGCAATCCGATCTTTCGGTCGGAATAGAAAAATTGCACGAAGACAGATGTGCGTCGGTAATTCAGTAGTGATATCGGCACGCAGCTATGAGGATCGCTTCTTCTGTGATGGCATAGACCATGCGATGCTCAGAGGTGATTCGGCGAGACCAGAAGCCAGCCAGGTTATGTTTTAATGGCTCTGGCTTGCCGATCCCCTCAAACGGAGTGCGACAGGAGATTTTGATAAGCTCATTGATTTTCTTCACCATGCGCTTATCGGTCTCCTGCCAATAGAGGTAGTCTTCCCATGCCTCTTCAGACCATGTGATCTTCACTCAATAATGTCCCTTTCCTTCCCGCCACCAGATTTCAAGCTCTCGATAGAGTTCATCAGACGTTTTGCGTTTGCCGGGGAGCGCATCAGGTATGCGGTTTCTTCAAGCGAGTTGTACTCTTCCAGCGACATCAGAACACAAGATTCACCGTTCTGGCGCGTAATAAGCACCGGCGCGCGATCTTCCGTCGTCTGGACCATTGTTGCCGACAGGTTTTGTCGGGCTTCACTGTAACTAATAACACGCATAAGTACCTCCAAATGCATTGTACTAATTATTGTACAATGTATGGAATCCAATGCAAAGTCCAACCGTAAACCATACATGGTTGTACCGGCTCATATATGTCATGAATTAAGCTTGCCGCGAGAAAGTGCATTGATTAGCAGGTATTGCGCAGATAGAGGGGTAGCAGACAAAAAGAAACCGCCTTTGGCTGGCGGTTTCTTCCCCCCCCAGGCCGTTAGGAGCAGCGCGAGCAAGCCATAAAGACTCGTAAGTTAACACCTTCATATAGCTTCAGGTCAACGTGATTACTCAGACCAAGTAACCCAGAGCCGCCCCTTCGGGGGCGGCTTTTTTATACCTGTTATTCACATGAAACGGGAAAAATCATCCATCAGAATGCTATTCCCGTCACCTGACAGCAAGAATCAGGATTACGCGTAAGTGATCAGCTGGGTGGCATTGCGAATTTGCGTAATGTTCATGGGCTATCCTCCGGTTGGTATGAGAAGGAGAATAGCCCCAGGGTGCCGTTAAGAATGTGGGCTAAAGGGCGATGATCGATGAAATCGGGTCAATCGATAAACCGCTTGCGTACCCTTTCCAGCGGCGCAATCAGCAGATTGATAAGCGGCTTACGATCGATAACGATATCGGCGTTCACCGTCATTCCGCCCATCAGCATGCGCTTTTTCTTGTCCGGGTCGGTAAACCAGGAGGGGACGCGCACTTTAGCCAGGTAGTAGTTCTGCCCCTCCTGGAGCGGGATCAGCGCCGAATGGGCATCAATGTTTACCTCATAGAAATCGGACAACGTCGCTTCCACGGAACCGTATTTGTCTACGGGCCAGGAGTCGAAGCGCAGCTTGACCTTATCGCCTTTCGCCACGCGCCCCACCCCCGTTGCCGGAACATACAGGTACCCCTCCATCGTCGCCGCGGTATTTTTACGGATCACCACCACCACCTCGCTATTTTGCGTAATGGCCCGGCCAGGCGGGAAGTTAATCGCCACCACGTAACCGTCGGAAGGGGCCAGCATCGCCATGGTGGAACTTCCCCGGCTGGACAGGTTGCGGTCAATTTCGCTGATGCGGTTTTTCACATACAGCTGCTCTTCGCTCAGAGAGTCAATTTGCGACTGGGTGCTGTCGGTCAGGCTGGTTTTTCGTGCCTCAAGCTCAAGAATAGTGCTCTCCTCCAGCGTCAGGTTGAGCTGCGCATTGAGCACATCGTTGTGGCTTTTATCGAGATCCACTTTGGAGACATAGCCCTTCCCGGAGACGGATTTCCACGCCTCGTAGGTGTCGGTGCTGTTTTTTAACAACGCGCGCAGCTTCTTCACCTTATCGCGGGAAACGGCGATCTGCTTGTCAGTGAGAGCCAGCTGCTGCGCCAGATTTTTGCGATACGACGCAATCGAGTCCTCAATGGCCTGGATGCGCTGCTCGCTGCGCTTCTTCTCCGCTTCCATCTGCTGGCGGTCAAACTGCACCACCGAGCCCTGCTTGCCGCCATAGTCCTGCGACACGGTGAACAGCGGATCGTTTTCCTTCACGTACTGACCTGGCCGTACGGCAAAATCCACAAGCGTACCGGACTCCCGGGCGCGGACTTCCACATCGCCCTGCGCCGGGATCAGCACCCCACGTGCCAGCGTGGTTTCCGAAAAATTAAAGACGATGGCAAAAACCAGCAGGCAGAGAAAAAAGGTGATGAACAAGGTCAGCACGGCTTTCAGCCGTGGCGCGTTGATGTGATAGCTTTTTGAGAAATGATGCGGGATCAGCGCCCGCCGCTGTCGGCTTCGGTTTTTTAATTTCACGATATGTCATCCATGATAAATCACTGAAAGATCGTCCCATGCACTCCAGAGCGTGGGGGTTTTGCGCAGCGCGTTCAGCGTGTCGGCGGCGGCCTGACGGTAATCCTCTGGCGCATACGCCTGACTCTCCAGCCCAAACTCCACCGCATGCAGCGAACAGATCGGCAGCAGCGTTCGGACGCTGTAGCCATAGCGCGATAAAAACCGCGTTGAGACATCCGTTAACCACGCCTTTTGATCCCCTGCCTGGGTGGAGAACAGCGGCGCATCCGGCAGGCGTTCGTCCACCAGCAGCACCGTCACCAGGCGGTGAGGGGCAAAAAACGAGCTGGCGCGTCGGCCTTCGTGCGCGGCCATCAGCTTATGCAGCGCAGGGTGACGGGTAATAAACTGAAAGCGCACATCGGCTGGCGCGGTGGCGAGCAGCGCATCCACGATCAGACCAAAGCCCGCCCAGCGCATTCCCAGAAGCAGGGTGCGAGATGAACTGTAAAACGCCTGCTCCTGCGTCCACTGCGCCACGTACGCGTGCAGATCGAAGCGGACGTTGCGCGCCCAAAGCGCGGGCGGGAAGATCTGCTCCACGAAGTTAAACCCGCTCAGCTCATGGGCGTTCTGATGCAGAAAATCAGCCGGGACATCGGTCTCCGGGCAGCGCATAAACTGGCTGTAGTTTTGCGTGATCCGGTTTGCCAGCAGCGTGCGCCCGGCCTGGCGCGCGCAGAGGCGCGCATAGAGACGCGGCAGAAACATCATTGCTCACTCTCCCGCAGGGTGCCGTTTTCCATGGTATAGAGACGCCCCTGGCAGCCCACCACGTCCGGCGAGTGGGTAACAAACACCAGGCCAATTCCCAGGCTACGCAGGTTCGCCAGCACTTTCTGCGCGGTCGTTTTATCCAGGTTCGCCGTCACTTCGTCACAGAGCAGAAGCTTAGGCTGGCTGTACAGGGCGCGCGCCAGAACCAGACGCTGCATCTCCCCGGCAGAGAAAAAGGTGTTCCCCGGCAGCATCTCCGTTTCGTAGCCGTGCGGCAGCCTGGCGACGACGTGGTCCACCTCCGCCAGCCGACACGCGGCAATGACCTGCTCTTTATCCGGTGCACTGTCAAAGCAGGCGATGTTGTCCAGAATCGAGCCGGTGAAGAGAATATCGTCCGCATGGACGATGCGGATGTGCTGACGCAGCGAGGAAAGATCGCACTCCTCAATGGGGATCTTATTGATCCGCAGCGTGCCAGACGATGCCAGCAGCATGCCGGAGATCAGACGCAGCAGCGTGGTTTTTCCCGACCCGCTCTGGCCCACAATCACCGCTTCTTCGCCCTGCTTCAGGGTCATATTGATATGCTGTAGCGTGGCCTCCCGGCCAGGATAGGCAAATGAGACATCCTCAAATTGCAGACAGACCGGCGAGGTGACAATCCGCTTCCCAAACTGGCTGGTTTCAGAGGGGGCAAACAGCAGGTCGCCCACGCGATCCAGCGGCCCCTTGAGGGCATTTTTGTCCAGCAGCTTCTGCGCCACCTGCACCATGGCATCGGAAAAATAGCGCTTATAGCTGATATAGGCGTAAAGCATCCCGATGCTCATCTGCCCTTCCAGGATCAGCCACGCGCCAAAGCAGACCACCAGCAGCTGCTCGGCATTGATCACCAGCAGCGAAGCCACGTCAAAGCGGGCCAGCAGCCGCTCTTTACGCATCAGCCCGGCGATGTGTTCGCGCTGGGATTTATCCATCACCGCATCCCGGGCCTGCTCCATATTGTTCGCTTTGAGCGTAATGATCCCTTTCTGCGTCTCCACCAGCAGGGATTCATACTGGGCGGTGCGCTCGATGGAGTCATCCACCGCGCGTTGATAGGGGCCGATCAGCGAAAAGCGGATCAGGAAAAACACGCCCATCAGCAGCATCGTCAGCAGCGCAATTTTGACGTTATACAGCAGCATAAACAGCAGGCTGGTGACGGCGATCAGGCTGGAAAAGAGAATTTGCACGTAACCATTGCTGATGAACTCCGCGCAGGCGTGGAGCGATTTTTCAATGGCCAGCACGATGCCCGGCGGGCGCGAGCGGAACCAGCTGGTCTGGGTGCGCAGCATGTAGTGGCGCACGGACTGGCTTAAATCGTCATAGGCAATGTTACGCATCAGGATCTCAAGCAGCTGCTTGAGGAATTTACCGATGACTTCAAAGATAAAGACAATAGCGAAGATCGCGGTGAGCAGGATCACCAGATCGCTGTCGCTGCGGGAAATGGCCTCATCCATAATCAGCTGCACGTAGGTGGGGCTTGCCAGCATGGTGATGAGGGTAAAAATACAGAGCACAAACAGCAGCAGCTGGCGCTGGAACAGGCTCGGGGATTTATTGGCTAACCGGCCAAGCGTGAGCTTTTCATCCGGGGATTTCTTTTCGAAGCACGGCGTGGGCTTAAGCTCAAGAACATAGCCGGAAAAGAGCTTTTCCGCCTCTTTCAGACGGTAACGACGCACGCCGCTGGCGGGGTCGTGAACGGTCACGCTGCGGCTGTCGATCTTCACGATGACCACGAAATGGTTGCCGCGCCAGAAGGCGATGAGCGGCAGCTCAGACGTTTCTATTTCAGTGATTTCGCCTTTAAGCACCCGGCCAGACATATTTTTATCGCTGGCAAGGGTCATCAATTCCGCCATTGAGGTTCCCGCATCGGCGGAAACGGAAATCTCCCGGCGCAGCTGGCTGACGGAGACATGGTGGTCGTAGTGCCCCAACACCATCGCCAGGCAGGCCAGTCCACATTCGGTAAATTCATGCTGGCGAATAACAGGAGTCTTACCCTGTTTTTTATACTGAAAGAGCGAAAACATAATGATCCGTGGCTGAAATAAAAAAATGGCCCGGCAATGCGGGCCATGCGTACAACGTGCTTCTCGCTTAGGCGCTGAAGAAACCGCCGATGAAGCCGCCCACCAGGCCGAACACGCCGCCGATGGTGCCGCCCAGCGCGCCTAACATCTGGCTGCCCGCGTTATAGCCCGCGCTTGCGCCCTGAATAGCGGCAGCAAACGGATCCCAACCACCGATGATGGCCTGTGCTTTTTTGAAATCGATAACTTGCATGAGTCTTTTCCTGTTAACGTGAATTAGTTGTAGCTACCAACCAGCGCACCCAGGAAGCCCATTGCGCCACCCAGAATTCCGCCAACCACACCGCCAACCATGCCCATGATGCTTGCGCCGGTGTCGTAACCCAGCTGTGCACCTTTAACCAGACCAGCGAACGGGTTTAACGCGCCACCGATAATGTCTTTCGCTTCTACGAATGAAATCGCTTTCATTTTTATCTCCTGTAGTGATGGATCTTTAGCATGATGCTAAAGGCTAATTTCCTTTTATGAAGGAAAGCGGTTGCTACGGGCAGGTGGTAAGCGGAATGATTTTATTGCCATAAATAATCATCCGCCTTGCAGCCTGCCCGGCATTATCTATTTCCAGCCGTTGCCCCGGCGGAATATATTTTGAATTGTTGTATTGCGTACTGCACCCGACCGAGGAAACATATTTAAAATAGGTATTCCCGATATTACTCACCACCCCGTTGCTAAACGCATAATCAAAATGTCGTGTCCATGGACGGACAATCAAAATAGCCTCAAGCGAGACCACCACATCCGACTGGATGCGCTGGCCTTTGCGCGTGATAACCTTTGCCTGGAGCGGCGTCTCGGTGAATTTTACGCGATAGTATCGCTCTTTGTTGTCATGCGGGCCGGTATAATAAAATTTAAAACCCGCGCGTTCACCGCTCCCCAGCGTTAATTGCTTAGGCGAATACATGACTTCGCCGTCTTTTATTTCGGTTTCTTTTCCCTTCTCTTTAGGAACGTCTACCTGAAAAAGCGAAACGGTATAATTCTGGCGTTCGCTGGTATCGTTTTTTATCGGCTGAAAAACAACTTCTTTCTCAGGCAAAAAATCAATATTCAGACTTTCGATAATTAAAGCATTTGCCCCTGCGGAAATGAAGCAATTTATTGCAAAAATAGCCAGGAATTTTCCAGTCATGGTTGATTAATTCCAGGATGCGCTAACATCTATTCTTCCCTGCGCGGTCACTTCGCCAAACCAGCTATTTCCGTCATAGGTGGTTTTCGATACCGGATTATCCATAACGAACTGGAGGATCAGCGGTGTTTTCCAGAGCCACATATCGGTCACGCCGGAACTCATTTTGTCCCACTCTTCCGCATGGGTGGCCGGCGCCGGGATCGACAGTACTTCGCCTTTACAGTTGTGCGCCATCAGCGTCTGGCTTTTCCCCACCAGCACGTTGCCCGGAATGGGAACCGTGAAGCCGTTGCCGCTAAAGGCGCAGTAGTCCACCCCATTAAGGCTTTGGGTAGGCCCGGTTACTTTTACCGTGACCGCAATCGCCGCATCTTTTTGCGCCCCGCTGTAGGTGATGGTGTAGGGGATCTCAATGGGCGCTTCGCCGATAATACCTTTCCCGGAGCCGCCCAGACCGTCAGGATCGAGGGTGTAATCCGGGTTGTCTGGCACAATCTCCAGCCCGGGCTCGATAGGGTTAATCACCAGGCCGCCCCCCGGCTGGAAGCAGAAATCCGCCGCCAGCGAGCTGTTGCCGGGCGTCAGACACAGGCTGACGATATTGCCAATGCTGCTGCCGTCCCCCGCCTGCGCCACGCTCAGAATTAACGCTTTCGGCAAAAAGATTTTAAGGTACGCTTTGCCGCCGTTTTTCTGCGGCGCTGCAAGGAAGGTGTTCGCCAGGACACGCGTATCGCTCAGGATACCGCCGGAGATACTGTACCAGGTGTTTTCATCGAAGGTCAGCTCGGCGGCAAGCCCGGTGCCGCCGCTCATGTGCGATTGCAGCACGCTGTTGACGCGGGAAGAGGTGAGCGCCAGCCCCCCGTTGTAACCGGAGATATCTTCCCCAACAAACGTGTATTCGAGCAGGTCGCACAGGACGCCAGAGACCGTGTTGCGGGTGTATTTGGTGCATGTGGCCCCCGTTGATCCATCGACAATCGTCACCTCACCGCTGATCGGGTCAATCCCCAGGTTAAGCGCCCTGGCGTTGGTCATGGTCAGCGTGCCCACCTTGTGAAGCGTATTGGTGGTGGTCACTTTGTTGATGGAGCTGATTTGCGGCGTGGAGGTGATGGTCACTTCATCCCCTGGCGCGGCGTTGAGCAGATAGTTAAAGAACGGATCGCCCAGAACCCAGCGCCCGTATGACGTGCCGGGCTCCATCACCGGCGGCTTAACCACCATCGACGTGTCGGTATAGCTGGTCGTCGGGGTGTACCCCGTGTTGCCGCAGGACGAGGAACACGCCGTCCCTTTGAAGAACGGAGAGGCACTGGAACCGGTCACCGAAAAGTCGATGGTCAGCGCGCTGCCTGCCGGACCGCTGTAGCTGTTGTCCGGGATGTAAGTGGCGATACCGTTATTCGTTTTCGCACTCAGGGTCGGCCACTCGCGCGAACCGTGTAAAAACGCGGTCGACGTGCTGTTCAGACTAAACAGCCCCGCGCTGTTTCCCGTACCGTTATTGTCCGGGTTATTAATGGCGAAATAGGGCAGCTCCTGCGCCTGGGCCGCCGCGCTCATCAGCAGTAAATTAAGAGCGAATATCTTTTTCATCGTCACGTTCCTGCGTTCCTTTTGCTTCCTGCCAGACGAAATCGCCTTTGTCGCAGGAGATGTCCCCGAGCCACAGCGCACCGCGGTTAGACTCAATGTCCAGGCGCACTTCGCAGACGCTGTCGTCCGGCGTGGCGATACTCAGGACAGGGTTGTTCTTATCAACGTCGATCACGAAGCGTCCGTCGTTTTCCGTCCGGGTCAGCCCAACGTGGTTTTTGATCTGCATGGCGCCAACCGGGGCCCCGTTTGCATCCACAAGACGACCAAACAGGGTGACGATTTTCTTCACCTGCGGCTTCATCACCACGGTATTGCCCGGATAAACCGTGATATGGCGACGCGCATTCGCGCCAATCTCATAGCTTTCCGTACCGGTTTCACTGTTCATCACTTCCAGGTCATAAGCCTGGTATGCCGGCAGCGACAGCCAGGTTTTATCCCCTTTGATGCGTTCTGCCCGGCCGTTAAGCTTCAGGGTCAGCGCTTCATCAGATTTGAGACCGGTACTGACAATCACCCCTGCGCTTTCGGTGCCTTTCCCGGCGGCGATGGCCTCTTTGGACCAGCCCACGCTGCCGTCACTGGTCAGCGTGGAGTTCCAGCCTTTACTCATGCCGCTCTGGACGCTGAGGATGTTGCTGTTCCACGGCGTGTCGAAGTTCACGCTGCCGCCGCCGCTTACGCTGCGATCCTGGCGGCTGTTAAAGGCTTTCGAGACGTTGGCGGTAGCCGATTTCAGGTAATCGCCCTCAAACTGGCGGCTGGCGCTGACGTTCAACGCCGTGCCGGTATCGCGATTGTGGGAAACGCCAACCGACACGGTATTGCCGAGCGGTATGGCGAAATCGAGCATTACGTAACGATCTTTCTCTTCGTAATACCCGTCGTATTTGTTGCGCGACATCCCCACCCGCAGGCGCGCCGTACCGTAGCGACCGGCGTATAACCCCTGGGAGTAGTCCAGCTGATAGCGTTTATAGCGATAGAGGTCGTCTTCCTGACGCATCAGGCTCAGGTTGCCTGCCGAGGGCAGGCCGAATGACGGCAGGCTAAAGGAAGCGCCCCAGGTGTTGCCCTTGCTCTCATAGATATCCAGGAACTTGCCGCTGGAGAGCTGTTCATGGGAGTACCACACCGAGCCGATCTGCCACGGCAGGCTGAGATTCGCCCCATAGTTGGCGCGATACGTTCCGTCGGAGGCGGCCATGGTCTGGGTATTCACCGAGAAATAGCCCGTCAGGTTCAGGGAGGCCCACAGCTCGCTGACGATGTGTTCCCGCATCATGTAGGTAGAGGCGTTCCAGTCGACCATCCCGCTGCGCTTGCTGAACGAGGCTCCCACCAGCGACATGGTGTCTTTATGTTTGGTGTCGTAATCGTAGTAGTAGGTGTTATCCTGCTCGTTTTTGCGTTTCGCGTATTTTTTATAATTGACGACGGATTTATCGCGGCTATACATCCCGCCCCACATCTGCCAGCGCAGCGTTTCCGACACGTTGCTGGAGAACGGTTTATTTACGGTGTACATGCTGCGCGACACGGTGCGGCTTCCGCTCACCACTTCAACTTCGACGCTGTAGATCCCGTAGGGCAGGCTGCTGGTGTCAATTTCATGGTTGCCGACGTCAAAGCGCTGAATGCCGATAAGCTGCCCGTCACGGCGAATACGGGCCTCGCCCGCCGTGGGGAAATAGACCACCACCGGCGTCAGAGAGAGCGTGTTGTCGCGCTTGCGGGAGTTGGCCTGGTTGCCCATGGAAACGCCGTAGACTTCCCCGCCTGAAATCCCGCTGACGCTCGCCAGAGACTGCATCGCCCAGCCGTTCAGCAGGCCCGCGGCGTAGCGCATCCCCTGATAGTCGCGCTCCCACATAACCGCGTTCATCTGGGTATCGCTGCTGTTCTCGTTGACGTAGCCAGAGCCGTCGATCAGCACATGATCGACGCCCATTGAGATCCAGTTTCTCGCGTTCAGATAGCCCGACGACCAGCTGTCACCGTAGCCGCTCTCGGTGTGATACGCTCCGAGGTTGTAGGAGAACGTGCCGCTCAGGTCGTCAGACTCCGGCGCATCAATGTCCACCTCACGCGGGCGAATATTCACCCCGTAGTCGCTCTGCGACAGATTCAGCAACAGGCGCATTTTTTTCTGATCCAGTTCGAACGCCGAACCCGCGCTAACCGGAATACGCATCTGGTCATCAAACTGCTTATCGTTAATGCTTTGCAGTAACGCCCGCATCTCTTTTGACAGACGAATGCCGTTATCAGACTCCTGGACCTGAACATCCCTCAGCCCCAGCTTCAGATCTTTTGCAAAGAGCGTCACGTCACCGATACGAACATATTCGTTCGCCGTGCCTTCGTGGTTCCCTTGTTGTGCTGAGTGTGGACGCGTATTTACCAGATAGACGGGAATTTTGATCCCCTGCTCCAGCAGTGCATAAAGCGAGTCGGGAAAACGGTAATTAGCGATAACCACGGAGCTTGAGGCTGCATGCGCAAGCGCGGGCAGCGTGCCGGATGCGCAAGCCATCATCACCGGCAACACTAATTTATTTTTCACCATGCATCCTTACTTAACAGGAATGAACTGTTTCAGGTCCCATATTCCGAGATGAAAATGGTTATCCGTAACGTTGATATCCTCGATAGCGCGCGAGGTCTCTGGCATCAGGTAGAAGTTTTTGCTACACGGCGTGCCGGGGGATTCCGGATTCGGCTTCAGGCAGGTCCCGGTCGCATTGACGCGAAACGAGGTGTTCCCTTTATTGGTTATTTTTCCCGCCACATAGACGAAATCAATCTTCTTATCCCGGGGCTGAACCACCAGAATGGTGCTCACCACCGCACGCGTCATCCCGGTGCCGTTTTTTGGCGAACCGCTGTCCACCTCTTCGCTTACCCCTTCATCCGTGAAGGTAATGCGGTAGTAACGCTCTTTGTTATCGGCGTTCCCGTGATAGTAAAATTTGACGATATTGCTGGTACCGGCGGGCATTACCATGCGCGTGGGCGTCAGCAACAGTTCGTCCACTTTCTCCGGATTAATGACGATCCCTTCATCCATTGGGCTGCTGATCCGCTGTGCGCGAACAGAAACAATACGCACGCTGTCTGCTTCGTTTTTTATTTCCTTGGCGGTGGAGTCAGCATCCGCAGAAATAATGGTGGTGACTTTTCCCACATTAATGGCCAGCGCGGAGGAAGAGATAAATAATAAAAATAAGAAGGCGGATTTGAGGTTAAACATGCTATTTCCCTAAACAGGGGCTTGCGCCCCTGGATCGATCAGGCCTTAGCCCCAGGTTGCGCGGAACGCAACAGACACGGTCCCTTCCCACAGGCTGTTGGTCAGGTCTTTGAACTCTTTCGCAGTACCCGCGTTGTCCTGAGCGGAGTCAACGTAGAAGACGAATTTGTCCTGGCCGGTAATTTCGGTATCTGCCGCCGCGCCTGCGCTGGTGGTCAGGTTCCACAGGCCAGAAGAGACGCCGGTGTTAGAAGAAGAATCAACCAGCGTGGTCCATGCGGTCGATTTCGCCCCCACGGTGCCACCGATAGAGCCCAGGTCGTTACCGCCCCAACGCGCACCCACTTTCAGCTTGGTCGCTTCACCACCCACGCTGAACAGCGTGTTGTTTGAATCGTCGAGGATAGCTTCGAGTTTGAAGCTGGTCGCCGTAGAGTGATCGCCACGGATAGCCACATCAAACAGACCGGTATCGGTGTTGAAAGATTTGGTATTGGCGCTGTAAACGAAGTTCAAAGCACGCGTTGGCGTAACAACCAGATCGGATTCGCTGTCTTTGGTCGCGGTTGCCTGCCAGGTGGCAGAAGCCGTCGTTTCAGCTGCATTAACTGCGCTCAGGGCAGAAACAGACAGCAGGGAGCCCAGAACGATAGCGTTCAGTTTGTTCATTTATTTAGTCCTTCAAAAAAGAATCCACGTGTATAAAAAGGGGAGCCCCTTTTTCGAGGCGGAGTATAGACAGCCGCAAAATAACGAGGCAATACAGAAAAATTCACTCGACGGAGAGTAACAATAAAAATATAAATAAATTTCTCGTATCTTATTGTTACGTATTGAGTAAATTACTCAATTTCCCGAGTAATAGATAAATATCGATTTTTCAATAAAGAGAAATATCAGGACGTCGGGACAGCCACACACATCATTACAGGCAACACCAGCCCCTTAATTAACCACGCATGTTTTTTTACGCTGGTAATATAGAAGAAGTTGATATTATCAAGTAACATTTCGTTTACAACGCCATCCGGCGCCGCATCATCTTCAGATTTATTCAGCTTTTTATCCTTAATATAAAAGATATTGCTGCCGTCGACCTTTTCCACGCTGAGCGTGTAATTTCTGTCAATCAGGTAGCTTTTGCCCTCTTTCTTGAGTACGCCTTTATGAATAACCGTCACAACATCTTTGTTGTTAAACAGGAAAAGCGTGGTTAGCGACATATCGGTTGACTCACCCGTGGAATAGGTTTTCCAGGAAATGGTATCTGACTGGCAGCCAAACCCCTCATCCTGCGTTCTGGTAAAATAGACCCATAACAACGCGATGACAGACAGCGCCAGTACGATACTGAACAGTACACTCATTTTAGTCCTTGACATATTTTAACTCCCGGTCAGGCTTCTGTAAGAAATGCAGTTCTTATAATCGTCGATACTGTCCTGCTGATAACAGATGGCCAGGAAATAATTTTCTATCTGCGACTTTTTAAACCTGGAATAGTAAGCATCTGCAACCTGATGTTGACAGTCGATATGTTGACTGGCGATGACCTCTTTTACGTGATTAAAGTAGTGCTGTCGCGGCTGATACATATTCTTATCGATCAGGTATATCGTACACCTGTCCACTTTACCGAGCAGATGCATATCAGAATCTTTCAGGCTCTCGGCATAGGAATCCCGCTGGTGCAACAGTAAAACAGCGGTGCCGGTAACAATAATCAGTAATAACGTGCAGAGAGAAATAAAGAGTCTGTGCAGCGATATTATTTGTTTAGGCGGATCGGCATCTTTCTTATGCGCTAGCGTATCGAATGCTTCAGAGGCAGATTCTTCGCTAAGCGTTGAAATAACCGGCGGCCTGACCGTGTGGTGTTCAATATGCGCGGCAAGGCTAAATCCCTTGCCACGTATCGTTTTTATCAGTAAAGGGTCGCAGCCTAATGTACGAAATGCTTTTCTGATTTCACTTATGGCAACATTTAGACTCACCGAAGAACCAGAGAAACCATGATCCTCCCAGACCTTCTTTATCAGGTCGTCTCTGTCGAGTGTTTTACCATTATTGATGATAAGTTCATAAAGCAGACGACCCGCCTGGTTAGATAACTTAATGGATGACTCTTCCTCTCCATTAATCATGATCATACCGGTGTCGACTTCATAAAGCATTGTAAGATCAATGAGATACTTCATATTATTATTACGCCATTGTTAAATTTTTGTGCATTTGCCAGGCAATAATAAGTCTAAAGTTTGTGTGGTCAAGTCGCGTGATATTAATTGAGAGATGAATTCATAAAGCTTCATTAATTAACGATTATTAAAGCATTAATAAAAATCTTCGAACCAACGCATTTAGGTTAAAACATTAAAAAAAACATACTGACAAGATTATAATCTTAAACTTTAGAAGTTGTTGGAATAATGTTTTGTTATGTACTTTTTTAGTGCAACATAATATCGTCAAAGCATTCTCCCGAGTCGCCATGCGTCTAGCCGGTACATCAGGGACATGTGTAGCCGATTAACATTCATTTTAAATAACACAAATCTTCATGGAGTTTATCATGTTCAAATCGATCATGACCGTATCACTGCTGGCCGCCGCTATTGCCTCTACCAGCGCAGTGGCCGCAGACAATTCGGCGGGTGGTATCATTAACTTTACCGGCGCTATTACCGATACAACCTGTACCATTAACGGCGGTAAAAGCGCGGACTTTACCGTTGCGCTTTCCCCTATTTCGGTAAAAGATGCGGGCACCACGGTTGGCCTGATCACCCGAAATAAAAAATCTATTGCGCTGACATTCTCTGGTTGCTCACCAGCAGCCGGAACGACCGGTACCCCGCTGAAAGTTTATTTCTCCAGCGCGGATAATATTTCCACTGACGGTAAATACCTGCTGAATAACAGCGTGAACGAAAGCGATGCCAGCGTGGCACGTAATGTCGGCTTTGCGTTAGTGGAGCCAGGTTCGTCTACGCCTATTACCCTGAACCAGCCTTACACGACAAATATTATGGGTACAGCGACCGCGCCAGATTCCGAAACGCTGACGCTGGACGTTTATTACTATAAAACAAACGCCGCTGCCGCCACCGTGGGCGAGTTAAGCTCCAACGTAACGTATACCATTTCCTACCTGTAATAGTGATTATTCAGGCTCTGTTTTCGCAGAGCCTGTATTTAAGGTTGCAATCATGCGCAAGGCAATTTTGCTGGCAGGCTTACTGCTAAGCACGGGTCACTCATGGGCCAATATTGTCATTAATGGCACCCGTGTCCTTTATCCTGAAAATAACAAAGAGGTGATCGTCCAGTTAATGAATACGGGCGATGCGCCGGCTCTGGTACAATCCTGGATAGATGACGGTGATATTAATTCCACGCCGGAAACAGCCAATGTGCCGTTTCTGTTGTCGCCGCCGGTGATAAAGGTTAACGAACATAATGGTCAACAGCTTCGTATTAAAAAGCTGCCGTCCAGCTTGCCTGCGGATCGCGAATCCGTCTTTTTCCTGAATATCCTCGACATTCCGCCCAGACCTGAAAATCTGCAAAACCAGAATACTGTTCAGCTGGCGATTAAATCCCGTATCAAACTTTTTTATCGGCCCGCTGCGCTGAAAGGCACGCTGGATGACGCGGTGGCGAAACTGACGCTCGCCGCCGACGGCGATCGCTTTCGCATTACAAATAACAGTCCGTTCCATATTACGGTCGCCAATATTTCGCTGGGTAAAACGAAATTGCTCCAAGAGTCCCCGATGGTTTCCCCGTTTGGGCAGCTGACGGTCGCCGCCAAAAATACGGTTAAGCGCGGACAGACCTTCCAGCTGATGTATGTGGACGATCTTGGCGCGTATAAAACCCGGACTTTCACCAGTCAGTGATCGGAAAGACTCACCATGAAAATGAAACAAAACAGACTCTGTCTGCTGGCAGTCTGCACGCTTCTGCTTTCGCATAAATCAGGGGCCGTCTCGTTTGATCCCTCCCTGCTTGCTGGCGCATCCGGTGAGTCCGATCTGTCTCGCTTTTCCGAAAACAACGCCATGCCTGCCGGCAGTCAGGAGATGGATATCTACGTAAACGGCAGCTGGAAGGGACGTTATACCGTCATCTACGGCGAGCAGCGTGACGACATCCGCCTTGCCTGGAAAGATGCCCGGTCGCTGGGCATCAACACCACGTCCGTGCCTGCGCCCGCCATTGCGCACGGGCAGGTCCAGCTGCGCGATCTGGTTCAGGGCGGTGAAGTCAAAACCGATACCAGCACCCTGAGTCTGGCGCTTACCGTTCCGCAGGCGGCCGTGCAGCGTACTGAAGAAGGTTACATTGCCCCCCAGTTCTGGGACGAGGGGATCCCGGCGCTGATGCTCTCGTGGAACACGACCTGGTACAACACCCGCGCGAAAGGCACTGCGAAAGACACAAATGATGATTTTTATGCCGGGCTGGATTCCGGCGCCAACCTGTTCGGCTGGCAGTTTCGCGACAGCAGCGCCTGGCGGAAAACGGCCAGCGGAGAGAGTAGCTGGCAGAATAATACCCGCTACCTGCGCCGTCCCCTGGCCTCGCTGAAATCCAACCTGACGCTGGGTGACTTTTATATTCCTGGCGATCTGTTTGATTCCCTGCGCGTGCGCGGCGTGTCGCTGGCGTCGGACATGAAGATGCGCCCAAATTCGCAGCAGGGTTTTTCACCGGTGGTTCACGGCGTGGCACGGACGAACGCCCTGGTGAAAGTTATCCAGAATGGCAACGTGATCTATCAGGAGAACGTGCCGCCGGGACAGTTTACCCTCGACAGCATTCAGCCTACCGGCTCCGCGGGCGATTTGCTGGTGGTGGTGCGTGAGGCGGACGGTTCACAGCAGTCCTTCACGGTGCCGTTTTCCGCCGTGCCCGGGATGCTAAAAGAAGGGGTGAGTCAGTACAGCGTGGTGGCGGGTAAAGTGCACCAGAACACGCTCGATGCCGAACCCGCATTCATGCAGGCCACGCTGCGCTACGGGTTTAATAACCTCATCACCGGGTATACCGGGACGATTATTAGCGATAACTACCAGGCCGGGCTTGTCGGTACCGGGTGGAACCTTCCCTTTGGCGCGGTCTCGTTTGATGTCACCCACGCCAAAACCACCCTACAGGATCGCACCAGCAGCGGTCAGAGTTATCGCGTGTCGTACAGCAAATTTATCGATACCACCGCCACCAACTTCACCCTGGCGGCCTATCGCTATTCCACTAAAGGCTATTACAGCTTCAGCGACGCGCTCTATTCGCGCGAAGGGTATCAGCGCCTGAGAGCGCAGTACGACGACTATGAAGATCGGTTTGGCGTTGCGCCCGACATGTCGCTAAGCACCTGGGACGCCCTGCGCGCGGCGCAGCCCAAGAATACCTTTACGCTTAACCTTAATCAGCGCCTGCTCAATAACTGGGGCACGGTGTTTGTCTCCGGCACACAGCGCGATTACTGGAACTCACAGCAAACCACGCGCGAATATCAGATGGGCTATTCCAACGCCATCGGCCGCGCCAGCTATACCCTGTCGGCCAGCCGGGTACGGAACAGGGACAGTGAAGAAGAGACGCGCCTTTACCTCTCCCTCAGCCTGCCGTTCTCGCTGTTTGATAATAATGCGTGGATCACCTCCAGCCTGACGGCCAGCGATTCGCATTACGAACAGAGCAATATCAGCATGAGCGGGAACGCGCTGGCGTCGAACCGCCTGAGCTATACCCTCTCCGGCAGTAATGCGCGTGGGGGTAAAAATGCGGCAAGCGTTAACGCCGCGTACCGTTCGAACTTCGCGACACTCGGTGGCTCTTACAGCGAATCCTCCGACTACCGCCAGACCGGGCTCAGCGGGCGCGGAAGCCTGGTGGCCTACCCGTGGCACGTTCTCGCCTCAAACGAAACCGGCACAACCATGACTATCGTCGATGCGCCAAAGGCGGAGGGACTGATGGTGAACGGCGATGAAAGCATTATGACGAACCGCGATGGCGTGGCGCTGGTGCCTTACGCCACCCCGTATCGCAAAAACGCCATTACGTTAACCGAAACGGAAAACAGCGCTGGCGCGGAGGTGATCGGCAATATGGCTAACGTGGCTCCTTACGACGGGGCGGTGAGTTATATCCGCTTCGACACCGATAAGCGCCAGTCATGGGTACTTCATGCGACGCGCACCGACGGCAAACCGCTGCCGTTTGGCACCGAAGTGCTGGATGAACACGGTGGATCTGTCGGGTATGTCGGCCAGGCCAGCGTACTGTATATCCGTGCTGAACAGCCGCCACGCGCGCTCAACGTGCATCTCCGCAGCGGAAAGTGCGAAATCTCCTCCCCGGCCTGGGGGCTGAACAGCCCCTCGTCGGTTTGCCATTAATTACGGATTATCAAAATGTTACGATCATTCATGTTCCTGCTCCTCACCAGCATTAGCGGGATGAGCTATGCCACCTGCTCCGGCAGCAGCATCGTTTATGGCACACCGATTACCATTGATTTATCGGATAAGCTGAGCCCGGCCACGCCCACATGGACCGGCAGCTTCAGCACCCAGTACAGCGGCTCGTTCAACTGTACGACGGGTAACAGTGAATTTTCTTACACGCCGATCCTCTCGACCGACAGCAAATACGCGACCATCCTCGGGTTCAGCAATAACAAGTATATGGTGCGGGCGGAGATCACCGATCCCCCGGCCAATAAAACCCTGTCTGCCAGCGGTAGCCATACGGCGTCTGAGCTGAACACACCGTTTACGGTTCGCTTCACCCTCGTTAACCAGAGCGGTACCACCCTGACGGGGGATACGGCGAACATGAGCGACGTTCTGTTCGTCAGCGACATGAGCGGGTTATCCATCTGGGAAATCATCACCTGGCCAATCAATCAGGTCATCAAGATAGCGCAGTGGTTATTCAGCGGGTTCAAGTGGCCTTACGACAACCGAGATATGTTTGGTCAACCGATGATCATCAAATACGCGCCGAAACTGACTACCTGTTCCTTTGATAATGCGGGGCTGACCGTGGCGCTGCCGACACTCGGCATTCCCCAGCTCAGTGCATCCTCACAGCCGGGGCTGACGCCTTTTTCACTGAACATGAGCTGTCAGAACGTCGGGGTTAATGGCAATTCCGATCGGGCAATTGAGATGTTTCTGTCCAGCACGCAGCTGCTCTCAACCGACAGCTCGGTGCTGATCGACAGCAGCAGTAGCGCGGCGCAGGGCGTGGGGCTCCGCCTGATAAAACGTGACGCCCCGCAAACGCCGGTGACCTTCTCTACCTCAACCACCAGCCGTGGCAACGCCACGATGATTTTCAGCGTGGCGGCTGGCGCGGCGCTGGACGAACATTTCACCCTTCCGATGGCGGCGTACTATTATGTGTGGGCGCCCGCCCAGGTGAGCCAGGGTAAGATCAATACATCGGCTACGCTGAATATTATCTATCCCTGATGTGAACTATTCCTCCATCTTTCCAACCGCTTGCACATACTTAATCAGTTCGCTGTGGTTGGAAAGATTCAGCTTTTTCATTGCATTGTGTTTCTGTGTCGCAATGGTACTGACCGAACGGTTTCGATGACGGGCAATCTCCGTCGTTGAAAATCCTTCCACGATAAGATGAAGCACCTCCCACTCTCTGGCCGAGAGGATGGAACGAGCCCGGGAGCCGGACCGCATTACCCGCCTGAGCCACGAAGAGATCGACGGTTTTTGCCCGTCCGCCATGAGCAACGCGGGTAATTCCTTTTTCAGTTCAGTCAATTCATCCTGCTGACTGATGGTTAATTCAAATTTCATCTCCAGAACTTTTTTTAACAGCCCGTAAGGCAGCTCGGGCACCAACAGAACACGCCTGACGTGATGGGTTTTACATAAAGATGTAAAACGGCTGCTGACCTCCGCACTCCACTCTTTATGATTAAGCAGATAATTAAATTCAGTGAAGAAAACATCCACGTTATTATCCGCCACCGCCGCCAGCGCCTGTTCTGTGGAATCGACCTGAGTAATGTTCAGTACGTAATCGGGTAAAAGATCCTGGAGCGCCCGGAATATTATCTCTTTAAATATATTTATTTTGTAAAACACCATTACCCTTACGATACGTTCAGTATTATTCATGTCTTTTCTAAATTCTCGTGACCGGAGGAAAATGATAATAGTTTATGTACTCACCACTCACAACCTCTTCGCGCCAGGATTTTATCCTTCTCAGGCTTAAAAATCTGAACAAGGACATTAAATTCATAGAAAAAATTCTATTTTATTCTGCACGCCGTTTCCCCTCGCAGATAAAGCCCTGTCGATAACCCTGCCACGATCACAACTTTTCTTACAGAAACAGCAGTAAATCACTGAAAAGGCGGTGGATTAACCCCATTAATCAATCTTCTGATGCTTATTAACCGCCCATTTACAGAATAAAAATCTGGTATGAATATTATTAGAAGATTAAAACAATTGCATATACCATTAAAACCATTTTTCAATTTTATCTTCCGCTAATAATTGGCATCAGCTTTACTCGACGGTTTGAATTGGCTTACATTGATGCCATCGCATCGCGTTATTTAAAAAATTGCTCGCTATTCTTTTAATAAGAGAGTGCGAACCGCCATTTTCTCTTATATGGACTGTTTACTCAGCGAAAGGAGAATGCCAATGCAAAATAAAAAAACAATTCACGTTGCCGTTGTTGACAGCTGCGAATTCACGATGATTGGCCTGCAATCGCTTGGAAAGCGTGAGCCTGATGAAAAACACGACGTTATTTTCCATGGATTTACCCATATCGAAGAACTTGCTATGAGTGAACAACTCTTTGATATCATCATTTATGATCCGTTGAATACGCGTCATTTCCGGGTGACGACGAACGACGACATTCTCTGTATTAAACAGAAACAAGTGACGGCGAAGATCTATATCTATTCGTTATCCGCCGGCTATTTGAAATTCAAACATGTTGATGGAGTCATCAGCAAAAGAGTCTCCCTGGGGGATATCAAAGCGCTGTGGCAAATACTGATGAGCCAGACGCCGCAAGAGTCTGGCCGTTACAACGTAGGCATGACGACCCGCTTACGCACCCCGGCGAGGTTGTCCAGCGAGGAGGCCAGCGTATTGCGCGGCTATTCCTGTAATCTCAAAACCAAGCAAATCGCCCGTCAGCTGGGGTGTAACGTCAGGCTGGTTTACTTTTATAAGAACAACGCCATGAACAAGCTTAAGGCCGTGCGTGGCCCCTCGTTTTACCAGAGCATTCGCTGGATCCTGAATTAAGAATTTGACCGTGTGTCGTTTGCCTTTTGTTCCCGTGTCCGCGGGAACCTTTTTTCATTTCCTGAAGGCTGTTCCATGTATACCGTTCTTCCCTCTCCCTTGTTGCAACGTATCTCAGGGCTGCGATTCCAGCCGCTTGTCGATCTTCATTCGGGCCAGGTGTTCGCGCATGAAGTTCTCGTGGAGATCCATAACGTCAATCTTGAGGTGCTGTTTGCCTCGCTGCCCTCGCGCAGCGCGCTGCAAATCTTCTTCTGGCAGGCCAACACCCTGTTACAGATACCCGCCCGGGACGCTTACTGGCTAAACCTTCCGGCAGAACACCTTCTCAACGAACGCGCTATCCGGTTGTTGCTGGCATTACGCCATCAGCAGCGGTTAACGATTGAAATTCAGGATCCCCTCACCATCACACGGCTGAGCGAGGATGAGCAACGTCGCCTTCATGCCACGCTTGTTCGGTTAAAAGAGGCGGGATGGCAAATCTGGCTGGACGATTTAACCCGGGAGTTGGCGGAGGCGTTCGCGCGGCTTGCGCTGCCGCTGGATGGGGTGAAAATTGACCGCTCAGCGCTGCGCGAGCGCGCGCCGCTTGCCCCGTTTGTACAGGAGGTCAGGGCAGGTATCGCGCAATCAATTCTTATAGAAGGCATCGAAAACTCGCGGGATCTGGCGCGCGCCCGCGCGTCCGGCGCACAGTCTGGTCAGGGTTTTCTGTGGCCCGAAAGCCGAACCGATGCCCGCGTAACGCTTTGACGGCCAGCGGAGCGCTGGCCTTTTTACCGGGGCTTACCAGCCCGGCACCGCACCACCGTTAAAAATGGTCTCCGCCGCTTTCGCCACTTCCGGCGACTGATAGGACTGGATAAATTCCTTCACGTTTTCGGCGTCTTTGTTCTCTTCACGCGTGACCACAATATTCACGTAGGGTGAGTTTTTGTCTTCGATAAAGACGCTGTCGTGTACCGGAGAAAGCCCCGTTTGCTGGAGATAGGTGGTACTGATGATGGCCACATCCACTTTCGGATCGTCCAGCACGCGCGGCAGCTGCGCCCCTTCCAGCTCCATAATCTGTAAGTTTTTCGGGTTCACGGTAATATCCAGCGCCGTTGGCAGCAGCCCAACATCCGGTTTAAGGGTAATCAGCTTCTCTTTTTGCAGCAGCAACAGCGCGCGGCCAAGGTTGGTGGGATCGTTTGGAATCGCAATGGTTGCGCCGTCCTTCAGCTCAGAGACCGATTTAATCTTTCGGGAGTAACCCGCCATCGGGAAGACGAAGGTATTGGCCACGGCGACCAGCTTGTAATTGTGCGCCTTGTTATCTTCTGCGAGGAACGGGCGATGCTGGAAGACGTTGGCGTCCAGTTCGCCCTGGTTGGTGGCATCGTTGGGCAGCAGCGAGCCGCTAAAGCCCACCAGCTCAACATCCAGACCGTATTTCTCCTTTGCCACCTTTTTGGCGACTTCCGCCACGTCCTGCTCAGCGCCATTGATCACGCCGACTTTAATGTGTCTGGCATCATTGCCGCCCTGATCACAGCCCGCGAGCAGCAGGCCAGTCAGGAGAAGCGCACCCAATCGAAGTTTCACGAGACAGTTCCTTTTGATAGACGTTTTGAAGACTATATCGACAACGAGACGGCAGGCTAAAAAACGAAAAGGAATCAGTAAGACGGTTAAGTTATATGCGGCCTGTTGCCGGGTGGCGCTGCGCTCACCCGGCCTACGTGACGGGCGAAGTGTAGGCCCGGTAAGCGTAGCGCCACCGGGCGATGGGCATCAGGCTACGGTAGTCCAGGCGCAAGCAGAACCGCTTCCCTCACGCCTGCCGACGCAGCGGCGCTTCGCGCAAAAACCACGACAGCACAAACGCCAGCACCATAATCCCCGCCGCCAGCATGAATACCGCATGGATCGCCGAGCCGAACGCATCCAGATAGTCCAGACGCAGGGCATCAGGCAGATGGTGTATGGCAACGGGATTAAGTTCGCGCGGCAGTTCCGCCCCTTCCGGCAGCCTGTCGATCAGGCCTGATTGCAGAATATGGGTGAACACCGCGCCAAACAGCGCAACGCCAATCGCCCCGCCAATGGAACGGAACAGCGTCACCCCAGACGTCGCGACGCCGTATTGATCGGCTGACACGCTGTTCTGCACTGCCAGCACCAGCACCTGCATCACCAGTCCCAGCCCCATGCCCAGCACGCCGGTAAACAGGTACAGCTGCCAGGTTGGGGAGGTGATTGAAATGCGCGTCAGTAATACCATCCCCACCACGCCGAGCAGCGTGCCGAGGATCGGGAACAGACGATATTTCCCGGTACGGCTGATGATGCGCCCGCTGATAATGGAGGTGAGCAACAGCCCCCCCATCAGGGGGATCAGCTGCAAACCGGCCTGCGTCGGCGTGGCGTCTTTTACCACCTGTAAATAGAGCGGCAGGAAAGTGACGGAGCCAAACAGCGACATGCCGATAATAAAACCGATCAGGCTACAGAGCAGGAAGCTGCGGTCGCGGAAGAGCGACAGCGGGATAATCGGCTCCCACGCCAGCCGCTCTTCGTAGATAAACCCGGCGATCCCCGTCAGGCCGAAGGCCAGAATGCACCACAGCTGCGGGTCGCTCCATTGGCGGATCGTCCCGCCCTCGGTGGTAAACAGAATGATGCACAGCAACGCCATGCTGAGGTAAATCGCCCCCAGGTAGTCAATCTCATGCTTGCTGCGCCGCGCGCTGCCGTGGAAAACCGCGCCAATCACCAGCAGGGCAAACAGCCCCAGCGGCAGGTTGATGTAGAAAATCCAGCGCCAGGATGCGTGCTGAACGATAAACCCGCCGATCAGCGGCCCTATCACCGTCGCCAGGCCAAACACGCCGCCAAACAACCCCTGATAGCGACCCCGATCGGCAGGCGGGATCACGTCCGCCACGGCAGCCATGCTGATCACCATCAGACCGCCGCCCCCCAGACCTTGCAGGGCGCGCATCAGCACCAGCTGGGTCATGTTCTGCGCCAGACCGCACAGCGCGGACCCTACAAGAAACAGCACAATCGCGATTTGCAGAACGATTTTTCGGCCAAACAGATCGCCGAATTTGCCGTACAGCGGCACCACGATGGTCGAACTGAGGATATAGGCCGTTACCACCCACGAGAGCTTATCCAGCCCGCCCAGCTCACCGACGATGGTCGGCAGCGCGGTGGAGACAATGGTCTGATCCAGCGCCGAGAGCAGCATCACCAGCAGGAGTGCGCTGAACAGCAGCTTAATCGACGGCGCCTTTTTCGCAGGTTGAGTCATTACGTCGGACTCCATAAGACATCACTTGAAATTAATTAATCGTATAATTAATATTTGTGGAAGTGATGAATAAGATCAAGAGATACGGTGACCATGCCAGCACAAAAGGACAATTCTGAACCCCGCCGCCCCGGTCGGCCACGCGGCGGCAAGCGCGTTACCGCCAGCCGTGAACAGCTGCTGGACATCGCCCTGAACCTCTTTTCCCGCCAGGGGATCGCCAATACGTCGTTGAACGCTATTGCCCGCGAAGCAGGCGTGACGCCCGCCATGCTGCACTACTACTTCAACTCCAGAGAACAGTTACTGGATGCGATGATTGAGGAGCGCTTCCTGCCGTTACGCGAGCGGATCGGGGCGATTTTCGCCGACAACCGGGATTCGCCGGTGGATGCCCTGACGGAAATGGTCAGGGTGCTGGCCGAACTGGCGGAAAAGTATCGCTGGTTTGCCCCGCTGTGGATGCAGGAGGTGATTGGCGAGATGCCGGTACTGCGCACCCATTTGCAGGCACGCTTTGGCGATGAGAAATATCACACCACGCTGGCAACCATCAAAGGCTGGCAGCAGGAAGGAAAGCTGAATCCGGCGCTGGCCCCCGAACTGCTGTTCACTACGCTGCTGAGCCTGGTGCTGGTGCCGTTCTCCCGCATGCGCAATGACGAGAGGCTTAACGCCCTCTCGCCGGAGATCGTGGTGCGCCACGTGTTAGCTGTGATAGGCACCGGGATCGGCGGTTAAAGATCTTTGGACAGATAGTGTCTCTGCATTCCCTGATAAGGGTAATCCTGCAAGGACATCTGCACCTGATAACCCTGTTTTTCATAGAACGGACGCGCCTGGAAGCTGACCGTATCCACCAGCGCGTGACGACAGCCTTTGCGACGGGCCTCCTCTTCAGCCGTTTTGATAAGCTGGCTTCCCACGCCCGTTCCCCGCACGCTGTCGCTGACCCACAGATAGTCGATGTTCAGCCAGTCGCCTTTCCGTACGCCGATTAACCCGCCCAGCATGACGCCATTGTCGTCTCGCATATATACGCCAATATCGCCGCCAAACGTCGACAGATCTAAAAACTGCGCGTTATAGGCTCTTAGCCCCGTTAATAATTCTTCTTTTTCTTCGGCTGTGACATTATCTGTAATGCTCAGATGCATAATTCTCTCCTTATTTTCAGCGCAATCTGAATATCTCACAGCTTAACCTTCATAAAAACTCCTTATTTTCTCCATTGTTTATACCTGGAAATATTCATTCAATATGTAAATAAAAAAAGCCTTTCCAATAGTCTCCGAAAACGTATAATGAGAACGATCATTCTCACTTTTTACGGTAGCCGACAATGAGTACAAAGCTGGAAGAACGACAAAAACTGCGGCAGGACGAAATCATTACCGCCGCGCGCCGCTGCTTTCGCGCCAGTGGATTTCACGCTGCCAGCATGTCGCAGATCGCCAGCGAAGCCAGGCTCAGCGTCGGACAAATCTATCGCTATTTCAGTAACAAAGACGCGATTATTGAAGAGATGATCCGGCGCATTATCGACTCACGTATTGAAGAGATGCAGGGCAAAACCCTGGTTGAAGGGATGCCGCAGGCGCTTGCCTGGCGCCAGACGCTTAACGAAGACGATGACGCGCTGATGCTCGAAATGTCCGCAGAGGCCACGCGCAATCCGCTGGTGGCAAACATGCTGATCGAAGCCGAAGCCCGCATGTTCGCCAATGCCTGTGAGCACCTGAAAAAGCAGTTCCCTCACCTGAGCGATGAGCATATTCGCTGCTGCGTGGAGATTACCGCCGTGATGATCGAAGGCACGATTTACCGTCGACTCACGCCTTTAAAAGTACCATCAGAACAATTAGAGCCTATATACCAGAATATTTTAAATATGATTTTCTCTGCGAAGTAATCGCATGTGAATAATTAGCGGAAATAAGTAATTTCCCTTTTTTCATTTCTGGCTCAGCCAGAGATGCGGGATCGCTGTGCTTTTAATTAGCCCTCCTCCCTGTTAAGCGATTAACAGGGCAGGCTTCGTTCACCCTGGAAAAAGATTATGAAAACCATAACAACCTCCATCGCGGCATTACTCCTCCTGACAGGGTGCGATAATGCGCAAACATCTGCTCCTCAACGTCCTCTTCCGGAAGTGGGGATTGTCACCCTCATGAGCCAGCCGGTGTCCGTCGTCAGCGAGCTGACCGGCCGCACCGCCGCCGCAATGAGCGCCGAAGTGCGCCCCCAGGTAGGTGGCATTATCCAGAAGCGCCTGTTCACCGAAGGCGATACGGTCAAGGCCGGGCAGGCGCTGTATCAGATCGATCCTTCCAGCTACCGCGCCGCGTATGATGAAGCCGCCGCCGCACTGAAACAGGCGCAGGCGCTGGTGCAGGCCGACTGCCAGAAAGCCCGGCGTTATGCGCAGCTGGTGAAGGACGACGGCGTATCACGTCAGGATGCGGAAGACGCGAAGTCCACCTGCGCGCAGGACAAGGCCAGCGTCGAGTCAAAGAAAGCCGCGCTGGAAAGCGCCCGCATTAACCTCAACTGGACCACCGTCACCGCGCCGATTGCCGGACGTATCGGCATCTCCTCTGTGACCCCCGGCGCGCTGGTGACCGCCCAGCAGGATACCGCGCTGGCCACCATTCGCGGGCTGGACAGTATGTACGTCGATTTAACCCGTTCCAGCGCCGATCTGCTGCGTTTACGCAAGCAAACCCTCGCCAGCAACAGCGATACGCTGAACGTGTCGTTGATTCTCGAAGACGGCAGCAGCTACAGCGAAAAAGGCCGCCTGGCGCTGACCGAAGTGGCGGTGGATGAGTCTACCGGCTCAGTTACCCTGCGCGCCGTCTTCCCGAACCCGCAGCATCAGCTTCTGCCGGGCATGTTCGTTCGCGCCAGAGTGGATGAAGGCATCATGAATGACGCGATCCTCGCCCCGCAGCAGGGCATCACCCGCGACGCCAAAGGCACCGCCACCGCGCTGGTGGTGAACGCCAGCAACAAGGTGGAGCAGCGTCAGCTCGAAACGGGCGACACCTACGGCGACAAATGGCTGGTGCTGAGCGGTTTGAAGGCGGGCGATAAGCTGATTGTGGAAGGCACCGATAAAGTCACCGCCGGGCAGGAAGTGAAAGCTGAAGAGATGAAAACCAACGGAGGAAACGCCTGATGTTTTCCCGTTTCTTCGTGCGTCGCCCGGTCTTTGCCTGGGTTATCGCCATTCTCATCATGCTCGCCGGAATGCTGGCAATCCGCACGTTGCCCGTTGCGCAATACCCGGACGTGGCTCCGCCGTCGATCAAAATCTCCGCCACCTATACCGGTGCCTCAGCACAGACGCTGGAAAACAGCGTGACGCAGGTGATCGAGCAGCAGCTCACCGGGCTGGATAACCTGCTCTACTTCACCTCCACCAGCAGCTCGGACGGGTCGGTGAGTATTAACGTCACGTTTGAACAGGGAACCGATCCGGACACCGCTCAGGTACAGGTGCAGAACAAAGTCCAGCAGGCGGAATCGCGCCTGCCGACCGAGGTGCAGCAGTCCGGGATCACCGTCGAAAAATCCCAGAGCAACTTCCTGCTGATCATGGGCGTATATGACAAAACCGACACCGCCAGCAGCTCGGATATCGCCGACTGGCTGGTGAGTAATATGCAGGATCCGCTGGCGCGCGTGGATGGCGTCGGTAGCCTACAGGTGTTCGGTGCAGAATACGCGATGCGCATCTGGCTCGACCCGGCGAAGCTGGCGTCGTACTCGCTGATGCCCTCCGACGTGCAGAGCGCGATTGAAGCGCAGAACGTGCAGGTTTCCGCCGGTAAAATCGGCGCGCTGCCCTCGTCGAACGCCCAACAGCTGACCGCCACCGTCCGCGCTCAGTCGCGTCTGCAAACGGTCGATGAGTTCAAAAAGATCATCGTCAAGAGCCAGTCCAACGGTGCGGTGGTGCGCATCAGCGACGTCGCGCGCGTGGAGATGGGCAGCGAAGATTACACCGCCACCGCGAAGCTGAACGGCCATCCGGCGGCGGGTATGGCGGTGATGCTCTCACCGGGCGCCAACGCGCTTAACACCGCCACGGCGGTAAAAGATAAGATCGCCGAGTTCAAAAAGTCGATGCCGGAAGGCTACGATGTGGCCTACCCGAAAGACAGCACCGAGTTCATCAAGATCTCCGTTGAGGACGTGATTCAGACGCTGTTCGAAGCCATTATCCTCGTGGTGGTGGTGATGTACCTGTTCCTGCAAAACATCCGCGCGACGCTGATCCCGGCGCTGGCGGTGCCGGTGGTGCTGCTGGGCACCTTCGGCGTGCTGGCGCTGTTCGGTTACTCCATCAACACCCTGACGCTGTTTGCGATGGTGCTGGCGATAGGGCTTTTGGTGGATGACGCCATCGTGGTGGTGGAAAACGTCGAGCGTATTATGCGCGACGAAGGGCTGCCCGCCCGGGAAGCGACCGAAAAATCGATGGGCGAAATTTCCGGCGCGCTGATCGCCATTGCGCTGGTGCTCTCTGCGGTATTCCTGCCGATGGCCTTCTTCGGCGGCTCTACCGGGGTCATTTACCGCCAGTTCTCGGTCACCATTATTTCGGCGATGTTCCTCTCCGTGGTGGTGGCGCTGACCCTGACGCCCGCGCTGTGCGGCTCGATCCTGAATCACACCGCTCCGCACAAAAAGGGCTTCTTCGGCGCGTTTAACCGCTTCTACAGTAAGACCGAGCACGGCTATCAGAACAAGGTGCTGCGCGCCCTGCGCCGTTCCGGTGGCATGCTGGTGATCTACGCCCTGCTCTGCGGCGCGATGGGGTTCGCCATGCTAAAACTGCCGGGCAGCTTCCTGCCAACCGAAGACCAGGGTGAAATCATGGTGCAGTACACCCTGCCCGCCGGCGCAACCGCGGTGCGTACTGCCGAGGTAAGCCGCCAGGTACGCGAGTGGTTCCTCACCAAAGAGAAAGCCAATACCGACGTGATCTTCACCATTGAAGGCTTCAGCTTCAGCGGCAGTGGCCAGAACGCCGGGATGGCGTTCGTCTCCCTGAAAAACTGGTCAGAGCGCAAAGGCGATGAGAATACCGCCCAGGCCATTGCCCTGCGCGCCACGCAGGAGCTGAGCACCATTCGGGATGCCACAATTTTCGCCATGACGCCCCCGGCGGTGGATGGTTTAGGCCAGAGCAACGGCTTTACCTTTGAGCTGATGGCCAGCGGCGGCACCGACCGCGACGCGCTGCTGAAACTGCGTAACCAGCTGATTGGCGAAGCCAACCAGGACAACTCGCTGCACGCCGTGCGCGCCAACGATCTGCCGCAGATGCCGCAGCTTCAGGTGGATATTGATAACAACAAAGCCGTGTCGCTGGGGCTCTCCCTGAGCGATGTTACCGACACCCTCTCCAGCGCCTGGGGCGGCACCTACGTGAACGACTTCATTGACCGTGGCCGCGTGAAAAAGGTCTACATCCAGGGCGACAGCGACTATCGCGCGGTGCCATCGGATCTTAACAAATGGTATGTGCGCGGCAGCGACAGCACCATGACCCCGTTCTCCGCCTTCGCCACCACCCGCTGGGAGTATGGCCCGGAAAGCCTGGTGCGCTACAACGGCTCGGCGGCGTATGAGATTCAGGGCGAAAACGCCAGCGGCGCCAGCTCCGGTACGGCGATGAGCAAAATGGAGCAGCTGGCGAATAACCTGCCGTCCGGCAGCACCTGGGCATGGAGCGGTTTGTCGTTGCAGGAAAAACTGGCGAGCGGTCAGGCAATGAGCCTCTATGCCCTCTCGATCCTGGTGGTGTTCCTGTGCCTGGCGGCGCTGTATGAGAGCTGGTCGGTGCCCATTTCGGTGATCCTCGTGATCCCGCTTGGGGTGCTTGGCGCAGCGGTTGCCGCCTCCCTGCGCGGCCTGAACAACGACGTCTATTTCCAGGTGGCGCTGCTGACCACCATCGGTCTGTCGTCGAAGAACGCCATTCTGATTGTCGAGTTTGCCGAAGCCAAAGTGGCCGAAGGCTACTCCCTGACGCGCGCCGCCCTGCGGGCCGCCCAGACGCGTCTGCGTCCGATCATCATGACCTCGCTGGCGTTTATCGCAGGCGTGACGCCGCTGGCGATTGCCACCGGCGCCGGGGCCAACAGCCGCGTGGCGATCGGTACCGGTATTATCGGCGGGACGCTGGCCGCGACGCTGCTGGCCATCTTCTTTGTTCCTTTATTCTTTGTACTGGTGAAACGTCTGTTCTCCGGTAAGCACGCAAACCGGAGGTCATAATGTTTCGTGTAACCGTATTAACGTTAGCGCTGCTGAGCGCGGGCTGTGTGTCATTAGATCCCACGTATCAGCGCCCGGACGCCCCCGTCCCGGCGACGTTGCCGGGCGCCCATGGCGAAGCCAACGCCGTGGTGAGCCAGTGGCAGCAGGTGATGAATGATGCGCGGTTGAAAAGCGTGGTGACGATGGCGCTCAACAGCAACCGCGACGTGCAAAAAGCGATTGCGGATATCGACGCCGTCCGTGCCCAGTATGGCGAAACGCGCTCGTCCCTGTTCCCGACGGTGGACGCGGAACTGAGCCACACCCGCAGCCGCACGCTGGCGAGCGGCGTCGCGACAAGTGACGAAGCCAACGGCGCGGTCTCCAGCTTCGAACTGGATCTGTTTGGCCGCAACCAGAGCCTGTCGCGTGCCGCGCGTGAAACCTGGCTTGCCAGCGAATTCACCGCGCAGAACACGCGCCTGACGATGGTCAGCGAGCTGACCACGGCCTGGGTGACGCTGGCGGCGGATAACAGCAATCTGGCGCTGGCGAAGTCCACCCTGGAGAGCGCCGCAAACTCACTCAAGATTGTGAAGCGCCAGCAGGAAGTGGGCGTGGCAGCGGCAACGGACGTCAGTGAAGCGATGGCGGTTTACCAGCAGGCGCGCGCCAGCGTGGCGAGCTACCAGACGCTGGTGATGCAGGACAAAAACGCTCTCAACCTGCTGGCGGGCGATACGGTGCCCGAGAACCTGCTGCCCGGCACGCTGGAGAGCCTGAGCGACAACGCCATCACGCTGATCCCGGCGGGCGTCAGCTCCAGCGCGCTGCTGCGTCGTCCGGACATTCAGGAGGCGGAACATAACCTGCTGAGCGCCAACGCCAACATCGGCGCGGCGCGCGCCAACTTCTTCCCGACCATCTCGCTCACCGCCAGCGCGGGCGTCGGCAGCGATTCGCTGTCGTCCCTGTTCAGCCACGGGATGAAGGTCTGGTCGTTTGCACCTTCCATCACCCTGCCGCTGTTCAGCGGCGGCAACAATATGGCGCAGCTGCGCTATGCGGAAGCCGAGAAAAAAGGGTTAATTGCGACCTATGAGAAAACCATCCAGAGCGCGTTCAAGGACGTGGCCGACGCGCTGGCCCGGCGCGAAACGTTGAGTGAACAGCTTGATGCCCAGCGTGAATACGTGGCGGCGGAGCAAAAAACGCTGGATGTGGCGACGCGCAGTTACAAGGCTGGCACGGGCGATTATCTGACGGTGCTCACCGCGCAGCGGTCGCTGTGGTCGGCGCAGGAATCACTGATTGCCTTGCAGCAAACCGACCTGGAAAACCGCATCACGCTGTGGCAGTCGCTGGGCGGCGGGATTCAGTAACATCACTGCCGGGCGGCGCAACGTTGCCCGGCCATCAGAGTAAATACCTATGGCAAAACTCTCTTTTTCTTTCGCGGCCATCCTTGGCCTGCTGACGGCTATCGGGCCGCTGTGTTCCGATTTTTATCTTCCGGCGCTGCCGGAGATCGCCACCCAGCTCAACACCTCCACAACGCTGACGCAGCTTTCTCTTACCTCGGCGCTGATTGGCCTGGGGCTGGGACAACTCTTTTTCGGCCCGCTAAGCGATCGCATCGGACGTAAAACGCCGCTGCTGTTCTCACTTTTGCTGTTTGTACTGGCTTCAGTGCTTTGTGCCAGCACGCAGAATATTTACGCCCTAATCGGCTGGCGATTTGTGCAGGGCGTTGCCGGGGCGGGCGGCTCCGTACTTGCCCGCTCCATCGCCCGTGATAACTATCATGGCACGATGCTAACGCAGTTTTTTGCCCTACTGATGACGGTCAACGGCATCGCGCCCGTGGTGTCCCCGGTACTCGGTGGCTATATCGCGTCGCATTTCGACTGGCGGATGCTGTTCTGGGTAATGGCAGGGGCGGGTCTGGCGCTGCTGATCGCCAGCCAGCTTTTTATCCGCGAGTCCCTCACAGAGAAACAGGGCGGGGGATCGCTGACGCAAACCGCCAGGACGGTACTTAAAAATCGTCGCTTTATGCGCTACTGCCTGATCCAGGCCTTCATGCTGGCGGGGCTGTTCGCCTATATCGGGGCATCCTCCTTTGTGATGCAAAACGAGTATGGCCTGAGCGCCATGCAGTTCAGCCTGCTGTTCGGTGTGAACGGTATCGGCCTGATCGTCTCAGCGCTGATTTTCTCCCGTCTGGCACGCCGACACCCGGCGGAAGGGTTAATGCAAATAGGTCTGGTGTTGGCCGTAACCTGCGCGGGGCTGACGTTGCTCTTTGCGTGGATGCAGCTTTCCGTTCCGGCACTGATTGCACTCTTTTTCACCGTCGCATTTAACAGCGGGATCAGCACCATTGCGGGTTCAGAAGCGATGAGCGCAGTCGACGCGAAGGAGTCCGGCACAGCGTCAGCCATTCTGGGCATGCTGATGTTTTTATTCGGCGGGATCGCAGCGCCTCTTGCCGGTATCGGCGGAGAAACGATGCTGAAAATGAGTCTCGCGGTGTTAGTAAGCTATGGCATTGCACTAACGATCGGATCTCGCACGCAGAATGCGTAAATTCATACTTTTGGCTTGAATCGCGTTGATGAATGTAACGATATATTTCAGGGGAAGCATGTGACTTTCAAAGGAGGTTTCGATGAAATCTGCACACCTGGTTTGCCTGCTCGTTTGCCTGATTTTCGCTGCGTTTGTTCACGCGCAGGAGAAGAGCGCTCCGGAGAAAGAGGCCCAGATAAAACAGCAGGTCCTGAAAGATGTTAAGAAAACCTGTACCCCGCAGAAAAAGCAGAGCGATAAGGCCTGGCAGGCGATGATTTTGTCGTCTGAGGCCAATCAGCTGCTGATCAAAAACGCCATCACCGCCGTGAAGCGTGACAACCTGGACGCCTACTGGGATGCAGTAAGTCAGGTGGATTGTATGGAAGATTACTGAGGGTTGAGCGCCGGGTGGCGCTGCGCTTACCCGGCCTACATCACACGTTTAACGCTTCCGCACATCCGGAATAATCAAATCACCGCGCAGAACGTAGGACCCGAGCATCTGCGTTTTCTCTGTCAGCCAGCTCACGATGCGCGCCGCCATGGCGTCCATGGAATACTCAATGGCCGGGATCACCGGAATACCCGGCAGATGCAGCGAACCGCCGAGGCTGAAAACCATGATGTCTTCCGGTACCGATTTATTAAACGCCTGTAACTGCGGGATCACCCGCTGGGCTTCCTGCTCATCCGCCACCAGCAGCGCGTTGAAGTTCAGCGTGGACGCGTTGTTGAGTAATTCCTGAAGCGCAACGGACGATGAAGTCGCGTCCATAAACACGAGGTTGCGATTAAAGGGCAGGAAGTTTTTCTCCAGCGCGTGTTTGTAGCCCAGCAGCACCTGATCGGCAAAGCCGCTGCCTTGCGGGTGGATCAGCGCTATCTGGCGACGCCCCTGGCTGGTGAGATAGTTACAGGCCGTTTCAGCCGCGAACGCGTGATCGAACTGAATACTATTGGCGTTATCGGCTTCCATACAGTCGACCAGAATCACGTTGTCCATGTCCACGTCCAGCGGAAAACGCGCGCCAATCACCAGAATGTCATCACATAAGCCGCAGGAGAGTTCTTCAAGGGCGTTCATCACTTCTGTTTTTGTGTGTGCGAAACGCAGCAGCAGATGTTTTTGATGCTGGCTGAGGTGTTTTTCCAGCGCGTACAGGTAACCGGTGGTCTGGTTAATGTTTTCCTGCGCGCAAATCACCCCAATGCAGCCCGTCGACTGGCTGAGCAGCGACTGGGCGATCACGTTGGGACGATAGTTCAGCTCGTCCACCGCTTTCAGAACAGCCTGGCGGCTGGCTTCTTTAACGCCACGCGACCCGCTCAACACCCGTGATACCGTGGCTTTGGACACCCCGGCCAGACGCGATACATCGTTGATTGTAGACATCTCTCTCCCCTGTCAGACGCAACTGGCGTCTGTAATTTCCATCACCGCTACGGCTCACATTATAGCCAGAACGGAGTATATCCGTTTCCGTTTTCCATGGAAACCGATTTTCCGTTTCCACTCAATTTGATGCCAAAACAGCCAAATTATGTGACCCACATCCGGTTAATTAGCCTCATAAGTAAGGGATCTTGATGGTTGTCACACTTCTGTATTTTATAAATGGAAACCGGTTTCCGTATCATGTCCAATCATCCTCGCAATAACTTTTTACATTTTGAGGATGGTTGTCGATGTTCAAGATTATGCTGTGCTGCTCTGCCGGGATGTCCACCAGCCTGCTGGTCAGCAAAATGATCGATGTTGCAAAAGAACGGGGCTTGCCCGTGAAGATAGATGCGTATGGCGTATCCGAATTTGATACGCAGTTTCCGCACTATCAGGTGGTGCTTCTCGGACCGCAAGTGAAATACATGTTAAAGACGCTCTCAGACAAGGCAGCGACGCAAGGCATTCCGGTGCAGCCCATCGACATGATGGATTACGGCATGCAGCGTGGCGATAAAGTACTGGACTATGCTCTGTCGCTCATCGAAGCGGCACACTAAAAGGTGTTCACATGAGTTCGTTATATCAATCCATGGTCGCGGTGATTGAGCAGTCAATTACGCCGCTGGCCGCGAAGCTCGGTCAGCAAAAGTATGTGATTGCCATCCGCGACGGCTTTACCGCTGCGCTGCCGTTTATGATCATCGGCTCGTTTATGCTGGTGTTTATCTTCCCGCCGTTTTCGGCGGATACCACCAACAGCTTCGCCCGCGGCTGGCTGGATTTCTCCGAGACCTACCGCGAACAGCTGATGCTGCCCTTTAACCTCAGCATGGGCGTGATGACCTTCTTCATCTCGGTGGGGATTGGGGCGAGCCTGGGGCGTCAGTTTAACCTCGATCCGGTGATGTCCGGCCTGCTGGCCTTTATGGCCTTCCTGCTGGTCGCCGCGCCCTATGCCGATGGCAAAATTTCGACCCAGTATCTCTCCGGTCAGGGGATCTTCACTGCGCTTATCACCGCGATCTACTCCACTCGCGTCTATGCGTGGCTGAAACAGAACAACGTCACCATCCGCCTGCCGAAGGAAGTGCCGACCGGCGTGGCGCGTTCGTTTGAGATCCTGATCCCGGTGATGGTGGTGATCGGAACGCTGCACCCGCTGAACCTGTTCATTGAAGCGCAGACCGGGATGATCATCCCGCAGGCGATTATGCACCTGCTGGAGCCGCTGGTGTCGGCGTCTGACTCGCTGCCCGCCATTCTGCTCTCCGTGCTGCTGTGCCAGATCTTCTGGTTCGCTGGTATCCACGGGTCGCTGATTGTCACCGGCATCATGAACCCGTTCTGGATGGCGAACCTCTCTGCAAACCAGGCGGCGCTGGCGGCGGGCGCGGCGCTGCCGCACGTTTATCTGCAAGGTTTCTGGGATCACTACCTGCTGATTGGCGGCGTAGGCTCCACCCTGCCGCTGGCGTTTCTGCTGCTGCGTAGCCGCGTTACGCACCTGCGCACCATCGGCAAAATGGGCGTGGTGCCAAGCTTCTTTAACATCAACGAACCGATTCTGTTCGGCGCGCCGATCATCATGAACCCGATGCTGTTTATCCCGTTCGTGTTTGTTCCGCTGGTCAACGCCTGCCTGGCGTACGGCGCAACCAAACTCGGCTGGCTGGCTCAGGTTGTTTCGTTAACCCCGTGGACCACCCCCGCGCCGATTGGCGCCTCGTGGGCGGCGAACTGGGCGCTGAGCCCGGTGGTGATGTGCCTGGTCTGCATGGTGATGTCCGCCCTGATGTACCTGCCGTTCCTGCGCGCCTATGAGCGTACGCTCATCAAAAATGAAGAGCAAAAAGCCCAGGCAACCGTCGGCACCGCTGAAACAGTCAGTAATTAAGTCAAAGAGGAAGGGTCATGAAATACGCATTTCCCGATAACTTCTGGTGGGGCAGCGCAAGCTCCGCTCTCCAGACGGAAGGGACACGAGAGGGTGAAACCACGTGGGATTACTGGTTTGCCCGCGAGCCGAACCGTTTTCACAACGGCGTGGGGCCGCAGCACACCTCCACGTTTTATCAGCACTGGAAAACGGACATTCAGCTGTTAAAGCAGCTGAACCACAACAGCTTTCGCACCTCGATTAGCTGGGCGCGCCTGATCCCCGACGGTATCGGTGAAGTGAGCCCGGACGCGGTCGATTTTTACAATCAGGTCATTGATGAGCTAAACGAGCAGGGCATCACGCCGTTTATCACCCTGTTCCATTTCGACATGCCGATGGCGATGCAGGAGATTGGCGGCTGGGAAAACCGTGACGTGGTGGACGCGTACGCCCGCTATGCGCAGATTTGCTTCGAGCTGTTCGGCGATCGCGTGCTGCACTGGTTTACCTTCAATGAGCCGATTGTTCCGGTGGAAGGCGGTTATCTGTACGACTTCCACTACCCGAACGTGGTGGATTTTCGTCGGGCAGCCACCGTGGCGTATCACACCGTGCTGGCCCATGCGAAGGCCGTTCAGGCTTACCGCGCCGGACACTACGCGGGTGAGATCGGCATCGTGCTCAACCTGACGCCGTCGTACCCGCGCTCCCGGAACCCGGCGGACGTGAAGGCGGCGCACATAGCGGACCTGATGTTTAACCGCAGCTTCCTCGACCCGGTGCTGCGCGGGGAGTATCCGGCGGACCTGGTGGCATTGCTGAAATCTTACGATCAGCTGCCCGCCTGCAAGCCGGAAGACGGTTTCCTGATTGCGGAAGGGAAAATCGACCTGCTCGGCGTTAACTACTATCAGCCGCGTCGCGTGAAGTGTCGCGACAGCGCGGTGAACCCGCAGGCGCCGTTTATGCCGGAGTGGTTCTTTGATAATTACGAGATGCCGGGCCGCAAGATGAACCCGTACCGCGGCTGGGAAATCTACGCGCCGGGTATTTACGATATTCTGGTTAACCTGCGCGATAATTACGGCAACCCTCGCTGCTTTATTTCGGAAAACGGCATGGGCGTCGAAAACGAGCAGCGCTTTATTGAAAATGGCCAGATTAACGATCAATACCGCATTGATTTTATTTCTGAGCATTTATCGTGGCTGCACAAAGGTATTAGCGAAGGCTGCAATTGTCTTGGCTACCATATGTGGACATTTATTGATAACTGGTCGTGGTGTAATGCGTATAAAAACCGCTACGGTTTTATTCAACTCGATGTAGAGACGCAGCAGCGCACCATTAAAAAAAGCGGAGAGTGGTTTGCCGCCACCGCCTTAAATAATAGTTTTGATAAAGAGTAATGATGATGATCGCACTAGAAGAAGCCGTAATGGAAATTATCGTCAACGCCGGCCAGTCCCGCAGCTTGTGCTTTGAAGCCCTGCACGCGGCGCGTCAGGGCAACCTTGACGAGGCCAAAAGCCTGCTGCGCGAAGCCGACGGCTACGCGCGCCAGGCGCACAAGATGCAGACCAAACTGATCGAGCAGGATGCGGGCGAAGCCCGCCAGCCGATGACCTTAATTATGGTGCACGCCCAGGATCATTTAATGAATTCCTTATTAGCGCGCGAGTTATCCGAAGAAATTATTCATTTATATCAGAGATAGTCTATGGCGAAATAATTACTGTAATACCTCTGTACCCTAAATAGAGATCCACTTGTTCTGATGATAGCGACATACTCTGTCAGATCGGAGCGGGATGGTTATTGTCTGAATAAAATTAAACTATATTGAGATAACCATGAATACGATTAAAAAACTTCCAGTAACCATGGCGGTTATCGCCGCGCTTTGCCCAATTTCCGTCCTCGCTCAGGAATTCACTCAGGAGCAAATCGACGCCATTGTGGCGAAAGCGGTGGATAAAGCCCTGGCCGAGCGTCAGGCCAAAATGGACGCGGCGGTCGCGAAAAAAGCGGACGTGGTGACCGAGCCGCAGAGCGCGGCGCAATCTCCGGATATGGCGATCCCGTTCGGGGTTAAATTTACCGGCTACGCCCGCTACGGCGCGCACTTCCAGGCCGCCGATCAGAAATACGTGGCGGTGGACGGCTCCTACAACGGCGCGTCCGCCATTGGTCGTCTGGGCAACGAAGGCAACGGCGGCGAGTTCCAGCTCTCTAAAGCCTTCAAGGGCGAAAACGGCGCCATCTGGGACATCAACGTGATGATCGACCACTGGGGCGACGAAGTTAACCTCAAGAAAGCCTACGCCGGCGTGACCAACATTATGGCCTCCAACCCGAACGCCTACTTCTGGGCGGGTCGCGACTTCCACCAGCGCCCGCAGCAGGGCATCAACGATTACTTCTGGATGAACCACGACGGTCAGGGCGCCGGGGTGAAGAACTTCGACATCGGCGGCGTGCAGTTTGACGTGGCCACCGTGGCGGCAGTGGAATCCTGTAGCCCGGAAGTGATGGAAGACGAAGCGAACCCGTCGCGCATCACCTGTACCGGCGGGTCCGGCACGGGCGACAAAGGCAACTACGCCGCGACGTCTAAAATCCACGGTATGAAGCTCGGTCCGCTGGATCTGGAGCTGTACGCCAACTACGGCTTTGACTCCAAAGCCGTTGAGAGCGACGAACGTCTGAACGCCTGGCAGGGCGGCGTGGTGCTGAGCCACACCAACGACAGCGGCGTGAACAAGGTGATTGCCCGCTACTCCGATAACGCGGACAACAGCGTGTTCAACAAAACCGAGGATCTGACCACAGTCTACGCCAGCTTCGAAGGGCTGTACAAATTCACCCAGGCGACGCAGGTGGAGTACCTCCTCGCCTTCCATGACTACGACAACAGCCGCGATAAGACCGACAACCGCAAGAACTACAACGCCATCGTGCGCCCGATGCACTGGTGGAACGACGTTCACTCCACCTGGCTGGAAGCGGGCTGGCAGCACGTGGATTACGACAACGGCGGCGACAACAAGGGCTGGAAGCTGACCCTGTCGCAGAACATGTCTATCGCCATGGGGCCGGAGTTCCGTCCGATGCTGCGCTTCTACGTGACCGGCGGCAAGGTGGATAACGAACGTACCGCGCGCGTGAACAACACCAAAGATGAAACGCTGGACGACTTCAACGTCGGCGCGATGTGGGAGGCGTGGTTCTAAGGTCAACAACATGCCGGGTGGCGCTACGCTTACCCGGCCTACGGTTTTCGGAGAGGGCCGGGGTGAGGGCATCAGGCAGTTTTGTAGGCCGGGTAAGCGTAGCGCCACCCGGCAAGATCCCATGTTATGCTACAAAAAAACCAACATAACAGGGGAGAACATGGGTTCCACACGCAAAGGGATGCTCAACGTCCTGATCGCCGCCGTTTTATGGGGCAGTTCCGGGGTTTGCGCGCAGTACATTATGGAGAAAAGCCACATCTCTTCGCCTTACCTGACCATGGTTCGTCTGCTGTTTACCGGCGTGATCCTGCTGACGCTCTCCTTCGTTCACGGCGACAAGATTTTCTCGGTCATCAAAAACCGCAAAGACGCCCTCAGCCTGCTGTTTTTCTCGCTGGCTGGCGCGCTTACCGTGCAGCTCACCTTCCTGCTGACAATTGAAAAATCCAACGCCGCGACGGCCACCGTGCTCCAGTTTCTGTCGCCGACCATTATCGTGGCATGGTTCGCGCTGGCGCGGAAAACGCGTCCCGGCATATTTGTCTTATCCGCGATTTTCACGTCGCTTGTGGGTACCTTCCTGCTGGTAACCCACGGCGACCCGACGTCGCTCTCCATCTCGCCGGCCGCGCTGTTCTTCGGTATCGCCTCGGCGTTTGCCGCGGCGTTTTATACGACGTACCCGTCGACGCTTATCGCCCGCTACGGCACGCTGCCGATTGTCGGCTGGAGTATGTTGATTGCGGGACTAATGCTGACGCCGTTCTACGCCGGACGCGGCACCACCTTCGTGATCGACGGCGGCCTGCTGCTGGCGTTTTTCTACCTGGTGGTGATAGGTACCGCGCTGACGTTCAGCCTGTATCTGAAAGGCGCACAGATGATCGGCGGGCCGAAGGCGAGCATTCTGAGCTGCGCCGAGCCGCTGAGCAGCGCGCTGCTGTCGGTGGTGTTGCTGGGGGTGGCATTCACCCTGCCGGACTGGCTGGGGACGCTGCTGATTGTGTCGTCGGTGGTGTTGATTTCGATGGATTCGAGAAGACGGGTTCAGACATCGGCGTAGCCTGATGCCCTCACCCCAACCCTCTCCCACGGGAGAGGGAGAAAAGCACTACTTCGCCTTAACCTTCCCCGCCACCAGCAGCGCGGTCAGCAGCATCAGCGTGCCGGAAATTACCAGCGGCGAGGTCAGCCCCAGGTGGTCGAGCGCTACGCCGCCCACCGCCGCGCCGCAGGTATTCGCCAGCTGGATCACCGCCACCTGAATCGACCCGGCTTTTTCCGCCTGATCGGCAAGCGAGCGGGTGATCCACGTCGACCAGCCCACCGGCACCAGCGCAAAGGCAAAGCCCCAGATAATCGCGATCGCCGAAGCCACCCACTTATCGCTGCCCCACAACACCAGCACCGCGGCGCTGATCGCCAGCACCAGCGGGGCACCCGCCAGCGCCACCTTCAGGGAGCGCTTCAGGAACTGGGACGACAGCGAGGTGCCGACAAAACTGGCGATCCCGAAGCCCAGGAGCACCAGCGTCAGGCCGTCCACGTCAAAGCCCGCCATGGTCATATACACCGGGCGGATATAGGTGAAGAAAGCAAACTGCCCGGCAAAGGCCATGAAGATGGCGGTCATCCCCGCCAGCACGCCCGGGCGCTTCAGCAGCGCGAACATGTTCTGTTTGTGGTGCGCCGCTTCCCCCGGAAGGGACGGCAGCGCCTTCCACACCCAGATAATGCACAGCACGCCCATCACCGCCGCCGCGTTAAAGACGTTGCGCCAGCCGATAATTCCACCGAGGAAACTGCCCAGCGGCGCGGCGATCACCAGCGCGATCGAGACCGCACCGAAGATAACGGACAAGGCTTTTGGCACCGTACGCGCGGGCACCAGGCGCATGGTCAGCGAGGCGGACATCGCCCAGAAGCCGCCTAATCCCAGCCCCAGGCAGGCACGGCCGAGCAGCAACAGGGTGAAGCTTTCAGCGAAAGAGACCAGCAGGCAGGAGAGCGTCAGCAGCACGCTGAACAGAATAACCACTTTGCGACGGTCAATGGTGCCGATCGCCTGCGTGATAAACAGGCTGGCGAACATCGCCACAAACGCGGTGACGGTCACGGACTGCCCCGCCACGCCCTCGGAAATGCCCAGATCCTGCGCCATCGGCGTCAGCAGGCTGACCGGCAGGAACTCGACGGTGATCAGGCAGGCGACGCAAAATGCCACGGAGAAAACCGCCGACCAGTTGGGGCGTGAAACCTCTTTGGCCTGCGGTGTAGTCGTGGGCTGGGTATGTTCTGTCATGGCATCACCTGAAGATAAAAACGTGCGGAAAAGTCGCGCAGTTTATCATCAAAAGTGTGACGAATTTAACGTTTCGACAACTTTTGTCGTTTTTTAATGCCGGGCGGCGCTTTGCTTACCGGGCAAAATTACCCGCGAGCCTTAAGAGCGGCATTCGCCAACCCGACAATCCACTCCTGATGCCCGTTAATCATTGGGTTCGGCACCGTGCGCGCTAATTCCTGCGCCGGCACGCCTTTCTGCGACTCCTGAGTCAGAATGCGCACGCGGTTTCCCGGCAGGTCTTCAAACAGCCAGGCGTGGATCACGTCCAGACGCGAATTTGCATCCCCTTCTACCCAGCCGTGCCACGCGATACGCGCGGCTTCGCCCTCCACGGGCGGAACATACTCCGTCACCTGCGCCTCAACCGGAAAGCCAAAGGTGGTGAAGCGGAAGCGGGCGTTGGCGCTCAGCGCCGGGCCGCTGCCGTCGTGAAAACGGATATCTTCGGCGTTGCTGTAGTAGTTCGGCCACAGGGTGGTGTCGTTGAGCTGCGCCCAAATCTCTTTTGCGCTCAGCCCGGCGACGATGATTTCGTTGGAGGCAAAGTTATCGGTGGTGCCGGGCAGGTAGTCGTTCGGCCAGATAATGGCGGATTGTTTCATGGTTCACCTCATCGGTTAGTTGATAAGGTGATGGTGCGCCTGCGGGTGATATAAATCTAATGACGATGCTTTATACTCTTCATCACGTTTTGTGATATCAGTGCAGGTAAAACACGCCCTCTTCCGGCAGGAAAAGCTGGTTGTAGCGCAGCTGGAAGGCGTTGAACTCCTGCGGGTCTGGCTCTATCTCGCGCATAAAGCCGAGCGCGAGGCGGATTTGCGCGTCGGTGATCGGCGCGGCCAGACGGGCTTTACGCAGCATGCGGTGCCAGGTATGCAGATTCTCTTCGCTGGCGTCGACGATGCAGACCTGCCAGATCAGCAGCACCTGGGCGGCATTTTGCAGATGCGCCTCGTCGGGGCGTTCAAGATAGCGGATAAACTCATTGCCCGGCGTTTTACCGAACTGGTCAATCATCGACTCGACCGGCATCGGGGTGATCCCCAGCCGCTCGCTTAAACGTTTGATGGCGCGGCGGGAGTCTGAGGTCAGGACACGAAATCCAACCACAAACACCACGGCAAGCGTTGCCAGCATTATCCAGACCATGCGTTCTCCTTAGACTAGCCGCCCATCATAGCGGGAAACGCAGTGCGTCAACAGCGGGCAGCGCCATAATAGTAAACGGAAAAGAGGTGGAAAAACGTCATGAAAGCGGATCTGCGCACGCTGGATCTTAACCTGCTGAAAACGCTGGATGCCCTGCTGGACGAACGCAGCGTCACCCGCGCGGCGGCGCGTCTTGCCCTGACCCAGCCAGCGGTAAGCGGCATGCTTAACCGCCTGCGGGATTACTTTGAAGACCCGCTGTTTATCCGCGCGCCGCACGGCATCGTGCCTACCACCCGGGCGGAAGCGATGGCGGCTCCCGTCAAACGCATTCTGGCAGATATCGACGAGCTGCTTCAGCCGATCGCCTTTGATCCGCTCACCGCAACGTTCACCTTCACGCTTGCCGCGACCGACTACGCCCTGCGCGCGGTCGTCGTGCCGTTTATCGCTGCGCTTAAGGTGCAGGCGCCGGGTATTCGCGTGCGCGTGGTGCCTGTGGAATCTGACCGTCTGGTCAGCCAACTCGAACAAGGCTCTGTCGACGTGGCGCTGATCACCCCGCATACCACGCCTGACGAGCTTCACAGCCGGGCGCTTTATGATGAACGGTACGTTTGCATGATGCGTGCTGACCATCCGGATGCCGGACAGCCCATGACGTTAGACCGGTTTTGCGCCCTGGAGCATGTGCTGGTCTCTTACGAGGGCGACGGTTTTCGCGGCGTAACGGATGGCGCGCTGGAGAAGACTGGCCGAACGCGGCATGTTGGCTTATCGGTGAGTAACTTTTTAGTCCTGCCGGACGTGCTGGCCCTCAGCGATATGATTGCCGTTGTGCCATCACGCATAGCGGAAAAGCAGACGGGGATGTTCGTCTGCGAGACGCCGGTTCCCGTGCCCGGCTTTACCAAAAGCATGGCCTGGCACGGCAGAACGCACCGCAACCTCGCGCAGGCGTGGCTGCGCGGGCTGTTGCTGGAGACCAGTCAGCGCGCCTGAAGCCCTTTCAGCAGCGCCTCGTGGAAGCGGGCAGGATCCTGCATCTGCGGCGCGTGGCCCATGTCGTTAAATTCAATCAGCGTCGCGTGCGGAATGCGCTTCGCCGTCTCTTTGCCCAGCACCGCGTAATTGCCGAGCGTCTTGCGGATCTCCGGTGGGGCGAGATCCTTCCCGATGGCGGTGTTGTCCTTCGTGCCGATCATCAATAATACTGGCATCTTCAGCTCGTTAAATTCATAGACGACCGGCTGGGTATAAATCATGTCGTAGAGCAGCGCCGAGTTCCACGCCACCCGCGCTTTGCCCGGCCCGTTGTTTAACCCGGCAAGCATGGTGACCCAGCGCTCGTACTCCGGCTTCCACTCCCCGGCGTAGTAGGTGTTTTTCTCGTACTGACGAATACCGTCGGCGCTGACTTTCAGCTCGCGCTGGTACCACTGGTCGACCGTAATATGCGGCACGCCGCGCGCTTTCCAGTCTTCAAGCCCTATTGGGTTCACCATCACCAGTTGCTCCACCTGCTGCGGCCACATCAGCGCGTAGCGGGTCGCCAGCATGCCGCCGGTCGAATGGCCGATAACCGTGACGCGATCGACGCCCAGCGTTTTCAGCAGCGCGTGGGTGTTATCCGCCAGCTGCTGGAAGGTGTACTGATAATGCTCCGGCTTGGTGGATTTGCAGAAGCCGATCTGGTCGGGTGCGATCACGCGATACCCGCTGGCTGAAAGCGCGCGGATCGTGCCGTCCCAGGTGCCGGCGCAAAAGTTTTTGCCGTGCATCAGCACCACGGTGCGGCCGTTGGGTTTTTCCGGCTTCACGTCCAGGTAAGCCATATCCAGAGGCTGGTTCTGCGAGGTAAAGGTAAAGTGTTTTACCGGCCAGCCGTAGTCAAAACCTTCCAGCTTCTCGCCGTAGGTGGGGGCATCCGCGGCCATTGCGGGGGAGGCCAGCGCCATCAACAGCGCCAGGCAGGACAATCGTCGGGTCAACATGCAAGCTCTCCGTTAGCAAAAAGGGCTAAGGCTGCACGAAAGGCGGCAGCAAAAAAACTGTAGAGCATGGAGAGGGGCGGGTGTGTAAAGCGGGGTAAAGGTAAGTGCCTTGTTGATTCATACTGGTGTGTTTTACAAGTTATTACCGGAGCGGCGGACATTGCCGCCTGCCGCTCATCTTCAGTAAAATCAGAGCATATTCTGTCGCTGAATATAGGGTTCCTTCACAAAATCAGCCAAGAGATAGACGAGATCATGCAAAAGCCCCGCTAACGCTTTTGCTAGTGAGTCAGGCAGATTATTACTTAGCAAAGATTGTGTAAGTGCAACGGCGTAAGAAACGGGTATATCAGTGTCCTGCCAGCATTCAGGCATAATAGAAACGGGTATTTCTTCCGCAGTAAGCTGGTCGATTAAATGCACAGGCAGATCATTTTCGCAGAGTCTCTCCATGTGCATAAGCGCATTCAGTAAGCGTCCGCATAAGGCATTGCGTTCTGCGGCATCGTCCGTTTCGATAAGCACACTCGCAAACGCGGCACAGAAATCAGCAACCTCAAAGAGGTCCGCAGAAGATGGAAGCGGATGGGCGATTAACTGCTGGGTGAATTTTTCGTTATGCTCAGAAAAAATAAGGGTTGGGATAGTAGCCATAAGGCAGCCTCTTTGCGCAATTTTGGTAATTATCACCACCTGGGTTCCTACGCCCGAGGGTGGTGACGCTGACGAAGGTAGGAAGTACCGATGCACAAAGAAACCGGCCAGTCTTTCGACTGCTCCGTCAGCGCCACCATGATTCTATCCAGATGTGCGCTGCCCTGACAAAAAAATCGTCATTTTGTGCATTTTTTCGGGTTCCTACGCCCGGTTGCAGGTTTGCTGCAACGAGGGCAATTTATGCCTTGAGAAAGAGTTGGTAAAGGGGTGTAGCTGATGGCTGACAAAGTAATTTCATTTTTTCGAGGTAGATTCCAAATCATGAAAGCCTATGCTAATTGGTGTGTTTTAATTTACTTAAGTTATTATAAATATCAACTTAATACTTACTAAGTATTTTCATTTATTTAACAACCACATTGTTTGTATCAATTCATAGGAAAGAAAAAGACATAACATGTAAAACTACCTTTTAATTGGTCCATTCAAGCAGAAGATTTAATTTCTGATCTGCTAAATAGCTGCATCTAATATCGCTACACTTTTGCCAGCCCATGTTCACCTCCGGGGAATGGGCTGACGGTTTCCA
>OAWH01000049.1_pt1 | contig 41868 bp, 36 predicted proteins | sample 1476611 | NCBI WGS metagenome assembly OAWH01 (sample SAMEA2580164, study PRJEB22360) | human gut metagenome | biome: human gut; feature: human-associated habitat; material: faeces | place: Denmark | collected 2008/2010
ACAAAAAGTCGCTATTTTAGCGACTTTTTGTTTAGACTTCTTCAATTGGTAAATAGGTGTATTCTGCAATTTCTGCGGCATGGGAGCCAGCAACATGTCCAGTGACAAATGCAGCTGTAACATTGTAGCCTCCAGTATAGCCATTAATATCTAAAAGTTCACCAGCAAAAAATAAACCATTGACTAATTTGCTCTCCATTGTTTTAGGGGTCACTTCTTTGAGGGAAATCCCACCGCCTGTGACAAAAGATTTTTCCAAAGGCAATGTTTTCGTAACAGTGAACTGAAAGTCTTTCAGTAGTTCCACAAAGGAAAGACGTTGCTTTTCTGTTAGTTGTTTGGCAGGCACTTCTTCAATTGCTAGTTTCTCTAGATAAAAAGTGAGCAGCCGTTCTGGTATTAAAGAATGAAAGGCATTTTTTGCCACTTTATTTGGCTGTTCCTCAATCATGTAATCAACGTTTTTCAGCACTTCTTCAAAAGATTTTGTCGGAAACACATCCAAGGCTACCGTGACAGGTTGATTACCGTTGCGAGTTAATTCTTGGTTAATAAAACTAGAACAGCGGAGCGCGGCAGGTCCTGAAATGCCAAAATGTGTAAACAGCATATCCATTTGATGATTAACTAAAGGTTTTCCTTTTTGGTTCAAAACAGTTAAATTAACATCTTGTAAAGAGAGACCTTGCAACGTTTTATCCAGGATAAAAGGTTCTTCAGAAATAATAGGTGATTCGGTAGGGTAGAGCGGGCTGATGGTATGCCCCATTTTTTTGGCTAGTTTATAGCCATCACCAGTTGCTCCTGTGGAAGGATAAGTGCGGCCGCCAGTTGTTAATACAACACACGGTGCATAAATTTTTTCCAGTTCGGTTTCAACGCCAATTATTTGATCGTCTTTTCGTAGTAATTTTGTGACCTGTGTTTTTGTAAAAACAGTGACTCCTAATTCGTTAATGCGGTTAAATAGCGCATCAACAATTGACTTCGATTTATCTGTAACAGGGAACATGCGTCCGTGATCTTCTTCTTTTAAGTGAATACCATTGGATTCAAAAAAGTTCATGATATCATAGTTATCAAATTGTGAAAATGCGCTGTATAAAAATTTTCCATTCCCAGGAATAAATGAAATGATTTCTTCTGCGGGCCGATTATTGGTTACATTACAGCGGCCGCCACCAGTCATTAATAATTTTTTCCCAACACGGCGATTTTTTTCAATCAATAATACTTGAGCGCCTGCTTCGGCGGCCGCAATCGTGGCCATCATACCGCTCGTCCCAGCACCGACAATAATTACATCAAATTTCTTCATAGTTCTCCTCCAATTCAATAGGTAGTGTACCATAATTACGGGATTTTTTCTGGATTTAAGGAAAAAATAAACGTTTGACTATGGTAATTTTTGAATTTTCAGTTAAAATAAACCTATAACAATGAGAGGATGATTAAATGGACGCAAAACAATATGTTAAAAATATTCAAGAAAAAATTCACCAATTAGACCAAGGTCAAACAGAATATTTACAAGCAGTCGATGAGTTTTTACCAACCGTAGAAGGTTTTTTAGAAAAAAATCCTCAATACATTGAAGCAAATGTTTTAGGTGTCTTGATTGAACCTGAACGTATTTTTCAATTTCGTGTGCCGTGGCAAGATGACCAGGGCAATTGGCATGTGAACAGAGGCTATCGTGTCCAATATAATTCAGCGATTGGACCATACAAAGGTGGTTTGCGGTTTCATCCAAGTGTGAATTTAAGTGTGATGAAGTTTTTGGCCTTTGAACAAATTTTTAAAAATAGTTTAACTGGTTTGCCAATCGGTGGCGGCAAAGGCGGTAGTGATTTTGATCCAAAAGGTAAGTCAGATGCTGAAGTGATGCGCTTTTGTCAAAGTTTCATGACCGAACTTCAAAAACATATTGGTCCAAGCACAGATGTTCCAGCAGGCGATATTGGCGTAGGCGCTCGTGAAATTGGTTATTTGTTTGGCATGTATAAACGCTTGCGCAACTATGATGCAGGAGTGTTGACTGGCAAACCTTTAGGATACTGGGGAAGCCAAGCAAGAACAGAAGCGACGGGTTATGGAACGGTTTATTTTGTTAAACATTTATTAGCAGATAAAAACGATACGTTTGAAGGCAAAAAAGTCGCTGTTTCTGGTAGTGGGAATGTCGCAATTTATGCCATGGAAAAAGCAACTGAGCTAGGCGCCACAGTAATCACATGTTCCGATTCGTCTGGTTTTGTCTATGATCCAGAAGGAATTGATGTGGCGTTAGTAAAAGAACTAAAAGAAAAAAATCGTGAGCGCATTTCAAAATATGTTGAAACACGTAAAGGCGCAACTTATTATGATAAAGAATCTGTTTGGAATTTCGAAACAGCGTATGACATTGCGTTACCATGTGCAACACAAAATGAAATCAACGAAAAGCAAGCCGCTATTTTAGTGAAAAACGGAGTGAAAGTCGTGGCAGAAGGCGCAAATATGCCTTGTACACTAGAAGCAGTCGCCGTTTTTGCTAAATCAGCTGTAATTTATTGTCCAGGCAAAGCCGCTAATGCAGGTGGTGTTGCGGTTTCTGCATTAGAGATGAGCCAAAATGCTGAACGTTTAGCTTGGTCCTTTGAAAAAGTTGACGGTATGCTAGATCAAATTATGCAAAACATTTATGAGACTTGTCGTGATACAGCTAACGAATATCAGGCACGAGATAACTTTGTTTTAGGTGCGAATATTGCTGGCTTCGAAAAAGTAGCGGCAGCGATGCTAAGTCAAGGACTCGTTTAATAACAAAAAATGCTAGGATTTCCTAGCATTTTTTATTGGTTTGTTTGATTAAGAGAATAAATATCTCTAATTAAATAGTTAAAATTAAACAATTGGTCTATCCAAAAGAATTTGCTTGAAAAAATGTCTAAAAACACGTAAAGTATACATGTAGTAAGTTTACTTTCGAGGAGGAAAAGGAATGTCACACATTCAATTAGATTATTCCAAATTAGCACCATTTGTTGCTGACCATGAATTGGAATACATGCAAACACAAGTCACTGCAGTGGACAAAGCATTACGTGAAGGTACAGGAGCTGGTAATGATTTTACTGGCTGGATTGATTTACCAGAAAACTATGACAAAGAAGAATTCGCGCGCATTAAAAAAGCAGCAGCAAAAATTCAATCTGACTCTGAGGTATTAGTAGTCATTGGTATCGGTGGTTCATATTTAGGTGCCCGTGCAGCAATTGAATTTTTGACACATTCATTTAATAATCTATTATCAAAAGAAGAACGAAAAGCGCCACAAATCTTCTTTGCTGGAAATAGCATCAGCTCAACTTATTTAGCTGATTTAATCAATGTGATTGGTGATCGTGATTTTTCTGTCAACGTTATTTCAAAATCTGGAACGACGACAGAACCAGCGATTGCTTTCCGCGTCTTTAAAGAGTTATTAATTAATAAATATGGCAAAGAAGAAGCCAATAAACGTATTTATGCGACAACTGACCGTGCTAAAGGAGCAGTAAAAGTTGAAGCTGATGCGGAAGGTTGGGAAACATTTGTGATTCCTGATGATGTGGGCGGCCGTTTCACTGTTTTAACGCCAGTAGGTCTTTTACCAATCGCTGTTAGCGGTGCGGATATTGATCGTTTAATGGAAGGTGCAAATGATGCCCGTAAAGAATACGGCGCAACGAGCGACTTAAAAGAAAACCAAGCCTATCAATATGCTGCGTTACGTAACATTTTATATCGCAAAGGCAAAACAACTGAAATGTTAATTAACTATGAGCCTGGCATGCACTATTTCTCTGAATGGTGGAAACAATTATACGGTGAATCAGAAGGAAAAGATGGCAAAGGTATTTTCCCAGCAGCCGCAGACTTTTCAACTGACTTACATTCCATGGGTCAATATGTTCAAGAAGGTATGCGTAACTTATTTGAAACAGTGGTTAAAATTGAAAATCCACGCCATAGCATTTCAATTCCAGAACAAAATGAAGACTTAGATGGCCTAGGCTATTTACAAGGAAAAGAAATTGACTTCGTCAATACAAAAGCGTTCGAAGGTACGTTGCTTGCTCACACAGATGGTGGTGTGCCAAACATGATCGTTAAAGTGCCAACAATGGATGCTTATTCATTAGGTTATGTTATGTACTTCTTCGAAATTGCAGTGGGCATCTCAGGTTACTTAAATGGGGTTAATCCATTTGACCAACCAGGTGTTGAAGCTTACAAACGCAACATGTTCGCTTTATTAGGTAAACCAGGTTTTGAAGAATTAGCAAAAGATTTAAATGCACGTCTATAATTTGTAAATAACAGAAGAAAAGAGCCAGAAACACTTACGTTTCTGGCTCTTTTCTTCTGTTTAAATTATTTTTCCAATGGTTCGTTCCATTTTTTAGGACTCCAAATAGTTCCTTCCAATGCAACTTGAAGACTTTCATTATCATCTTCTAATTGTTCAATATATTTGATGGTTTCCTCGATAATAAAAGAATTGGGTTCTTCACTGATTGACTGAAGTTGTTCTGCTAACCATGTATTTCTCATTTTTCTTCACCTCAAAATGTAGTCTATCATAGGTGAGCTTTTTAGTAATGAAACTTGCTTATTGGTTTTCCTTTAAAATAGCATAAATTCGTTCAATATCCGCTTGGGTACCTCTTAATTCATAATCAGCTAAGAAGGGGAAGTTAAATTGTTCCGCATACTGTTTAGCTGTCAGGCAGTATTGGTGGTTAAAGTTTTTATTGCCGCTGCCCACCACGCCAGAGCAATAACGATAATTATTTTCAAAAGCAAGATATTCTCGCATGACTTCTGTTAAAATTTCGGTATTGCCATTGTTGATGCCATCGCCACCATCTAAATAGGTAGGCACAAAGGTAAAAAATGGTTCTGTTTCTACTTCTAACGGAGAATTTTCCGAAATTTCTTTGAAAGTAATCGTAGGATTTTTTTCGTTGTGCTGATGTTGCTCTTCAGAATAAGTTGTTAAACGTTGAACAAATGAGCGTGTATTACCAGAGATTGAAATATATCGTATATTCATCAGAGATCCCTCCAAATAAATTTAATTGTTTACGTAAGTATAGCACATCTATGTGAAAAAAATTCAAGATCAATAATTATAAAGCGAAAAAATAATGCCTTTTTATTACCTATTATAAAAGTGAAAATTTGTTATTTTAATTCATTTGGGTAAGTATTGAATTTTGCGAAAAACTTTGCTAAGATGGTAGAGTATTGAATAAAGAATGGTTGGGCGAAAGCTTCAAGGATTCAGTTCTTCAAGGGGTGAGAAGAACAATTTTTGAGTTTGCGCCTTTTTGCATACCTAAAACAAAAGGGCTGAGCGTATCTCTATTTCGCTAGTCCTTTTTCTTATATGCTAAAGGTGTAAAAACTAAGGAGGTGGAGACAATGGTACAAGAAGTACTAGAGCAAATCAAGGCAGCGGAAGATGCGGTGGAAGAGCATCGGCAACAAGCTAAGATGAATTGTCGTTTATATGAAGAACAGAAGCAAGAACGTTTAGCTGAACTACGTCAAGAGAGTGAAGAAGCTGTTGAAAAAGTGCTGACGGATTCACTAGCAACGCAAGAAAAGATGTTACAACTTGAAAAAGAACAACTTTTAGATGAAACAAAGCGCACTGAACAAGCGCTTCACGAACGTTATGAAGCGAACAAAGAACAAGTCATTGATTCAATTATTGAGAGGGTGAAAGACGTTTATGGCAGTTAGTAAAATGGAAAAAATGACAATAATTGCCGCTGCCGAAAAAGAAGCAGCAATTCTACAAGCCATTCAAGGCTTGCAAATTGTCGAAGTAAAACGGATTTTTCATTCGCCTGAAGAAGAACAAGCCTTAAAGAGTCAATATTCTTTTTTACAAGCAGAACAGTCAACTGAACAGCTACGTAAATATGAAACGATGCTACAACAATTGCAAGAGCTTCTTTTATTTTTGACACGCTCTTCAGGAAAAGGGTTAAAGATAAAAAGAAAAGTCTATACCTTAGAAGAGTTGGAACAAACCTTTGATGAAGAAACATTACAAAGCTATTTGACGGAATTAAAGAATATTCAAGAATCTTTGAAACAAATTCAAACGGATCGTCAAGGATTAGAAGCTGAAGAAGAATTATTAGGCCGCTGGCAATATCTGGATGTTCTACCGCACAAACAGCAGTTAAAAAGTAGTTATGTCGTTCATGGTTCGATAAATCTAGCCAATAAAGCCAGTTTCTTGAGCGCTTTGTCTCAATGGCCAACGGTTTATTTTGAAGAAATTTATCAAAGTATGCATCATAGTTACTTTACACTCGTTTACCTGAAGGAACATCAGCAGAGTGTAACCGAGTTATTAAACCAATATAGCTTTGAACCACTCCAATACCGTTATGATGTTCCGCCTAAAGAGGCATATCAACAAGTCAAAGAACGATATGAAATTTTACAAAAAGAAGAAAAAGCCTTAAAGCAACAACTGGCTTCTTATCATGATTTCTATGAAACGTTTTGCTTGGCTGAAGAAGTCTTATTGGCGGTTATCCAAAGAGAACAAGCACGTCAACATTTGTTAAATGCTTCATCATTTTTCATCTTGCAAACGTGGATTCCAGTCGAAGAAAAAGCCGAGATTTTGACAGCGATTGAAGAAAAAGTTCCTAAGGACGAAATAGCTCTTACTTTTGAAAATCCTACGAAGGCGGAAATTGAGACGGATATACCAGTTAAACTAGCGAATAATAAATTGGTGCAGCCGTTTGAAATGTTAACAGAGATGTATAGCTTACCAAAATATGAAGAAGTTGATCCGACACCTGCGATGATGCCGTTTTATCTAGTCTTTTTTGGTATGATGGTAGCGGATATTGGCTATGGCTTACTGATGCTACTCTTGTCTATTATTGCTTTGAAAGCATTTGTTTTACCGAGAGGCATGAAACGTTTTGCCGACTTTTTCTTGATTTTATCATTTCCAACAATTATTTGGGGCTTCATTTACGGTTCGTTTTTCGGTGCAGCATTACCGCCAATAATGTTTGGAATCAAATCACCATTTCCGATTTTATCAACGACCGAAGATGTAAATACGATTCTTATTTTATCGGTTATTTTTGGGTTTATCCAATTGGTTGTCGGTTTAATGATTAATGGGATTCAGTTATCAAAACAAAAGCGCTATTTAGATAGTATTAACGAAAGTTACGCTTGGTTAGGGATTTTGTTTGGTTTAGCATTGTTAGTCGTTGGTAAATTAGTGGTTAAAAATGAAGGCTTATTTACAGCAGGTGCGATTTTAGCTAGCCTTTCTGCCATTGCAATTATTGTGATTCCAATGATTCAATCGAAGGCCAAATTAAAAGGCTTAGCCAAAGGACTGTATGGACTATACGGTGTGACAGGTTATGTCGGTGATTTAGTTAGTTATACACGTTTGATGGCGTTAGGAATTGCTGGGGGAAGTATTGCTTCAGCGTTTAATATGCTCGTAGAGTTCATGCCGCCAGTTGCCCGTTTTAGCGTGGGCATCTTGCTGTTAATTGTTTTACATGCGTTAAACATATTCTTATCGTTATTAGGTGCTTATGTTCATGGCGCACGTTTGCAATATGTTGAGTTCTTTGGAAAATTTTACACAGGCGGTGGCCGGGCGTTTAATCCGCTAAAAACAAAAGAAAAGTATGTCAATGTTGAGAAAAAATAGAAAATTATTTATTGGAGGAAAATAGAGATGATGGATTACTTAATTAATAATAATGGTGGAATTGTTTTTGCAGTATTAGGAATGGCAATGGCGACAATTTTTGCTGGGATTGGATCAGCCAAAGGGGTTGGCTTTACTGGGGAAGCAGCAGCAGCTTTAACGACGGAGCAGCCAGAAAAATTTGGTCAAGCGTTAATTTTACAGTTATTACCAGGTACACAAGGACTATATGGTTTTGTTATTGCTTTCTTAATTTATATTAACTTAGGAAACGATATGAGTATGGTTCAAGGATTGAACTATTTTGTAGCAGCTTTACCAATTGCTTTTGCAGGATTGTTCTCTGGGATTGCCCAAGGTCGTGTAGCCGCTGCGGGGATCCAAATTTTAGCGAAGAAACCAGAACATGCAACAAAAGGAATTATCTATGCTGCCATGGTTGAAACTTATGCCATCTTAGGGTTCGTAATTTCCTTCTTACTTGTATTGAACGTCAAATAATTGAGGAGGCAGATGGATGGATGCCATTGAAAAAATCATCAGTGAAATTAAGCAGCAAGGAAAGCAAGAAGTCGAAGCCTATGTCACCAGTGAACAAACGCGCATCGATCAAGAATTCCAAGCAGCACAACAAGAAATTTTGCTGAAGCAAGAACATGAAATAGAAAAACGACAACAACAATTATTAAAAGAATTTAAACAACGCCAACAACGGCAAACACTAGAAATTCGTCAGGATGCATTAAATAAAAAACAAGCATATCTTAACCAATTATTTGACGAAGTGGTCTTAAAGATGAGTGAATGGTCAGCGGAAGAATTTCAACAATTCATGAAAGCACAATTAGGTTCACTTGAATTAACAGGAAAAGCAACCATTCTTTTAGGCGAGTATTCTCAAACGAAAGTGACGCAAGAATGGCTGAACGCCCTTTCTGATGCTACTGTTCAATGGGAGCTTTCAGAGGAAGTTGTTCCAAAAGAAAGTGGCTTTATCGTTGCAAAAGACGGTTTGGATTATAATTTTCTCTTTTCAGCATTAGTTGAAGAGATTCAAAAAACAGAAGGCTTTAAAGTAGCAGAAAAACTTTTCAGTTAAGAAGGGAGGACGTAGCATGAGAAAACCAACGTATCATCAAATTAATCCGCTGATTCGTTTAAAAGAAACGGAGCTGCTTTCTGAGCAACAGTTTCAACAACTTTTAGAAGCGGAAACAGTTGAAGACGTTAAAAATATGTTAAAAAGTACGGTTTATCAACCTTATTTAACCGAAACTTTTGAAGAAAAATTTGACTACCATTCTTCTGAAGCGCTGGGAAATCTTTATCGCTGGTTATATGAAATGGCTCCAGAACCAGCTGTAGTAACGTTGTATACGATGCGTTTTACCTTCCATAACTTGAAAATTTTGACGAAAGCTGAGCAAACAGGTAAAGATTTTGATTATCTTTATTTAGAGGATGGTCGTTATTCTCTAAACACAGTCAAAAGTGCCATTCATACAAAAAACTCTTCCGAACTTGAGCCAGCATTATTAGAAGTGATTCGTGATGTTTTTGCCTATCTGGAAGAGGGCGGTTTACCACAAGCAATTGATATCCTTTATGATCGAGCATTTTTACAGCAACAACGAAAATTGGCGGATGAATTGGGCTATGAAGAGTTAACGAAGGAAGTCATCGCTTTTATTGATTTAACCAATCTATCAACGATGGCTAGAGGGATTGTTCAACATCAAAACAGTAACTTTTTATCAACCGTGCTTTCTAGCGCTGGCAGTCTCTCAAAGAAAGAACTGTTGACCTATGCGGAAAAGTCACTTGTAGAATTTACAGCATTTGTCAGAACAACGAATTACGGACAACTATTAGAAAAGATTATCAATAAAGAAACCAATGAATTAAATTTATTGGCTTTTGAAAAACTCAAAGATGATTACCTGACCTCAATGTATGAAAACGGTCGAACGGTCGCTTTTGGGCCGCTCCCATTACTAGCCTTTTTGAATGCGAAAGAAGTTGAATGGAAAAATTTGCGTTTAATTTTGGTCGGAAAACATAGTGGGTTTTCAAATGAAAAAATTCGAGAAAGGATGCGAAAAGTCAATGGGGTATAAAATTGGTGTCATTGGAGACAAAAATTCAATCTTACCATTTAAACTGTTTGGCTTTGAGGTCCATCATGCCATTTCAGAAATGCAAGTTAGAGAAGCCATTGAAACTATGGCAAAAAATAAGTTTGGGGTCATTTTCATAACGGAAGAAGCCTCTACTTTAGCAGAAGAAACGATTGAACGATACAAAGAACAAGTGACACCAGCGATTATTTTAATCCCAAGTCATAATGGTACAATCGGAATCGGTTTAAGTGAGATTGAAAAAAATGTTGAAAAAGCAATTGGACAAAATATTTTATAATGCAAAGGAGAATGAGCGTGCAAATTGGAAAAATTGTCAAAGTTTCAGGTCCTTTGATTTTAGCTGAAAACATGTCAGATGCTAGTATCCAAGACATTTGTCATGTAGGAGATTTAGGCGTTATCGGAGAGATTATTGAAATGCGAGGCGATGTCGCTTCGATTCAAGTATATGAAGAAACAACAGGCATTGGACCAGGAGAACCAGTTATTTCAACAGGAGAACCATTATCTGTTGAATTAGCCCCAGGTTTAATTGCCGAAATGTTTGATGGTATTCAACGACCATTGGATACATTTCAAGAAGTAACCCACAGTAACTTTTTAGGCCGTGGCGTTAAAATTGATGCGTTAGATCGTGAGAAAAAATGGACGTTTGAACCGACTGTGGCAGTTGGTGAAGAAGTGTCGGCAGGTGACATCGTCGGTGTGGTTCAAGAAACACCGATTATTCAACATAAAATTATGGTGCCTTTCGGCGTTTCAGGAACGATTGCCGAAATTAAAGCAGGGGACTTTGCCATTGATGAAACAGTTTATTCAGTGGAAACGGCTAAAGGAACAAAAAGTTTTAGCATGATGCAAAAATGGCCCGTTCGGCGGGGACGTCCCATTTTAGAAAAACTAAGTCCCAAAGTACCGATGGTGACCGGACAACGCGTAATTGATACCTTTTTCCCAATTACGAAAGGCGGAGCGGCAGCAGTTCCAGGACCATTTGGCGCTGGAAAAACAGTCGTTCAGCACCAAATTGCCAAGTGGGCCGATGTCGACTTAGTCGTTTACGTTGGTTGTGGGGAACGCGGGAATGAAATGACAGATGTTTTAAATGAATTTCCAGAATTAATTGATCCAACAACTGGTGAGTCTTTGATGAATCGGACGATTTTAATTGCGAATACGTCAAATATGCCGGTAGCGGCACGGGAAGCCTCGATTTATACAGGGATTACCATTGCAGAATATTTCCGTGATATGGGTTACTCAGTCGCAATTATGGCGGATTCTACTTCTCGTTGGGCAGAAGCGTTACGAGAAATGAGTGGTCGGTTAGAAGAAATGCCTGGTGATGAAGGCTATCCAGCCTATTTAGGTAGTCGCTTAGCTGAATATTATGAACGAGCAGGACAAGTCATCGCGTTAGGAAAAGATCATCGTGAAGGAAGCATTACGGCGATTAGTGCGGTTTCGCCATCTGGTGGGGACATATCAGAACCTGTCACTCAAAATACGTTACGCGTTGTTAAAGTATTCTGGGGCTTAGATTCTCAATTAGCACAAAAACGTCATTTTCCTTCTATTAACTGGTTGCAAAGTTATTCTCTTTACTCCACAGAAGTAGGGCAATATTTAGACTTGGAATTGCAAGGAAACTGGGCCGCTATGGTAGCTGAAGGGATGCGGATTTTACAAGAGGAATCTCAATTGGAAGAAATTGTTCGTTTGGTTGGGATTGATTCCTTGTCGGATAAAGACCGTTTAACGTTGGAAACAGCCAAATCATTACGGGAAGACTATTTGCAACAAAATGCTTTTGATGACGTGGATACGTTCACTTCTCGAACCAAACAAGCGAAAATGTTGCAATTGATTCTAACTTTTGGTGAAGAAGGTCAAAAAGCCTTAAGTTTAGGCACTTATTTCTCTGAGTTAATGGCGGGAACAGTTGAAATCCGCGATCGCATTGCTCGTAGCAAGTATTTACCAGAAGAAGAATTAGAAAAATTGGATCGTTTACAAGCAGAAATTAAAACAACGATAAAAGAAATCATTGCTGAAGGAGGAATGACGAATGATTAAAGAATATCGTACAATCAATGAAGTCGTTGGTCCTCTGATGATTGTTGAAAAAGTGGCAGGCGTAAAGTACGAAGAATTAATTGAAGTACGCATGCAAAATGGCGAAATTCGCCAAGGGCAAGTTTTAGAAATCAATGGAGATAAAGCGATGGTCCAAATTTTTGAAGGAACGAGTAACATCAATATTCGTGATTCAAAAGTTCGCTTTCTGGGACATCCTTTAGAATTAGGGGTTTCGCCAGATATGATGGGGCGCGTTTTTGACGGCTTAGGTCGCTTAAAAGATAATGGACCAGAATTATTACCTGAGAAAAAATTAGATATTAACGGCGAAGTTATCAATCCAGTTGCTCGTGATTATCCCGATGAGTTCATCCAAACAGGGATTTCAGCGATTGACCATTTAAATACCTTAGTTCGTGGTCAAAAATTACCTGTTTTTTCAGCATCTGGCTTACCTCATAAAGAATTAGCGGCACAAATTGCCAGACAAGCCAACGTGTTAAATAGTGAAGAAGAATTTGCCGTAGTTTTTGCGGCCATTGGGATTACCTTTGAAGAAGCGGAATATTTTATGGAAGATTTCCGTCAAACAGGCGCAATTGATCGTTCAGTCTTGTTTATGAACTTAGCGAATGATCCAGCCATTGAACGGATTGCAACACCTAGAATGGCTTTGACAGCCGCTGAATATTTAGCTTATGAAAAGGGCATGCATGTCTTAGTTATCATGACGGATATGACAAATTATTGCGAAGCGTTGCGAGAAATTTCAGCAGCACGCCGTGAAGTTCCAGGACGTCGTGGTTACCCAGGTTATCTTTACACGAACTTAGCAACGTTGTATGAACGGGCAGGCCGAATTCGTGGCTCAAAAGGTTCCGTAACACAGATTCCTATTTTAACAATGCCAGAGGAGGATAAAACACATCCAATTCCCGATTTAACTGGCTATATTACAGAAGGGCAAATTATCTTGTCCCGGGAACTATATAAGAGCGGTATCCAACCACCAATTGATGTATTGCCATCACTTTCCCGTCTTAAAGACAAAGGAACTGGCGAAGGCAAAACGCGCGGGGATCATGCAGCGACGATGAATCAATTGTTCTCAGCCTATGCACAAGGGAAACAAGCCAAAGAATTAGCTGTCATTTTAGGAGAATCAGCTCTTTCCGATGTCGATAAAATTTACGCAGCTTTTGCCCAACGTTTTGAAGAAGAATATGTCAATCAAGGATTCGATACAAACCGTTCGATTGAAGAAACGTTAGATCTTGGGTGGGAACTATTAAGTATGCTACCGAGAACAGAACTAAAACGAATTAAAGAGGATATGCTCGATCAATATTTAACTGAAGGGAAGTAGAAAAATGGCTCGATTAAATGTTAATCCAACCCGTATGGAACTTTCCCGATTGAAAAAACAGTTAACTACGGCCACGAGAGGTCATAAGTTGCTGAAAGACAAACAAGATGAATTGATGCGACGGTTTATTGCGCTAGTCAAAGAAAACAATGAGTTACGTATTCAGGTTGAACAAGAAGTGACGGATGCGTTATCAAATTTTGTATTGGCAAACGCAACGTTGAACGAAGCCTTTATTGAAGAGTTAGTGGCAATTCCAGCTGAAAAAGTTGAATTAGAAATTATTGAACAGAACATCTTAAGTGTGCCAGTTCCTAAAATGATTTTTGATTACGATGAATCGGTTCAAGAAGCACCCTTAGATTATGGCTACGTGAATTCAAACAGCGAGCTTGATCAAGCTTTTGCTAAAATTTCAAGCATTTTACCGAAATTATTAGCACTTGCAAATGTTGAAAAGACGTGCCAATTATTATCAAAAGAAATTGAAAAAACGCGTCGTCGTGTCAACGCCTTAGAGTATATGACGATTCCACAATTAGAAGAAACAATTTACTACATTCAAATGAAATTAGAAGAAAATGAACGTGGCGAAATTACACGTCTAATTAAAATTAAAAGCATGAACAAAGAAAATTAGTGGTTAGGAAGAACGAGTGCGAAGCCAGTTGGTAGCTTTCGTGCTCGTTTTTAATAAAAAAGGGAGTGGAAAAAATGAAAAATGAAGAACGCCGCAAAGCGATTGCACTGAATTGTCAAAAATACGAAAGTGACTATGCTCGCTTGGTGGAACCAATCAATGAGCTACTGTTAAACTTGGGAGCGGCTATTTCAGAAGAAGCCGCGAAGCAAATCATTCTGAATGTAAAACGATATCATCACGGCGTGAAATATCTTCCTGAGTGTCATTTAGATGAAAGTAACCAATTTATCGAAGATGGGCTTGAAGCTCTTAAAAAGGGAGATTTAGGCAACGGTGCGTTACAACTATTTGGGGCCGGCTTAAACTTTGCTAGTTTTGCAGCAAAAGCACAAGGAACCAAAAAAATTGATGCCCACCAAATGTTGGCAGAACGTTTTACGAAGTTGTTGTCTGTACAAACGGATAATGATAACAAACAATAAGAAAAATACCCTTGGTTTATTAAGTCGACTTAGTAAACCAAGGGTATTTTTTTAACTGTTATTGATTAGGGTATTCAGACACCTGTAATTGCCATAACTTATCTGTCACTGAAGCAATAAACGCAGCACTCTTAGCATTATCAGGTCCTTTAGTAAAAATTGCTAAAGCAAAGGGGTGAGGTGTTTCTAAAATCCCCATATCATGAATAAATTCATCATAGGAACCAATTTTATGAGCAACTTTTCCTTGAGTTGTGGGAGTTTCCATTCTTTCATGGAAAACACTTTGTTTCATAGAATCATAAATCGCTTGGTAATCTGGTTTTGTTGCTTTTTCAGTATATAATTTTTGTAGAATAACAAGCGCATCTTCAGAAGAAAATTGTGGCTCTTCAATCGAAGGTGTCTTGTGCAAATAACGCTGATACATTTCTCGTTTTGCTTTTGCATCACCACCCAATGTGTCATAGAGCATATTTTTAGCGATATTATCAGAATAGGTGATGGCATATTCTTGTAACGTTTTTAATGGATATTCTGGTTGGATATTATAGGCAATGATCCCAGTTCCTTCTTCATAATCTTCTTCGGCGTTATAGGGAATCAGGTCTGTCCATTTTTTTTGACCAGAAGCAACCGTGTCGGCAACTAGCATCGTCAGGGGCACTTTAATAGTACTAGCTGTATAAAATTCATGTTGGCCATTCACGGAACGCTGTTCGCCAGTTTCTAAATCCAAATAACTAATCCCGACCGTTCCTTCAAATTCTTTGACAGAAGCGACGAGCAGGTCATTTATTTTATCAAAAAATACTGTATTTGCTGAATTATTTTCTTCCTTGTCTTTCGTATGCTTCTCATGTTTGGCGGAATCAATTGTAACTTTTTGTTCAGATTCTTTGGCATAATCTTCGCCACGACTTGAGAAGAAGAAGCCCACAATTAGGAAAAAGCAAAGAAAGAAAATGGTGCCGTAAAGTGAGAGTTGCTGTTTCTTCAATGTAAAACCCTTTCCGTTTCTCTAATAGATATTTTTCTCAACTCCTCCATTTAATCATTTTTCGGATAAGAGCGCAAGCGTCTTTTTAACGGCACTACTGGTTTTGTTTCATTTGTTTTTGGAGTGCTTGCGATTGCTTTAATAGCTCTTTGCCGATAGTGGTATCTTTCACCAATAGCCGCTGTAAGGGGCGATCGATGACTTGTTTGATGGAATGAATGTCTTGATTATTTAAAATGGCTGTTTCTTTACTAGAAAAAGATTTATGCGCGGTCAGTTGTAAACCAAACGAGTTGTACAACAATGTATAACCAGCAATCCCAGTAATTGTCTGATAAGATTTTGAAAAGCCGCCGTCAATTACGAGAAGCGTGCCATTTGCTTTGATTGGCGATTCGCCTTTTGTTCGTTTAACTGGTGTATGGCCATTAATGATATGTCGATTTTCACCAGTCACTTCAAATTCATCTAGGATTCTTTCACAAACTTCAACCGTATCACGCAAAGAGTAATAAGGATTCTTTTCTTCGTAATGTGTTTCTTTTTCAGCGAGAAAATAACGCTCAAAGGTTTTCATAGCTCGTTTACCAAATAATGAGGAACCTTCGCCACACCAAAGATACCATAAACAATCTGTTGCATAGTCATCTGTACTAGCAGGCTGAGCGTAAGCTTCTTCTAACATTTCCTGAAAGAAGTCAACTAAAGCTTTTCCTGAATAGGAGTGGCCTTTAAATGTATAAGCTTGAAAAGTACCGTCCGCATTCAGAGGCAGACAGCCATGAATCAATAAATTTTGATTATACACAAGGTAAAGAGAAGCTTTTTCCATTAGAAAGCGCATGTGTTTTGTTAACCGCGGTGAAGACTGAAATTGCGTTAATAAATCATCAATTATCTGTTTTTCCTCACGTGTTAATTGGTAAGGTTGCTCTTCAGAAACGGTTTGGAAACAGCTGTTAATTAATGTATAACGACATTCGTCAAAAGTAATAGTTTCCCCTTGAATCTTATCTAAGCGTAGCCGATGTGCCAAGTTAAAATCAGGGCGTCGACCAATAATTTGGCCTTCTAGTTTTTCTTGAATAATGGCAATGGCTTGTTGCACACGCATCGCTACTTGTTTTTCAGCTTCAGTTAACGCACGATAGGGATTTTTCTTGGGTGCAAAAGCAGGATTTTCTTTATACGTTTCTAAACTAAATTTTTTTAAGGCGGTTAAATCGATAGCATAACGTTCTTCTAACAAATCTAAATTTCCATAGCGAGCACAAATACGTACTACATTGGCTAAACAAGCCAGTGAACCACTATAAGCAGCCAGCCAAATCATATCATGATTGCCTAGTTGAATATCCAAGGAGTGATAGGACATTAATCGATCCATAATTTTATCTGGTGCTGGCCCCCGGTCATAGATATCCCCAATAACATGTAGGTGATCGATAATCAGACGTTGGATTAGATAAGCTAATTCTGTTACGAAACGTTTGGCTTCACCTAGTAAAATAATTTTTTCAATAATTTGTTGATAGTAACCGTTTTTGGTTGTTGTTTCATCATATTGATAAATCAATTCTTCGAGAATATACCCATAGGTTTCAGGAAGGGCTTTGCGAACTTTAGAACGTGTGTACTTCATCGAAGAAGAACGGACGATTTCAACCAGACGGCGAATCGTTAATAGCCACCATTCATAAGAGAGGGCGCTTTCATTTTCTAAAAGTGTTAATTTTTCTTCTGGATAGTAGATAATAAAACAAAGCTCGTCCATCTGATGGGCATTTAATTCTTGTTTAAATAAAAATTGAACTTTTTCTCGGATTCGCCCAGAACCATTTCTTAAAATATGGTCAAAAGCTTCAAATTCACCATGTAAATCACTGACAAAATGTTCTGTTCCTTTCGGTAAATTCAAAATTGCTTCCAAATTAATAATTTCTTCAATTTGTTGATCGCGGTTCAGTGTAGCCAAGTCATCTGCCTTCTTTCTTTTTCGTATATACCAATTTTAATTTAAAAGATTAAAGTCTTGATAATAAAGGTTTTTTATTCGTATGCCAATTATTGTAGGCTATTTGGCGAAAAAAAGCAACAGGAGAAAGTCAGAGAAAAATGTGGAAAATTATAGGAAGCTACTGGGTTTTATGCTATGATTTTTAATAAAACAAAATGAAGGGGCGGGAAAACATGTTATTTGGTACAGCAAAAATGAATCGGGAAAATCATTTAGAAATCGGTGGTTGTGACACCGTAAAGTTGGCGCAAAAATTCGGGACGCCGTTATTTGTCTATGATGTCGCTCATATTCGCGCACAAGCACGTGGTTTTAAACAAACGTTAAATCAATTAGGTATCAAAAATAAAGTGGTTTATGCAAGTAAAGCATTTAGTTGTTTAGCTATTTATCAAGTGTTAAAGGAAGAAGATATTGCTTGTGATGTTGTCTCTGGTGGAGAACTATTCACAGCTTTAAAAGGGGGCATGGAGCCAGCGGAAATTGAGTTCCATGGAAATAATAAAACCCCTGAAGAATTACGTTATGCTTTGGATAACAAAATAGGTACAATTGTCATTGATAATTTTTACGAAATTGACTTGTTGGAAGAATTATTAGCTACACGAAACCAAACACAAAAAGTTCTTTTTCGAGTGAGTCCTGGCGTGGATGCAGAAACACATGATTACATTTTGACAGGCCAAGAAGATTCAAAATTTGGTTTTGATGTTGCAAGTGGCCAGGCAACAGAAGCACTCGTTCGTCTTTTATCAAACCCCTCTTTTGATGTACAAGGGGTCCATTGCCATATTGGCTCGCAAATTTTTGCTGTGGAAGGCTTTTTAGCTGCTGTTGAAAAAATGTTCACTATTTTAGAAGACTGGCGGCAAGTCCATCAATTTACAGCACGTGTTTTAAATATGGGTGGTGGTTTTGGTGTGCAGTACACGCAGCAAGATGAGCCATTAGCACCAGCAACATTTGTTGAAAAAATTGTTTATTCCTTGAAAGGTCATTGTGAACAATTAGGGTATCCACTGCCTGAGCTTTGGATTGAACCAGGCCGCAGTTTAATTGCCGAAGCGGGCACAACGATATATACAGTTGGCGCGCAAAAAGAGGTTCCTGGTGTTCGTCATTTTGTTTCCGTAGATGGTGGCATGGGTGATAATATACGGCCTGCTTTGTATCAAGCAGTTTATGATGGTTTTCTAGCGAATCGTGATGGGCATGATTCAGTCAAGGAAGTCACAGTGGTTGGTAAATATTGCGAATCAGGCGATGTCTTACTTCGAGATATTTTATTGCCAGAAGTTAAAGCAGGGGATTTATTGGCCATTAGTAGTACGGGGGCTTACGGTTATTCAATGGCAAGTAATTACAACCGAAATCCTCGACCAGCGGTGGTTTTTGTCGAAGATGGACAAGCAAAATTAGTTGCTCGCCGTGAGACATATGAAGATATGACAACGTTGGATTGTTGATAGATTAAAAGTAGCCGCCTCTTTTTGAGCCGGCTGCTTTTTTTCAAAAAATAACAAAATGTAAGGGTGATTTCTTTCAGAAATGAAAAATCCATAGTATATTAAATGAAGAAGGAAATACTTTAGAAGAGGGTGTGATTTGCAGATGAAATGGCTCCTCGGGTTACTGATCATTTTTGCAATGATTGGCGTTGTTTTTTCTGTTTACATTGCCAATTATTTTTTGAAAATCGCGTTGCTTAAAGACAACCCTTGGTATCATAAAAAAGGGCATCGGTTATTAAATCCTGATAATTTTCAAGAACGAGAAACAAGATATACTAAAATAGAAGAACAACAAAAACAAGAAGGCGAAGCTTTTTGGACAGAGCCTTTTGCTGAAGATCGTTGGTTGAAAATTAAAGATGAAACATTGTATGCACGGTGCTTTATTCCTTATCCAGATAACCATCGTTGGGCGATTTGTGTGCATGGTTATCGTTCAAACGGAAAACGCGATATGGCATATACTGCATTACGTTTTGCAGAAGAAGGCTACAATGTTTTAGTTCCCGATTTGCGTGCGCACGGGAAAAGTTCAGGGAATAAAATTGGGATGGGATGGCTGGATCGGTTAGATTTATTAAGTTGGCTTAGTGAAGTTCTTGCCATTGATATGGAAGCAGAAATTATTTTAGTGGGCGGTTCCATGGGAGCGGCTACTGTCATGATGGCAAGTGGTGAAAAGTTACCAACGAATGTCCGCGGATTAATAGTGGATTGTGGCTATGCTTCTGTTTATGATGAATTTAAATATGTCCTACATGAATCTTTTCATTTACCCGCTTTTCCTATTTTAACGATTGCTAATCAATTAGCATTAAATAACTATGGCTTTCAATTGAAAACTGCTTCTTCCGTGAGACAATTACACAAAAATACGTTGCCCACATTCTTTATTCACGGTACAGGTGATCGCTTTGTTCCAATGACAATGTTTGAAGAAAATTTAGCGGCAACTCAGGGGATAAAAAAAGGTCTCATTGTTGCTAAAGCACCACATTTATCTTCAAGTGTCTACGAATCTGAAAATTATTACAGTAGTATTTTTGAATTTTTGGAAGAAAACTGTCCTGCGGTAAAAACAATATCCGACTAAAAAAGACATGGATTTTCATGATTCCATGTCTTTTTTTTGTCTGACTCGTTTAGTTAAATTTAAAGTGCTTAAAAAGAAAAATAACGGCGCCAAACTACCAAGGCAAAGAAACCATTTCATTGAATAAGTTAACTCTTGCTGTAAAAGAGATTCTCGTATATAGCTGAAACCTTCGCCATGGACCCGCAAATAAATATAAATGTAAGCAAAAAGAATCACTAAAGGCAAAATACAGACTTCTAATATTTCCAAAAGATAAGGAAATGTTTTATTTAATAATTTGAGGCGTGTCTTATTCAATAGATAAGCAAAAATGAAAATTGACCATAAAAAACCAAAAAAACTAATCAAATAAAAAATCAGATTCGCACTTCCTGCATTCATAAAAGCTTTCGGGAAAAGTAGTCTGCCGATGAATGTATTTTTAATTGTAAAAGGCACATCAAAAATGGAAATATAAAGACAAAAAAGTACTAATGTTAACAAGGCATGCCAAATCTTTTTCTCCATTTCATTTAAAAAATATCTAATTACTTGGTACATTTCCATAAACTGTCGCTCCGTGTTTGAAATAATCGTAGTTTTGACTATACCATAGCTGTTCTCAATTTTCTTGAAAAAAATACACGCAACCAGCCTCGACTATACGAAACACACAGAGTGTCTAAAAAATAAGTTGCCGATCGCATTTTTTCGCATGCTAGTGTTGCACTTCTGTTTCGTTGGTGTTTTCTAATTGCTGATTTGTTGATTAAAAAAGGGAAGGAGGGAGCGTTTTTCTAGTATAATAATATAAAAGAATATAGAGAAAATCGTAGGATGGGAGTTATTCAAAGTGGCGGAAATTACAGTTAAGACAATTTCAGAGAAAGATGATTTAAAGAAGTTGTTTTTGGGTCAAGAGTATGACCAACAGCAGCCAGTTAAAAATATTTTAAAAGCTAGAACATCGAATGTCCATATTGAAAAGTACGAGGTTGTGGAGGATGTTTTTTTAAAGTTAACTGGGAAGGCGACCGCGCACAAAGATATTATGAACTCATTTTGGACAACGTATAAAATTATGTTACAACTTGTTTATCCCGATTTCTTTAGACCAGCGGAGGTAATTGGGGAAAATCAAGAAAGCTATTTAGAAAAACCTTCTGAACAGAATTTTCTTGCAGTAAATAGCAAGTATCCGCCTCATGATTCCGGACCGATATTTAACTTATTTTGACCAAGTTTTTCCTGACTATTTACCAAATCCTGTACCAAAAAAATATACATGGAATGAATTTCTTCTCGACAATTTTACTAAATTTGAGCGAGTTCATCAGGACCCACAATTAAAGCGTTTTGCCGAACTTACCCATTCAATTGGAAACATTACAGTAGTTCCACTAGGATTTAACAGCGGAAGAAGTTTATCGTTTAAAGATTATTGGGATTATTCTTTAGAACAACTTTCGATATTTTTAGCTTCATTTCATTCATGGGAAAGCTACGTTCATACGTATGAGATGCAACCATTTTTAAATGAACAGTATCAACCAGTAGCGCTATGGAAAAATCATTTGAAAAAAGACTCGTTTATCTTACCTCAGAATATAGAGGAGATAAATGAATATTTAGTTCAAGTAAATCAACGAATAGAAAAAAGAGGGCAGCGAATAGTGAATCGGTTGTAATGAAATAAGAATCGCCTTTTCGCTAAATGTTGAAAGACTCGAATCTTGTGCTCTTTTATTGACTCAGAAACAGAGAACAATTAAACTACTAGATTAGTATCAAAAAATAATTGCGTATAGGAATAACCAGTCGCATGTTTAAATAACTTTTAGGTCTTATGTAAGTAACAAAAGTTATTAGTACGAAGCAATCATTTTAGAAAGGAGCTTTTATGCAATTCACATTATTAAATCAAGAAAATCAAGCCTATTGGGAAGCAACCTACATAGAAGCTTTTCCAGAAGAAGAGAGACTGCCGTTTGATCAATTATTGATGTCTTCTTAAGCAGGAAAATTTCATTTGTTTGTTATTCAAGAGGCGGATGAGAACGTGGGGATTTTGTTAAATAGTCCAATTGCACCTGAAGCAACCTATGTCTTTTTCTTTGCAATTGATCAGCACCACCGAAACAAACGATTAGGTTCAACCGTGTTAGCGTTATTGAAGACACGTTATCCTAAGGGGGTTCTTTTGGAGAGTGAAGAAATTGGCAAAAATGCAGCGAATGAAGCCCAAAGAGAAAAACGTTATCAGTTTTATGAAAGAAATGGCGTGCTGGATACAGGGTATCTGATTATGGATAGAGGGCTCACTTTTCATATCATGTTTGCTGGAGCGTCAGGCTTCGGTGGAACGCAGCTACAGTTTTTATTAGACTTCCATCCAGTAGCAAAAATTTGGAAAAAGCCAAGTATTGATGGCATCAGGTAGTTTTTTTCAAATAAGTAAATTAAACAAACAAAAAAACATATGAAAGAACGGACCAATCGGTTCTTTCATATGTTTTTTATCATTAGTCTCGAAATAACTAGCGAATACCCAAAGCAATTCGTGCGTAACGGCTCATTTTATCCGTTGTCCAAGCAGGGTACCAGACTAATTTTACTTCGATATTATTCACTTCAGGAATATCTTTTAAAACACCATGGATTTGTTCTGTTAAAACATCTGCTAACGGACAACCCATTGTGGTTAAGGTCATTTTGATGACAGTATCACCAGTTTCTTCTGCAAATTCAACTTCATAAATTAGTCCTAAATTAACAATATCGATGCCTAATTCAGGGTCAATCACTGTTTCTAATGCAGTTAAAATATCTTCTTTAATTGCTTCAACTTCTTCGGTTGAACGTTGTTGAGGTTGTTCACTCATTCGTCTTCTACTCCTTTGCAAGTTGCCTCTTTACTATCATACCTTTTTTAAGAATGTTTGTAAATGAGAAGTATCTCACATGTCATGGAATTTACTGATTTATTAAAAAAGCTCATAAAATTCGAAATTCATTTTATTTTAATCTAAATCTCATTATTTTATTGACATTAGAAAACAATGAGTTTAGAATGATCGATAACAATCTAAATTTAATTTTTGGATATTTTTAAAAAACTGAATTTTCAGTCAATTGGAAATATCAAAGGGAGGATTTTATGAAAATTAAGCAGGTACATGTTAGGGCATCGAAAATTAAACTGAAAGAAACATTTACGATCGCTTTGGGGACGATAGAATCAGCGGATAGTGCAATTGTGGAAATTGAAACAGAAGAGGGATTAGTTGGATATGGAGAAGGAGGGCCAGGCATTTTTATTACCGGTGAAACGTTGGCTGGCACGCTTGAAACGATCGAATTATTTGGCCAAGCAATCATTGGCTTAAACCCCTTTAATATTGAGAAAATTCATGAAGTGATGGATAAAATATCTGCTTTCGCTCCAGCGGCAAAAGCAGCAATCGATATTGCTTGTTATGATTTGATGGGTCAGAAAGCTCAACTGCCTCTTTATCAATTGTTAGGCGGCTATGATAACCAAGTAATAACGGATATTACACTAGGTATTGATGAACCAAATGTGATGGCACAAAAAGCCGTCGAAAAAGTCAAACTAGGTTTTGATACATTAAAAATTAAAGTCGGAACAGGAATTGAAGCTGATATCGCAAGAGTAAAAGCGATTCGTGAAGCAGTTGGCTTTGATATCAAGCTCCGCTTAGATGCGAATCAGGCTTGGACGCCCAAAGATGCAGTTAAAGCGATTCAAGCATTAGCAGATTATCAAATTGAATTAGTGGAACAGCCAGTTAAAAGACGCGATTTAGAAGGTCTAAAATACGTTACTTCACAAGTTAATACGACAATTATGGCTGATGAAAGCTGTTTTGATGCTCAAGATGCGTTGGAATTAGTTAAAAAAGGCACAGTCGATGTTATCAATATAAAATTAATGAAGTGTGGCGGCATTCATGAAGCGCTGAAAATTAATCAGATTTGTGAAACAGCAGGCATCGAATGCATGATTGGTTGTATGGCGGAAGAAACAACCATTGGCATCACGGCTGCTGCCCATTTAGCTGCTGCTCAAAAGAATATCACACGAGCAGATTTAGATGCGACATTCGGTTTAGAAACTGCGCCCGTAACTGGGGGCGTATCCTTAGAAGCAAAACCATTATTGGAATTAGGAGAAGCAGCTGGATTAGGCATTTCTCATTAAAAAAGGAGTAAAGTAAATGAAGTATGATTTAAAGTATCTTAGTGTTCCTTTGCCTGAGGAAATTCAAAGGGTGAAAGAATTTGGCGATTTTGCAAGTGCGGATATTGCCATTGATTTTTGGTTGACAAAAGAACTTCCGCAGGCATTAAAAGAACGTTTGATAATTGAAAAAGATGTCATTAAAATGATGCGTATGAATGAGTATCCTCATAGCTTTGCAAAAGCTGATCAAATGATGAGAGATACTTTTCAGGATTATCAAACAGAGGAATTAATTCGTTTAAAAGAAACGGGATTAGTGGACTGGGTTTATATTGATGGTGAACCGTATTTCCAACTTCGATTTTTGGCCAATTTAATTAAAACAAATGCGGCATATGTTGCACGTTTGCGGGAAGCAGAAAGCAATCAATTAGAAATTCTCCGCAAAAAAGAACTAAAAGAGAACATCGAACAAATGCAAAAAAACGGTGGTAGAAAAGTGAGAACAACAATTAAAGCCACCATTCAGGTGAAAAAAGAATTTGAGCGTCCAGGTGAGCGTGTTCGTGTCCATTTGCCGCTGCCCAAAGCGTGTCAACAACAATCAGAAATTGAAATCCTAGCTACGTCACCTGAAGCAACCTATATTGCGGCAGAAGATGCGCCTCAACGAACACTGTGTTTTGAAACAATCTTAAAAGAAAATCAAACGTTTACAGTTGAATATTGTTATGTTAATCGGATGGTTTACCAACAGTTAGAAGAAAATAACGTAGACAAAATGCAACCAAGCTTTGATTTAGAGGAACAGTTACCGCATATTCGATTCACGCCTTATTTAAGAAATTTAGCAGATGAGATTGTGGGCGATGAAAGTAATCCCTTAAAAAAGGCACGCTTGATTTATGACTTTGTGACGACAAAGATTCATTATTCTTTCATGCGTGAATATTTTACAATTTCCAATATTTCAGAGTATGCTGCAACTAATTTAAAAGGTGACTGCGGCGTGCAAGCGATTTTGTTTATCACGCTTTGTCGGATTGCAGGGATACCAGCCAAATGGCAATCGGGATTATATGTTTCTACACATTATACAGGCTGTCATGATTGGGCACAATTTTATATAAAACCGTACGGCTGGCTCTTTGCGGATTTGTCTTTTGGCGGAGGTGCTTACCGAGACGGGGATAGACAGCGGTGGAATCATTATTTCGGCAATTTAGATGTTTTTAGAATGGTCGCAAATAGTGAGATCCAGGCAGACTTTCAGCCGGCAAAAATGCAATTGCGTGCAGACCCAATTGACAACCAGCGGGGAGAATTTGAGTACGAAAATGAGGGCTTGCCCTACGCATGCTTGATAGTTTCGCAAGAACGGCTTTCCATGGAAGAGTTGCCGTTTGATTGACACATAGGGGGAATAGTATGAAAAAGTTAAAAATGATGGGGATTATGTTATTTGTTAGTACGGTCTTGGTAGGTTGTGGCACAACAGCAGAAACAAAAATAGACGAGAAAGCAACTGAGAAAACCAGTGTCTCGAAAAAAGTTTTAAATTTAATGGAGAACTCGGAAATCGGTTCAATGGATTCTATTTTTACACAAGATGAAGCCAGTATTAACGCACAGTCCAATGTCTTTGAAGGGTTATATCAATTGGATGAAAAAGATCAACTAATACCTGCTGCTGCTAAAGAGATGCCAGAAATTTCTGAGGATGGCAAACGATATACCATTAAACTAAGAGAAGATGGCAAGTGGTCCAATGGTGATGCTGTACCAGCCAATGATTTCGTTTTTGCTTGGCGTAAATTAGCGAATCCCAAAAACCAAGCCAATTACTTTTTCTTGTTAGAAGGAACGATTCTGAACGGAACAGCTATTACAAAAGAGGAAAAAGCACCAGAGGAATTGGGTGTCAAAGCGCTTGATGATTATACTTTGGAGGTTACTTTAGAAAAGCCTGTACCATATTTTACGTCGTTATTGGCATTTTCTCCATTTTTCCCACAAAACGAAGCATTCGTGAAAGAAAAAGGACAAGCCTATGGCACTTCTAGTGAAATGATTGTATCTAATGGTCCGTTTTTAATGAAAAATTGGGATCAGTCAGCGATGTCGTGGGATTTTGTGCGTAATCCCTACTATTACGATAAAGAAAAAGTAAAATCAGAAACGATTCATTTTGAAGTTCTTAAAGAAACCAATACCGTTTATAATTTGTACGAATCAGGTGAATTAGATGTGGCTGTCTTAACAGGAGATTTTGCTAAACAAAATCGAGACAACCCAGACTATGAAGCAATCGAACGGTCAAAAGTCTATTCCTTACGTTTAAACCAAAAAAGAAACGAAAAACCATCCATTTTTGCAAATGAGAATGTCCGCAAAGCTTTAGCTTATGCTTTGGATAAAAAAAGTTTAGTCGATAATATTTTAGCAGATGGCTCAAAAGAAATTTATGGGTACATTCCAGAAAAATTTGTATATAACCCAGAAACGAATGAAGATTTTCGTCAAGAAGCAGGCGCTCTTGTCAAAACAGACGCCAAAAAAGCCAAAGAGTATTTAGATAAAGCAAAAGCAGAGCTAAACGGAGATGTAGCCATTGAACTTCTTTCAAGAGATGGTGATAGTGACCGAAAAGTTGCTGAATTTATCCAAGGCCAGTTACAAGAAACGTTGCCTGGTCTCACTATTAATGTCAAAACAGTTCCTTTAAATAATGCAATTGAATTAATGAGAAAAGGGGATTATGAATTGTCTGTTGGCATGTGGGGACCCGATTATCAGGATCCAATGACTTTCTTAGAAAGCTCAGTTAGTGGTAACCGTATGAACTATTCTAGCCCAACGTTTGATCAACTAATTGAAGAAGCAACAACTAAATACGCAAATGAGCCTGAAACTCGTTGGCAAACATTAATTAAAGCTGAAAAAGTATTGGTGGAAGAAGATGCCGCTTTAATTCCTTTATACCAAGAGGCCCGTAGTCAGCTTGTACGACCAGGTGTCAAAGGTATTCAGTATCATAACTTCGGTGCAACGAGCACATATAAGTATGCCTATAAAGAATAAATTAGTGAACAAAAGTACCTTTAGCTGAAGGTACTTTTTTTCCGATAAGAGCTTCTTTTTTGTTAATAGTCAACAATTAATAAAAAAATAATTGAAAAAGGTTGACAAAAATAATGATACTCGTTAGAATAAGCACTGTTAACAAATGAATAGCGTTTTCATGTGACTAGATAATACTAGGCATGGAAGAATTTCGTAATACAATGTGGTGTACAATGGTTACGCAACATGTTTAACGGGATTGTTCTATGCTTTTTTTGTTGTTTTCACTGAAAATGTTAGAATTACTTCTGCAGAAGAGGGTCATTTATGAAAATTAAAAAGGTGCTAAATCAAAATGCTGTACTTGTTCTTGACGAAGGACAGGAGAAAGTAGCTGTCGGTAAAGGCGTCGGGTTTAATAAGACTAAAAATGATGTCTTATCTCGACAATTGGTGGAGCGGATGTTTGTGATGGAGCCAGAAGGACTGAAAAAACTTCAAGTACTGCTATCACAAATTGAAGACAAATACTTTTTAGCGAGTGAAGAAATTATCCAACATGCTGAAACGGTATTGGGTGAAAAGTTGAATGAACATATTAATATTGGGTTGAGTGATCACATTGCTTTTGCAGCTGAAAATATTCAAAATAATATTATTGTTCGGAACAAGCTTTTAAGTGAAATTGAGATTTTATATAGTGAAGAATTTGCTATTGCTCAATGGGCTGTAGAATATTTAACACAAACCTTAGAGATTCCATTTAGTTATGATGAAGCGGGGTATATTGCGATTCATATCCATAGTGCTCGCAGCGGGCGTACTGATAATAGTAAAAGTATCCGTGAAGTTACAATCGTTTCTGAAATTATTCATTTAATCGAGCAGGAATTGGCTATTGATATTCATGATGATAAAAATAGTCTCAGTTATTCACGTTTGGTGAATCATTTACGTTTGTTTATTCATCGCTTCCAACAAAATCAATATGCTGTTTTGGATGAAGAAATTTTGGAAGTCGTAAAGAAAAAGTATGCTGAAAGCTATGAAATCTCAAAAAAAGTACAAGTCTTATTAATGAGAAATTTTCATTATCAAGTACCAAATGAAGAACTTGGTTATTTATCGATTCACATTGAACGATTAAGAATGACCAAATAATAAAAATTAAATAGTTTATGTGAGGAGTTACGTATAATGAAAGCGTATATGCAAAGAATGGGACGTTCGTTAATGTTACCAGTTGCTGTATTACCAGCGGCTTCTTTATTAGTCGGTATTGCCAACTGGATCGTGGGAACAATCGGCGCTAGTCCAGCCACAACTTTTCTAATGAATGGTGGTTTGGCTATCTTAAACAACTTAGCATTATTATTTGCGGTTGGTTTAGCGTTAGGAATGTCAAAAGATAAAGATGGATCGGCAGCATTAGCTGGTTTAGTCGCTTATTTAGTACCAAAAACTGTTTTAGCGCCTGCTTCTATCCAAGCCATTAAAGGCTTCAAGGATATTGCTGAAGTAAACCCAGCCTTCAACAGCATGGACAACAATGTCTTTGTCGGGATTGTCGCTGGTTTAGTTGCCGCGGCAATGTATAATCGTTTCTCTGGTGTGAAATTGCCAATGGCTTTATCATTCTTTAGTGGAAAACGTTTAGTTCCTATTATGTCAGCTATTTCGATGTTAGCAATCTCAGCTGTCTTATTCTTCTTCTGGCCAGTTGTTTATAACGGATTAGTTGCTTTTGGTAAAGGAATCTCTAGCTTAGGTTTCGTAGGAGCTGGCTTGTATGGTTTCTTTAACCGACTATTAATTCCAACAGGGTTACACCATGCCTTGAATTCTGTTTTCTGGTTTGATGTTGCTGGTATCAATGATATTGGGAACTTTTTAGCTGGTCAACAAGCGTTAGATACTGGTAAAGCAATTGTAGGACAAACAGGGATGTATCAAGCTGGTTTCTTCCCAGTAATGATGTTTGGTTTACCAGCAGGCGCGTTTGCTATTTATCAATGTGCACGTCCTGAGAAGAAAAAAGTTACAGCTTCATTAATGTTAGCTGCTGGTTTTGCGGCTTTCTTTACAGGCGTAACTGAACCTTTAGAATTCTCATTTATGTTCGTTGCTTGGCCTTTATATGTTTTACATGCGGTCTTTACAGGTATTTCTTTAGCATTCGCTGCGTTTATGCATTGGACAGCTGGCTTTGCCTTTAGTGCAGGTTTTGTAGACTTCTTCTTAAGTTTGAAAAACCCAGTCGCAAATCACCCAATGATGTTGGTGGTTCAAGGACTTGTCTTTGCGGCAATTTACTACTTCGGTTTCCGTTTTGCAATCACTAAGTTTAACTTAATGACACCAGGACGTGAAGAAGGCGATGGCGAAGAAACGCCAGATGTTGCAGAAGGTGACAACAAATTTGCTTCTCTAGCTCGTCGTATTTATGATGGTTTAGGCGCTGATGCTAATGTAACTTCTATTGATAACTGTACAACTCGTTTACGCTTAACAGTGAAAGATACAGGCAAAGTGGATCAAGCAAAAATTAAAGCAACTGGGGTTCCAGGTGTGAAAGTCATTGATGACACCAATATCCAAGTGATCGTTGGTACGGAAGTACAATTTGTTGCTGACGAAATGCAACGATTATATAACCACCAAGCGCCAGCAACACCAGTCAAAGAAACACCTGTTTCTCAACCAGTTGTTGAAGAAAAAGCACCAGTTTCAACAAAAGAAACTGAATTATATTCTGTAGCGAATGGGAAAGTTATTCCTATTTCTGAAGTACCAGATGATGTTTTCTCAGCAAAAATGATGGGTGACGGTTTTGCTGTCGTACCAACAGACGGCGAAGTTTCAACACCCGTTGCTGGTAAAATTACTAGCATTTTCCCAACAAAACATGCGTTAGGTATCCAAACAGATTCAGGCATTGAAGTATTATTACACATGGGTCTAGATACTGTTGAGTTACAAGGTGGACCATTTACATTACATGTTGAAGAAGGCCAAGTTGTAAAACAAGGCGATAAAATTGCAACCATTGATTTAGCGGCATTAGAACAAGCTGGCAAAAAATCAGATTTAATTGTTGTTTTCACAAATCAAGATATTGTTGCTCAATACGATTTACAAAAAGCAGGTCAAACGACTTCAATGAATGATGTAATCGGAAATGTTACCGTAAAATAAAAGTAAAAAAGGGCTAGCCGTAAGGCAGCCCTTTTTTTGATGAAATTCGATAAAATTACTTGTTATTCTATTCTAGGTGAAAACGTTCAATCTTGCGAAGTTACGGTTTGTTCACAAAAAAGTTACTTTTATTAAATAAAACTAAAGAAGTAACAAAAACTTCGCTTTTTTCAGTTATTTCAAGTAACATAGAACGTATCTTAAAAGAAAAAGTTTGGATGATTCGATGCGTAGAGTAAGAAAAATAATTTATAAAATCATGCTACTTTGTTTGTTGGTTTAGTTGCTGGTCTTGGCTATCTTGGCTATAAAATACATCAAAATGTTGAAACGGTAATGACCTTTGAAAAACAAGTAGAAGCAGAAGTCAAAAAAAATAAAATACCTGAATACAAAACATTAGCTTTAGCGATTATCTATACAGAATCTAAAGGGAAATCTGGCGATATTATGCAGAGCAGTGAAAGTGTTTATGGACAACAAGAAGTGATTGAAACACCAGAGGAAAGTATCGCACATGGCGTCAAATTTCTCGCGGAAGCGTTAGCGAAAGCAAAAGAAGCTGGCTGTGATGAGTGGACAGGCGTACAAGCATATAATTATGGACTGGATTATATTCAGTTTGTTAAAGAACGCGGCGGGAAACACACGACAGAGTTAGCAGAAGAATATTCAAGAGAAGTCCTTTCACCGTTGCTAGGAAATGACCAAAATACGAAATATCGTTATTATCGTTGGCAAGCGTTAGTTTACAATGGTGGTTACCTTTATCAAAATGGTGGCAATATGTTCTATGCGGAAATTGTCAAAATGAATCGTTGGTTTATTGAAAAGTTAAATTAAAACGAGAAAAGTCTAAAGAATTCTTTCAACTTACAGGAATTTTTTAGGCTTTTCTTGCAGTTTCATGAAAATGCAAGTAAACTAGAAGGGATGTAACTGATTAATTGAAAAGGTAGGGAAAGAGCTGGATGTTGAATAAAGTCGACCTGAAAAAAGGGTTAAGTACAGAAGAAGTTGCCAAGCAGAAAGAGTTAGGCCTTCAAAATAATTATGAGGAAAATGTAGCAAAATCTACAAAAGATATTATTTTTGATAACGTCATGACGTTATTCAACTTTTTAAACTTTGCAATCGCTGTTTGTTTACTATTTGTCGGAGCGTATTCCAATCTGGCTTTCTTAGCGATTATTATTGTGAACATGTCAATCGGGATTTTCCAAGAAATTCATGCCCGTAATTTAGTTCAAAAATTATCTATTGTGGCAAAAGAAAATGTTCATGTTGTTCGAAATGGCGTACAACAAGAAATTGATACAAAAGAACTAGTTATGGAAGATATTGTTATTATCTCTGCAGGGGAACAAGTTCCTTCTGATATGGAAGTTATTGACGGTAAAGTCGAAGCGAATGAAGCGTTGTTAACAGGTGAATCAGATTTAATTGAAAAGGAAATCGGCGATACCTTGCTTTCTGGAAGTTTCATTGTTAGCGGACAAGCCTATGCCCGTGTTATCCACGTTGGTGCCGAAAACTATGCTGTGAAAATCACCCAAGAAGCCAAAGTGCATAAACCAATTCAATCAGAGTTAGTCAATTCGATTCGTAAAGTCTCTAAATTTACAAGTTGGGTGATTATTCCTCTGGGGATTATTTTATTTGTTGAAGCTTTTTGGTTAAGAGATGCTGGCATTAAAACATCTGTTGTTGCTTCTGCAGCTGCTTTGTTAGGGATGTTACCAAAAGGATTAGTACTATTAATTAGTATTGCGCTGACAACAGGTGTCATTAAGTTAGCCAAAAAACGTATTCTAGTACAAGATATGTACTCAATTGAAACATTGGCCCATGTGGACACTTTGTGTTTAGATAAAACTGGAACGATTACAGAAGGTAAAATGAAAGTGCAAAAGGCGATTATCTTGCATGACAAATATGAAGAACTTTTCCCGCAGATTATCGGAAGCTACCTATCTGAAAGTACGGATAATAATATTACAATGCAAGCAATTCGTGATCATTATGAAGTATCCAATCGATTTGGCGCAAAAGAAGTCTTGGCTTTTTCTTCTGAACGAAAATGGGGAGCTATTGAATTTCCAGAAATTGGGACAGTTTATTTAGGGGCTCCTGAGCGTTTGGTAGACGATAGTCGGTTGCCAGAAGCTGTTTTTACAGCACAAGAGAATGGTTATCGCGTCTTGATGTTAGCCATTGCGGAACAACAACCGTTAAACGAAACCAAAATGCCTTATTTAGAGCCATTAGCAATTCTAGAAATTGACGATCCAATTCGCCAAAATGCCAAAGAAACACTGGCTTATCTAAAAGAAGAAGGAATCGACTTAAAAGTAATTTCTGGTGATAATCCGGTGACTGTTTCAAATATTGCTCGTCGTGCTGGGCTACCCGGTTATGAGTCTTATATTGATTTGTCGACCAAAACGACAGAAGCAGAAGTGCGTGAAGCGGTTCAGCAATACACAGTGTTCGGACGTGTATCGCCTCAGCAAAAACGAACCATTGTACGTGAGTTGAAAGACACAGAGCATGTGGTGGCGATGACCGGCGATGGCGTCAACGATGTTTTAGCGTTACGAGAAGCGGATTGTAGTATCGCTATGGCAGAAGGAGATGGCGCTACTCGGCAAATTTCTAATCTAGTTTTGCTAGATTCTGATTTTACAACGTTACCAGATGTCTTGTTTGAAGGACGGCGTGTGGTAAATAATGTAACCCGAGTTTCCAGCGTTTTCTTCATTAAAACGATTTATTCGTTTATTCTCTCAATCATTTGTGCCTTAACGGCCATTGCGTTCCCGTTCATTCCGATTCAAGTGACCTTGATTGATTTAGCAATTGAAGGGTATCCTGCTTTCTTCTTATCTTTCGAAGGGGACAAACGAAAAGTTGTCGGGAAGTTTTTACCAACGGCTTTGAAAAATGCGTCTGTTAATGCGCTTTTAGTTGTAGTGAATATCATTGCTGTTTATCTGATTGGACAAAATCAAGGATTTTCTTCTTTAGACACCACGACGTTAATGTATTATTTATTAGTTGGAATTAGCTGTATGGCTGTTGTTCGAGCATGTCTGCCTTTAAATCCATTACGCATTTTCTTGGTTTTCAGTACCATTATTGGTATTTATGTAGCAGCTATGTTATTCCACAACATTTTAGAAATTGGTTTCTTAACTTCGCAAACAATGGGTCTCTTCTTTATTATGATGGCCATTAATATTGTGGTGCGTGTAACAATTGGTTTCGTACAAATGAAACGTGCTGGAAAAACAATTAAAGATTTATAAAAAGCAGAGGTTGAGCTAAAAGCATTCGTCTCCAGAAATGCAGTTCTTCTTTAAATCTTGAAGGAAGTCGGAGCAAGCTTGATGTTTAACTGATTATTTTAAGAGTTAGTGTCTGGGGCAGGAGTCAGGATGACTTTTGTCCTAGATACTTTCTTTTTTTGTTGAGTTGAAACAAGATACTTGAAAAACAGCGATTATGTGATACAATAAATCATGTGTAAATGTGTCCATTGGAATTCGCACTGAAATGACAGTGCGTTTTTTAAACGGTCAATCACATGAGTTAGCACAATGCTATTCTTAGGAGGTGAGGACAATGGCACAACGCATTCCTCAGGAAGTCATTGAGGAAGTTCGTCACCGAACGAATATAGTAGATATTATTGGGCAGTATGTCCAGTTAAAAAAATCCGGTAAAAATTATATGGGTTTATGTCCGTTTCACGAAGAACGTTCCCCTTCATTTTCAGTAGCAGAAGACAAACAAATTTTTCACTGTTTTGGCTGCGGGAAAGGTGGAACTGTTTTTAATTTCTTGCAAGAAATTGAAGGCATTAGTTTTCCAGAATCCGTGAAACGTGTTGCAGATTTGGAACATTTATCTGTGGACTTTGATTGGTCAGAGCCGCGTGAAGTAGCGGATACCCCAGAAAACCAACAAAGACGGAGTTTGTTACAACTGCATAGTAAAGCCGCAGAACTTTACCATCATATTTTAGTGAATACTAAAATTGGCGAACCCGCATTAAACTATTTATTAGAGCGGGGGTTAACACAAGAACTAATTGAGACCTTTCAAATTGGATTTGCGCCGCAAAAACGTGATTTCTTAAGTCAAGTTTTTAAAAATGAACAACTGGATGAAACGCTTTTTGAGCCTTCTGGGCTGTTTGTCCAAAGAGATAACGGTACGTTTTTGGATCGTTTCTATCAACGAATCATGTTTCCAATTAATGATCCCCAAGGCAATGTCATCGCCTTTTCTGGTCGCTTGTTAAAAACAGCTGATTTTCCAGGGGATGAGATGCCTAAATACTTGAATAGTCCTGAAACAACACTTTTTAATAAGCGAGAAACGCTGTTTAACTTTGATAAAGCCAGAAAAGAAATTCGTAAAGAAAATACAGTCTTGCTTTTTGAAGGATTCATGGATGTTATCGCTGCTTGGCAATCAGGCGTAAAAAGTGGGGTGGCTTCAATGGGGACTAGTTTGACCAATGAACAAATTCGGCGTTTGGAACGGGTCGCTAAGGAAGTAGTTATTTGTTACGATGGCGATAATGCCGGTGTTCAAGCCACAAACCGTGCGATTCAATTATTGCAAGAAAACAGTCATTTTGACTTGAGTATTGTCAGCATCCCTGAAAAGCTGGATCCTGATGAATATGTGCGGAAATATGGCGCAGAAGCTTTTCAAAATTTAGCCAATCATGGCCGAGAAACAGTTTTTAGTTTTAAAATGAACTATCATCGGTTAACTAGAAACATGAATAACGAAAAAGAACAATTGGATTATGTGAACGAATTGTTACGGGAGTTAACCAATGTTCAATCTCCCTTGGAACGTGATCGTTATTTAAACCAAATTGCTCAGGAATTTCAACTTTCTGTTCATAGTTTAGAAGAACAATTCAATCAATTGAAGCAAGAGCAACGTTCAGTCCAACGGCAAGAAAGGCAACAATTTTATCAAGATGAAATGATGCCACCACCAATGGAAGAACCTGTTTTTGAAGAGAATCACGTCCAAAACAAGTTACCGTTAACACAAGTTCAAAAAGCAGAACGTTCTTTATTATTTCGTTTAATGAATGAACAAGGAGTACGGCAAACCGTTCAACAATTGCCAGATTTTTCGTTCGCTCATGATGAATACCAAGAATTATATTTCTTGCTAGAAAGTTATGCGACACTGCATCAAAGTTTCGACATTGCCGATTTTATTAATTTCTTGCAAGATAATCAAACCAAACAATTAGCAATTGAAATTGCGTATCAGAATTTATCGGAAGAAAGCTCTGAGCGAGAAGTTGCCGATTTATTACATGTAATTGCCTTATCAAGTATTGCAGAGGCAATTGAGCAGAAAAAGATTCAACAGCAAGAAGCAAAACGAGTGGGCAACCAACAGCTTGAAGCCGAATTAACAATGGAGATTATCCAATTGGCTCGACAGCTTAAAGCTCAACGAACATTTACTTAAGCAATATAATGAATAGAACTAAGCGTTTTGTTCATTTTATTTTGATAAGTCCCAGTGATTTATCAGTTATTTCAAGCGTGAACCGAAAAATGAAGGGGGCCTTCTTTCATGGAAAAAGAAACAAGTAAAAAATATGAAGCTGCAGTGGCAGCATTTATCAAAGAAAACAAGCCTAAAGGAACAGTGGTTTATGATGATTTAGCGAATCAATTAGCCACACCGTATACTTTGGATGCAGAAGCTATGGAAAAATTGATCCAAAAAGTTGAAGATGCTGGTATCAGCGTGGTCGATGAAAATGGAGACCCAAGTGAACATAGCTTGAAAAAAGATGAAAAAGAAGCGGAAAAGGCCCAAGCAGAAGACTTATCTGCGCCAACAGGTGTTAAAATTAATGATCCCGTGCGTATGTACCTAAAAGAAATTGGGCGCGTTCAATTATTAACTGCCGCAGAAGAAGTTGAATTGGCACTTAAAATTGAAGAAGGCGATCAAGAAGCAAAACAACGTTTAGCAGAAGCTAACTTACGTTTGGTTGTTTCAATTGCCAAACGATATGTAGGTCGTGGTATGCAATTCTTGGATTTAATTCAAGAAGGTAATATGGGCTTAATGAAAGCTGTTGAAAAATTTGACTACCGTAAAGGATTCAAATTCTCTACGTATGCTACTTGGTGGATTCGTCAAGCGATTACGCGGGCAATTGCGGACCAAGCTAGAACGATTCGAATTCCTGTTCACATGGTTGAAACAATCAATAAATTGATTCGGATTCAACGCCAACTATTGCAAGATTTAGGTAGAGAACCAACGCCAGAAGAAATTGGTGCGGAAATGGATTTACCAACAGAAAAAGTTCGTGAAATCCTAAAAATCGCACAAGAGCCAGTCTCTTTAGAAACACCAATTGGTGAAGAAGATGATTCACATTTAGGTGATTTCATTGAAGACCAAGATGCTACCAGTCCTGCTGAACATGCAGCTTACGAATTGTTAAAAGAACAACTAGAAGATGTTCTGGATACTTTAACAGACCGTGAAGAAAATGTTTTACGTTTACGTTTTGGTTTAGATGATGGTCGGACACGTACGCTAGAAGAAGTCGGAAAAGTTTTCGGTGTCACTCGCGAACGTATTCGTCAAATTGAAGCAAAAGCGTTAAGAAAACTAAGACATCCTTCTCGTTCAAAACAATTAAAAGACTTTTTAGAATAAACATACCGTTTAGCGGCTCTTTTCGAAAAGAGCCGCTTTTGATTTTTAAAAAGTCTCTAAATGTCATTGCTAGTTATTGGAAGAAGGCGCAAGTTGTGGTAAATTAGAAGTAATGGAATATTAGCAGAATGTGAGGCGGAAGAATGACAAAAAAATGTCCGAAGTGCGGGAACGAATTCGATGCAGAATTAACGACCTGCCCAACATGTGGCTATTCACTAACTGACACAACAGTTGATAAAGAAGAAGCGGAAACGACTTCAACAAATATAGATTTTGAAACACAGGAAAATGAAGAACACGAAGATCAATTAAATGAGAATATTGAGTGGTCTGAGTTAAAAGATATGAGCTTAGGCCATGTGATGGAACTGTTTGGCGAATCACCAGAAGAAGAAAGTAATGATGACAAAAAAGAAGAGTCGATAGAAGATAACTTAATAGTCTCTGATTCAGAGGATGTTTCTGGTCTAGAAACATCGCTTCAAGAAGGGGCTAGTGAGGAGACTCATGATTCGGTGGAGGAGTCGACACCAGCGACAGAAGAGACGCCTACTCATTCAACAGAAGAAAAACTAGCAACGGACGAAGCAGTTAATTTAGAGGAAACAACAGAAGAAACAACGGAAGAAACAACTACTGTTGAAGCAGAAACAGCTGAGGTATCTGAGACGGTGAAGTCAGAAGAGGAAGCTTTAACAGAGATTTCAGGAACTGAAGTTATCTCTACCACTTCTGAAGAAGAAATTTTTTCACAACCACCGATAGAAGATCAAGATGTAACACCAAACGAAACTTTGCAAGCTTATATTCAAGCGCATCGAGCAGATACAGAAATGTCTGAAAATCCATCAGAAGAAACAGCAGAGACCCAAGAGTTAGAAAACAGCGGTGAGGCAGTATTAACCCAAGCCGAAACACCAACTGAATCCATTTCAGATTCTGAAGAAGGGTTAACAAGTGCAGCGTCGCTAGAGGCACCGAGCGACGCTGATGCAACCGAGGAAAAAGTTTCAGATTCAGGTGTGATACCACCGATGAATGAAACTGGGAATGCTCAACCAGCGCCTGCTCCGAAGAAACCATCAAAAAAAGTAGTTTTCGTTGCGCTTGCGGTTGTTTTATTAGCTGGAGGTAGTGCTTGGGCGTATCATGATCAAACGCAAAAAGCTGCCGCGCAAGAGGCGGCGGCACTAACCAAGAAAACAGATACGCTGAAAGATGAACTAGCAGCCTTTTATACCACGAAGGAGCAAGTTTTTATTAAACCCGATATGGTGACTGTTAGTCCAGAAAAACTCTTAAAACAAGTCGCGGAAATTAAAGATTCAGAAGAGTATTCTCAATTAAATAAACAAATTCAAACATTGAAAGAGAAGCAACAAACCATTCAACAAATCAACCAATTATTTGAGGCGCCGATTGTCAATGGCAATGAGTTGAAACCGGCGATTTTAGCTGCTGATCAACCAATTTCCGTAAAGAAATTAACAGGAAATGATCCATTTGACCAATTGATGAACCAAGCAATCGATCAAGCGAACCAACAATACAACCAATTACAAAAAGCTAAAAAAGCGGTTGAGGTCATTTATAAAGATGGAAAAACTACCAATCAGCTGAATCGAGACACGTATCAAGCTGCTAAGGCAGAAGTAGATAAAGTAACAAGTGATAAGCTGAAAAAAGAATTGGTCAAACAAGTCACGACAGCTGACCAAGCGTTAACCAAGGTTGAAGAAGAACAGAAAAGAATTGCAGAAGAACAAGCTGCCGCAGAGCAAGCAAAACAAGCAGAAGAACAAGCGAAACAAGCTGCTGCCGCGAAAAAAGAGAACGCTAAGAAGGAAGAAACAGCAAAAACAGAAGCGAATGGCTACACGGCGCCGAACAGTGACGGGGTTTACACTAGTCCGCTTTATGCGCCAGATGCTGCCGATATCGCTGATAGTAGCAATCCAGCGTGGACATGGGCACCAGGTGTGAAAGAAAAAGTCTTAGACACAGTGATTGCTCGTGGCTATGTGGTTCCTGGCGGATATTCTTTAGAACCTGCCAAAATTGTGAATGGCGAAGGTTACTACAATCTTTATGCAACAAACAATCAATCAAAATTATTAGAAGGCACTACAGAGAAAAATGTTCACATGTATTTAGTTACAATCAATGCTAAAACAGGTTGGTTCAAAGGGAACGCTTCTCGTAATGCAGGGCAATAAAAGAAAATAGAAACAATCGAACAAAAGCGGAAATCTTTTGTTCGATTGATTTTCCTTGAGGAGTTAATGATAAATGAGAGAATTACTAGCAACAACATTTACCGGCATTGTGGTCGATGAAAATGAACAATTTTATTTTGTTCAAAAAAATGGCATCACATTCCGTTTAAAAAAAGAAGAAGGTACGCATGCCATAGGAGAGGCTGTAGAAGGCTTTGGTTATTTAAATCAAAAACAAGAGCCAGCACTGACAACTACAATTCCTACTGTGCGCATTGGTAGCTATGGCTTTGGTACTGTCACAGGAACGAGACGTGATTTAGGTGTCTTTGTGGATGTTGGCTTACCAGATAAAGATGTCGTTATTTCGTTGGATGAATTACCAACTATGCGGGAACTTTGGCCTAAAAAAGAAGACCGAGTAATGGTTACTTTAAAAGTGGACAGTAAAGACCGCATTTGGGGCGAATTAGCAGATGAAAAAGTCTTTAAAGCAATGGCAAAACGCGGGAATGCTGAAATGCAAAACCAAAACTTAACCGGGCATGTGTATCGTCTGAAACTTGCAGGAACGTATATTTTAACTGATGATTTATACATTGGATTTATCCATCCTTCTGAACGATTCCAGGAACCACGTTTAGGTGAAAAAGTAGTGGGACGTGTGATTGGCGTGCGGCCGGACGGCGTATTGAATCTTTCATTAAAACCAAGAAGTCATGAAGTAATCAGCGATGATGCGTTAATGATTCTAACTTTCTTAGAAAGAGCAAACGATCACCAAATTCCTTTCACCGATAAATCAAGCCCTGATGAAATTAAACAAACCTTTGGCATTAGTAAAGCTCAATTTAAACGCGCCTTAGGCCATTTAATGAAACAAAAATTAATTAAACAAGAAGATGGTAAAACAATTCTAATTGGCTCGTTGGAACAATCAAAAGAAAAAAATTAAGGTAGCTAATTGAGAATATCTTGCAAATTACAGTTATTTCTTTTATAATTATTTTAATTTGATTGATAAATTAAGTTTCTTAATTTGTAATCATTCTAAACAAGGAGCTGTAATAATGGATTCGACTGCTGCTTTAAAAAAGACAAAAAAACAATTGCATGAATCAGGCTTTAAATTAACACCACAACGGGAAGCAACCGTACTTGTATTATTGGAAAATGAAAAAGATCATTTATCAGCAGAAGAAATTTACTTCTTGGTAAAACAAAAAAGTCCGGAAATTGGTCTAGCAACAGTCTATCGAACGCTAGAAATTTTAACAGACTTAAAAGTCGTTGATAAAGTGAGCTTTAACGATGGTTTAGCTCGCTATGATTTAAGAAAAGAAGGCGCCAAACACTTTCACCACCATTTGTTATGCTTAGAATGTGGCACAATTGAGGAAGTGGAAGAAGACTTGCTTGGTGAAGTAGAGCAAATTGTTGAAAGTCGGTATCATTTTTTAGTCAAAGATCATCGCTTAACTTTTCATGGTATTTGTCAAAGTTGTCAAAGTAAACATTAAAAAAATTGCCTTGCATTAATTTATGCAAGGCAGTTTTTTATTTATTGGCATTATAAATTAGCGAATTTTTCCAATAAGCGAATCATTTGGCAAGTAAAACCATATTCATTGTCATACCAAGCCACAGTTTTCACTAATTGGAAATCGCCAGCTGTCGTTACTTCTGTTTGCGTTGGGTCAAAAATCGAACCTTCTGTCGTGCCGATTATGTCTCCAGAAACAATTTCACGATCATCATAACCGAAAGAAGGGTTATCAATGGTGTGTTTTTTCATTGCTTCATTTACTTGATCAGCTGTTACTTTTGTTTTTAAAATGCTAACTAATTCTGTTAAGGATCCATCCACAACGGGAACACGTTGGGCATGGCCTTGTAATTTTCCATTAAGTTCTGGAATAACTAAGCCAATTGCTTTAGCAGCACCAGTTGAATGGGGAATAGTATTGTCTGCAGCAGAGCGTGCCGCACGAAGATTTCCGCCACGAACAGGGCCATCTAATAGCATTTGTGTTGATGTGTAGGCATGGACAGTTGTCATGGTACCAACTTCAATACCGAATTCATTATTTAAGAAGTAAGCCATCGGTGCTAGACAGTTTGTCGTACATGAACCAGCAGAAATGATTTTATCGTTGGCATCAAGTGTATCATCATTGACGTTGTAAACGATTGTTTTCATTGCGCCTGCAGGAGCAGAGATAACCACACGTTTCACACCTGCATCTAAATGAGCTTGTGCTTTTTCTTCAGAGGTATAAAAACCTGTACATTCAAGGACAATGTCTACTCCGTTTTCTTTAACCCAAGGGATTTTACTTGCATCTGGTTCTGCGTAGACACGGGTTTCTTCGCCGTCAACCACAATGCCATTTTCAGTGGCTG
>OAWH01000067.1_pt1 | contig 33227 bp, 30 predicted proteins | sample 1476611 | NCBI WGS metagenome assembly OAWH01 (sample SAMEA2580164, study PRJEB22360) | human gut metagenome | biome: human gut; feature: human-associated habitat; material: faeces | place: Denmark | collected 2008/2010
ACGACGACCATATTTATCGGCAAAACTACCAAAAATCGCCCCACCTAATGGACGTGCGACGAACGCTGCAAGTAATAATGTAGATGTTTCCGTTGTGCTCATGGCGAATTCTTTTTGAATATCCAAAAGCACGTAAGTGATAAGCATATAATCGAAGCCATCAAAAACATAACCTAACCAAGCCGCAAATAACGCTTTTTTTTGCGTAGGACTGACTTCTTTATACCATGGTAATGATGTTGCCATAACAACCTCCTTCCTTGTATTTGAGAATTTTGTGGTATAGATCACAGAATTTAAAATCACTGCTAATTTCTGCTTGCATAAATAAAGATAAGACGTATGATGTCTTATGTCAATTAGAGAGAATGAGAGCTGGATCACAAATTCAGAAAATAGATTAGAAAATGAGAACAGAAATGAAAAAAACAAGTAAAAAAGAAGCAAGTCTCGTTTTGCAGGATAAAATCAAATCGCTCATCATCAAACAAAATCTTAAATCTGGCGATTTGATGCCAACAGAAAATGAGCTGATTGAACAGCTTGGTGTGAGCCGTTCCAGTTTACGTGAAGCCATTAAATCTTTAGAGGCGCTACACATTTTAGATATTCGCCATGGGGTCGGTACCTTTGTTAGTGAATCTTCTCTTGTGCCCATGATTCGAGGATTAAGTTTTCACACCCAACTGAATTTGCATAATGATCATAATCAGCTAATTAATATTTTGGATATTCGGGAAATTTTGGAATACGGTTTTGCTCCGATGGTGTTGGGAAAAATTAGCCAAGAACAGACCGCACTTTTGCAAAAATCAGTAGCCAATATGGAAAAAAATGCCCGTGAGCAAAAATTTTCCCCTAAAGATGAATACCACATTCATTTAAAACTTTATGAACCATTAAATAACCCGTTACTGATTCAATATTTAGATGCGTTTTGGCAAATTTATCAGCAAGTAGAAAAAGGCCTACCGCCACCAATACTTTCTCCTGAAAAATTAGCTATGCAACATCGCGAATTAATTGATGCGGTAGAAGCACATGATTTGGTACGCATGCAACGTGCGATCTTGCAATATTTCCAAAGTATTCGCCAACGCTTACAACAAGGAGGGCATGATGCAAACTAATGGATTAAACATTGCCTTAATCGGCTGCGGCTTTTTTGGCGTTCAGTTGGCTTCAGCATTTGATAAAGCCCAAGCAAACTTAATTGCGGTGACCGATATCAACCCTTCTCTTGCACAAAAACTTGCAGACAAATACGGCAGCCAAGCCTTTTTTAGTGTGGAAGAAATGTTAGCTGAAACCAAACCGGATTTAGTGGTCATCGCCACACCAAACTACGCTCATTATTCCCCAGCTATCTTAGCGTTAAATGCAGGCTGTCATGTCTTTATTGAAACGCCTTTTACCTTAAGCTCTTCTCAAGGCCAACATTTACGCCGTCTTGCCGAAGAAAAAGGTAAATTCATTTTTGTGGGTCATTTAGAACGTACGTTACCTGGCATGTTGAAAGTTAAAGCGGCTTTAGAACAAGGAAAATTAGGCCGCATTACGGTTGCACGTGCTATGCGTCAGCGTTGGATTGAAAATCTACCAAACAAAGAATGGTGGAAATTAGATGCCAATCTTACGGGTGGTGAGCTTTTCCACCTCATTCACGAACTGGATTTACTCTGTTGGTTATTGGGCGATATTGAGGCAGTCTTTGCTCAGGCAGCTAATCAAGCGCATCACGATACGCCAGATAGCCGTGATGTGTTGCAGTTGCTATTACGTTTTAAAAATGGCGTGTTAGGTTCGCTCGAAATGGGCACGGCTTATCGATTACACCAATGGGGCATTCAAATTCATGGTGAAAATGGTGTGATTGAAGTCAATTTCTTTACCTCAAGTGTCACATTTAATTATCTAGATGGAAAAATAGAACACGTTGATTTATTTGATGAATTTGAGGCTGATTTATCTTTACGCGAAAGTGCCAAAGGCACACAGCAATATAATGTCACCCACGCACCTTGCCAACTTTGGTTAAGCCGAGCGGCTGAAATCGAAGTACAAAGCGTGGTGGAGCACTTAACGCAAGGAAAAACCAGCCCATTAAGTCTATGTTTAACTGAAGCCATCGAAGTTGCAGAAGCAGCGAAGCAATCCATGGTAACGGAAAAACAAATCTCAGTGAAAAAATAAGGAGTTTATTATGATGCGATATGGTGTTGTTGGCGTTGGCTATTTTGGTGCGGATTTAGCTCGTTTCATGAATGAATTTGATGATGCACAGATTACAATGGTATATGACCCTGAAAATGGTGAAACCATTGCTAAAGAATTACAATGCGTAGCGGCAAAATCACTTGAAGAATTGGTCACCTCACCTGATGTGGACTGCGTGATTGTGGCTACACCAAACTACTTACACAAAGAACCGGTAATTCTTGCAGCGAAAAACAAAAAACACGTTTTCTGTGAAAAACCAATCGCCTTAAGTTATCAAGACTGTGATGACATGGTCCGCGCTTGCGAAGAAAATGGCGTTACCTTTATGGCTGGCCACGTGATGAACTTCTTTAACGGTGTTCATCATGCCAAAGAATTAATCAATCAAGGCGTAATCGGTAAAGTACTTTATTGTCACACCGCACGTAACGGTTGGGAAGAACAACAACCAACGATTTCATGGAAAAAAATCCGTGAAAAATCTGGCGGTCACTTATATCACCATATTCACGAATTGGACTGCGTACAATTCATTATGGGTGGTATGCCAAAAACCGTTACCATGGCAGCCGCCAATGTTGCACACAAAGGCGAAAAATTTGGTGATGAAGACGATATGATTTTTGTCACCATGGAATACGATGATAATCGCTTTGCTGTTCTCGAATGGGGCTCCGCTTTCCGTTGGGGTGAGCATTATGTATTAATTCAAGGGGAAAAAGGTGCGATCAAACTTGATATGTACAATACCAAAGGTACCCTTCGAGTGGATGGAAAAGACACCTATTTCCTCATTCACGAAACCCAAGAAGAAGATGATGACCGTACCCGTATTTACAACAGCACAGAAATGGATGGTGCGATTCAATACGGCAAACCGGGCAAACGCACACCGCTCTGGTTGAGTTCTATCATGAAAAAAGAAATGCGTTATTTAAACGATATTCTTCATGGAATGGAACCAACTGAGGAATTTGTAAAATTACTCACCGGTGAAGCAGCCCGAGCTGCCATCGCCACAGCCGATGCATGTACCCGTTCTCGTTACGAAAACCGCAAAGTTGATTTAGCAGAAATCATCGGCAAATAAAAATAACGTAAAAATAAACCGCACTTTGGTTGAAAAATCAAAGTGCGGTTGTTTTTTTAAATGTTGTTAAGAAACTTACGGTGATAACCGCTCTATTTCCCATTTTCCATCATTATATAAATAACAAATTCGGTCATGTAAGCGGCTTGGACGACCTTGCCAAAATTCGATGCGATCAGGAATTACAAGATAACCGCCCCAATGTGGTGGGCGAGGCACATTTAATGGGTGTTTTGCTGCAATCAGTGCCGCTTTCGCTAATAAAGATTTGTGGCTAGAAATGACCGCACTTTGCTCACTAGCCCAAGCGCCAATTCGGCTGGTGTAAGGGCGCGTTGCAAAATATTCATCTGATTGTTCAGGCGAGATTTTTTCGGCTTTGCCTTCAATGCGAACAGAACGTTCTAATTCAGGCCAAAAGAATGTCAGGGCGACGAAAGGATTATGTTCTATGGCACGACCTTTTCGGCTGTGATAATTCGTAAAAAATACAAATCCTTGTTCGTTTACTTCTTTTAACAGCACCATACGGCTTGTTGGTCGACCATCTTCATTGACCGTCGCAACATTAACACCTGTTGGCTCATTTACTTTGGCTGTAATTGCTTCATTGAGCCATTTTTCAAATTGTTTTATTGGATTGGGATCGCAATCATGCTGAGAAAGCGCCTGTTTGCAATAATCCTCACGAATATCATGTAAGTCCATTTTCTTTCTCCTTTTGCTTGAAAACAAAAAGCCCTTGCAGTTGCAAGGGCTAGTATAGTCCGTTAATTATTTACCATCAACACTCACGCCATAAAACGCATCGTAGCCAAATGGGCTTTGTACGTAGCCTTTTACGCGAGGGCTAAGTGGTGCGAAACCAACAGAGTGTGCAACTGGAATCCATGGCGCTTGCTCATGGAAAATCACTTGTGCTTGTTTATAAAGTGCCGCACGCTCATCTTTATTGGTTAAGCCAATCGCTTTATCTAATAAGGCATCAAATTCAGCATTTTTGAAACGTGCAAAGTTTGAGTTGCCAGCGTTAGCACTAGCGAGTAACGGAGAAAGGAAGTTATCCGGATCACCGTTATCGCCTGACCAACCGAAGATACCTGCCGTTAATTCGCCTGCTTTAGCACGTTTTTGATAGTCAGCCCATTCAAACGTTACTGGATTTGCTTTTACACCTACTTTCGCCCAGTCAGCCATCACAAGTTCAGCCATACGTTTTGGATTTGGGTTAGACGCACGTACCACCGGTTGAATCCAGAAATCCGTTTCAAAACCGTTTGGATAACCAGCTTCCGCTAAAAGCTGTTTCGCTTTCTCTGGATCATACGGATAATCTTGGATTTCGTCGTTATAACTCCAAATTGTTGGTGGCAATGGATTTTTCGCTGCAGTGCCTGCACCTTGATAAACCGCTTCAATAATCGCTTTTTTATCTACAGCATAATTCAATGCTTGACGCACTTTTACGTTATCAAACGGTGCTTTTTCCGTATTGAATGCGATATATGCCACGTTCAAACCTTTTTGTTCCAAAAGCTGTACTTTTGGATCAGTTTTCATTTTGGCTAAATCTGCCACGTTCGGGAATAAAATTAAATCGCAAGAACCTGCTTGTAACTTCGCATAACGCGTCGTTGCATCTGGCACGATGCTGATGACTAAGCGGTCAAGTGGTGTACGGCCTTTCCAATAGGTTTCATTCGCCACATATTGTGCCGCTTGGTCAGTTTTGTAATCCACAAAAATAAACGGACCTGTACCTACCGGTTTGTTATCAATCGTTTCTGGTTTACCAGCTTTCAGCATCGCATCTGCATATTCAGCTGAGTAAATAGAGATAAAGTCCATACCCAAGCTTGCTAAGAAAGTTGCATCTTTTTTATTCAAAGTAATACGAACGGTGTTGTCATCCACTTTCTCAACTGATTTTAATAAATCTGGGAATTTCATTGCTTTGAAATACGGATAAGTCCCTTTTGATACATTGTGGTAAGGGTGGTTAGGATCTAACTGACGTTGGAAAGAAAAGATCACATCATCCGCATTAAAATCACGTGTTGGCGTAAATTCTTTTGTCGTATGGAATTTCACCCCTTTACGTAAATGGAAAGTATAAGTTAAACCATCGTCACTGATCTCCCAGCTTTCAGCCAAGGCTGGCTCAAGATCTGTAGAGCCTTTTTTGAATTCAACCAAACGGTTATACACTTGTTGTGAACTTGCATTGTAAGATGTGCCTTCCATTACTAATGCTGGGCTAAAGCTAAGTGGTGCTTTCGCTGTACAGTACACAAATGTGTTATTACCTGAAGGTTTTGCTGTTTCTGCTTTCGCATTTTCTTTTGCCGCAGAACCAGATTGATCACAAGCCGCTAAAAACAAACTGGCAGCAATAAGAGTTAAGGTCGCTTTTAATTTCATAAGTTTTCCTTTTTTAATCGGTCGAAATACCCAAACATGAATATAAAATTTTACTTAAGATATAAGCAAATCAAACTTTTACGAAATAAGAAAAAGATCTTTCTTATAACTAATTAAACTAAGACATTCAATATCAGCGTTTTTTCCGCAAATGATCCCCGTCTGTTTTACGTAAATAACTCAATATCCAAACTAATGCGATCGCAAAAACAGAAGTGGTGAGAAACGTATAACTGAAAGCATGTTGTAACGCTTCACCTTCATTACCAATAAATTGACGGTATAACGTTAAAATAATGGATGCCACCGCGATACCAAATCCAATACCCACTTGTTGCACAATACTAAGCACCGTTGAGCCTACACCGCTTTGAGCCTGTGATAGATCGCCAACGGTAAGAGTGTTAATTGAGGTAAAAATCATCGACATGCAGGCACCGTACCACATCAGATTACATATAATCCATGTCGTTGATGATGAGGTATCAAGCCATGACATGGAAACCGTTGAACCTGCCATTAAAAGTGACGATAAAATTAACGTGGTTTTATAACCTAAGATATTTAAGATGTGCCCAATAAAACGTTTAAATACGACAGACATTAGCGCAATGGGTGCAAGCAACCAGCCTGACTCTTCAGCTGAATAGCCAAAAGAAAGTTGGAACATTAATGGCAATAAGAACGGCACAGCCGAACCAGAAAGACGGATAAAGATATTGGCAGCAATGCCTAATCGGAATGTTCTCGTATTGAAAAGAGATAACGGTAAAATGGCACGTTCATTACCTTTTGCATAAAAATAATAGGCCACCAATAATGCAATACCAATCAACAATGCACTATATGTAGTCATATTGTCACGGTGACTTTCGCCCAGTAAATCAAGCCCGAGCGTTAAACCGACTAAACCAAATGCAAAGAGTAAAAAGCCTGTCCAGTCTAACTTATTCGCATTACCCTTATGATTTCCCATCACTTTAGCCGCCGCCCAAAAGCCTAACATGCCAATCGGAATATTGATTAAGAAAATCCAATGCCATGACGTATGCACCACAAGCCAACCACCTAAAATCGGGCCAAGAATTGGTCCAATCAATCCCGCTGTCGCCATTAAATTCCAGGCATTAATTAATTGATTTTTCGGTACGGTTTGAATAATCGCAAGGCGAGCGACAGGCATCATAAATGCCCCGCCAATACCTTGAAGAATCCGTGCAAGCACAAGGGTCTCGAGAGACGTAGCCATCGCACAAGCGACTGAACCCAATACAAAGGTAAAAACTGCTGAGCGGAAAACAGTAAGCGTACCAAATTTAGCTGCCGCCCAAGCGGTTAAAGGAATAAATAAAGCAACGGCAAGAGAATAGGCGATAATCGCCATTTGCATTTCAAAGACAGGAGTTTGCAGATCTGTTGCGATGGTGGGTAAGGCAGTATTTAAAATAGTCGCATCCAAGCTTTGCATAAACAAAGCCATGGAAGCCACCCAAGCCAGCCCTTTATAATGCTGACGTTCTATTACTGTGTCTTTTTCCACCATTGATAAATAAACTCAGCGATCTGTTCAATGTGATTAATATCTAATAAAGTGCGGTCAGTTTCAAGCGAATAATCCGTTGCTAAAGCCAACACGTTTTCATCTAATTCAGGCAAAGGTTTTGTCATCTCTTGTCGATGCAATAGAATCTTTGGAATAGGTTCTTGTTTAAATCCTTCCACCAAAACTAAATCCGTTAAATGACGATCAAATTGTTGGCTTAAATAGGCTAATGAAACCGGCTCTTGAGGGGTTTCTGTCATCAATGCCCAGCGATTATCACAAGCCATAATAACTTGCGCAGACCCCGCCTCTTTCATTCGCCAACTGTCTTTTCCTTCTTTATCCACATGAGCGTTGTGATGGCTGTGTTTAATCACTGAAACACGTAGGCCTTTTTTAATTAATTGAGGAAGCAATTTTTCCAGCAATGTGGTTTTGCCACTACCGCTGTAACCTGTGATGCCAAAAAGAGGAAGGGGATTATTCATTGTAAAAACCTTAAGAAAAATGACCGCACTTGATAAAACAAAACCCCGCAGGACGGGGTTTAGCTATCAAAATCCATTAGGTGAAGAAAGTATAGCAAGGGGAAACAAAATAGCAACTTTCTCACTGCTACTGAATTATTTTAGGAATGTTACACCTTGTACAATTCGTTTAGCTGCGGCAATTGGAAGCTGTCCGATAAAGGTAATTTCTTTATCGCCTATGACTTCACTGTAAATTGTATAAGCCCCTTGTTTCCACGTGTTTTCTTTTGCAGCGGTGCTATCCGCTTTATTGATATAAAGTGTAAAAGTGAAAAGACCATCACTAAATAACGCATTTTCAATCACTTCACCATCTATCACATCTTGATTCTGGCGAATTAAATCAAACCCTTGTGGTAACCAATCTGTTTTCCAATTGATTGAAAGCGATGATTCTTGTTTTCCTTCATTTAAAAGTGGCGGCACTGATACCTTATTAAGGTAATCTGTCAAACCACGTAGACGATCATCGATATATAACGTCACCACACGGAACTGATCAAGTAACTTGCCTTCTCGATCAAGCATATCGCCACGCAATAACAAACCATTTTCTTCATCTAAGAAAACGAGATATTGATAGCGAAAATCGTCTTTTGGCACAATACGAATGGTATCGACAAATCGGCCTGCGATTCGGTCTTTTCCAAGCTTAATAAAATCATAATTCTGACTCAGCTTGCTAAAATCAGTACGAATCACTGCCGGAAGTGCATCCACAATCTCACCACTGTTAATCGTGAAAGCGCGTGACCCTGGCTGGAAATAGCTGACTAAATTACCGCGCTGGATGATCTCTTGTTGCTCACCATCTAATGTCACCAACTGCGCATACACTTTTTGCCCTTGCTTAATATGGCGATAGCGGAACGAGTCCATATTCGTTGGTGTCGTTTGCACAAAAGCAATCTCATAATTTAAATCTCGCATGGCTTGCGACATTTTATTTAATGACTGGATTGGCTCTTCTGCAAATGCCGTGAAAGGCAACAAGAATAAGCCTAAAAGTGCGGTTAATTTGAGAAACGTTTTTTTCATAAATAAATCAATTGATCCATAAAAAAATTCACCACGCCTAAGGTGGTGAATTATCGATTAATTGCTGTAATTATTTCGCTTGGTTGCTACCCACATTTAAGCTGTCTGCATGCATACGACGCTGTAATTCATAGTTTTGTAACATCGTACCAATACGGCGATTTTTTTGTTCAACCTGTTCCGAAGTGGCTACATCTTTGGTCGGAGCGTTGTAACTTACTTCTTGAACTGAACTGTTAAATGGTAAGGTTTGTAAAACAGGGTTCTCTGGTGTAACCGACGTGCTTTTCGAATTAAATGATTGCACACCTACTACTGCCACTAAACACACACCTGCAGCCACCGCAATTTGTGTCATTGGTGCAAAGAATGCTTTTAATTTTTGCACGAATGGTAAGCTGTCTGCTTCTTCTGGTATTGGTTGAGAAACAGTAATCTCAACGTGTTTTACTTCTTCTAATTCAATTAGATCAGCCATTTTCGCGGTAAAATCAGCACCCAATAATACTGGTGACTCTTTACGCATAACTGCTCTTACTGTGTGATACGCCGCCCAAGACTCTTGTGAATCTTTATCCTGACAAAGTTGTTCCGTCAACTCGGCACTGACTTCTTCTCCATCCATATAGGCTGAAAGTAACTCTTTTTGCATTTTATAAACTCCGACTTTATTTTAACGTTGCATAAGCGGTTGTATTTTGTTCTCAATCACTTCCCGAGCACGGAAAATGCGAGAACGTACAGTGCCTACTGGGCAATCCATTATTTCTGCGATTTCTTCGTAGCTTAACCCTTCAAGCTCACGCAGGGTAATCGCGGTTCTTAAATCTTCTGGCAAACTGTGAATGGTATCAAATACCACTTTTTCTAATTCGCTAGATAACATTTCATTTTCCGGGGTATCTACATCACGTAGATGGGTTCCCACATCGTAGTTTTCGGCATCTTCAGCCAAAATATCTTCGCTCGGTGGACGGCGCCCCTGTGCCGTTAAGTAATTCTTTGCCGTATTAACGGCAATTCGATATAGCCAAGTGTAGAATGCACTATCGCCCCGAAAGGATTCAATGGAACGATAGGCCTTAATAAAGGATTCTTGTACAACATCTGGAATGTCGTTATGAGAAATGTAGCGGGTTAAAAGTCCGGCTACTTTATTTTGATAACGAGAAACCAATAAATTAAAGGCTTTTTTATCGCCTTGCTGCACTCTTTCTACCAAAGCCTGATCTGTTAGCTGTTCAGCCATATATCTCCTATGCTACGTCTAACACGCCTTCATATATTCAAGACAGCAAGCTATTGTTGCTTTATCAGACAGAGTTAAAATTGAAAAGTTCCTTATGTATAAAAAATTTCAAAAAAATTAATGGACATTCGTTTTCTGCACATCTTGGATATATTCAACCATCGCTTGTACTTCAGCATCTTCTGATTGACTGCCATTAAAAAACCACGAAAAAAGTTGTAAATCCGTGGCGGCAAGTAAACGAATAAAAATATCTTTTTTGTCGTCAGTCAGTTGGTCAAAATGCACTTTATAAAAAGGCATGATGATTTTATCCAACTCAAGCATACCTCGACGACAATCCCATTCAATGCGGAGTTTATTGTATTTATCCATAATTTCTCCCTAAATCATTGTAATTATACCTGATAAATGAAAAGTGCGGTTAAAAATTACCGCACTTTTTTAATCAAAGAATTGGCTATTCTGTCGCCTTTGGTTTAATCACCGCGTAAACCACACCGGTTAATAATGCCCCCGTTGCAATTGCACCTAAGTAGAGTAATGGTTCTGAAACAAACGGAATCACAAATAAACCACCATGTGGTGCTTGTAGAGAAATATTCAATGCCATTGAAATCGCACCGGCAGTTGCTCCACCGATCACCGAGCTAATAATCACACGTAATGGATCGGCAGCCACAAACGGCAATGCCCCTTCAGAGATAAAGCACAAGCCTAAGACAAAAGAAGCTTTACCTGCATCACGTTGATTACTGGTAAATTTACTGCGTGCAATCCAAGTTGCAATTGCCATTCCAATTGGTGGCACCATACCGGCTGCCATAGCGGCGGCCATTGGGGTGTGAACTTGAGAGGCTAACATTCCTACGGAGAACGTATAAGCTGCTTTGTTTACTGGACCGCCCATATCAATACACATCATGGCACCAATAATCGCACCCAATACCATCGCATTGACTTCCCCCATGGATTTTAACCAATCACTTAAGGTCGTCATAATTTGTGAAACCGGTGGGTTAATCACATAAATCATGGCAAGGCCGACAATCAAGGTACCAAAGAGCGGGAGAATTAAAATCGGTTTTAAGGAGGTTAAACTCGCAGGCAATTTAATGGTTGCATTTAATCCTTTCACCACATAACCTGCTAAGAAACCTGCAATAATACCACCTAAAATCCCTGCACCTGCTGTGGTGGCTAACATACCGCCAATGAGACCTACTGCAAGTCCAGGACGGTCTGCGATAGAAAAGGCTACATAGCCGGCAAATACTGCAATCATCAAGTGGAATGCTGCACCGCCACCGATATCCATTAAGGCTTTTGGAATACCATGGAAAATTGTTTCATCTTTGAAGGCTTCGATACCAAACATAAAGGAAATCGCGATTAGCAAACCACCGGCAACCACCAACGGCAGCATGTGTGACACACCGGTCATCAAATGTTTATAAACACCTTTTTTCTCACCGCTTTCTTCTGATTTCGCAGAAGATTTTGCTGCGCCACCTTCGTAAATTTTCGCTTCTTTGAATGCCTTATCGAATTCCTGTGCGGTTTTCTTTAACGCTAAACCGGTCGAAGTTCGATACATCGGTTTTCCTTGGAACTTATCTAACGGCACATCAATATCGGCTGCAACAAAGACTAAATCTGCAGCAGCGACTTCTTCAGGGGTAATTTCATTACCTGCGCCCACTTGGCCACGCGTTTCGACTTTTACCTGCCAACCTTGTTTTTTTGCATAGGTTTCAATAGCTTCAGCAGACATAAAGGTATGTGCCACACCCGTTGGACAAGCTGTCACCGCGACAATATTTTTGACACCAGAAACACTGTCAAATCCAACCGCACTTTGAGCTGGTTGAACATAATCCACCGCTTGATTAAGTGCATTCGTCAGCGTGACTTCAGGTGATGCAATAGCCGCATCTTCATTGGCTAAAAAGACTTTTTTGCCCACAAGTTCAGCAGAGTTTGGCAAAGTAGATCCGAAAACAATCACTAAATCCGCCTCTTTGGCTTGCTCAACCACAGTATGATTGGCTTTTTTTGCTGCCATGCTCAATGCTTGGCGAAGTAAATAGGCTTTTGCCGCACCAATTTGCGGAGATTGAGTTAAAAACAAATTCATTACATCATCCTTCAATCACAGAAATTTTGACATTCGCCAGAATTGGCTCAAGCAAGGCGATATCGCTCACCCCCACGTTACTTTGCGAAACAGCAAAGGCAGAAACCGCACTCGCAAACGCTAAGGTTTCCGCATGAGAAAAGCCTTTTTCAATACCGTAAATTAAGCCAGCCACCATAGAATCACCAGCCCCTACGGTGCTCACCACGTTTTCACATTTAGGTGGTTGAGCTTGAATAATAGCTTGATCACTCAGCCATAAAGAACCATTCGCGCCCATCGAAATAATGACGTTAGCAATACCTTCTGCTTTAAGTTTTTTAGCCGCCGCAATAATTTCATCAAGAGAATTTAGTGGGTGACCAATCCACGCTTCTAACTCGCGATGATTTGGTTTTACCAACCAAGGATGGGCTTTCAAACCTGCTGTAAGTGCTGCATTACTGCTATCTAATACGACTTTCACACCGGCTTGATGCAACTGATTAAGCCAATCCGCAAATAATTCAGGACTGACACCACGCGGTAAACTGCCGCAAACCGCAACAATGTCAAAGTTTTGACAATACGCTAATGAATCTACTGTAAATTGCTGCCAAGCTTCTGGGGTGATTTGATAACCTAAGAAATTTAGGTCTGTCACATCGGCTTCGGTTTCCGTAATTTTTACGTTAATGCGAGTTTTACCTGCTACGCGATGAAATTTGTCTTCCAGGCCTTGTTTTTTAAATAGGGTTTCAAAATCACCCGCGTTGTCTTCACCTAAGAAGCCACCAACCGCGACATCTACACCTAAATCTTTCAACACCTTAGCAACATTAATGCCTTTTCCGGCGGGGAAAAGACCAAGTGTTTCAACAGTATTCACTTCGCCGATTTCAATACGCGGCAAACGCCCGACTAAATCGTAAGCGGCATTTAAGGTAATTGTTGCTACTTTTGCCATCACTTACTCCTTACCTTCACCTAAACCGCTTTCAATGACTGCACCGATACCGTCAATCGCTTGTTGGGCTTCTTCGCCGCTCGCCACAAAACGTAAGCGATGACCTTTCACAACACCGAGCGCCACAATTTTCATCAGACTTTTTGCGCTGACTAATTGGCTATCACGATCTAAGTTTTGTACCGCAACAGACGCATTGTATTTTTTCACTTCATTAACAAGCACCGCACTTGGACGAGCATGTAAACCGTGTTCATTACGAATCATAAATACGGCTTCAATGGCATCGGCTGGTAAACCTGTTTTTTCTTCGTGAATTTGTGGTGCGTGCTCACTGCTTACTTCAATAGTATCCGGTTCAGCCGGTGGCACAGCTGATACACTTTCGCCAAGTCCACTCGCAATAATCTTACCTAAGGCTTCAATGGCTTGCTTCGCATCATCACCTTCAGCAACAAAACGTAAGCGATGACCTTGAGTGACACCTAATGCCACAATTTTCATTAAACTTTTTGCACTAACCGGTGCGGTTTCTCGGGTAAGATTTTGTACCGTAATTTTAGAGGCGAATTTTTTCACTTCATTAACAAGTACGGCACTTGGGCGAGCATGCAAGCCATGTTCATTACGAATCGTAAAGGTACCAATCACTGCACCTGTCGCGATTTGATCTTCAGATTGAGTAGTTGGCGAAGCCAGCACTTTACCGCCATTAAGCGCGGTCAAAATTTGCTGCGTATTACCACTTAATAAAATATTTTGTACTTCATCATCCAATAAACGTGCTAACGTCTCATTGATTTGCTCACTGACAGCCGAAATCGTCAATACACCTTTCACCGCTTTGCCATTATGATTAAAAATGGTTTTCGCACGACTGAATGCCAATGCATTTTTCACGTTACCTGATACAGCATCTGTCACCCATAACCCTTTGCCAAGTGGCAGAGCAGAATTGGAGACCACTTCAGAAACAAAGCTATTTTCAACCGCACTTTGCTGTTGTAATTTGCCTGCATTGATAGCAGTAAGGGTGAGCAAACTTTGGGTTTCAATATCTAAACTTAATGTTTCTTCAGTCATGCTAAAAGCATCGCTTTCACCTAACAAAATAGCACGGAATTTTTCAACATCTGCTAATGTCGCTAACTGTGCCGCAGTGTCTTCATCACCTAAAACATGCGTTAATTGACGAAGTAAAGCAAGATGCTCATCAGAACGGGCAGCAATACCAATCACAACATAAGCAATATTGCCTTCTCCCCACTCAATACCTTGTGGAAATTGGAAAACTTGCACACCAGTTTTTTTCACCATCGAACGGGTTTCTAATGTACCGTGTGGAATTGCAATCCCATTGCCTAAAAAAGTGGAGGTTTGTTGTTCACGTCCAAGCATCCCTTGCAAATAGCCTTGTTCAACATTGCCAGCTTGCTCTAACGCACTTGCAGCCATTTCAATAGCTTGCAGCTTATTTGTTGCCGTAGCATTTAAATGAATGTTGCTTTCCGAAAGTTCTAACATTCTTGCTCCTTCACATTGATGATTTAAAAAAAGAAAAGCTGCTGATGAGATCGCTCATCAACAGCTCAAATTGATTATTGGCCGGTACAGGCTTTGAGTAGCATTTCGCTACCTTGGGAAATGTAAGTGTCATTTTCACCGCGCTCTTTGCCTTTTTGCAAATCACGCATTGCATCGTAGATCCCTTGTGTCACACTTGGTGAATCCACTTTTTGCCAACAATTCGCGCTTAAGCGGCTGAAGTTGGTTTGTAATGCCTCTGCATGCAACACACCACTGTAGTAAGCATACACATCAGAGTCATGACCACCTGTGTAGAGTTTATCTTGAATTTGTTTGATTGGCACCACAATACGACCGAGATACCAGTCATTTGCACCACTTGCAAAATTATCCACAAAGAAATTTTTCGTTACACGATCTTTATAGGTTGCCACTGTGGCTTCATAAGCTGCCGCGTAAGATTTTTGGTCGATTTTATCTTTATCTAAATCAATGACCTTTTTGTCTTTACCCATAAACGGAATGTAAGAGGTCATATCTGAAATCGAAGAACAACCTGCAAGCATTACTGCCACAAAGAATACCGAGATTTTTTTAAACATTAAATTTTCCTTATTTATAGGCGGTTAAAACCGCCGTTAATTATACTTAGAATGGGGGATTAAGCAAGGAAACGCCTAGCACTACGCTGATTCTTTGCTCACTCCGCTGTCTTTGACAATAGAAACTAAAATTTGATCAATTTTGAAGTTTTCGGTATCAATGACTTCAAATTTATATTTATCGTATAACACAAAATCGGTTTTTTTCGGGATTTTGCGTAGCATATACATCATAAAACCACTGATGGTTTCATAGTTTTCTTCATCTGGGAAAGATTCAATATCTAAAGCACGCATCACATCTTCAAGTGGCGTTGCCCCATCAATCAACCAAGAGTTTTCATCACGGCTAACTATTTGTTCTTCTTCGTTAGAAACCAATTCACCCATCACAATACTCATCACATCGTTCAAAGTAATTAAGCCCATTACAAGTGCATATTCATTGACGATAATGGCAAAATCTTCACCCGTGGATTTAAACAATTCCAATACTTCGTATAACGACAACGTATCAGGAATAAATAACGCTTTACGCAATAAACGGCTATCCGTTAAATCTACCACTTCTTGTTGAAGATAGAGTGTTAATAAGGTATGTGATTCCACATAACCTAAAATCTTATCCAAACCATTATCACAGATCACTAATTTAGAATGAGAGTCTGCCGATAAGGTATTCAACACTTCCTGACGGGTGAAAGTGCGGTCTAAAAATACGATATTTTCACGAGTCGTCATGGTTGAAGACACGGTGCGTTCTTGCATTTCAAAGATATTTTCAATCAAATAATGCTCTTGTGTTTTTAACACCCCCGCTTCGGCTCCCGCTTCTACGATCGCCACAATGTCTTCTGGCGTCATGTTATCTTCACGTTTAGTAGGTACACCCATTAAATGAAAGAAAATATTAGAAAGACCATCAAAAAACCATACAATAGGTTTTAAGAAGAAAATAAAGGCTTGCATAATGCCAATAGTCCGTAACGCAACACCTTCAGGATTAATCAATGCAAGACGTTTCGGAATTAAATCGGCTAATAAAACAAATGTTATGGTTACCATGAAAAAGGCAATCCAAGAGGAGGCAGGTTCAACCCATTCAGCCTTGGTGTATTCATGTAAAAAACTCTGTAAGTGAAGACTAATTGTTGCTTCACCAATCACCCCACCAAGTACGGCAACCATATTGAGTCCAATTTGGACCACAGTAATAAAGCGACCTGGCTGCTCCTGTAATTTTAAGACTTTTTCCGCTTGGATATTGCCTTCATTGGCTAACGTTTGTAGTTTAATGCGTCTTGCACCCGCGAGAGAAATCTCGGCTGATGACAAGATTGCACTGATAATAATTAATACGATTAAAATTAAAATCGCTGCAGATAAACTCATAATGTTCTCTTTATTGGTTTTAAAGTGCGGTCAATTTACCGCTGGTTTTTAGGTTAGAAATGTTATTATTAAATTGTTAGGGCGTTCTATTACGCCCCATTTGAGATACGCTAATTTTCGCTGTCGAACCAGCCGCGTACAAATTGTACTGAAAGGAAAAGGGTAACTAATAGGAATGCATAGAATACCCAAGATAAAATTGGATGGCTTGGTGTGATATCGTCGCTGATTTCCTTCACCGAAACCGCATTACGATACTCATCAAACATCGTCATACGCCAACCGTAATATTTAATTTGTACTAATTTGTTTTCATTACCAAAGGCTTGAACTTGAGCCTGTAAGTTAGCTGAACCAAATTTGAAATAGAATGGAAAACCCCAACGGGTATCTTCATTACGATACACCATGATTTTTCCATCATCATTTTGTGTATTAATAAAATACACATCACGCGTTGGACCGTCAGCCGGATTCGATTTTGTAATCGGGCCATCTTTATCCACACGTTTCACTTCCACACCCGTTACTCGCGTCACGTCATAGTGCGGGAAAACGTAGTCTACCACAGCGAACATAAAGCCGTGGAAAACAAAGACCACTAAAAATAAAAAGTACTTAAAAAACTTACGCATAACACTCTCTCATTTAAATCGATGATTTATTGTACATTAATTTTAAATAAACGCTCGAAGTTTTGTGTACTAATTTGCGCAAATTCTTCCACAGACATCCCTTTTAACGCCGCCACATACTCACACACCTCACGCGTATAGGCTGGTTGATTCTCTTTACCACGATAAGGCACTGGCGCTAAATAAGGCGAATCGGTTTCAACTAACAAGCGATCTGCTGGTACATAACGAATGGCTTCACGAATACTTTCCGCATTTTTAAAGGTAATAATGCCCGAACAAGAGATGTAAAAACCTAAATCAAGCGCCTTTTTCGCAAAGTCTAAAGTTTCTGTAAAACAATGAATTAATCCACCGCACTTTTCAGCATGATGCTCACGCAACATCGAAATGGTATCTTCTGGCGCTGAACGCGTATGAATAATCACGGGCTTATCTACTTCATTAGCAATTCTAATTTGATCTGCAAAAACTGTTTGCTGTAACGCTTTATTATCCGCGCTGTAATAATAATCTAAACCGATTTCGCCAATTGCGATCACTTTTTTATCTTGTGCTAAACGCAGTAAACGCTCGGCATCGTAAGGTTCTTCTTCAAGATCTAAGGGATGTACACCGCAAGCTAAAGACACATTCGGAAATTTCGCTAACTCAGGGTAAGCTTTTTCAAAACGGCCTAATGTCACGCCAATGGCGAGTAAATGCTTCACATCTCGTGCTTGGGCTTTGGCTACTACATCAGCAATATCTTTGTGTAAATTTTCATAATCCAATGCATCTAAATGGCAATGGGAATCTACGATAAACATAATTTATTTAGTCCTTAAATACGTCGGTAATTAACTTCGTCAAACCATCTAGTAACATTAATTCTGTATTAACGCCGTTGATAATGAGTAAATCCGAGCGTACTTTTTGCATAATTTTATTTGCGGTTAATAACCCAAGCGTAGTTTGCTCGTCTGCAAATTGAGTGACACCAGTTTTAAGATCAAGTGTTTGCCAGCCACTCTGAATCTCGAGTTTGTATTTAATGGCATCGCTTAAAAACGCTAAAATCCAATCCACTTGCTGTACGGTGCGTTCTTTTTCAAAGAAAGGCAAAATTTCCAAAGGCGAACGACGGCGATAAAACAGCCAAAATTGGCGTAGGAAATTCTTCCGTTGTTCAATTAATCCTTGCTGAAGTGTTTCTAGTGCTAACAGTGGTCGCCCCAAATTCATCGCAAGTGCGGTCAATAATTCTGATGTTTCTGCCTGAAATTGAGAAGAAAGCCAATTTAGGGCTTCCGCCTCTGTTGGCAAAGGCACATTCCACACTTGGCAACGGCTGTAAATAGTCGCTAACAATGAAGAGGAGGGTTCTGTTTGCAATAAGAAATACGTATTCGGACGCGGCTCTTCCAAAGTTTTGAGCAATGCATTCGCTGCCGCTTCCGTAAGACGTTCTGCATCTTGGATATACACTAATTTATTGCCATTTTGTTGCGCATGTTGGCTGACAACTTCATTAATCGCCCGAACCTGATCAACGCCAATGTCTTTGCCTTCTTGAGAGGCTAAAATGTGAAAATCAGGGTGACTTTGCGCTGCCATTAAGTGGCAAGCATGACAATGGCCACAAGGTGCATTATCTGGCGTTTGACACATAATGCGTTTTGTCAAAGCATCAAATAAACTTTCTGCCCCTAGCCCTTGATCGGCTTTAATTAACAACGCATGATGCCCCAAACCTTCGCTAAAAGTTTGGCTAATTTTTTGATAAGTAGGCACTAACCAAGGATAAAGTTCGCTCATTTTGCTTGTGAAACCCACCAATTTTTGACCGCACTTTGTATGTCTGCTTGTACTTGTGCCAAAGGCTGACCTGCATTAATAATGGCGGCTTTCGGATTGTTTTGAACCAATTCCAAATAACGTTGGCGAGTACGATAGAAGAAATCAAGCCCTTGTTGTTCAATACGGTCTAATTCGCCACGTCCTCTAGCTCGCGCAAGCCCCTCTGCAGGATCAATATCTAAATACAGTACAAAATCGGGTTCAAAATCACCTAACACCATATTTTTTAAATTTGCCATCAGCGTTTGGTCAAACTGACGCCCACCACCTTGATAGGCCTGCGAAGACATATCGTGACGATCGCCAAGCACAATTTTGCCTTCTGCCAATGCTGGCTTAATCACATTTTCTACCAATTGAATTCGTGCCGCATAAAGCATTAATAATTCCGCTTTATCCGTAACAGGTTCTTCTGTTTCATGCTTGATTAAATGGCGTAATTTCTCCGCTAACAGTGTACCACCTGGCTCACGAGTAAACACGATATCATTTACACCAAGAGATTTTAATGTATCCACCACCGTTTGCATGGCGGTACTTTTACCTGCACCTTCCAGCCCTTCAATGACGATAAATTTGCCTTGCATTAGTTGGCTCCTTTTTGTTGGCTACGATACCAACGTAAATATTCTTGCACTGCTTTATTGTGCTCGTTCAGATTGCGGGTAAATTTATGACCACCACTTCCATCTGCAACAAAATAATAAAAATCCGTTTTCGCTGGATGCGCCACAGCCTGCAAAGCACTCTCACTCACCATGGCAATTGGTGTCGGCGGTAAACCCTCAATCATATAGGTATTGTAAGGGGTCATCGTTTCCAAATCTTTTTTACGAATATTGCCGGTATAACTCTCACCCATTCCATAAATCACGGTTGGGTCAGTTTGTAGTTTCATATTGGCTTTTAAACGATTAATAAATACGGAAGCCACTTGTGGGCGCTCCGCCGCAACACCCGTTTCTTTCTCCACAATAGAAGCCAAAATCAGCATCTGATACGGATCCGCTAATGGGAGATTTTCATCACGTTCATTCCACGCTTTATCTAAGGCTTTTTGTAGACGAGTAGTTGAACGCTTTAATAATTCAAAATCAGTTGAGTTTGGCGTGTAATTATAGGTATCTGGATACAACCACCCATCCATGTTATTCCATTCGTAAATGGCTTTTGCAACGGCTGGAATACCTAATAACGCCATAATCTCTTTATCCGTTTTACCTTGCAAGGTTTGTTTTAAGTGTGGTGCACTTTCAAGGTTTTTACGCCATTCCTTGAACGTTTTACCTTCAATAAACTTCACACTAAATTGCGCTTCCTTGCCAGAATTAATCATATCCAATAAATCTTGCAACGTTTTCACGCCCGTTAAAGAATAAGTCCCCGCTTTCACTTTGTTGAGCTGCGGTTGTAATTTCAATAACCAAGGCAATAAATCAGCATGTTCAAGAATTTTTTCTTGCTCTAATAAAGCGGCGAGTTTACTGCCAGTAGTGCCTCGCTCAATTGTAAGCAATTGATCTTGCGTGACATTCACCGGCGTATGAACAAACTCAGTTAATTTTTGATAACCCCAAAAACCAACACCGCCAAGAATTAGCAAGATAATCAGTAAAAAGACAAAAAATTTTTTCATGCGTCACTCATTTTATAAAAACGACAAAAGGGGCAAAAATGCCCCCTTATTCTAACGGTTTCTGTTACTTATCGAAATATTGAATATCAGCATTTTTACGTAATGCTTTCACCCAGTCTTTGGTTGCATCTTGTAATTGGCTATTCACGATTTGTTCATAAGCTTTTTGACGATAGGCATCTTCTGTTTTATCGCCATCACGACTACTGGTTACTTCGAGAATATGCCAACCAAATTCAGATTTAAATGGAGCAGAAATAGTACCTTGTGGGGTTGTTTCAACCATTTTTGCAAATGGACCTACATAAGCTTCTGGGAAAGCATAGCCTAAGCTTCCGCCATTCGCACCTGATAAATAATCTTTAGAATATTTTAATGCTGCATCAGCAAATGTCATTTTGCCAGAAATAATCTCGCTACGAATACGTTCTAATTCTGCTTTAGCTTGTGCATCGTTCAGTAATGGGTTTAATTTTAATAAAATATGACGAACTTCATACTCTTTACCCATCACTTTTTGTGCGGTACCTTTTGCTTTCGCTTCATCGAGCATTTGTTTACCCAATGCATCCACTTGCTCACGAGTCACATCTACGCTGTTTTGAATGGCATGGTTACGCACACCCGCCATTAACATTTGACGAGAGATTTGTTGTTTAAATGCATTTAAGGAAATGCCTTGATAATCCAACGCATCTAAGAATTGACCATAAGTTAAACCATTTTTCGCTGCAATATCTTCTACGATACGGTTTACTTCCGCTTGGTTTACTTTTACACCTGATTCTTTGATAGCCTTATCAGTCAGCATATCATCAATAATCTTATCTAATGCTGCACGTTGGCTACCTTTCTTGCCCATCACGGCATTCACTTGGCTTTGTAAAATTGGTGTGCCATTTACGGTCGCTACAACGCGTTCTTCTGCTTGTACTTGAGAAAACGTAAACAGACCGATCATGGCAAATAAAAGAGATTTTAACATTGATTTTTTCATTTTAGTTGTCTTAAAAAATAATAGGATAATGCTCGTTAGATTATCAATTTTATCAAAGGTTCACAATAGGCTGATAGTTATTTAGGCAATAATGCCACTTCATAACAACCATCGTATTTTAATGTACGCACTTGAACTTGTTCATCACGGGAAGTCGGCACATTTTTACCAACATAGTCTGCTCGAATTGGTAATTCACGATGTCCGCGATCCACTAAAATCACCAATTCAATTTTAGCAGCTCGACCAAAATCTGTTAACGCATCCATCGCAGCACGAATAGTTCTACCGGTAAATAACACATCATCGATTAAAATGACTTCTTTACCCTGAATATTCATATAACTGGAGGCACCGCTATACACAGGGGTTGGATTTTCAGGTTCAACATACTCTAAGTCATCGCGGTAAAACGTGATATCTAACTCCATCATTGGAAGACTCACACCATTCAACTCTTCAATGCGACGTTGAATCAATTCGGCAATTTCAGCTCCACGGCGTTTCACCCCAACTAAAATCACATTATTGAAATCTTGGTGCTTTTCAATAATTTCATGGGAAATACGTGAAATGGTGCGTAAAAATCTGTCTGCATCAATAATGATTTTTTCCATTTTATCTCTCGCTTTATTTATATCGACTAAAGTGCGGTTAAAAACACTGATTTTTTGACCGCACTTTTACTGGAATATTAACCAAATTCTAGCTCTACCGCATTTTCGCCGAGCAAATTCACCAATTCTGTTAGAATCTCATCCGTTGGCGTAATCGACCATTGAATCCCTAAACGCAATAACGCACGACCTTTTGCGCTTTGATAATATACGTTAATTGGTAAAGTACCGCCACTAACCGGTTCTAACATTTCTTTCAGTTTCTTAATAAAACTTGGGCTAATCTGCTCCTCAGACAAACTGATAGCCAAAGATTTCGCATAACGGGAACGCGCCTCATCTAAGGTCATCAAATCCCGTACCGACATTTTTAATCCGCCTGAAAAATCGTCAAAACTCACTTGGCCAGATACCACCACAACCGTATCTTTTTGCAATTTTTCACCGAATTGGTCTAAGCTTTCCCCAAACAGAGTCAGGTCTAAACGTCCAGAACGATCATCAATGGTGGCGATACCAATTCGATTACCTTTTTTCGTTGTAGCAAAGCGAGTTGACACCAACAAACCGGCTGCCGTGCTAATTTGCCCACGGCGGTTTGGCGTGAGATCTTTTAATCGCGTAGAGCTGTAATGAGAAAGCTCTTTTAAATAACGACTGACTGGATGGCTGCTTAAATATAAACCTAGAGTTTCTCGCTCACCATCTAAAATTTGTTTTTCCGTGTAAGGTGGCGTGTGAGCGTAAGCATTTTCCACTTCTTCATGTGTTTCTGTCAGCACACCGAACATATCGGCTTGTCCCATGGCCTCATCTTTTGCATGCTGATCAGAGGCTTTGAGTGCATCTTCTAGATTCTTAGATAACGCCGCTCGGTGTGGTCCTAGCTTATCAAATGCGCCCGACATGATCAGACTTTCAAAGGTCCGACGGTTAATTTTCTTCAAATCAACGCGAGCACATAAATCAAATAAATCTCTGAAAATCCCACCTTCATTACGTGCAGTAATCAATGCCTCAATCGGGCCTTCCCCCACACCTTTAATGGCGCCAATACCGTAAACAATTTCACCATTTTCATTCACACTGAAATGATGTTTTCCTACGTTGATATCCGGTGGGGTCACTTTTAAGCCCATACGTAAACATTCATCGTACAAGCCAACAATCTTATCGGTATTATCCATTTCCGAGGTCATTACTGCTGCCATAAACTCAGCAGGGAAATGGGTTTTCAGCCAAAGGGTTTGGTAAGATACTAATGCATAAGCAGCAGAGTGCGATTTATTGAAACCATAGCCGGCAAATTTTTCCACTAAGTCGAAAATCTTCATGGAAAGTTCGCCATCAACGCCATTTTTTTCCGCGCCTTCTTTAAATACTGAGCGCTGTTTCGCCATTTCTTCCGGCTTTTTCTTACCCATCGCACGGCGTAATAAGTCCGCACCACCAAGAGTATAACCCGCTAACACCTGAGCAATCTGCATGACTTGCTCTTGGTACAAAATAATACCGTAAGTTGGCTCTAAAATCGGTTTAAGGCTTTCATGTTGATAGTTTGCATCAGGATAAGATACTTCTTCTCGACCATGTTTACGGTCAATAAAGTTATCCACCATGCCCGATTGCAATGGACCTGGTCGGAATAACGCCACCAACGCGATAATATCTTCAAAACAGTCTGGCTGAAGGCGTTTAATTAAATCTTTCATCCCACGCGATTCCAACTGGAATACGGCGGTCGTTTCAGATCGCTTCAGCAACTCAAAAGATTCGGGATCATCTAATGGAATAGCAGCAATATCAACTGGCGGTTTGCCTTCACGAGTAAGGCGGGCATTAATCATATCTAGTGCCCATTTGATAATGGTGAGTGTACGCAAACCTAAGAAGTCAAACTTCACTAAACCCGCATATTCCACGTCATTTTTATCGAAGTGAGTAACAGGATGAAGCCCCTCATTGTCACAATAAAGTGGCGCAAAGTCTGTAATCAAAGAAGGCGAAATTACCACGCCACCCGCGTGTTTACCTGCATTTCGCGTGACACCTTCTAGCTTACGCGCCATATCAATTAGGGCTTTGACTTCTTCATCTGAATCATATGCCACTTGTAACTGTGGTTCAGCCTCAAAAGCCTTGGCTAAAGTCATGCCGGGATCAGGGGGAATCATTTTCGAAATACGATCCACAAAGCCATAAGGATGGCCTAATACACGACCCACATCTCGAATTACCGCTTTGGCCGCCATGGTACCAAAGGTAATAATTTGTGATACCGCACCACGACCATAGGTTTCTGCGACATGATCGATAACACGATCCCGTCCATCCATACAGAAGTCGACGTCGAAATCGGGCATGGAAACACGTTCTGGGTTTAAGAAACGCTCAAAAAGAAGATCGAATTCAAGGGGATCCAAATCGGTAATTTTTAGTGCATAAGCCACCAATGAACCCGCACCAGAGCCACGTCCTGGCCCTACAGGAATATCATTGTCTTTTGACCATTGGATAAACTCCATAACGATTAAGAAGTAACCCGGGAAACCCATTTGGTTAATCACATCGAGTTCGACTTGAAGGCGCTCATCATATTCTGGTCGTCTTTCTGCCCGCACTTTTTCATCAGGGAATAAAAACGCCAAACGCTCTTCCAAGCCTTCTTTGGCTTTCATCACCAAATAATCTTCCGTGCTCAGCTCGCCAGTTGGAAATTGAGGGAGGAAATATTGCCCCAAACGTAAAGTCACATTACAGCGTTGCGCAATTAATACCGTATTTTCAAGTGCAGAAGGTATGTCCGCAAATAAGTCGCACATCTCTTCTTCTGAGCGGAAATATTGTTGCTCAGTATAACGTTTTGGACGTTTCGGATCGTCAAGGGTATAGCCATCATGAATAGCAACTCGAATTTCGTGTGCCTCAAAATCATCAGGTGCGAGAAAGACAACATCGTTGGTTGCAACAAGTGGTAAATCATGTTCCTCAGCCAATTTTAATGCGGCTTGAATATAACGCTCTTCATCCGGACGACCCGTTCTGGAAAGCGAAAGATAAAAATGGTCAGGAAAAAATTCTCGATAAAAACTGACCGCACTTTCCGCTTCGGAAATATTTTCTTTAAGGAGTTTTTTTGCGATATCGCCTTGTGTGCCACCTGATAAAACAATTACACCCTCACGGTGTTCAATCAACCATTCCTGGTCGATATAAGGCAAGTCCACATAGCCGCGTTGATAGGCTTTTGAAAGTAATAATGTGATGTTTTTATAGCCTTCATTGTTCTTGGCAAGTAAAGTGAGGGTGAATAATTCCTCACCACATAGCTCGCTTTTAACATGAACATCTGCGCCAATAATCGGTTTAATCCCCGAAGAAAGGGTTTCACCATAAAAACGCACTACACCACAGAAATTGGTAAAATCCGTTAATGCCAACGCAACCATATTGTTTGCAGCACACGCTTTGACCAATGGTTTCACTTTCACGATACCATCGATCATTGAAAAATCGGTGTGTGTACGAAGATGTACAAAACGCGGTTGAGTTGACATGAATAATCCTTATGTTGATAGTTAAAACAGATAACTTAGGCTTTTTTAATATCTATTCTAGCTAAGCCTTCTTTAAAAGCGTATCCATAACGTCTTGGTATTGATGCTTCAAATCTACCATTCTCTACTGTGGTTTCATAGCTGCAAACTTTAAATTCAGGCACACGAATAAAGGAATAATCGACATTGACCATAGGCGATATTTTTGAATATAACGTCCATCTTACTTTGCACCCTTCTTCAAAAGAGGTTTTCGCATCAAAACTACTTGCTCCTTCGCAATGCGCAATTTGATAATTAGGGTAAAACTCTCCAGGGAAAGGTTTTGCATTACAGAAATTAAATACCCTATCATGTGAGAATACATCTTGGCGAATATAGCCCCACAACTCTTCAGCAAGGAAATCCTGATCAGCAAAATGACGAGAGTCATAACCCTTATCAACAAAACGTTGAATTCTTGCTTCCATATCTGGCACCGCGCCAGCTTTAGCCCCCCACATCCCTGCTAAAATAAGTGCGGTATGAGAGCCTGAATCACGCATCGTATGGAATAAACGACCACTTTCAATCCATTCGGCCACGGCTTCTGCTTCTCGGTGAGAAACTACTGAGTCAGCATCACGGAAGATCACATACTCCGCTTCGGGATCATTAATTGCGAGAAAACGCCACATTGCACCAGGCCATTTATTCACAGGTGAAGTGACATAAACCACTTCTGCATCATTATTTTTTAATCGTTGAATCGTTTCAGATGAGACCGAATCATCCACATAAAAACGGCATACCCAACCAGGGAATAACATCGGAGAAACCTGTGTATTTAATACAGCCGGCTCAATATATTTGGAGTTATTACCAAATAAAGAAAATGCGATAATTCGCTTACCATTTTTAGGCGCAGACGCAGGAACCATTTCCTGTGTTGGAGCGGGAATAGCTTTATCTTTTAACTCAAGGGCTAAACTACCATAAAAACCTGAGCGCTCCCAATCATCTACTGCACCATAAGCATGTGCCAATAAATCTAAAGCCGGAATATATTGCGCATCTACTTTTAATGTTTTTAATTCTGCTTCAATCGCTTCTTGCCATTTTAATTGTTGCAAATAAACATAAGCAATTTTATGAGAGTATTCGGGATTATTAGGATCAAGTAAGCAAAGCGTTTCAGCTAGCTTGACTGCTTCATTATATTCTTTGTTTTCAAGGGAAGAAACGTAAGAACGCTCTAGCGCTTTTTGTGCGTCCATATTATTCATAATCAAAATAAATTGGTCATAATTATTACGCCGGAACTATAAAAGCACCGGCGTAACGAAATTTTATATTTAGGTTTTATTATTTTCTAGCCAATGGCGGCACGAAAGTTAAACCTAAATCCCAAGGTTGTTCAATCCAAGTATTTTGTGGAATATCAATCACGTAATCATCCACTAACTCCGCACCCGCAGGTTTTGCGAATACTGTGACAAATTTTGCTTTTGGATACATTTCACGAATTGCACGAGCGGTATTGCCGGTATCTACCAAATCGTCTACCACGATCATTCCTTCACCATCACCACTTGCACGGTGTAATACTTTTAATGCACCTTGTTCATCGTGATCGTAACTCGCAATACACACGGTTTCCACGAAGCGAATATTTAATTCGCGAGCAAGTACCGCTGCTGGGAATAAACCACCACGGCTTACTGCGATGATACCTTTCCACTGAGTGGCAGGAAGTAAACGTTCCGCTAATTTGCGGGCATGCATTTGGAACATATCCCAAGTCACAACATATTTTTCGCTCATAACAAATACCTTAAACTTTGTCGCTAAATAAAAAAATTGCGGAATTTTAACCTGAAATGGCGTTTTATGCTATGATTTCCGCAAAAATTTTAATGAAAAAAGGAGTTCATTATGTCAGAAATTACCACATTACAACCGCAATTACTTTGGAAATGGTTTGATCAAATTTGTGCGATTCCACATCCTTCACATCATGAAGATGCACTCGCCACTTTTATTGTCAACTGGGCAAAAGAAAAACAATTCTTTGCAGAACGAGATGAAGCCGGCAATGTATTAATTCGTAAACCCGCTACTGCAGGAATGGAAAACAGCCAACCTGTTGTCTTACAAGCACATTTAGATATGGTGCCGCAAGCGAATGAAGGTAATCCTCATAATTTTACCCAAGACCCAATTCGTCCTTATATCGACGGTGATTGGGTAAAAGCGCAAGGTACGACACTTGGCGCAGATAACGGTATTGGTTTAGCCTCAACCTTAGCGGTATTGGAAAGTACCGATATTGCACATCCACCACTTGAAGTGTTACTCACCATGACTGAAGAAACCGGCATGGATGGTGCCGTACACCTTCGTCGTAACTGGTTAAAATCAGAAATCTTAATTAATACCGATACCGAAGAAATCGGTGAAATCTATATTGGTTGTGCTGGTGGGGTAAATGCTAATGTTGAGTTACCTGTTCACCGTGAAAACAATCCATTTAGCCACGCCCTACAAATTAACTTAAAAGGTTTACGAGGCGGTCACTCTGGTTGTGATATTCACACCACACGTGCGAATGCAATTAAAGTATTGGCGCGTTTATTAGCAAAACTTTCACAAAATCAACCGCACTTTGCCCTTGCAGAAATTCGCGGAGGATCTATTCGTAATGCGATTCCACGTGAAGCGGCCGCAACTATTTGCTTCAATCATGATGTAGAAAGCATAAAAAGCGCGGTCAAGAATTTTGAAGTTTTATTGAAAGAAGAGCTTGCTATTGCTGAACCTAACTTAACCTTAACCGCTGAGCAAGTTGAAAATCCACAACAAACCTTCACGCTTGAAACCACCAAAAAAGTGATTAATTTGCTGAACGTCTTACCAAATGGCGTAATCCGCAACAGTGATGTAATCAAAAATGTCGTGGAGAGCTCGTTGAGCATTGGTGTGTTGAAAACTCTTGAAGATAAAATCAAAGGTACGATTCTTATTCGTTCGCTTATTGAAAGTGGTAAAGAGTATGTAGGAGAAACCTTAACTTCACTCGCTGAACTCACTGGCGCAACGGTTGAATTCTCAGGTTCTTACCCTGGTTGGAAACCGGTAAACGACACGGCAATTTTAGCCTTAATGAAAAAACATTATGCAGAAGTGCTTGGCAAAGAGCCGGTTATTAAAGTGATTCATGCAGGGCTTGAATGTGGCTTATTGAAAGAACATTATCCGAATATTGACATGATTTCTGTGGGACCAACTATTCGCAATGCGCATTCGCCAGATGAAAAAGTCCAAATTTCAACAGTACAAACTTACTGGGAATTACTCACTAAAGTCTTAGCGGATATTAAATAATCTACAAATAAAAAGGGCTAAATATTACATTTAGCCCTTTATTTTTTATCTTTTATAAACTACGTAATGCTTCGATACGTTTTTCAAGCGGAGGATGGCTCATAAAGAGTTCGCTGCGTTTGCCGTTAATCATAAAGGCATTAAGTGAACCTTCCATCTCTTGTGGCTCATGAATTTGTTGTAAACGTTGTAATGCCGCAATCATTTTTTCTTTACCCACAAGGTGCGCTGAACCAGCATCTGCACGGTATTCACGATAGCGCGAGAACCACATCGCGATAATGCTCGCTAAAATACCAAACAAGATTTCTAACACCATTGAGACTAAGAAGTAAATACCTGAACTACGGCTTTCTTCATCACCATTACGGGAGCTCGCCACCACATTAGCAATTACGCGAGATAAGAAAATCACGAAGGTATTCAATACGCCCTGTAATAAAGTCATGGTCACCATATCACCGTTCGCGATGTGTGAGACCTCATGAGCCAATACTGCTTCAGCTTCCTCTTCCGTCATGGAGTTCAATAAACCGGTACTAATCGCCACTAAAGAATTGTTTTTAGTTGCCCCCGTAGCAAATGCGTTAGCATCATTAGAATGGTAAATTGCTACATCTGGCATTGGGATGCCGGCTTGCTGTGCTTGACGACGTACCGTTTCTACTAACCAGCGTTCCGCTTGATTACGCGGTTCAGTAATCACTTCCGCGCCCACAGAGCGCAATGCCATGGTTTTTGATAAAAATAATGAAATCAACGATCCAGCAAAACCGAAAAGCATCGCCATAATTAAAATGCCACCTGTACTATTTCCTGCAATACCAGTCACATTTAAAATAATCCCTAACACAAGCATCACAGCAAAGTTAGTGGCTAAAAATAAAAGGATTCGCATCATAATAAAGTTCCTCAATAAAATAGAAAGTAAACACTGCAATAATGGAGAATTTTTTACAAAATTCAAGGTTAAACAAATAATTTATTGTAAATCTTCTAAGGTATTAAAATTTACAAATCGTCCTTCTTGTTCGTCAAATTGGACAGCAACCGCGCCATTTTTGTTCATAAATTGTAATAAGCGACGTTCGCCCTCGTTTAAATAAGCACGTAACTTCTCTTTAAGCTGAACGGACATCAAACAAAATGTCGGGTGTTCACGCTCTTTATCTTTTGCATAAGCCATTAAAGTGCGGTCATTTTTAACCGCGCTTTTTAGTTTTTCTAATAAGTTTTGTGGAAAATACGGACTATCACAAGGCACAAAAAGTATAAAATCCGTTTTAGCTTTTTCGAGTGCTGTTAACATACCGCTCAACGGCCCCTGAAAATCAGGCAATTCATCTGAAAATACAGGAAAACCCCAGTGTGCATATTCCGTATGGTGACGATTAGCATTAATTGAAATATCAACTACTTGAGGTTGTAAGCGTTCAATCACATGGCTAATTAATGGTTTATTTTGTAAAAGCTGCAAGCCTTTATCCGCCCCATTCATTCTCCGTGCTTTTCCACCCGCTAAAATAACCGCACTTATTGTGTATTCCATATTTTCTTATTGCCTTATTTGAAGTATGATCTAGCCTTATTTTTCTCCATTTAAAAGGAAATAGCAATGAAATGTAAGCGTTTAAATGAAGTATTGGAACTTTTACAACCTTATTGGTCTAAAGACCCAGATCTGAGCTTGTTACAAATTTTGCAAAAAATTGCTGATGAAGCAGGTTTTGATAAACCCGTAGCAGAATTATCTGATGAAGTGATTATTTATCATTTAAAAATGCACGGTACAGATAAACTTGAGCCAATTCCTGGCATCAAAAAAGATTATGAAGAAGATTTTAAAACCGCATTGTTAAAAGCGCGCGGAATTATTAAATAAGGAAAACAAATGAAAAAAGTTTTATTTTTACTCGGTGCTTTATTTTCATTTAACGCATTCGCAGCTAATCTAGAAGAAGGTAAACAATACGTTCAAGTGGGTCAAACCGCTTCTGCACAGCCTGAAGTGATTGAATTTTTCTCTTTCTACTGCCCGCATTGCTATGCCTTTGAAATGGAATACCACATTCCAAAACAAGTTGCAGAAAGCTTACCAAAAGGCACTGAATTTAAACAATATCACGTCAACTTCTTAGGTCGTCAATCTGAAAACCTCACTCGTGCATGGGCATTAGCGATGGCACTTGGCGCAGAAAGCAAAGTGAAAGCGCCTTTATTTGAAGCCGCACAGCAAGATAAATTAACCTCAATGGACGATATTCGTAAAATCTTCATTGATAACGGCGTGACTGCTGAACAATTTGATAACAACATCAATAGCTTTGCTGTAAACGGTTTAGTGAATAAACAAGTGAATGCAGCTGAGCAGTTTAAAGTACATGGCGTACCTGATTTTTATGTCAATGGCAAATATCGTGTGAACCCTGAAGGCTTAAATTACGATGATTTCGTCAAAGATTATGTAGAAACCGTGAAAGGTTTATTGCAAAAATAAAAAAAAATTGGTTTAATGCCTGCCGTTTTTAAATATAAAGAAGAGAGATGATTATGGCTGCTAGTTTCAGTGTTACTCGTCGTTTTTTTGACGACAAAAACTACCCACGCGGATTTTCCCGTCACGGTGATTATACAATCAAAGAATCCCAAGTTTTAGAGCAATATGGCCAAGCGTTTAAAGCATTAGATTCAGGCGAGCGCAAGCCGACGACAAAAGAAGAAAAAGAATTTGTTGCTTTTTGCCGTGGTGAACGTGCACCGGAAACTTTCTTCGAAAAAACCTGGAATAAATATCGTACTCGCATTAACACAACAAAACGTGTTTACACCTTATCAGGTGATGTGAGTGAAGCGGCTTCTGGCGGCGAAGATTATTCTGGCGAATAATACATTTTAAAAGGCAGGCAGAAGCTTGCCTTTTGCTTTTTTACTCAATCCCCATGCTTGCCAAGGGCTGTGGGATATTTATCATTCAAACGTAAACATCAATGCAACTACCCATTTCCCAATATACCGAACTCCTGCAAAAAAAGATTGAAAAACTGACCGCACTTTTGCAGCCCTTTAACGCCCCAGAAATAGCCGTGTTTGATTCGCCGACTAGCCATTATCGGATGCGTGCAGAATTTCGTATTTGGCATGATAAAGGCGATTTTTATCACATCATGTTTGATCAAAGCACCTTGCAGCGTTATCGAGTGGATGAGTTCCCGATTGCCAGCGAACTGATCAATCGCATGATGAAATCCTTATTGCCGTTGTTAAAAACGCAGGAAGTGCTACATAAAAAACTGTTTCAAATTGATTATTTGAGCACGCTCAGCAATAAAATTATTGTAAGCCTGCTTTACCACAAGCAACTCACGGAAGAATGGCAAAATGCTGCCGAAAACTTGAAAGGCGAATTACAACAACTTGGTTTTGATGTGCAACTGATTGGGCGTGCAAGTAAGCAAAAAATCTGTTTAGATCAGGATTTTGTCGATGAAGTGTTACCGGTGAAAGGGTGTAATTATGTTTATCGCCAAGTAGAAAATAGTTTCACTCAGCCAAATGCTGCGGTGAATTGTAAGATGTTGGAATGGGCGATTGATTGCACTCAAGGTTCTCAAGGCGATTTATTAGAGCTGTACTGCGGTAACGGTAATTTCTCCATCGCCCTTGCACAAAACTTCCGTAAAGTGCTTGCTACCGAAATCGCTAAGCCATCCGTTGCGGCTGCACAATTTAATATTGCGGAAAATAAGATAAATAATCTGCAAATTATCCGTATGTCCGCAGAAGAATTTACCCAAGCAATGAATGGCGTACGTGAATTTAATCGCTTAAAAGGTATTGATTTAAAAGCCTATCAATGCAATACGATTTTTGTGGATCCACCACGAGCAG
>OAWH01000099.1_pt1 | contig 24019 bp, 17 predicted proteins | sample 1476611 | NCBI WGS metagenome assembly OAWH01 (sample SAMEA2580164, study PRJEB22360) | human gut metagenome | biome: human gut; feature: human-associated habitat; material: faeces | place: Denmark | collected 2008/2010
AAAGCGGTGCAAAGTATGAGCCGCCGAGGAAATTGCTATGATAATGCGGTGATTGAAAGTTTTTTTGCGATACTAAAATCAGAGTGTTTTTACTCTCGGACTTATCATTCAATTGCTGAATTACAGGCTGAAATTGAAGAATATTTAGTGTATTACAACCAAAAACGAATTAAACTTGGTTTAAAAGGATTGAGCCCAGTGCAATACCGAGCTCAATATTTAAGTTAACTAACCTGTCCAACTTTTTGGGGGCAGATCAAAGAGCGGTTAATTTCATCATTAAATTCGACCGTACTTTCTTTTGAAAAGGAATAAGATATGCAACTCCCTACCCTACAATCTGCAAAATTAATTCGCCGCTATAAGCGTTTTTTGACTGATATTGAATTACCAAATGGTGAAGTGGTCACGATTCATTGTGCAAATACTGGTGCAATGACTGGCTGTGGTGAAAAAGGCGATACCGTTTGGTACTCTCATTCTGATAGCCAAACTCGCAAATATCCACACAGTTGGGAATTGACTCAATTAGTAAATGGCCAACTTGTTTGCATTAACACACACAGATCCAACCAGCTAGTCTTTGAAGCCTTGCAAAATAAACAAATCAAAGAACTCGCTATGTATGATGAAATTTATCCTGAAGTGAAATATGGTGAAGAAAATAGCCGTATCGACTTCTTACTTAAAGGTGAGGGTTTGCCAGATTGTTATGTTGAAGTGAAATCAATCACCTTTGTAAAAGGCACATTAGGGATGTTTCCCGATGCGGTGACTACTCGTGGACAAAAACATGTTCGTGAGCTTTTAGCCATGAAAAAACAAGGACATCGCGCCGTTGTTCTCTTTGCTGGATTACATGATGGCTTCGATCGTTTTAAAATCGCTGAGTTTGTGGATCCTGAATATGATCGCCTTTTAAAAGACGCAAAATCTCAGGGCGTTGAAGCTTATGCTTATGCGGGAAAATTTGACATTTCAGATGGCATTCCGACCGCACTTTCTCTCACAGAAAGTGTACCTTACATCGATTAAAAAAATAATTGAGAATTATTTGCATTTTGTTATTGACAAGACATTTGATAATAGTTATCATCTAACCATTCCAAAAACAAACAGATAATCACTCCAACTTCACGCCTATTTCCCCACAAATAGGCGTTTTTTTTCATCTCAATCTTTTCATTTCAGCCATATTCTCTATAATGTAGCCTTTAATATTGAAATAACATTAGGAAATAGAATGACTGATATTAATACCGTTCTCGCAGAACTAAAACGCGGTACTGATGAGATTCTTTCTGAAGCGGATTTAATCGAAAAACTGAAAGAAAATCGCCCACTTAAAATTAAACTTGGTGCAGACCCTACTGCTCCAGATATTCACTTGGGGCATACCGTGGTATTAAACAAACTTCGTCAATTCCAACAATTAGGCCACGAAGTCTATTTCTTAATCGGTGATTTCACGGGTATGGTCGGTGACCCATCTGGTAAAAACACCACTCGCCCACCGCTTAGCCGCGAAGATGTGCTTCGCAATGCGGAAACCTATAAAGAACAGATTTACAAAATTCTAGACCCACAAAAAACAAAAATCGTATTCAACTCTGAATGGTTGGGTAAATTGGGTACTGAAGGGATGATCCGTTTAGCAAGCAACTACACCGTAGCACGTATGCTAGAACGTGATGACTTCAAAAAACGTTTTGGTAACAACCAACCTATCGCAATTCACGAATTTATTTATCCTTTATTACAAGGTTATGACTCTGTTGCATTAGAAGCAGACGTGGAACTTGGTGGTACCGACCAAAAATTTAACTTACTTGTTGGTCGTGAGTTACAAAAATCAGCCGGTCAGAAACCACAGGTAGCGATTACGCTTCCATTACTTGTTGGTTTAGACGGTGAGAAGAAAATGTCTAAATCATTAGGCAACTATATCGGCGTGACAGATGCACCAAGTGATATGTTCGGTAAAATCATGTCGATCTCGGATGAATTAATGTGGGATTGGTATAACTTGCTTTCTTTCCGTCCACTCACTGAAATTGCGGAATTAAAAGCAGAAGTGGAAAATGGTAAAAACCCACGTGATGTGAAGATTTTATTAGCCAAAGAAATCATCGCTCGTTTCCATGATGAAGCAGCTGCAGAGGCGGCTGAGCAAGAATTTATTAACCGTTTCCAAAAAGGGGCGATGCCGGATGAAATGCCTGAATTTACCTTTGAAGGCGAAATTGGTTTAGCAACCTTATTAAAAGAAGCGGGACTGGTTCCTTCTACTTCTGAAGCAATTCGCTCTGCGAAACAAGGTGGTGTAAAAATTAACGGTGAAAAAGTAGAAGACATGAAAGCCAACGCACCAAAAGGCACAAATGTTTACCAAGTCGGTAAGCGTAAATTCGCACGCGTAACCATCGCATAAAACACATATGGAAATGACCGCTCTTTTTAAGTGCGGTTATTTTTTAACTGATATCCACAATAGAAGGAAAATTAAATGAGCCAAAAAATCTGGGTAACTGGTGATGCGGTTGTCGATCTTATTCCTGACGGTGAAAATCATTATTTACGCTGCGCCGGTGGCGCCCCTGCAAATGTGGCAGTTGGTGTCGCACGTTTAGGCAGCCCGAGTGCTTTTATTGGTCGTGTAGGTAATGATCCGCTTGGCCAATTTATGCAAGATACCTTAAATGCGGAAAATGTGAATACACAACATATGATTTTAGATCCGCAACATTGCACCTCTACAGTTATCGTCGGCTTAGATAATGGCGAACGTAGCTTTACCTTTATGGTAAACCCAAGTGCGGATCAGTTTTTACAAGCTAGCGATTTACCCCCATTCCAACAAGGTGAATGGCTGCATTGCTGCTCTATCGCACTGATTAATAATCCATCACGCGAAGCGACTTTCGAAGCCATTCGTCGTGTTAAAGCCGCTGGCGGTTTCTTCTCTTTCGATCCAAATCTACGTGAGTCACTTTGGTCAAGCTTAGAAGAAATGAAAACCGTGGTAATGGAAGCAGTTGCATTAGCTGACGTATTGAAATTCTCTGAAGAAGAATTAACGCTTTTAACCAATACCGACAGCCTTGAAAAAGCCTTTGAAAAAGTGACCGCACTTTATCCTGAAAAATTGATTATCGTGACTTTAGGTAAAGATGGTGCACTCTATCACTTAGAAGGTAAGAAAGATGTGATTTCTGGAAAAGCCTTACAACCGGTTGATACAACAGGCGCAGGTGATGCCTTCGTTGGTGGTCTGCTTGCTGGACTTTCACAGCATCCAAACTGGAAAGAAAATGATGTGCTTGTGCAAATTATCCATCAGGCCAATGCTTGTGGTGCTCTTGCAACAACAGCAAAAGGGGCGATGTCTGCGCTACCAAATAAAGCACAATTAGCAGCGTTCCTAGCCAACTAAGGTTTAAAGGTGCAAATTATTGCACCTTTTACTTACCCGATCACATTAACGAGGCATGATCACAATGATTATTTTCAATAATGGCAAATACAAAAGCATTCTAGCTGCTGAAGCGGGTGAACTCGCAGAAATTGCTGAAACCGTGCAAAAAGACAAAGATTTTCGACCGCACTTTCATATTGCCCCACCAACCGGCTTAATGAATGATCCTAATGGTCTGATCTTTGATGGTGAAAAGTATCATCTGTTCTACCAATGGTTTCCATTCGATGCAATTCACGGGATGAAACATTGGAAGCATTTAATCACGAAAGACTTCCAACGTTACCAATCAGCGGATGATCTGATTCCTTGTGAACTTTTTGAGTCTCACGGCTGTTATTCGGGTGGTGCTTTAAAAGTCGGTGATAAATTGGCCATGTTCTACACTGGCAATACTCGTCGTCCAAGTGATAATCAACGCGTACCTTATCAAAATTTAGCGATTTTCGATCTTAACGGGAAGTTGCTTAGCAAACGTCCGTTGATTGAAAATGCACCAGAAGGTTATACCGAGCATGTTCGCGATCCTAAACCGTATTTTACTGAAGACGGTAAAATCCGTTTTATCTGCGGCGCACAGCGAGAAAACCTCACGGGAACAGCCATTATTTTTGAAATGGACAATCTTGAAGGTACGCCTCATTTATTAGGCGAGCTTTCCTTACCTGCTTTTGACAATACAAACGTATTTATGTGGGAATGCCCTGACCTATTGAAGCTCGGTGATAAAGATGTCTTTATTTGGTCGCCACAAGGTAAAGTTCGTGAAGCACATCAATTCCAAAATAATTATCATGCGACTTATGCTGTGGGGAAATTAACGGATTTAACCTTTGAAGCAGAATATATTAGCGAATTAGATCAGGGCTTTGATTTCTACGCACCACAAACATTTGCTGGCTTAGATAACCAAACTCATGCCGTGCTTTTCGGTTGGATTGGTTTGCCAGCTTTAACTTACCCAACAGATAAATTTAAATGGCATTCGGCTTTAACCTTGCCAAGAGAATTGCGCTTAGAAGGGACGAAAATTTATCAACGTCCGATTGCTAAAATATGCGAAAATCTGACCGCACTTTCAGCGTTTCATCTCGATGGAAAAGCGGATATTGCTAATTTAGATCGTGCGTATCTTAAATTTGAGGTAAATAACCAAGCCTTTGGCTTAACCTTCTTCCAAAATGAAAAAGGACAATCATTACGACTTTCTTATAAAAATGGCTTGGTTTGCTTAGATCGCAGTCAAAGCGAACAAACCGAATTAATGGAAAAATTCGATACCAAACGTTTCTGCGAAGTTGAAAATCTTCAAACTGTCGAAATGTTCTTCGATCGTTCAATTATTGAAATTTTCTTTAATCAGGGTGAAAAAGCGATGACATCAAGATTTTTCATTGAGAACAGAGAAAATACAATAAGCTGTAGCCGTCCATTGGATTTAATGATTGGTTATTTACCAGCAATTCAATATGACAAATAATCAACTCAAGTGCGGTTAAAATTAACCGCACTTTTATTTCCAACCATGTTCTCTTATTAAGTAATGACTATGTTTGTTCAACAACAAAACGCAACACCATCTAATCTTGTGGCGTTCAATTTTCTATTAATTGCCTTTTTAACGGGGATTGCCTCTGCGTTTCAGACGCCGACCTTGAGTTTATATCTGTCTCAAGAGATTCAAGTTTCACCTTTTTTTGTGGGCTTGTTCTATTCCGTCAATGCCATTATTGGCATTATCTTGAGCCAAATTCTCGCGAAATATTCTGATAAGCAAGATGATCGTCGCAAAGTGATGATTGTTTGCTGTTTGATTGCTGTGCTTGGATGCCTGATTTTTGCTTATAGCCGAAATTATTATGTGTTGATTATTATCGGTACAACCCTATTAGGATTGGGCTCATCCGCTAATCCGCAATCTTTTGCTTTAGCGCGAGAATATGCTGAAAGTAGCCATCGTGAAGCGGTGATGTTCACCACAATTATGCGAACTCAAATCTCTCTCGCTTGGATTGTGGGACCGCCACTTTCCTTTTTCATTGCGCTAAACTGGGGCTTTGATTATATGTATTTGGTGGCGGGTTCTGCCTTTTTACTGTGTGCAGGCGTCAGCAAATTATTGCCGAAAATTCCTCGCCAAAGTGCGGTTAAAAATCAAGAGATTTTAGATAATACGCCACCAAGAAAAAGTGTGATTTACTTGTTCATTGCTAACCTATTACTTTGGACCTGTAACAGCATGTATCTCATCAATATGCCATTATTTGTGATTAATGAGTTACATTTAGGCAAAGAATTAGCAGGAACATTAATGGGAACTGCTGCGGGATTGGAAATCCCCGTGATGATATTAGCGGGTTACCTCACCAAATACTTCAGTAAAAAACGCTTGATGATGATTGCTTTAGTTTCAGGTCTCGCCTTCTACTCAAGCTTATTATTTGCAGCTCAAACTTGGCAGCTTATCGGATTACAAATGCTTAATGCAATTTTTATTGGTATTACCGCTACCATTGGCATGGTGTATTTCCAAGATTTAATGCCGACTAAAATGGGCACAGCCACTACGCTATTCAGTAATGCAGCAAAAAGTAGTTGGATTATTGGGGGACCTATTGCGGGTATTATTGCAGAAATCTGGCATTACAATTCTGTTTTTTATGTCGCTGTGGCATTAATTTTTATCAGCGTAGGCTGTATGTGGAAAGTTAAATCAGTTTAATGAAAATAAAAAAGTGCGGTCAATTTTGACCGCACTTTCACTTTACATTATCTTAGCGCCATGCTTTGAATTGGTTAATCAATCCATTTGTTGAGCTATCATGGCTTGAGACTTTCTCTTTGTCTGCCAATTCAGGAAGAATTCGGTTCGCTAATTGTTTACCTAATTCCACGCCCCATTGGTCGAAACTGAAGATATTGAAAATCACACCTTGTGTAAAAATTTTGTGTTCATACATCGCAATTAATGCGCCAAGAACAAATGGTGTAATTTTTTGCACTAAAATAGAGTTAGTCGGTTTGTTACCCGTAAAGACTTTGAATGGCACAATGTCTTTTACCTCATCCAACGATTTACCCGCTTTCACAAATTCTGCTTCGACTTCTTCTTTGGTTTTACCAAAAGCAAGTGCCTCAGTTTGCGCAAAGAAGTTTGATAACAATTTGCTGTGGTGATCACCTAATGGATTATGACTTTGTGCTGGCGCGATAAAGTCACAAGGAATTAACATCGTACCTTGGTGAATCAATTGGTAGAACGCATGTTGACCGTTTGTACCTGGTTCCCCCCAAATAATTGGGCCGGTTTGATAATCACGGATAACATTGCCATTACGATCGACATATTTACCGTTTGATTCCATATTGCCTTGTTGGAAATAAGCCGCAAAACGGTGTAAATATTGGTCATAAGGTAAAATCGCTTCAGTTTGTGCGCCAAGGAAATTGGTATTCCATAAGCCTACTAACGCTAATGTTGCAGGAATATTTTTTTCTAATGGCGCAGTACGGAAATGTTTATCCATTTCGTGTGCACCGCTTAATAACGCTTCAAAATTATCAAAGCCGATTGAAAGTGCAATAGAAAGACCGATTGCAGACCATAAAGAATAACGGCCACCAACCCAATCCCAGAACTCAAACATATTATTAGTATCAATACCAAATTCCGCTACGGCTTTACCATTGGTCGAAAGTGCGGCGAAGTGTTTTGCCACCGCGCTGTTATCTTTTGCTGCAGCTAATAACCAATCACGCGCAGAATTCGCATTGGTCATGGTTTCTTGCGTGGTAAAGGTTTTAGAGGCCACTAAGAAAAGTGTGGTTTCAGGATTTACTTTTTTCAATGTTTCAGCGATATGTGTTCCATCCACGTTTGAAACAAAGTGCATATTCAAGTGATTTTTATAAGGACGAAGCGCTTCAGTCACCATGTAAGGGCCTAAGTCTGAACCACCGATACCAATATTCACCACATCAGTAATCGCTTTTCCGGTATAACCTTTCCATTCACCTGAAATCACACGATCGCAGAATGCGCTCATTTTCGCTAGTACTGCATTCACTTCCGGCATCACATCTTTGCCATCTACATACACGGGTGTATTTGAACGGTTACGAAGTGCGGTATGTAATACAGCACGATTTTCTGTGCGATTAATTTTCTCCCCCGCAAACATAGCATTAATCGCTTCATCTAATGCAGACTCTTTGGCTAATTGACGAAGTAATTTGAGGGTTTCTTGATTAATTTTATTTTTTGAAAAATCCACTAAGATTTGATCTTCAAAGGTTAAAGAATAATCATTAAAACGATTTTCTTCTTGCTTAAATAAATCAGCAATCGTTGTTTGAGCCAGTTGAGATTGATGAGCTTCAAGCGCTTTCCACGCTTGTGTATTGGTTGGATTGATGTTTTTCATGAATATTTCCTTTTAAAAATTGAATTCTTTACATTTTTGCTTTCTTGCAAAAACAATTAATCGACATATTCTGTTATAACACGCGGGGTTAATTTTGTAATCAATTCATAGCTTAAAATACCACTGTATTTAGCTACCGTTTCAATTGGTAATTCCTTACCCCATAAAATCACTTCATCACCTACTTTATCTTGGCTATCTGCGCCTAAGTCTACCGTTAGCATATCCATTGAGACGCGACCGACAATAGGCACAATACGACCATTTAGATAAACTGGCGTACCTTCTGGCACATCACGCGGATATCCATCACCGTAACCAATAGCAACCACGCCAATTTTAGTATCTTTCGGACTGGTCCAAATGCCACCATAGCCAACAGGCTCACCTTTTTTCTGTTCGCGAACAGCAAGCAAGGATGACGTTAAATTCATCACCGGAGTTAAACCAAATTCAGCCCCAACAGTATCCGTTGGTGAAATACCATACATAATAATTCCTGGGCGAATACAATCTAAATGCGCTTCTGGCCAGAATAGAATCCCGCCTGATGCGGCAATGGTTCGTTCTCCTACTTTATCTTGTGTCGCTTGAAGGAAACGATCAAGCTGAATTTGCGTATAATCAGAATCTAGTTCATCAGCACGGCTAAAATGGCTGACAAAACCTAAGTGCGGTTGAATTTGAGGGAGTTTTTTCAGCTCTTGATAAAAATAATCCACTTCATCAAGTGACACACCTAAACGGTGCATACCGGTATCAATCTTCAACCAGACTTTGATTGGGCTTGGTACCACAGCTCGTTTTAATGCTTCAAGCTGTTCACGGTTATGTACCACCGTTTCGATGTTATTTACCGCAATAATGGGTAAATCTTTTTCATCAAAAAAGCCTTCTAGCAATAAGATCGGTTTAATAATACCGTTAGAGCGTAACGATAACGCCTCTTCTAAACGCGCTACGGCAAAGCAATCTACCATGCTTTCTAAAGCAGATGAAACAAATACCACACCGTGACCATATGCGTTTGCTTTTACCACCGCAATAATTTTGCTATGTGGCGCTTTTTCTTTAATAACTTGTAAATTATGTTTTAAGGCAAGCGAACTGATTTTCGCTGTTGCCGGTTTTACGTTCATTTTTCTAATCCGTTCTATCTTGCCTAATAATCATCTCTGTATTCACGCTGTTCGGCAAGGTTATCAAAGCGTGAGAATTGACCGTTAAATGCTAAACGTACACGACCAATCGGACCGTTACGTTGTTTACCAATAATGATTTCAGCCACCCCTTTATCTTCAGAATTCTCGTTATACACTTCGTCACGATAAATAAACATAATCAAGTCAGCATCCTGCTCAATAGAGCCTGATTCACGCAAGTCTGAGTTTACCGGACGTTTATCTGCACGTTGTTCCAAAGTACGGTTAAGCTGGGAAAGTGCAATAACCGGGACTTCTAATTCTTTCGCTAATGCTTTTAAAGAACGAGAAATCTCGGCGATCTCTAAGGTACGGTTATCTGAAAACGCAGGCGCGCGCATTAATTGAAGATAATCCACCATAATCATACTCAAGCCCCCATTTTCGCGATACACACGACGTGCACGAGAACGCAATTCTGTTGGGGTTAAACCTGATGAATCGTCAATATAAAGGTTGTTTTTTTGCTTAAACATCCCAAACACGCTGGCAATTTTGCTCCATTCCGCTTCTTCCAAGTTTTGGCCTGTACGAATTTTGGTTTGGTCCACGCGAGCTAGAGAGGCAATCATACGCATCATAATTTGTTCAGCAGGCATCTCTAAACTGAAGACTAATACTGGCTTATCACTTGCCATAGCAGCATTTTCACAAAGGTTCATTGCAAACGTGGTTTTACCCATGGAAGGACGCGCCGCCACAATGATGAGGTCTGAAGGCTGTAAACCGGCTGTTTTCTTGTCTAAATCAACAAAACCTGTTGTGACCCCTGTCACACCGTTATGATTTTCAAGCTTACCTAAAGTTTCAATTCGAGCGATGGTGCTTTCCAATACGCTGAGCACGTTTTGTGGTCCTTCTGTTGAAGAGCTCCGTTTTTCAGCGATCGCAAATACTTCCCTTTCAGCTTCATCCAACACCATTTTGATGTCTTTGCCTTTAGGCGAATAACTGTTTTCTGCAATACGATTCCCCACGGCAATAAGCTCACGCAAAATCGCTTTTTCACGTACGATTTCGGCATAAGCTAAAATATTAATGGCATTTGGAGTATTATTAGAAAGATCTGCGAGATAAGCAAAACCGCCTACAGAATCACTAATGCCTTTGGCTTTAAGGGCTTGATCAAGGGTGATTAAATCAATCGGCGTTTGGTTACGCATTAATTCTTCCATAGTTTGGAAGATTGCTTTATGTGCAAAAGTGTAAAAATCCTCAGCAATGACCCTTTCAGCAATACCATCCCAATGCTGATTACTCAACATAATACCGCCAAGAACGGCTTGTTCAGCTTCAGTGGAATGAGGCGGGATACTAACTTGTTCAGTTTTCTGATCGGAAGATTGGATTTGTCGTTGTGATGCCATAAGGATTTCAATTTAAACTAAAAAACTGTGCTTATGATACCGCAAATACGAGGTGGTTTTAAGAAAAAAGTGCGGTCAATATTTTCAATATTTTAGACATAAAAAAACGGTGGAAAAATCCACCGCTCTTTTTCATTCAGGAATGTTGATTATTCAACAGTTAAAGTACGACAAACGTTAGTTGTACCTTCTGATTCATCACCTTGTGTTAATAAAACAAGATCACCTGAAACTAAATAACCTTTTTCTTTTAATAGGTTAATCGCTGCTTTTGCACCTGCAGAACTACGAGATTCACCATCAAAATGAACTGGTGTGACACCGCGGTACAATGCGCAACGGTTTAATGTTTCTTGAACACGAGAAAGTGCAAAGATTGGTAAACCTGAGCTAATACGTGACATTAATAATGGTGTACGACCAGAGTGGCTTAATGTAATGATTGCTGCAATACCGCTTAAGTGGTTCGCTGCATACATCGCAGACATTGCTACAGATTCTTCAATATCTCTGAACTCACGATCTAAACGGTGATGAGAAACATTGATGCTAGGCATTTTTTCTGCACCTAAACATACGCGAGCCATTGTCGCTACAGTTTCAGCTGGATATTGACCTGCTGCAGTTTCTGCTGAAAGCATTACCGCATCGGTACCATCTAATACCGCATTTGCCACGTCCATTACTTCTGCACGAGTTGGCATTGGGTTGCTGATCATTGACTCCATCATTTGAGTTGCAGTGATTACCGCACGGTTTAATTGACGTGAACGACGAATTAATTTTTTCTGTACGCCAACTAATTCAGGGTCACCGATTTCAACACCTAAGTCACCACGAGCAACCATGATTACATCAGAAGCAAGGATGATATCGTCCATTGATGCATCATCAACTACGGTTTCAGCTCGTTCAACTTTAGCAACGATTTTCGCTTCTAAGCCAGCTTGTTTTGCTAACTCACGTGCATAGTTTAAGTCTGCACTTGAACGTGGGAAAGATACCGCTAAGTAATCTACACCGATACGAGCTGCAGTGATGATATCTGCTTTATCTTTTTCAGTTAATGCATCTGCAGATAAGCCACCACCTAATTTATTGATCCCTTTATTGTTTGATAATGGACCACCAACAGTCACTTCAGTAAATACTTTTGCACCTTCAGTAGAAAGGACTTTTAATTGAACACGGCCGTCATCTAATAAAAGAATATCGCCTGGCACAACATCTTGTGGAAGTGTTTTATAGTCTAAACCAACGGCTTCTTGATTACCTTCACCTTTTGGTAATTCCGCATCAAGAATAAATTTATCACCAACATTTAAGAAAATTTTGCCGTCTTTAAAAGTAGAAACACGAATTTTAGGACCTTGTAAGTCACCTAAAATTGCCACGGTTTTACCTAATTTTTTCGCGATCGCACGAACACGCTCAGCACGCTCAATATGATCATCTGGTGTACCGTGAGAAAAGTTCATACGTACAACATTAGCGCCTGCTGCGATAATTTTTTCAAGATTGTTATCGCGGTCTGTTGCTGGACCCATTGTACATACAATCTTCGTTCTTCTTAATTTTCTAGACATTATCTAAACTCCACAAATAGTTACAATTCACTAAAGCTTTTTTAAATTTCGGCTCATCCGAGATAAAAAACGCTGGGCATTATACGCTTAAACCTGCATAAAATCAAAATAACTACTGAGACTTTTTAAATCAATTTTTGGTTATTTTTTTAGCAGCTAAATTTAACTTAAAACAAATTCTCTTGTTTTCATCCTCAAAACTGTTTATCATCTGCCACATCTTTTACGCGACTATAGCTCAGTTGGTTAGAGCACCACCTTGACATGGTGGGGGTCACTGGTTCGAGTCCAGCTAGTCGCACCATCTTGCAATCCCAAGCTTTTTAGCTTGGGATTTTTCTTTTTATCCCCCTACTGAATTTGAATGAATATTTTCTGAACAATTCACATAAGCAAATGAAAATAATTTGCATTGATCAACGAAAACGTTTTCGCTATACTTGCGCCTCTTTTATTATCTATCGGGATAACGATTATGAATTTTAAATTAAGCCTCATTTCAACCGCACTTTTAACCAGTTTTTCAGTTTCAGCATTTGCGGAAACTGAACAACCAGTAAAAGCAAACACTGAAACGCTTGAACAAATTAATGTTCAAGATACAGGTATTAAACAAAATGGTTATCAAACGACAGGGACATCCGTCGTATCAAAAGCTGAAGTGCCTGTATTCGATACGCCAAATACTGTCAATATCCTTTCGACTAAATTATTAGAAGATCGTAAACCTGAATCACTCATTGATGCGCTTTATAACGTCAGTGGTGTAAGCCAAGCAAATACGCTAGGTGGCATGTTTGATGCCATCCAAAAACGTGGTTTTGGTGGAAACCGTGACAACTCAATTATGCGTAACGGTTTACAAGCTGGCCCAGCAAAAAACTTTAGTGCGACAACTGAAACCGTTGAAGTGTTAAAAGGGCCTGCATCTGTACTTTATGGTATTCAAGATCCAGGTGGTGTGGTTAATATCATTACTAAAAAACCACAACAAACACCACGCTATGTTATCGGAGGAACTTTAGGTAATCATAGCCTGTGGGGAACACAATTAGATTTCACTGGCGGTTTAGGAAATGGTTTTGCTTACCGCTTTATCTATGACAAACAAGAAAAAAACTACTGGCGTAATTTTGGCAAATTAAAAAATACGACTTATGCGCCATCACTTTCTTGGGAAAATGATAAAACTAAAGTGCTTCTTTCTTATGAACATAAAGATATTCTTGAGCCATTTGATCGTGGTACAAATCTTTTAACGGCAACGAATGCATTACCGGATATCCCTGTATCACGTCGTTTAGATGAGCCGAATAATGAAACAACCGCAAAAACCGATAATATCGATTTCAAAATTGAACACAAATTAAGTGACGGTTGGAAATTAAATGCGGGTTACAGCTATGCTCGTTATAAATATTTCTATAACCAAGCACGTATTACAAATATCAATGTTAAAGATGTTGCGATCCCTGCTATTAAAAATAAAAAGGGCGAGATTACCTCTCCAGAATTAAGCGCTCGTCATGTACGCCGAGCTATTGAGCAACAACAAGGCGATCAACGTGTTCATAGTGGCACATTAAATATCGTCGGTGAATTTGGTATTGGTGATATTGCCAACCGTTTTGTAGCCGGTGTGGATGTTATGCGTAATATTCGTGATATTGGACCTATTTATAACCAAGGTATCATGAGTTCTGATATCAATATCGATCATCCAAATTATACCAATCCGGTTGCTGAACATAAAAACGGTAACGGCAACGCTTACCAATATAACCATCTCAAAACCGTTGGTGTTTATATTCAAGATACCGCTTACTTTACAGATAACTTTATCATGACGGGCGGTTTACGTTATGAGTACTTTGATCAATTTGCGGGACGTCATTGTTTAAATGCTGCAAACTGTAAAAAAGGCCAAAATCTAACAAGAACAGGAAATACTGATCAGCACGATGGTAAATTATTGTATCAATTAGGTGCCGTATATAAATTTACGCCACATATTGCGACATTTGCTAACTACGCTGAGTCTTTCCGTCCACAAATGAGTGTTGCAACACCTGTTAGCGGCGATTTAAAACCAGAACAAGGTAAATCTTTTGAAATTGGTGCAAAATACGAAAACTCTGGCTTCAATGCGACACTTGCATTATTCAATATCACCAAACGTAATGTGGCTGAAGCCTTTGGTTCGGGTTCAAGTGCGCAACTAAATATTGTGGGCAAACAACGTTCTCGTGGTGTGGAATTCGATCTTAACGGTCAAATTACTGATAACCTAAGCGTAGCGGCTAACTATACATACACCAAAGTAAAATCACTTGAAAATGAGCTTTATCCTGATGCGATAAATCAACAACTTTCAGGTGTACCGAAACATCAAGCTTCTCTATTCCTCGCTTATAACGTAGGTGAATTTGATTTTGGTAACATCCGTGTTGGCGGCGGTGCTCGTTATTTAGGTTCTTGGCATGCTTATAACAGTGATTACACCAAAGCATACAAATTACCTCATGCCGTGGTATATGATGCCTTTATTGCTTACGATACCAAAATCTCTGGCAAGAAAGTATCCTTCCAACTTAACGGTAAAAACTTAACAGATAAAACTTACTATCCATCTACCTCTGGTAACGCAACAAACACGTTAATCCCTGTTGCATTAGGTTATGGACGTGAATTTATCTTCAACACGAAAGTTGAGTTTTAATTGAGCACACAATATTAGGGCGAATATTTCGCCCTTTTTTCGTTTTTTACTTTATGGATAATCAATGAATTGGCAAACTGAACTTAACTCAAGTTTAAGCTGGATTTTGACCGCACTTTTCTGGGTAGTTTTATGCTTTAGCGTGGTAATGATAGCGCTAAAGCAAACCTCATTTGGTCAAAAGTTTTGGCATATTGCATCCCCGTCGATTAATCGTCGTAACAGCATCAAAATCATCCTTATGCTACTGGTATTGTTTACGATGATTTTGCTAGAAGTGCGCTTCAGCGTGCTCAACTCTTTTTTTTACAATGGGCTTTATAGCTCCATGCAGGAATTAGATGTGGATAAGTTTTGGTTCTTTGCAAAACTGAATGCCCTATTAGTATTGGTACAAGTTATCCACTCCATCGCTGATTATTTCTTGCAGCAAGTATTTGAAATTCGTTGGTTGGAAAGCTTAAATAAAGTCCTTGTTAAACGCTGGTTAGAAAATAAAAAATACTATCGTCTTAAATACGAAAAAGAGCTACCCGATAATATTGACCAACGTATTGAACAAGATGCTCGCGAATTCATCAGCAGCACTGTCACTATTGTACGTGGCATGATTAATTCTGTTCTGACCACCATTGAATTTACTATCATCCTTTGGTCTCTCTCTGGCGTATTAAGTCTTTTCGGATTAAATATCGAAAAAGGCGTTGTCTTCTTTATTTACGCCTTTATTATCTTCGCAACGTTAATGTCTGTTTGGATTGGTCACCCTTTGATCAAGTTAAACTTTAACAAAGAAAAACTTAATGGTGACTATCGTTATTCTTTGATTCGAGTGCGAGATAATGCGGAAAGTATCGCGTTCTATCAAGGTGAACAACAAGAACAACATTTATTGAAAAACAAATTTGCTCAAATCATTCATAACCGTTGGGCAATTGTATTAAGAATGTTGGGATTAGACGGCTTTAATGGAAGTGTCACGCGTGTTGCTAAACTCTTGCCGTTAATGCTGCAAGCACCTCGTTTTTTTACCGGACAAATCAAACTGGGTGATATGCACCAAACTGTGCAAGCATTTAACCGATTAATGACCGCACTTTCCTTCTTCCGTTTGTTCTATGAAGAATTTACGCTCTACCAAGCGCGCTTAAATCGTCTTTATGGTTTTATGACGAAGTTGGATGAATTAGATCATTTAGAGGTTCATCAACCCATGAAATGTTCTAACCGTGTAGCGTTATCAAATTTTGGTATTAAAGATGACCAAGGCCGATTGTTGCTTAATAACTTAAATATTGAATTAAGAAATGGTGATGCTTTATTAATTCAAGGTCCATCTGGCACAGGGAAAACCTCTCTATTAAAAGCGATGGCGGGGATTTATCCTTTTGAGACTGTTGGTCTGGTGGAACATCCTTGTGTGACCAGTTTATTCTTACCGCAGCGTCCTTATATGCCACAAGGTACGCTACGTGAAGCGATTTGCTATCCGGATATTGATCCTTATCATCCTGAATTGGAAAAAACACTGGCTGATTGTTGTTTGGATAAATATCTTCATAGCTTAGATGTAGATAACGATTGGCAGGCAATTTTGTCGCCAGGTGAATTACAGCGCGTGGCATTTATTCGGATTTTACTAACGAAGCCAGAAGTGGTCTTTTTGGATGAAACCACATCAGCACTTGATGAGCCAACCGAGTATCTCCTTTATAAAACAATTAAAGAGCGGTTACCCAATATGATTATTCTGAGCGTGGGTCATCGCGGCACATTGCATCAATTCCATAACAAACAATTGGATTTGGCAGTCTGCATCGTCTAAATTACAAAAGGCTAAATTTATATTTAGCCTTTTCTTTTTTTACTAAATACAATTGAACTTATAAGAAGTCTCTCAAGGCTTGCTACACATCCCAATCCCCCCTATAATTCTTCCAATTTTTCTAATTTCATTCTCACAATGTCAAATAAAACCATTGCCAAAAATACGCTATTTCTTTACATCCGAATGCTCTTCAATATGGGGGCGATGCTGTATATCTCTCGTGTGGTATTGCAGGTATTGGGTGTGGAAGATTTTGGTATCTACAACATTGTGATGGGGGTTGTGGTCTTATTTTCCTTTTTTAATGGCACAATGACCGCCACTACTCAGCGTTTTATTAACGTAGAAAAAGCCTCGAATGACATTCAACGTGTCAATAAAGTCTTTAATATTAGTATCTTAAATCACCTACTCATTATTTTTATCGTATTAGTGTTAGCTGAAACCGTAGGTTTATGGTTTTTAAATCACAAATTGGTGATCCCCGCTGAACGCTTGCAAGCCGCAAATATCGTTTACCAATTAGCATTAATTATTGCCCTTGTTGAAATCATCAAGGTGCCATTTAATGCCATGATTGTTGCACACGAGAAAATGGGATTCTATGCTTGGTTGGGATTAGGTGAAACCATTTTAAAGCTAACTTCTGTCTTTATCTTAAGCCACATTACGCATTACGATAAGTTGATTACTTATGGTTGCTTATTGCTTTCAGTCAGCTTAATCGTGCTCTCCCTTTATGTGTTATTCACTAAATATTATTTCAAAGAAGCCGCACGTTTCCGTTTATATAAAGATTTAAGCAAAACCAAAGAAATGGTGAGTTTTTCCGGTTGGATGCTTATGGGGCAAGTCGCTTATGTGGGTTCAACACAAGGCTTGAATATGGTGTCTAACTTATTCTTTGGTGTGGCAGTCAATGCCGCTGTTGCGATTGCAACACAAGTAGAAGGTGCCGTTTACAGCTTTGTAAATAATTTCCAAATGGCAGCTAATCCGCAGTTGGTTCAGTCTTATGCAGCAAAAGATTATGATCGCAATCGTCAATTAATTCTTGGTATTTCAAAATATTCACTTTATTTAATGGCGATTCTCTCTGCGCCTGTATTGTATTTCACTCATACCTTACTGACATTTTGGTTAGGCGATCATCTTCCGCAATATACTGAACAACTTGTACAAGCTATTATTGCTTGCTTATTAATCAGCGCAATGGCTGGCGCATTTTGGATGAGTGCATTAGCCATTGGCACATCCACTGTAAAACAATACAATATCATCGTGGCGTTAATCGATCTTTGCACGGTACCATTGGCTTATTATTTGTTCACACTAGGTTATAATCCAGTATTTGCCTTTGTGGGTAAATTTAGTACGATGGTCATCTCACAAATCTATCGATTATATTTTATTAATAAAAAAATTAAATTTAACCACAAAGAATTTGTCTCATATTTAGTGAATGTCGGCGTGGTGTTTGGCCTGCTATTAGGTATCATCTATATATCAGATACTACCCGCAGTTATTCTTTATTGGAGTTTATTGGACAATCCATCATCTTAGAAATGGTATTAATCTGTGTCATTTTAATCTTCGGATTAAACACAGCAGAAAAAAATTTCTTGTTTAGCTATTTAAAGAAAAGAGTAAAAAAATGAATCAACTCCTTATTGATTTAAAAAACAAACTGAATCCTATTGTCGAACTGATCAATGATAAAAACGATGTATTCTATTTCGACTACCCGCTTCATTTGAACGTGGGCGATTTGCTGATCTATCACGGAACCGAGCAATTTTTTAAAGATCACCACATTAACGTGACCTTAAAACGTTGCGAATATGATTTAGATCTTGAAGAAGTCAAAGCAAAAATTACACCAAACACCACCATCCTTTTACATGGTGGCGGTAACTTTGGTGATCTTTATCCGCAGCATCAAAAAATCCGTGAAGAAATGGTGACGCATTTTCCGAATAATCGCATTATTGTGTTGCCACAAACTGCTTATTTTAAGCACGAAGAAAATCTGCAAAAATCAGCCGCACTTTTCCGTAGCCACAGTGATTGCCATCTACTGGCTCGCGATGAAAGAACGGAGAACTTATTTGCACAATTTTCTGATCATGTTTATTTATCACCGGATATGGCACATCAGCTTTATGGCACGATGGAAACCAAGCAAGGCACAACGGGTGAGCAACTTTACTTCCTACGTAAAGATATTGAAGCGAGTGATATCGAGAAAAATATCCTTGCTCAACTACCTGCTAACAGCAACGTAAAAGACTGGGAAGATATTCTTTCAACAGAAGACGATGTTGTTTTAGCAGTAAGCTGGCGAATGAGTAAAATAGCCAATAAATTTGGTCTGGGTTGGCTGAAAGATCTTTGCCATCAGTTTTGGTATGCCTATACTCAACGCATTGTAAAACGTGTTGCACAAGTATTCTTAGCGAATGATAAAGTCACCACAACTCGCTTACATGGTCATATTTTCTCTTGCTTGTTAGAAATTCCAAATCGTGTTTGCGATAACTCTTATGGTAAAAATAGTAGCTATGCCAAATTATGGACCAAAGAACTAGATTTTGTTGAATTGGATAAATAATGTTTGAATTGAAAAAACTGATTACAGCCATGATTCTTCCCCCATTTAATATTTTAATTTTATGGGGACTTTCACTTATTCTAGCTAAATTCAATTTCAAAAAATTAAGCCGAATTTCGACCGCACTTGGTTTCTCTCTACTCTATCTTTTAAGCATTCCTTACACGGCACAAGTACTTAAAGACAGTCTCATTACTGAAGATCATTTAACACTGCAAGATTATCAACAAGCTCAAGCGATCGTTTTACTTGGCGGTGGTTTACGTGATAGCAAAGAGCTTTATGCACCATTAGCTTCAACAGGTATTCAACTTGAACGCTTACGCTATGCCGCATTCTTGCAAAAAGAAACGCACTTGCCATTATTAATTACAGGGGCGAGTCCAACTGGCGCCATTGAAGCAAAAATCGCTGCGGAAGAACTCAAAAACTTCTTTAATGTGCCAACTAAATGGATTGAACCTAAAGCTCTTACTACCAAAGAAAATGCCCTTTTCACCAAACAAATGTTGGAAAAAGAAGGTATTCACAAAATTATTTTAGTCACCAATGAATGGCATATGCAACGTGCAAAATTATTGTTCCAACAACAAGGTTTTGATGTGTTACCTGCAAGTGTAGGTGAAGGCATTACGCCTGACAGTTATGGACTCAATATGATGCATTTTATTCCACAAGGTGGCGCGATTACGAAAAATATGCAATTACTCAAAGAGTGGATTGGATATTGGAAAGAGCGCTAAAGTGCGGTCGAAAGATCACAAATTAGATAATGTTAAGAGGAAGAAAACATGAGTCAAATTACACGCGAACAAATGCTTCAGGTATTCGAAAATCGCTGCTCCACACGTTATTACGATCCGAATAAAAAAATTAGCCAAGAAGATTTCGCGGCAATTTTAGAATTTGCTCGTTTATCACCAAGCTCTGTCGGCTCTGAGCCATGGAAGTTCTTAGTAATTCAAAATAAAGCATTACGCGATAAACTCAAACCTTTTAGCTGGGGTATGCAATATCAATTAGATGATTGTAGCCATTTAGTGATCATTCTTGCGAAGAAAAATGCACGCTATGACACGCCTTTCTTCCGTGATGTAGCGGTGCGTAGAGGTTTACAAGGTGAGCAGTTAGAAAAAGCCTTGGCAAAATATAAAGGCTTACAAGAAGTTGAAATGAAAACCGCAGAAAGCGAGCGTGCATTATTTGACTGGACAAGCAAACAAACCTACATTGCATTAGCCAATATGCTCACTGGTGCCGCCGCTATCGGTGTAGATTCTTGCCCTATTGAAGGCTTTAACTACGATAAAATGAATGAAACTTTAACCGCTGAAGGTCTCTTTGATCCAAATGAATGGGGCGTATCTGTGGCAGCAACATTTGGTTATCGTGCGAGAGACATTACTAAAAAATCACGTAGACCAATTGAAGAAATCGTTACTTGGGTTGAATAATCTATTTTCAAATAAATGGGCAGCAAACGCTGCCCTTTTCTTTACCCACCAAACAAGGCAGCGCCACCTGTTACAGCCTCCATCGTGCCATATAACAAGCTTAGTGCAAAAAAGATCATAATTGCGCCCGCAATACATTTGATCATTGCCTCGCCTTTTTGATTAGAACCAGTTAAACCGTACCAATGGCCTAATCGCGTTGCGACATTTCTCGCATAGCGCACTAACGCAGCAAAAAGTGAAAGCATTAATCCTGTGCCCAGAGACATGGCAAACGTAGCTACAATTCCCCACCAATAAAGATCCAGCATATAAGCGAGAAAGAGCACAAAAATAGCGCCACTACACGGTCGCATACCAATGGTTAAAATCACTAAGAGCTGAGATTTTAAATCACCTGATTGCTTAAGCTGTTGATCATTCGGTAGATGTTGATGCCCACAACTACATTGTGTTTGACTTACTTTTCCTTGCTCATATCGAAATGGCGAAGCTGTTCCAATCTGTTTTGGTAATGATTGGATCGATGTAATGCGAAAAGATTGCTTTTTCTTTAATCCTTTCAGACCTTGAGCAATCCAATAAATCCCTAATAACACTAATAAAATTAGAGCGCTACGCTCCAGCCATAACTGGCTAAGTTTAAAATATTTAGAGGAAAGATTAAGTATCACCACCACAATGGAGGTTGCAGCAACTGCGACAAAACCTTGCATAAGAGAGGAAAGCAAGCTTAAGCGTACGCTGGTCTTAAGTTGACTCTCGTGCGTAGAAAGATAACTAGCGATAATAAATTTGCCATGCCCAGGCCCTAATGCATGTAATACACCATAAGAAAAGGCGGCAAAAATCAACCACAATCCTGCCGTTGATGAATGAGCTTGAATCTGATGGAGATTTTCAGAAATCAGCTGATTAAAGGCTTTTTGCCAATCGGCAACTTGCACAAACAGCCAAGGTAATAATGCGAAGATAATCGCTAATAAACCAATAAAAAGTGCGGTCAGTTTTAACTTCATTTTATTCACACTTAATTTTTACTTTCTGCGCAAACAATACACCAAGAGAATCATCTTCATTTTTTTGCGATTTATCCAATGATGATGCGTAAGATTGAATTTTTTCATCGACATTAGGTTCCAGCACCTCGCCTTTGCAATTTGCAGGAAGTGATGAAAAATCAACCGATCTTTTGCCTGGTTCTGCATACCGCATAGCCACATAATAAGTGCGGTCATAAGTCATCAGCGTAAATTCATTATTTTGTAAGGCCTGTGGCTGTGCCAAAAGAAAATCAAAATAATATTCCACCTCGTTCCCTTTCACACGCATACCGTAATTTTCAGGGTGTTTTGTGTATTTAATCTTATGATTTTCTTTGTCAAAGACATAACTAAAGTAATGTTCATTCACAACGTTCGCCATGACTTCATCAATTAACTTCTGTTGGGCGGCCTTATCCCCTTTCGCCTGTTTCACATCATACAGGACGGCTGAAGAACTGGCCTCATCAAGTAACCACTGCGTCGAGAAACCAATTAATTGATTATCTTTCACTAAGGGTTTCGTTTGCATATCGATGAATGCGTGGGGATGCGCTAGCGCTGAAAAAGGTGAAATCAGCAATAATCCAAGAAGTAATTTTTTAAACATAAATAAGAAAAAAGAGTGGCTAAATGATTGAATAGACAGATTTTATCACAAGCAGTTCCCAATCAAAATCGAATAAAAATCAGTCTAAAAGTAAAAAATCCTATGATTTTATTGATTTTTATCAAAAAATGATTCATTCGCATTTCCCTTATAACTGAAATTTATGTACTATTTGTCTCGTCAAGTGATTGCTTGATATTCATAAAGTTCCTAAATAAAATAATCATAAATATAGCTAAACTACTTTCCTACCACCCTGTATGGGTGGTTTTTTTTGCCTTTCAAATAGCTTATTCCCTAAACATAAAGTAAAATAACCGCACTTTTATTCATAACATCGAGAAAATTATGTCAACGCAATTTGTATATACGATGCACCGTGTCGGCAAAGTGGTGCCACCGAAGCGTCATATTTTGAAAGATATTTCTTTAAGCTTCTTCCCTGGTGCAAAAATCGGGGTGCTCGGCTTAAATGGTGCGGGTAAATCAACCCTTTTACGCATTATGGCGGGCGTGGATAAAGAGTTCGAAGGTGAAGCGCGTCCACAACCGGGTATTAAGATCGGTTATCTTCCACAGGAACCAAAACTTGATCCGCAACAAACTGTGCGTGAAGCGGTCGAAGAAGCCGTTTCTGAAGTAAAAAATGCACTGACTCGTTTAGATGAAGTTTATGCACTTTATGCCGATCCTGATGCGGATTTCGATAAACTAGCCGCAGAACAAGCAAACCTTGAAGCGATTATTCAAGCACATGATGGACATAATTTAGATAACCAATTAGAGCGTGCGGCTGATGCATTACGTTTACCAGATTGGGATGCCAAAATTGAGCATTTATCTGGTGGTGAGCGTCGTCGTGTGGCGCTTTGTCGTTTATTACTCGAAAAACCAGACATGCTCTTATTAGACGAGCCAACCAACCACTTAGATGCGGAATCTGTAGCATGGTTAGAACGCTTCTTACATGACTACGAAGGTACTGTTGTGGCAATTACCCACGACCGTTACTTCTTAGATAACGTAGCAGGTTGGATCTTAGAGCTTGACCGTGGTGAGGGTATTCCTTGGGAAGGTAACTACTCTTCTTGGTTAGAGCAAAAAGAGAAACGCTTAGAGCAAGAACAAGCCGCTGAAAATGCTCGTCAAAAATCGATTGCGAAAGAGTTAGAATGGGTACGACAAAACCCTAAAGGTCGTCAAGCGAAAAGCAAAGCTCGTATGGCACGCTTCGATGAGTTGAACTCCGGTGAATACCAAAAACGTAACGAGACCAATGAACTCTTTATTCCACCTGGTCCACGTTTAGGTGATAAAGTGATTGAGGTAGAACATCTCACTAAATCTTACGGTGACCGTACTCTAATTGATGATTTATCATTTAGCATTCCTAAAGGTGCTATCGTGGGCATTATCGGAGCGAACGGTGCAGGTAAATCAACCCTATTCCGTATGCTTTCAGGTCAAGAACAACCAGATAGCGGCTCAATTACAATGGGTGAAACCGTTGTGCTTGCCTCTGTGGATCAATTCCGTGATTCAATGGATGACAAGAAAACCGTTTGGGAAGAAGTATCTAACGGACAAGATGTTCTCACTATTGGTAACTTTGAAATTCCAAGCCGTGCCTATGTTGGCCGATTTAACTTCAAAGGCGTAGATCAACAAAAACGTGTGGGCGAATTATCAGGTGGTGAGC
>OAWH01000118.1_pt1 | contig 19488 bp, 26 predicted proteins | sample 1476611 | NCBI WGS metagenome assembly OAWH01 (sample SAMEA2580164, study PRJEB22360) | human gut metagenome | biome: human gut; feature: human-associated habitat; material: faeces | place: Denmark | collected 2008/2010
CATTATAGAAGAAGGCGATTGTATGAAAAAACAATTGTTAATCGTTGATGGCTATAATATGATTGGTGCTTGGCCAGAATTGGTCCAGTTGAAAAAGCAAGAGCGTTTAGAGGATGCGCGTGAACTGCTTCTTAGTCGTCTGTCCAATTACGCCAAATATGAAGGGTTGGAAATCATTGTGGTCTTTGATGCCCAATTAGTCCCAGGTATTCAGCAAACGTACAAAAAGTACCTTTTGACCGTGGTTTTCACCAAAGAAGATGAAACAGCAGATAGTTATATTGAACGTCTAGCTGGTGAAAAAAATGATCGTTTAACGCAAGTAACAGTCGCAACGAGTGATTTGGCTGAACAATGGGTGGTCTTTTCACAAGGTGCATTGCGGACTTCGGCCAATGAACTTTACAAAGCTGTCCAGAAAACAGAAAAGACGATTGCCATTCATGCAACGGATATCCATTTCCAGCAATTTCGTCGAAATTCTCCATGGAACGTGGAGCAGTTATCAAAACTTTCTGAGAAGCTAGAAGAATTGTCTCAAAAAAAAGATTAAACAAATGTTCGCTTAAGTCATAAATTTCTAACATGCTATGCTCTCCTAAATCATTCGATACGTTTATCGAAAAGGAGGGCTTTTTATGTTAGAACAGATTCAACAAGCATTAGCAGGAGACCAAGAACAATTTCAAGCCTTATATGGGCAATATCAGCCAGTGATTTATAAGTGCATGAAAAAATACTATTTAAAAGATTATGATACTGAGGACTGGCTTCAAGAAGGGCGAATTGTCTTCTTTCGGACGTTAGAACGATTTGATTCAGAAAAACAAGCATCATTAGGAAAGTTTTTTAAACGAAATTTTGAAAATCACGTACATAGCTTAATTCGCCATCAATGCGCCTATAAGCGGCGAACAGATACCTTGTCTATTTCTCTGGAACAACGATTAGAAAGCGCTGGTGAAGAGTTAGTGGACTATTTAGGGACAGCGGCTACCGACCCATTAGGTCAATTAATGATTCAAGAAAAATTGGCAGCTTTTCCGACACGTCTTTCCTCGTTGGAACAACAAATTTTAAACGCATACTTAAAAGGCTACACGTTAGAAGAAATTGCTAAAGTACGTGGGGGAACTTTTTCAGCTGTCCGAAGTGCCTATGATCGTGCCAAAGCAAAAATGAAATATACATTAGAAAATGAATAAAAATTCGACAAAACAGCCGGTTTGTCGAGCAAAAGTAGTTGCAAACAGACTTCTAGTATGATAAACTTGAAATTTTTTAAAAAAAGTGATATAATGTTTCTCGAGGTGAATGCAATGCCAACAACGTTATCGTCAATTAAGAAAGATTTGGAAGGCCGTATCGGCAGTGAAATTATGTTAGTTGCTCAGACTGGAAGAAAGCGCCAAACAGAACGTAAAGGAATCTTAACGGAGACTTATCCATCTGTTTTTGTTGTTGACTTGGATCCAGACGAGAACTCATTTGAACGTGTATCTTATAGCTATTCAGATGTTTTAACACGCACCGTTGAAATCGAATTCATCGGTCAAGCCGTATAATTTAGAAAGTCCGCTTAGGAGTGAAGGAAGAGCCCTTCGTTCCTAAGCTCTTTTTAATTTCAGCCATCTGTCGTCAGAGAAAGAGCAATCTTCGGTGTACTTCTTCATGGACATATGATAGAATCTAAAAGATTAAAATGTTGGTAGACAAAAGATTAAGGAAGGTGAATCAGGGAACCGATGGAAATAATCGAACGAGCTCCTGCGAAAATTAATCTTGGGTTAGATGTTCTGCATAAACGTGTGGATGGCTATCATGAAGTTGAATCTATTTTTGCAAGTGTAGATTTAGCCGATCATTTAACTTTTGAAAATCTAGAAGAAGACATCATTCGTATTGAAACGGACAGCTCTTTTTTACCCGTGGATCGACGGAATCATGTCTATCAAGCAGTTGACTTATTAAAGCGTACCTATAATATTCATAAAGGAATTAAAATATATATTGAAAAACGTATCCCCGTGGCAGCTGGTTTAGCAGGGGGGAGCAGTGACTGTGCCGCAGCATTACGAGGCTTGAACAAACTGTGGAATCTGGGGTTGACGATGGACGAACTCTGTGAAATTGGCAGCCAAATTGGTATGGATGTTCCTTATTGTTTAAGGGGCGGAACAGCCTTTGCAAACGGACGTGGGGAGAAAATTGAAGCATTACCGACCATGCCTCAATGTTGGATTGTGTTAGTTAAACCAAGAATTAGTGTATCCACTAGTACCGTTTTTAATGATTTAGCGGTAGATGAATTGCACCATCCAGATATTGCTGGACTAAGAATAGCTATTGAAAATGGTGATTATACTGGGATGACCCAAACGGTTGGCAATGCGTTGGAAAGTGTCACGATTGCCAGACATCCAATCGTGCAACAAATCAAGGATCGCATGCTGAAGTACGGCGCTGATGCAGCGTTGATGAGCGGCAGTGGACCGACAGGCTTTGCTTTATGTGAAAAGAAAACACGAGCACAACGGATTTATAATGGACTTAAAGGCTTTTGTGAAGAAGTTTATTTGGTTCGGACATTGAAATAAATAAGTTCTACGTCTAAATTCGAATTTTAGGCGTAGAACTTTTTTGCTTTATTTAAGTAACTATTTCTTTTTTTTTGCTTTCATAGAACTAATTTCAGATGGGGTGCGTAAAACACCTTCGAAATTTTTCATATTGAAAGAACGACCATACTCGGCTTTTGAAGTACCTAAAATAAACGATATTTTGTATTCGGGAGCATGTATATCGAAATCGTTGACTACATATTGGAATTTTAAATTATTATCTAACGGAATTTCATTTTCTGGTTTATCGACATATACGTAAGGCTGAGAAATTGGAAAGTTAACATTTCTGTCTTTAATTTCCCCCGTAATAGTTAGTATACTATCTTTTATAATATACTTAAATTTAAGTTGTGGAGCATAATTAATATACTCAGAGATACTATAACTATCCGAGATTTTCTTTTTATAAGCAACTGGTGAATTTTGTTTTACATATTCAAAAAATTCATTTTCTTTTGAAGAAACGGATTCGGTTTTAACGATATCTTTATAATGAATAAGTTGAATATCTTCTGTAAAATAGAATGGATCCGGTTCAAAAATTGAAATCAGTACTGATTGTCCAGAGGCTATGCCTAACTCATTTCGTTGTTTATGTTGTATATCTTTAAAGAGGTAAACATGTCCATTTTTTGAAGTTATTTTCTTTAGTTCTGTCATTAATTTTTCCTCAATTTTCTATAGTTTGTAATTAGTTCATAAAACTGATTACCATTAAATTTATAAATATCAACCCCTTTTTCACGTAACTCTATATATTTTAGTTCTTTACTGCTGTGCTTTCCGTCTTTAAGTTGGGAAGAAATTTGAATACCTTGGATAAAGTAATCAGTCTTGGCAGATAAACTTGACGATACCCTACCGCCATGTTGTTTTATCAGTGTTTCAATTTGTTTACGGTTATATTTAGAATCATCAAATGCCCCCGTTACTACAAAAGACATTCCTTCAAAAAAAGGTGTAGTATCATCATCTAATTCAAAAGAGTCCAAGCTACTTTTCTTAAGAGTAGAGCTTTTTTCTTGAGGTTCTATCTTTAATAATTCCATAAATACAATTGCAGATATCCTAACATCATTCAATGCATTATGTGAAATCGCATCGATACCAAAAAGTAATTTCAATGTAGTTAATTGATTGTTTACAGCCCCATGCTTTCGTGTGGCTGCAAAATAGCGAGTATCATAAATTTCATGTCCTTCTGCAATATTATATCCTTTTGCTTTTAAAAAAGGAAAGTCAAAACTTTTTATATTATGTCCAACTAGAATCGTATCTCCTAAATAATCAAAAAGATAAGGCATAACTTCATCTAAAGTTGGCGCATTTAGTACTTGGTCATTAGTGATTCCTGTTAATTTGGTAATTTCATCTGGAATGTAGTCACTATTTACCAATGTATCAAAATAATCAACTTCAATACCATCAACGTATCTTGCAGCTGATATCTGAATAACAGCATCCTGATGGAAGTCTAAACCTGTTGTTTCAATATCAAAAGCAATAAACTCTTTAACTTCCGTTTGCATTATATTTCACCGCCTAGCGAATATAGAATTTTATCAGCTAACTTTCTTCGTTCAGTATTGAAAGAATCATTGGAAGAATTATTATGCTCTTCAATAATATAAAAGTATTTATGTACTAACATTTCTCCTAGTTCAGTCAGTACATAAGTATTATTTTCTTCGGAGATAACGTTAGCTTTGATGAATAGTTTACGTTGTTTAATCATATCTACTCGATAGATACGCTTGAAATATTTTGGTATATATTTATCAGTTGATTTGCCACGGGAAGAGGTTGTCCACCATAGAGCAATAATCTCACCTGCTGTAGGTCTCTCAATTAAAAAAATATTAGGATCTTTTGGAGGAATTCGACGAATTGACTTTTTATATTGTTCTTGGTCGGTTATTTGGACATACGGATTTTTCATTATCAATACCACCTATAATTTTTTGTTTAGAAAATCGCATTATTCAATATAAGGAAGCGCTATCAATAAGGTGAAAATCGAAAGCGCTTTCTATAAAGGCTGCCATATGACTCTTAATGTTTCATATTATACAGACTTCTTTTTTTGTAGTCAATCGTGTATGTTTTCCTTAATAAGGATGTTCCTTTGCTTTTTATAACTTTGTTTAAATAAAATTTGTTTTTATTCCTTGACGTCCCGTGATCCATTTGGTACATTATTCCTGGCAAATCGTAAATATTACGGTTTATAATAGGTAAATCGAAAAGAGGACAGAACATGACGAAAATCTACCGCCGTTTGATAATCGGCGTTACTTTAGCAATCAGTGCTTTTCTTTTAGCTAGCTGTGGGCAAACCACACAATCGCCAAAAGAGAAGAAAGAGCTCACGGTAATGACTACTTTTTATCCGATGTACGACTTCACAAAACAAGTCGTTGGTGATGAGGGAGAGGTTGAGCTGTTGATTCCAGCTGGAACGGAACCACACGATTATGAACCAAGCGCAAAAGACTTAGCGAAAATTACTGATGCGGATGTCTTTGTTTATAATAGTAAAGAGCTAGAAACTTGGGTTCCGAATGTTATTGAAAACTTGGACACGAAAAAAGTTTCAATCGTGGAAGCCAGTCAATCCATTCAATTGATGCAAGGAACAGAAGAGGAAGAATCTGGCGAAGAAGGTCATGAAGGCCATAACCATTCCCACGAACTGGATCCGCATGTCTGGTTAGATCCCGTGTTAGCGCAAAAAGAAGTAACAGCGATTCGGGATGCGCTTATCAAAAAATATCCTGAGAAAAAAGCCGTATTTGAAAAAAATACCGTTGCTTATTTGGAAAAATTGACTGCGTTAGATAAGGAATACCAAGCTGCGTTTGCAGGCGCTAAAAATCGGACCTTTGTGACGCAACATGCTGCATTTGGCTATTTGGCGAAACAATATGGCTTGACCCAAGAACCGATTGCTGGGATTTCTCCAGACCAAGAACCTTCGCCAAGTCGTTTAGCCGAATTAAAAAAATATATTAAAACAAACAATGTTTCTGTGATCTATTTTGAAGCATCGGCTTCTACAAAAGTAGCCAAAACATTGGCAGACGAGACAGGCGTCGAATTAGCCGTATTGAATCCTTTAGAGAGTTTAACTCAAAAAGAACAAGAAGCAGGCGAGAACTACGTGTCTGTCATGAAAGAAAACCTCGCTGCTTTACAAAAAAGCATTCATTAATCTGGCAACAGAAAGGAGCCAACTTATGCATTATATTGAAGTCGAAAATTTAACCTTCTATTATGATGATGAACCTGTTTTAGAAGATGTTTCTTATTATGTTGATCCAGGGGAATTCGTTATTTTAACAGGAGAAAATGGCGCTGCCAAGTCAACGCTGATCAAAAGTACCTTAGGGTTATTAAAACCAACAAGTGGCAAAATTACGGTCGCTAAAAAAAATAGTGCTGGTGAAAAAATCAGTATTGGCTACATTCCACAACAAGTCGCTTCTTTCAATGCGGGCTTTCCTAGCACCGTCATTGAATTAGTACGTTCAGGTCGCTTTCCCAGAAATCGTTGGTTCAAACCGTTGACGAAAAAAGATCATCTTCATGTGGAAAAAGCTTTGAAATCAGTGGACATGTGGGAAATGCGCCACAAACGAATTGGCGAGCTTTCTGGAGGGCAAAAGCAACGAATTAGTTTAGCACGAGTGTTTGCGACCGATCCAGATTTATTTATTTTAGATGAGCCAACAACAGGTATGGATGAACAATCGCGAAACGAATTTTATCAATTGTTGCAACACAGTGCGCATGAACATGGAAAAGCTATTTTGATGATTACGCATGATCATGAAGATATCAAAACCTATGTGGATCGTCAAATTCGTCTTGTCCGCAAAGAAGATTCGAAATGGCGTTGTTTCCATATGAGTGAAGAATCGTATACGTAAATTTTCCAATAAAACGTTATCTGGCTCGATCATAACGAAAGCCTAGGAACGGCTTAAAGAAATGTGGGAAAAATTTAAAAAATAAGCAGGAATTAAAAAAATAATTCGCTTAAACGTCGCTACAATGGTAGTGTTCATTTTAGCGGTAAGGAGTGAATCGTATGGCAGAAATGCTTTCTTATGCATTTATGCAAAAGGCCTTTTTAGCAGCACTGTTTATCTCAGTGATTGCCCCAATGCTCGGCGTCTTTCTAGTTATTCGCCGACAATCTTTAATGGCAGATACCCTTTCACATGTGTCATTAGCCGGTGTGGCACTAGGCTTCTTTTTTAATTGGAATCCTAATTTAATGACCTTAATTGTCGTGATTGTGGCTGCAATCATTCTAGAATATTTACGAATGATTTATAGCACCTATTCAGAAATTTCGATTGCTATTTTAATGTCAGGCGGTTTGGCTTTGGCGTTAGTTTTGATGAATTTAACAGGAGGCAATTCAGCTGCTAGTATTCAATCGTATTTATTTGGTTCCATCGTCACGATTACGTGGGATCAAGTGGTTATGTTGGCAATTTTATTCGTAGTTTTAGTTCTATTGTTTATGTTATTTAAACGTCCAATGTATGTTTTAACATTTGATGAAGATACTGCTCATGTTGATGGGCTACCTATTCATTGGATGTCGATGCTTTTTAATGTAATTACTGGTGTGGCGATTGCTGTGATGATTCCGATCGCGGGAGCCTTGTTAATTTCAGCAATTATGGTCTTACCAGCTGCAATAGGTATGCGAATTGGTAAAGGCTTTAACACGGTGATTATTATCAGTGTGTTTATGGGCTTGATTGGCATGCTAACAGGGTTGACTAGCTCGTATTATTTGGAAACACCACCGAGTGCAAGTATTACCCTAATTTTTATTGGTTTATTCTTATTAGTCAATATTTATCGCCGAGTGGTTGTCATGGTCCAACGAAAACAAAAAATGCAAAGAAACTAAGGAGAAAAACGAAAGTTTTTCTCCTTTATTTCTTTTTTTTAAAAGAAATGGCGAACTATTTTCAGTTATTTGAAAAAAATCCTCGAATTTTTCGGTTAAACCCCTTATAATAAGGAACGATAGAATGAAAAGGAGTGACGAATTTGAAAATTCGGAGAAGTGAACGATTAATCGATATGACCCAATATCTTTTAGATCATCCCCATACATTGGTTTCTTTGACATATTTTGCTGACCGATACCAATCTGCCAAGTCTTCCATTAGTGAAGATTTAGCAATTGTTAAAAAAACATTTAAAGAACGTGGAACAGGTATTTTAGAAACGATTCCAGGCGCTGCAGGCGGTGTCCGCTTTATCCCTGAAATTCCTTATGAGGAAGCGGAGCAGTTGATTATGGATTTATGTGATCGTTTGTCAGAACAAGATCGCTTATTACCTGGGGGCTATGTTTATCTTTCAGATTTACTTGGGGAACCGAATTTATTAAGACAAGTGGGCCGGATTATTGCTTCTAAATATTTAGGCAAACAAATTGATGCGGTAATGACCGTTGCGACTAAAGGAGTGCCAATTGCGCAAGCTGTGTCTTATTACTTAAATGTTCCGTTTGTGATTGTTCGTCGCGATTCTAAGATTACTGAAGGTTCAACGGTGAGCGTGAACTATGTATCAGGGTCTTCAGAACGTATCGAAAAAATGGAACTTTCAAAACGCAGCTTAAAACGCGGCTCAAAAGTTTTAGTCGTGGATGACTTCATGAAAGGCGGCGGCACCGTCAATGGTATGAAGAGTATGATTGAAGAATTTGAAGCAGAACTTGTGGGCATTACCGTTTTTGCTGAGTCAAAATTCAATGGCCGTCGTGCAATCGATGACTATACTTCGCTATTGTACGTGGAAGATGTGGATACACAAACAAAAACGATTAGCGTAGTCCCAGGAAACTATTTCACAGAGAAATAATTTGAAAAAGAACCTGAAAATGGTCCATTCCATTTTCAGGTTCTTTTTTTCTGTTTTATTCCTTTAAAAAAAGATGAGAAAATAAATTGGTCTACCTTTTAAATGCCTTATTTTGTTGAAAAAGACAAAAGAGTAAGATAAACTAGAAAAGGTATAATGAGGACGATTTAGAAGAAAATCAAACAATTTAGTTAATTTGAGGTGGCAAACGTGGAAAATAGATACGCAATTATTTTAGCAGCTGGTAAAGGAACACGCATGAAATCTAAACTTTATAAAGTATTGCATCCAGTTGCTGGTAAACCAATGGTCGAACATATTTTAGATCAAGTAGAACAAACAGAACCAACAGAAATCGTGACAATCGTTGGACATGGGGCGGAAATGATTAAAAGCCATTTAGGCGAACGTAGTCAATATGCCTTACAAGCTGAACAATTGGGAACTGGGCATGCAGTCATGCAAGCACAAGAGTTATTAGGTGGTAAACAAGGAACAACATTAGTTATTACAGGGGATACGCCGTTATTAACTGCGGAAACCTTGAAAAATTTATTCGATTACCATCAAGGTAAGAATGCAAGTGCGACTATTTTAACAGCGCATGCGGAAGACCCAACAGGCTATGGTCGAATTATTCGTGATCATGTGGGCATTGTTGAACGAATCGTGGAACAAAAAGATGCCAGTGAAGAAGAAGCACGTGTTCAAGAAATTAATACAGGAACCTTCTGTTTTGATAATGAATCATTGTTTGAAGCGTTAGCGAAAACAGATACAAACAATACACAAGGGGAATACTATTTAACAGATATCATTGAAATTTTGAAAAAAGAAGGCAAAGCTGTCGCTGCTTACCAAATGGCAGACTTTGACGAAGCAATGGGTGTAAATGATCGTGTTGCTTTATCCACTGCTAATAAAATTATGCATCGTCGTTTAAATGAAATGCATATGCGAAATGGTGTTACATTTATTGATCCAGACACAACGTATATTGATGAAGGCGTGGTAATTGGTTCAGACACAGTCATTGAAGCGGGAGTCACTATCAAAGGAAAAACAGTGATTGGCGAAGATTGCTTGATTGGCGCACATTCAGAAATCGTTGATAGTCACATCGGCAATCAAGTGGTTGTTAAACAGTCTGTGATTGAAGAAAGTGTGGTTCACGAGGGGGCCGATGTGGGTCCGTATGCACATTTACGTCCTAAAGCAGATGTGGGGGCAAACGTACACATTGGTAACTTCGTGGAAGTAAAAAATGCAACAATCGATGAAGGCACAAAAGTGGGCCATTTAACATACGTTGGTGATGCAACATTAGGCAAAGATATTAATGTCGGTTGCGGCGTTGTTTTTGTTAATTATGATGGCAAAAATAAACACCAAACAATCGTGGGTGATCACGCTTTTATTGGCTCTGCAACGAACATTGTTGCGCCAGTCACGATTGGTGATTATGCGGTGACTGCTGCTGGTTCAACCATCACAGAAGATGTCCCTTCAGAAGATTTGGCGATTGCCCGGGCACGTCAAGTGAATAAAGAAGGCTATGCTAAAAAGTTACCTTATATGAAGGATTAATCTCAAATAAAAAAGAACGCTCTTTTGCTTAAGCAAAAGAGCGTTCTTTTTCCTCCTTAAAGACTAGACCAATTGCTGCTAGTATTTGTTTAGAGACGTTCAAGGACTAGACCAATGCTGTTTATTCGGTATTTTTAGTTATTTTTTTCAAAAAAATAGTTTTTGTTCCGCTTTTCCAATATAAAAAGACTTTCTTTTTATGTAAAGTTCGTTTTTTGGTCAAAATTACTATTTTTTTCACAAACAAATCCGCTATATTGTCCAAAAATAAAAACAATTTACAGGAAAAACATCTTATTTTAACGGAATTTACTGTTTTTTATTTAACGGATATATTATGATAGGAAAAGAAGAGCAGCGTGATGGGGGAAGGCTCTTTTTGTTGTTTGTTACTTTGACAATTGTTTGTTGCAAATGGGTTGAAACACAAGGAGGAAATTTGTGAAAAAGTTGAGCTTTAAAAAAGTGAAGTGGGGCATGCATTTTTTAATGGCTGTTGCGTTGATAGCGCCAAGCGTTACTAGTAGGACATTTCCTAAAAGTGGCTAATTTTTTGTTAAAAAATTAATTGTTATTTTGCCATGAGGGTCTACAAGTAAGTTTTTAAGTACTGATCTCCAAACAAACCTTTTTTCTTCTTCATCGAAATCACGATAAGTACTTTCTATATTTTTGTTAAACCAATTTGATTTAAATACTATAGTTTCCTTAGGCTTGACTTGAACAATCATCTGTTCAAGCTCTTTTCTATCTTTCTTATATTCGTCTAAACTTATAACCTCATTAAGATATGCTTTTTTTAACCGTTCTATTTTCTTTAGTATTTTTGAATTATTGTTTTTTTCAGGAGCAGAAACTGCTATCTTCTTCTGTTTAGCTTCAAAGTTTTCCGCGTCTGCTTTAATGTTGTTTAATAAATACTCTTCAAGTATCTCTTCCGGTATATTTATCTTATTTGGGCATTTATTTCTTTTATAAGTGTTTCCATTACAACGGTATACTTTTTTTGTATAATACATCACTGTGCCATCTTTTTTAATATATTTTCTTTTTCGATAACGTCCAGTCATTTTTTTACCGCAACAACTACATACTACCAGTCCTGAAAAGATATAAGTACGTTTTGCTATAGATGAAATATTTTTATCTAATAGATTTTGAACCTTCTCAAAGGTTTCCTTATCCACTATGGGAGGACAATAATTTTTGTTACCAGAAACTTCACCTATATATTTTCTATTCCTTAACATGTGCTTTATTGTTCGAGAACTTCTTGTAATATCATATTCATTGAATAGATATTCAACAGTTAGGCGTATACTGTTGTGAATAGAATAATGTCTAAAAATATCTTTTGCGATAGGTGCATTTTCGTTAGGTATTAACTTCTTATCACAGATTTTATAACCAAAAGGAACGCTACCAGTTACCACTTCTCCCTTTCTAATTTTGTTTTCAAATACTGCTTTGATACGTTCAGACGCCATTTGTGCTTCTAATTCAGCAAAACTCATTGACTGATTAACAAAGGAACGTCCATAAGCAGTATCGGTATTGAAAAATGGTTGTGAAACAGCAAGCCATGTTACGCCAGAATTATCTAATATTTCTTGAATATTTAAGTAATGACGTAAATTTCTAAACCATCGATCTAATTTGGTAAACAAAATAATATCTATTCTGTTCTTTTTTATATCTTCTAATAAGCGTTGAAATTCATCGCGGTACAATTTTTGTCCTGAAATGCCGTCATCAATATACGTGTCAATGATTGTCAAATTGTCTTGAGTACTTACATAATCTTTTAAAGTAGCTATTTGTGCGTCTAAACTATCCCCGTGTTTTGCTTGTTGATCAGTAGAAACCCTAATGTATAACGCTGCTCTCTTTAGCATAAACGAATCCCCCTATCTTATTTAAAAACTACTCTTGGTCTTTCTCAACATTAAGCTTGTTTAATTGTAAAAATAACTGAGCATAATCAGATTTAAGCTCTTGGTATTCTTTTTCAGTAAATCTGTGACTAGGTCCTGTACGTAAATTTAAGTTAATATATTCAATATTCAACTCTTCGCAAAGTCTTTTTTCTACTTCATATTTATTCATAATATCCCTCCTTAGAGAATGTATGTTCTTTTTTTGTAAGAAGAAAAGTCCGAGGTTTAAAATTTATATTTATTTCTTAGCTAACCACGAACTATTCTTCTATAAATTATTTTTTTAAACAGATTGGTCTTTAATAGAATACTTTTAAGTCTAATACAAAAGTTCTATAATATAACTTTTCCAATAATTCTAATTTTTTCATTTTCTAAAATTCTATCTTCATATTTGGTATTGATTGATCTCAAAATAATTTGCTTATTTGAGTAGTCTTTAATTACTTTCTTACATGTAACACCATCATTATCAATTTCTACGATTGCAATTTCACCATTTTCAACATCACATTGTTTTTTATAAAAAACAATGCTTCCATCTTTAATTAGCGGTTCCATTGAATCTCCCTGAATATTAATAGCACAATCTGCTCCTTCCGGCACGTGTGCGAAAGAGTGCTGTTCAACGTCTATATCTCCATATTCTAGAACTGCAGGGTTTGCTGCGGTCTTTCCTACCAATGGAACAACTTTTCTATTGCGTGATTCCGTTTCAAGAATTTGCTTATCTAATTCTTTCTCGGCAAATATTAATACATTTTTTTGTCTTTTAGTTTCTAACTTAGCTGAGGTTTCGTTTATTTTCGTTAAAATTTGAGAAAGTGGTTCTTCTTCAAATCCTAATAGGTATTCTGGGCTTGTTTCTAAAGCATTGGCAAAGTCAGATATCTTATTAACAGGAAATTGTCTTGTTCTATTTTCATAACGTGACATTGCGGACTTAGCTATTCCAACTTTTTCTGCTAATTCAGTGGATGTCATTTTTTTCTGTTTACGCAAGTTTGTAATTAATGTCATAATTTCATCATTCGTTCTCAAATTATTCACCTCCTAAAGAAATAATACTAATAAAGTTCCCAATAGTCAACAAAAAATGTTCTTATTCGGCACAAATAGTTGACATTCGGGAATCATCGATATATCATTAAAGCACATTCATGAATGAATAAATGTTAGGAGGATTATAAAAATGGAATTTGACTTCAACCGTTTAAAAGCTGAGAGAATCGCAAAAGGGTATTCTCAAGAAGAATTAGCAAAGAAATTACAATGGACACGAAGTGTATATACAAAACGTGAAAATGGTACAGTTTCATTGGGAGTTGACGAACTAGCAAAAATAGCAACAGCATTAGAAATGCCAGAATCTAGAATATCTATTTTTTTTACTCGTTGAGTTCCCGAATGTCAACAACGAAGGAGGGAAGTGTGATATGAATCAAAAGTCGTCAGAAAAAGTAGATATCGATTTATTGGCACAAGCTTTTGCTGATGTTTTAACGCGACGTACTGGCATACAACATGTTTGTAAAATAAAAAGTAAAAGTGAATCTAAGAAAAGTGAAGGTAACAGTTATCAGAAAGAAGCTAACTAAAAATGAAGGGAGAAACAGAATATGCAATTAGTAATAATGAAAAATAAACAAGTGGTAACAAGTAGTTTACAAGTTGCTGAAACATTTAGAAAACAGCATAAACATGTTTTAGAAGCCATTGATGAATTAAAGCAAGGGCTAGCCGAAAATTCGGCAGACTTATTTTATGAAGATATATATGTTCATCCACAAAACAAACAATCTTATCGCCAAGTTATTATGAATCGCGACGGCTTCACTTTGTTAGCAATGGGGTTCACTGGTCAAAAGGCATTGCAGTTCAAACTGAAATATATTGAGGCTTTTAATCAAATGGAAAAAGAAATTCAACAGCCCAAACTACCAACTTCCAAAAGAGAACTAGCAATGCTTGCTTTATCAGCAAATGAAGAAACAAATGAGCGTGTAGATAATATTGATAAACGATTAGTAGATATCGAAGAAAATAAACTGATTAGCACTGAAGATAAAGGGACGATCGATAGCAGAGTTAGAAAGAAAGTGTACTACTTATGCAAAGAACAACGCTTAAGTCAAGAAGCAAAATCAATGCTCTTTCAAGATTTGGGATCTAGCATAAAACGACTGTTTAATGTTCCTAATAGAGGTCGCATTAAGGATAAGGATTTCCAACGTGTTCTTGAATTTATTGATAACTGGCAGCCGTCATCTGTTACTAAAGAACAGATTAAACAGCTTGAATTAGAAATGTTCTAGGAGGTAAATAATATGAGAAAAATTTATAACTTAAGAAGAATTGCAGTACTACTTATTGTTTTCGGATTGGGTCTGCTAGTGGGTGGAAACTTTAATCCGATCATCCAAAATGTGTATATTGGATTGTTCATTATTTGGACATTATTTTATGACTTAGCTCTTGAAGATAGAGAGGTAAATAAATGACAAGGAAAGAAAAACTACAGCAAACGAAAAAACTTGCTGATTTATGGTACCAGCAACAAAAAAATCAAATATACATTATGCAACAAAAAGAGAGAAGGGAATTTAGATGTTTAAAGCAGTAGGAAAAGATAGTTTGAAAATTTACGTGGTTGAGGATACGAAAGCCCTGGTATTTCAAAAGCTTAAAGAAAAATATCCAGACACTGCGATAAATAAGGCAGTATTTCCAGAAGCGTTATTTATCCAAGAAACAAAAAAGTGACTTCCGCCGGCAAGCAAAAAGTCACAAACAAAATTAATTGATAGGAGAATTATAGCATGAAAGTAGATTTTGACACAATTGGCAGAATCGTTTTGCGAGATGATTATTCTCCGTACGGAGCAATAATTTTTGAAAAAGATTGTAAGAATAACAGAGTAGCTATTTATCAAGATTCTGAAAATGAGCATATCCGATCTAAATTTGAAAATTTAGATGAATCAGCGGAATTTGAAAAAAATGAATTAATAAAAGGACTTCAAAAAGTTATTTCATTACTGAAAGAAGGGGAATAGATGGAAAATAACAGCGAAAGATTAAATTCATTGTTTGAAGGTATGTTTAAACTTAAAAGCAAATTAATTCAACCAAAATTTGACGCAGAAGTTGCCTACTCAACGAAAAAAGGTTCAATGAATTTTCAATATGCAACGCTAAAAGCGATTGAAGAAGCAATTAGAAAAGCTGCACAAGAATCAGAAAGCGGAATTGATTTTCAACAAAATGTCGTCAATGAGAATAATGCGTTAAAAGTCACAACAATTATTACTCATGTTAGTGGTCAATATATCATTCATGGTCCATTTGAATTCCCAAATAGTGGCACCAATCCGCAAGGGCTAGGAAGCTTAACAACTTATGCAAGACGTTACTCTTTGTCTGCTGCTTTTGGAATTGCTGCAGATAAAGACGATGATGGCCAAACAGCATCTGAAAAGAACAGCGATACTTCAAAAGTTGATTTGATTAGCGGTAAACAGTTAGCCACGTTAAACGATCATATACGACAACTTTCTGAGTTATCGAATTCTGAACTTGACTATGTACGGAATGAACTAAGTAAAGAATTGAATGTAGATGTCAATGAAAATATGCCGTCTAGCATGTTCAAGAAAGCTATTGAAGTTCTGAAACAATGGATACAACAATTCCAGCCACAACCAGAAGAAAACATTACATGGGGGCAAAGCTAATGACAAACGAATTAACAACAGATTTGCAATTTAATGTTGATTTTAAAGCTAGTGAAATTACTATTCAAAATGAAACACAGTTGACTGAAATGGTCGATAGCGCCGTTAGTCACTATTCAACAATGGTTTTTACTGATGAAAACATTCCAGAAGCAAAAAAAGCAAGAGCAGACTTGAACAAAGTAGCAACGTTGCTAGATGATCAACGTAAAGCGGTTAAAAATCAATATAATAAGCCGTTAAAAGATTTTGAGAAAAAAATAAAAAAATATATGAGCCAAATTGAAGATGTTAGCGATGAAATCAATAAAAATATTCAAGCGTATGAAGAAGCGGAACGTCAGAAGCGATTAGAAAAAATTCAAACAGTAATCGATGAAATGTCTGAAAACTATAATGTATCAATGGAGGAAATTGAAATTTCCAATTCATGGCTTAACAAGACCTCTTTTACAGCTAAAGGAGAGCCAACTAAAAAAATTATTGAAGAAATTGCATCTGTGATGACAACATTAGCCAATGAAAAAGAACGTATTGAGAACGATAAAAAAATAATTGAAAACTATACTAAAGCGGTTGGTTTAGAACCATATTCTTGGGTTGGTTTGATTGATAGCGGGCGTACAGCATCAGAATTGATAAAGGAAATTGATTCAGCCTTTGCTTTAAAAAAAGAACAAGAAGAACGAGAAAAAGCCAAAAAAGAGCACGACGATGCTATTGCTGCCTTGAAAACTGAAACAATCAACAATAAAACAGTTGACACTGAAACAGGCGAAATCATCACAGAAGAAGTGCCAAAAACCAGCAGAAAACAACGAGAGAAAACAGTTACGTTAAGACTAACAGCAGAGCATCAAAAGTTAGTTGCGTTAAACAATTTTATTATTAATAACGGCATTCAAGTGGAAGTGGTTGAATGAACCTAAACAACGTTTATTCCGCAGTTATTGAATCTTTAAAAGGTCAAAGGATAACAGCGGACATAAACGAAGTAATTAACATTGAACGGCTTAAAACAATGTACTACGGATATGACGGACCAAGGGAAGTTGAAATTCGTTTTATCGATCCAAGGCAATTTACTGCAGCACAACGAAACTTTATATATGCGTTGTTAGGAGATATTAGCAGAGAAACAGGGGATAAAACCTCTTTGTTGAAGGATATGTTCTATTCACACTTTGAAGAGCTTAGAGGTTATCCTATGAGCTTAAAAAAGGAATCAAAAAACACGGTAGACGATGCAACAATTTTAGCAAATATAATTCTTGATTATATTTTTGAAAATAGCATTCCCTTTAAAAAAGGTTACGATATTTTGCCAGGAAACCAAGAATATTATTTTTATAAATGTATTACTAAGCGTGTTTGCTGCATTTGTGGAAAAACTAGCGCAGAGATTGATCATTTTGATAAAGCGTTAGGACGAAGAAGCAGAAAGAAAGTTGATCATACAGAATATACATTTGCATCTTTATGTCATTGCCATCATAAAGAAAAACACGATATAGGAATAAAAGCATTTAAAGCTAAATATCATGTTAAAGGAATTAAATTAAACCAAGAGACAATAAAGAAATTAAATATTAGAGGATAAAAAAGAGTGGGTTAATCCCACTCTACCAATTCATCATCGCCTTTTAAAACGACTTTATTCTCACCAAATTCTATAGTTTCAATTTCTGAATAAGTTGGTACTTCTTCATTGGAATTTAAATCTATTTTAGTTTTGATTTGCAATTTAACAGTTGCATTTTCATCCATTTTTTCTAAATGTTTTATTAACTCTTTAACTAACATAAAGTGCACCTCACTTGATTTTTAATATAAATATACAGATTTCCAAACTAAAAAGAAAGGGGAACGTACGTTGTCAGATAAACAGAAAAAGCGTTATTACTGGCTTAAATTGAAAGAAAACTTTTTTGAAGAAGATACAATCGAATGGTTGGAAGAACAACCCAACGGCAAAGAGTACTGCTTAATATACCTAAAATTATGTTTGAAATCTTTAAAAACGGATGGAGTGTTAGTAAGGAACGTCGGCAGCATGTTAATCCCTTACGATGCCGAAACACTTGCTAGAGTTACAAATTCCAATGTTGATACTGTAAAAGTTGCGATGGATTTATTTAAGAAAATAGGACTAATTCAGTTGCTCGATACTGGTGAAATATATATCAACCAGCTTAATGAATTAGTTGGATCTGAAACAGAAGCGGCAAAACAAAAACGTTTGCAAAGAGCAAAGGTGGACAATGTCCATAAGATGTCCACTAAATGTCCTGAAAATGTCGCCCAGAGTATAGAGTATAGAGATAAGAGTATAGAGAAAGAGAATAAAGAAGAGTCAAAGAAATCTCTTCGTAAATATTCTGACGAACATTTACGTCTTGCTGAAAAGTTAAAAAATAATTTAATCAATGATTTTCCAAGTGAAATGAAAAGAGTGAACATTGAAAAATGGGCTGATACGTTCAGGTTAATAGAAGAACGAGATCAACAAACTATTGCAGCAATTGACTATGTTCTTGATTGGTTACCTACAAATTCATTCTGGTTTGGAAACATTAGAAGTGCTTCTAAGCTAAGAGCTCAGTTTGAAAAACTAAAATTTGAAATCAAGAATGAAAAAGAACGTGGGCAGCAACGAACGGCTTACCAGCGTCAAAATGTTAGGACTGAAAATTTACCAGAATGGGCAAAAGAACCAAATAACCAGCAAGAAGAAAAGTTATCGCCAGAAGAGCAAGCGGAACTTGATAGACAAATAAAAGAATTCATGGAGGGGAAATGATGAAGCCTAATAAATTATTAAAGCATTTGAAAAGAGCTGTCTGCAATAGAGAGACTAGACCTATTTTACAATGTGTGCATTATGATTCTGACGGAAGTTTAACTGCTACAGATTCACATAGACTTTTATATATTAAAGATTTTCATGAACACAAAGAAACATTTAATCAAGACATTAAAACCCTAGAGATAAAGCATGAAAATTATCCTGATGTATCAAGATTAATTCCAGATAAAAACATAGCAAATTTAAAAATCAAAGTAAGTCTAGCTGTTTTGTTAAGAGTTGCAAAATCTTTAAAGACACCAACAGATGAAGTTATCAAGTTGGAAATCACAGGAAATGAAATAACTTTAACAAATCAAAATGATGAAGTTTATTATGGCAAACCAGTCAAAGTTAAAATTGGGGCAGAAATAAAAGGTGAATCAATGACAATTTCTTTTTTAGTCAAATATATCATTGAAGCATGTGAATTTTTGTTAGATGCCAAAGAAATGTATGCGTTAGATACAGTTGACATTTATTTATTTTCAGCTATACGACCAATTGTTATGGAAATTGAAGATGGGAAATATATGTATTTAGTAACACCAGTTAGAAATTTTTAGGAGGATGAGAAAATGAATGAATTAGTTAAATTAATTGAGAAATGGGCAAGAGAAAAAAATCTAGATATCGCAGATCCTGAGAAACAAATGCTAAAAGTGATTGAGGAAGTCGGAGAAGTTGGCGCTGCATTGGCAAGAAATAATGAAAATGATCTAAGAGATGGTATAGGTGATGTGGTTGTGACGTTAATTATTCTCGCTATGCAAAATAACATGGACTTATACGAATGCTTAAATCAAGCATATAGCGAAATCAAAAACCGCCAAGGAAAAATGGTAAACGGAGTATTCGTCAAAGAA
>OAWH01000123.1_pt1 | contig 18381 bp, 10 predicted proteins | sample 1476611 | NCBI WGS metagenome assembly OAWH01 (sample SAMEA2580164, study PRJEB22360) | human gut metagenome | biome: human gut; feature: human-associated habitat; material: faeces | place: Denmark | collected 2008/2010
AAAAGTTTGTTAAAAATCTAATTCTTCTGTCCGATTTTCTTAAAAAATACCAGAAATTTGTTATAATAATAAGAAGGACTTTTTTAGGCGGTGAAAAAATGAAATTTTTACATACAGCAGATTGGCATATTGGCAAAAAATTACATGGTTTTGATTTATTGGCAGAACAAAAGGAAGCCTTTAAACAAATCTTAGCAATTGCGAAAGAAGAGCAAGTGGATGCTGTTGTGATCGCTGGAGATTTGTATGATCGCTCTGTTCCAGCGGTTGAAGCAGTCGAGATTTTTAATGAAATGATGATTCAAATGAATCTCAAAGAGCATTTACCCGTGTTAGCTATTTCGGGAAACCATGATAGCAGCACTCGTTTAGAAACAGGAGGCCCTTGGTTTAACCAAACGCAATTTCATTTGAATACGCGTTTAGAACAAGCCTTTCAACCAATTGAAATCGACAATACCCAATTTTATTTGTTGCCTTATTTTGAACCGATTGCGGCTCGCTTATATTTTGAAGATGAAACGATTCGAACGATTCAGGCGGCGATGGAAAAAGTTGTCGCGAAAATGCAGGAATCTTTTCTTCCCAACAAAAAACAGGTGTTAGTTAGTCATTTTTTTGTCGCTGGCAGTGAAAAAACTGATTCTGAAACAAAATTAACAGTGGGTGGTTTGGATGTTGTACCGACGGCTTTGTTAGAGCCTTTTGATTACGTCGCGTTGGGCCACTTACATGGAAAAAATGCGTTGCAGGCACCTAATGCTCGATACAGTGGCTCGCCTGTAAAATTTTCTTTATCAGAAATGACACAAGAAAAGGGTGTTTGGCTTGTTGAAACAGAAGCTGAAGTTCATTTTCAATTCCGTGCTTTGAAACCATTGCGAGACATTCAACAATTGACGGGCTCGTTTCAGCAGTTAACAGATCCCGCTTTTTATCAAGAAGTGAATCGGGAAAATTATTTACATGTCCAATTAACCGACCGAGCGATTATCCCCAACATGATGAATCAATTGCGAAAAATTTACCCCAAAATTATTGGGCTGGAACGTTTGAATGGTCGAGAAACAAGCAACGGAAATCAGAAAAAAGTGGTACAAATAGAACAACGTTCACCAGAAGAACATCTGCATGACTTTTTTAACGATGTGACAGGAGAGTCCTTGACAGAACAACAAGCACAATGGGTCCAAGAAGAACTGAGTACACTTAATCAATTAGAAAGAGGGAAGTAATAGGATGAAACCATTATCTTTAACATTGAAAAACTTCGGACCGTATATTAATGAAACCATTGATTTTACGAAGTTTGAAGATTCTTCACTTTTTCTAATTAGTGGAAAAACAGGGTCTGGGAAAACAACGATTTTTGATGGAATGAGCTATGCTTTGTTTGGTGAAAGTTCTGGGAAATTACGTTTAGGCAAAGAAATGCGTTCCACATTTGCTGACCCCTCAGAAGCCACTGAAGTTACTTTGCTTTTTAAACATAACGAGTTTCTCTATGAACTGAACCGCCTTCCCGAACAAGAACTTTTTAAAAAACGTGGCACAGGAGTCCGTAAACAAAGTGCCAAAATTTCTTTAATTGTCAAAGATGCTCAAGGGAAAGAACTACGAGCCTATTCTAAAAGACGTGAAGTGGACGAACTCATTCAAGAATTATTGCATTTGAATGCCAATCAATTTGCTCAAATTGTATTGTTACCACAAGGAGAGTTTCGGACTTTTTTAATTGCTAAAAGTGATGAAAAAGAAAAGGTTTTGCGTAATTTATTCGGAACAGAATTGTATCAGTTGTTCAGCGAAAATTTAAAAGAACGCTTAAAAATTGCCAATCAAGAGATTCAAGAAACCCAGCAAAAAATTGAACTGAAAACAGAACAGTTGCATTGGTCAGAAGAACCTGAACCGACAATGACACTTTTTGAAAAACTTCAATTATTAGAAAGCCAACAACAAGAGGCTCAGCAACAACTATTAGTTGAAAGAGAACAAATTGCAACCTTAAAACAAGCCAAACAAGCAAAAGAGCAAGTTCGTTATGCCATTGAAGAACGGCAAAACTTGCAACAGCAAAAAGAAGAATTACTGGAAAAGAAAGCAAAACAAGCTGAACAGGAAACCGTCATTGAGCGGTTAAAGGAACAGATTCAGCAATTAAAATGGAGCCAAAAACAGCAATCTTTAGCTGAAAAAGTCTTTGAAAAACGAAGCGAAAAACAACAAAAAGAGCAAGAAACAAAGTCCAAACAACAAGCTCTTATGGAAACGCAACAAGCATTGACAGATTGGCAAGCAATCATGAGTGAGTTGGAAGAACAACAACCATTGATTGCTGAAAAACAAGAACGTCTTCAAACGATTCAACGTCAATTACCACAATACCAAGAATATGAACAGTTAGCCCAACAACAAATAGCAGAACAAGCCAATTATCAAGCCATTCAAAAAGAGTATGAATCTTGCCAACAGGAAAAAATAACATTAGCGGATAAAGTGGCGACAGCCAAACAATTTATTGAACAAGAAGGAACACTTGAAAAAGCAAATTTTGAATGTTCTAGTGTAGCAGATCATTGGCAAAATTTTGTAGAACGTTGGCAAAAAAATCAAAAAGCTTGGCAAAAAATTAGTCAAAACCAAGGGGAATTGCACGAGTTGACACAACGGTTTGCTGTTGAACAGCAACAAAAAAGCGTCGAAGAAGCGAAGTTGCAGACAAAGAAAAGTCAATGGGCCTCTTTACAAATCCAACGATTAAGCTTGTTACTTGAAGAGGGGGAACCTTGCCCAGTTTGTGGCTCTTTAGAACATCCAAAACAACAAACTCATCAAGAAGTTTCCTTAGAAGAGATTAATCAAGCGGAACGGGAATTAACGGAAGTTGAAAAAACGGTTCAACGATTTACTGAAACGCTCTCTGCATTAGGGGCGGAAAAGCAACAGAAAGAAAGCCAATTACAAGAACAGGAAGCTGCGTATACTGAGGAACAAGAACAATTAGCAGCGCAGTTTGCTGACTTGCAGTTGCCGTTAACAGGACTAACTTTTTCACAAGTAACACCTGCAGAAATTGCGGAAGTTGAGTCGCAATTAGCTAAAGAAAAACAACAAATAGCACAAAAACTAACGGAAATTTCAGTCGAAAAGGACCGTCTGGCGGAACTAGAAGAACAAGTAGCTGAAAATTCTCAACGCTTTGAAGTGCTCCGACAACAAGTAGAAACAATGCAACAAAGTCTGGAAAGAATCACTATCCAGCAGCAAATGATTGCTAGCCAATTATTGGATGCAACCGTCACATACGAAGAAATGACTAAACGACAAGCTTTGCTTCAAGAAGAACTCTCTGCATTTGAACGTCAAAAAGAAAACGTGACGACACAAGGAGAAACCTTGAAGAAAGAAGAAATGATCCTTGAAAGTACGTTGACGCATTTGGAGAAAGAACAACAAACACTTCAACAAACAGTCGCACAACTTGAGAGTCAGTTAAAGGCAGTTTTAACGGAACAAGGAGTGACAGAGGACCAATTGACGGAGTGGTTGAAAGAGGTACCGACACTAGAAAGTCAGCAAGAACAAATTGCTTTATTTGAACAAGAGCAAACCCAACTGACTATCCAACTCGCTGAAATTGAAAAAAAATTATCTAGTGATACGTTCCCAGAATTATCTTTAATCACCACAGAAATTGAACAAATAACACAACAAATTGAAGAACAAGAAAAAAAATACTATCAACTGCATGAAAAAATGCTGAACAATCAACAGTTGGTTCAAGAAATTAATGCACAAAGAACAACAATTGAAGACAAGTTTGAGGAAGTTGCTGCACTACAGCAGTTGGCAGATACGGTGAATGGCAATAATCCTAAAAAAATTAGTTTTGAACGGTATATGTTACAAACGTATTTAGAAAGAGTGCTGACAGTTGCTAATCAGCGTTTAGACCGCCTGACCAATAGTCGTTATCAATTTGAATTGAATCACGAAGCAGGCAGTTATCGGAATCAAACGGGGCTAGAAATTAATATTTATGATGACAATTCGGGGACGGTGCGCAGTGCTCACACGTTATCAGGCGGGGAAAGTTTTATAGCAGCGTTAGCTTTGGCACTTTCTTTAGCAGAAGTGATTCAAGAACAAGCCGGCGGAGTCTTAATTGATGCGTTGTTTATTGATGAAGGCTTTGGTTCCTTAGATGAAGAAGCATTGGAAATGGCAATGGAGGCGTTAGAAACGATTGAAAATGAAGGCCGCATGATTGGGATTATTAGTCATATTGGCGAATTAAAAGCACGAATTCCACAACAATTACAAATAAAAAGCAATGGGAATGGTCAAAGTACCGTTCACTATCAGCTAGCTTAGTAGAAGAGGAGGTGAGTCGATGAAATGGAGTATTCCAGAGCGAATCGTTGAACAAGGGCGCGAATATATGCAAGAAGGCCGGGTCTTATCTATCGTTCAAAATCCAGAAAAAAGGATCTGGTTGTCTGAGGTTTTAGGGGAAGAACTTTATCTTGTTGAATTGGATGGTACCGCCAAAGAACAAGATGTTTGTGAATGTCAATATTGGATGGAACATGGCTATTGCAAGCATACAGTGGCAGTTGAACTGGCACTGAAACAACGAGGCGTGTCAAGAATTATTCAAGCGAATCAAACAGTCAGTTTTGAGAAAACAAATCGATCAACAGCTGAAATGTTTACCAAAGGCTTTGCCAAATTAAGCAAAGCTTCTGCCGAAGTTCCCTTGCAGCCTTTACGTTTAGAATTTCATTTAGATGTGATCGAAACGAATAATTACTATCCAGAATTATCAACGATTGGTCTTTCTTTAAAAATTGGTTTGGAAGGCACCAAACCTAAAACATATATTGTGAAAAATATTGGTGATTTTTTACAAGCATATGAAAAAGAAATGACTTTTATGGTGAATAAGCAACACCAATTTACTTTGCTACATGATTCTTTTTCAATGGAGATTCAAGAAATTTTAACAGAACTTGCGGCAATTTATCATACCAGCCAATTATTAGGTGCAAACGGTATTCAAGTTAAAGGGAAAATCGACAAACGTTATCTATTATTACCAATTGATCGCAGTCAATCGTTAGTTGAAAAAATGAATCGAACGGGTCAGTTTATATTAACCAATCAAACTCATAAGTATCGCTATCTAACGTTCAAAGAAACCAGTTTGCCACTTACGTTTACAGTGCAAAAAACCGAGGAACAAAGCTTCAAATTAACTATTCAGAATCCTATTACAACGTTTCTAGCCCACTATCACTGGGCGATTGCGGATCAAACGGTTTATTTACTAACAGAAGAGCAGGAAGCCATCTACACCACGTTACTTCAATTAATGAAACGCTTGGAAGAGCCGTCAATTATTTATGAAAAAGAAACAGTTTCTGATTTATTTAGTGAAGTGTTACCATTATTGGAAAAAATTGGTCGAGTGTCTGTTGAAGAATCAGTTGAAGAACTAGTCGTCCATCATCCTTTAAAAGCAGTCTTTATTTTTAAGAAAATTAAAGGTCGGATTAATGCTCGAATTGACTATCACTATGGAGAAGTCATTTTCTCGACAAACCCGAAATATGCTCAATTACCTGAAGTCAATCAAGAAATCGTTCGAGATAAAGCAAAAGAAACAGCAATTAAGCAGCAATTTCAACAGTTTGCCTATCAGCAAACAACCACAGGCTTTGAAAAAGTCTTACCTGCTGGGGAGTCCTTGTATTATTTCTTTAAAGCCGAAGTACCAGCTTTCCGTCAATTAGGAGAAGTTCGGATGGGACGGAAATTACGGGAATTGTATTTAGATGCCCAGCATCATCAACCAACGATTGAAGTTGCGGAAGGGGATTCTTGGTTGGATATTCGGTTTGATGTCACTGGCATTGATGAAACCGAAATCGATGCAGTATTGACTAGTCTGCTACGTAATGATGCTTTTTATACGTTAAAAAGTGGTGAAATTCTTGCTTTTGACTCAGAGGAATTTTTCCATACAAGTGCAATTTTAACGAAGCTGCGAAAAAATATGCATCAAGAAGACAATGTCATTCATGTGCCCAAAAACCAAGGCCTCATGATCGAAAGTTTATTAGAAGACAACGAGCGGGCACATTTTTCAGATTCCTTTAAAAAAATGGTCACGGATTTAACGAATCCAGAAAACTTTGAAGCGCAAGTCCCCAAAACCTTACAAGCAACGTTACGCCATTACCAAGAAACAGGTTATAAATGGCTGAAAATGCTTAGCCATTATCAATTTGGCGGTATTTTAGCTGATGAAATGGGTTTAGGGAAGACACTGCAAACCATTACCTATTTACTTTCGGAAAAAGAAGAAGAGCGCTTGAAAGGGACAGCTTTGATTGTCGCTCCTGCAAGTTTAACCTATAACTGGTTAGCCGAAGTCAAACGTTTTGCGCCAACCTTAAATGTTCAAGTGGTTTCTGGCAACCGCCAAGAACGAGCAGCGCTTTTACAAAATAGCACCGAAGATATTCTGATTACTTCTTATGCAAGTATGCGACAAGATGTTCAGCTTTATCAGGAAATGCGTGTCGGCTATTTGATTCTAGATGAGGCCCAAATGGTTAAAAATAGTGGGACTAAAACGGCGCAAGCCTTAAAAAGTTTAAAAGTACCACAACGTTTTGCATTAAGTGGCACACCAATTGAAAATAATTTAGATGAACTGTGGTCAATTTTCCAAATGATCTTACCGGGATTGTTCCCAGGCAAAAAAGCCTTTCGAGAAATTAAGCCGGAAGAAATTGCCAAAATGATTCAACCATTCATTTTACGACGAGACAAGAAAACGGTGCTCGCAGACTTACCAGAAAAAATTGAAAATAATATGTACAGTGTCTTAACAGAAGAACAAAAAACGGTTTATTTGGCCTATCTAAAACAAATGCAAGCAGATGTCAGTCAAATGGATCAGGCGACCTTCAAGAAAAATCGCATGAGTATTTTAGCAGGCTTGACCCGTTTACGACAAATCTGTTGCGATCCGCGTTTGTTTATTGAGGATTACACGGGAGGTTCTGGCAAAGTGGAACAAGTCAAAGACTTTTTAGTGGCTGCCAAAGAAAACAATCGTCGTGTCCTATTATTTTCTCAGTTCACAAGTATGCTTTCTATCTTAGAAAAAGAATTGAATGAATTAGGTTTAGAGACGTTCTATTTACGAGGAAGTACGAAGCCTCAAGATCGGTTAACGATGGCGAATGCCTTCAATGAAGGAGAAAAAGATGTCTTCTTAATTTCATTGAAAGCAGGGGGAACCGGACTAAATTTAACTGGTGCAGATACAGTTATTTTATACGATTTATGGTGGAATCCCGCAGTCGAAGAACAAGCGGCTGGTCGGGCGCACCGCATGGGACAAAAAAAGGTTGTTGAAGTGTGGCGGATGATTGCAGAAGGAACGGTTGAAGAAAAAATGAATTCCTTACAGCAAGAAAAACGCGAGCTGTTCCAAAAAGTGATTCAAGGAAATGAAGAGCAATTAGCGAAAATGACGGAAGAAGATATTCGCACAATTTTAAGCATTGGGGAATAGCCGTTCAACTTAGTTGCTATCTTATTTAAAGAGAAATGGAGTAATTCGTTTGAAACAAAAAGAATATATGGAATATCGGCCGCTAGGTGAAGAAATTGAACGGATTCGTAAAGGGAAAAATATTCCTCTGCGTGTCTTTGATGAAAATGGTGTTTCTAGTCGAAGTTATCAACGCTTTGTCCAAGGAAATAGTGAATTGCGTATTTCGGATTTAGCCATTATTGTCGAAATCTTGTCTATTTCGCCGATGGAAATGACAGAAAAATTAACGCCAATGTCCAAAACAGTTTTAGCTAAGGAGCAGTTTAATCAAGCAATCTTTAGTAAAAATTTTCAAGAAAGTAGTCGAATCGTTGCAGATTATCGGGCGTATTATGATAAATCGTCTTTTGCTTTAGGAAAGCAAGAAGTAATGTATTCGATGTTGGCGTTGGAATATCTTTTTAACCCTCAAACGGTTGTGACAAAAGAGGAAATTATTGCATTAGAAAATCAGATTCTGGAACGATTAATTAATGCCGATGTGTATACTATTTTTAATTTGAAATTTTTAGCATTACAAAAAAACGTTGGCTTGCAGCCGTTTCCAACTTCGTTACTTTTTCGTGTACTACAATCTGTCAATGAGCGGGAAATTATTGATATTCGCTCACTAGAAATTATCGAGCAAGTAATTATTGATTTTTTATTTGCGGCGATTGTCAGCCAAAATGTTCCCCATATTCTTCATGTATTAAGCATGTTTAAAGAATATGAAGTGGGTGAAAATAACTGGCGAATGATCCTCTGGAAAAAAATAGCAGAAAAAATAGAAATGATTTTAACCAATGAAGAAATATTCGCAGATTGGTCAATCTTTAAAGAACAAATCCTTTTATCTATCACATTGTTTTTACCAAAAGCCAAACAAGAATTTTTTGCTGGGCAATTGGAAAAAATAGAGGATAGTTTAAAAGAAATAAAAGAAAACTAGGCATAATTGAGAATTTGTCATAATAAATTCTGGTTGTGTTTAGCGACAAAGAGCGCCAAATAGGGGTAGAAAACCCTATTTGGCGCTCTTTGTCTTGTCTATACAAATTAATTTGGACAGTTTGTCGTAATTGAACCCATTTTCAGTTGATATTCACTATAATTAAGAAAATATCAGGAGGTGAAGTTTATGAAAAAAATGTGCATCTCCGCAGTTAGTGCCTTACTTTTGGCTAATAGTTTGCTACTTCCTGTAACAACTTTCGCCGAAACGACCGAAACAATCGCATCCTCCAGTGAAGAAAATGTTTCATCTGTTTCAGAAGAAAAGATTCCAGAAACTTCATCGGCAGAAGAGCAAAATTCAGCAACCAGTAGTTCGGAGATTCCCCAATCAGAAGAGTTAACGACTGTTGAAACAAGTGAAGAGCCGCCAAATGAAGCACTAGCGATAACGGAAGCACAACTGATGATGCCCCAATTATACGCAGGTGCTGTCTTAGATAAAGCGACGCCTATCAGTACACTATTTCCTGATCCAGCCTTTGCGGAAAATATCAGAAAACAGTTAAGCAAATCTCGGACCTCTAATACTGTCACCCAAGCAGAATTGGATAAACTGAATAAAGTTATTTTAGAAAATGTCGTTGTTTCTAATGTGGAAGGAGTTCAATACCTAAGAAACTTAGAAGAATTATCTTTTCAAGATTCACTCAATGTAACAGATTTGAGTCCTTTTGCTAAAGGTGAATTTAAGCTATTACGTTTTTTATATATGAGAAACAATAAAATAGCTGATCTTAGTCCGTTAGGTCAAGCAGGATTAATTAATTTAGAAGGCTTGTATGTTGAGAACAATCAATTAACGACATTAAATGGACTTGAAGGAATGGCTGCTTTAAAAAATTTAAGTATCCAAAATACGACAGATCATCCGTCAAAAATCACGCCGAATAATCGAGTGACTTCCTTCGACCCGCTTCGTTCTCTTCGTAATTTAGAAACCATTTGGGCTGCCAATAATCAGATTGCTACTTTAGATGGGCTTACGGAAGCAAATAACCTACTCCGTCTTTATGTGGAAAATAATCAATTAAAAACAATTGCGCCCTTGGCGAATAAGCCACGTCTAGAAGAGTTGAGTATTATGAATCAAACGATTGCTAGTCTGGAAGCTTTAAGCACTGTTCCTAATCTGCGTGTACTGTATGCAAGAAACAATCAAATTTCTTCCTTGGCACCGTTAGAGAAAACACTCAATCTAACAGTTTTAGATGTGGGAGAAAATCAAATTTCAGATATCAGTCCGTTAAAAGGCTTAACGGCCATTACAGGGCTAGATGTATCTAATCAAATGATTATCTTATCTTCTGTCGATTATATTGCTGGGAAACCACTGCAATTAAAAAATAAGGTGGTATCTCGTGATGGTCAACTATTTCCACCGCTGACGATTAGCCCTTATGGAAGTTACGATGCCACAAAAGGACTGTTTGAATGGAATTTACCCAAAGCTCATGAAGGCGTTTCTTATATCTGGGAATCAACAGATAAAGCATACTTAGGGAACTTTTCTGGAACAGTCGTCCAACCTGTCAAAGAAGTTTTCTTAAGTGAAACGAAACTATCTTGGTCAAAAGAGCGTATAGAAAAGTCGATGGAAAAAACAATCGATATTGATGACTTTCAAAAAACAGCCCTGCCTTTTTATTGGCAAGATGTCGATGCTGGGAATAGATTACAATTTATTGTCAAAAAAGAGGGTCAAGAAATCCAGAAATTAGCAGATGAAACAACCACTAATTCTAAAACATTTAAGGAAAAAGCCTTGTTATTACCAGAACTAACTTATGGAAAACAGCAGTTGGTCGTGGAAGTCTATGATAAAGGCTACAAGATTGACGAATTAGCGCTAACAGTCACTGTGGTTGGCTCTGTCAGGTTCAAAACGGTACCCACAGCGATTTCCTTTGGGAATGAGCTGCAAATCGCTAGTAGCACGACCCAATATCCAATTGTTTCCATGGATCAACCATTAGTGATACGGGATACTCGTCAAACAGGGAATAATTGGTCGCTTGCACTAACCGTTACTTCTGATTTCAAATCTGAATCAGGTGCTACGTTGCCGAATATTTTAAAATTTAGAACCAACCATCGCTTACAGGACATTCCAGAAGGCCAATCGATTCTTGTTCACAACCAAGTCAATGGACATCAAGAAACAAATATTTCTGATCAATGGAAAGAAAATGACCAAGAGTTGTTATTATCTGTTCCTGGAGGGACGGCCAAAGCAGAAGAATACGAAGCAAAACTAACTTGGCACTTGATGGACGTACCTGATGGCAGTGCAAAATAGGGGGTGAGTCTTATCAAAAAAATAGTTAGCGGTGTATTGCTATTAGGATTGATTTCATCAGTTGATGTATTTGCTGAAACAAATGCCTATCCGACAAATGCAGAAGTTTCTTTTTATGGCGAGTATGAGCCACCAGCCAACAAAGAAAAACCAGATGGTAAGATACCACAGCGTTTCCCCAAGCAGTCGGAAGCAATACCAGCAGTGAGTGGAGAATCATTGAAGCATTCAACAAGTAAAACGGTTGATCAAAAAGGCTCAGGCTTCTTACCTCGAACTGGTACTAAACAGCAACAAATGTTTAATTATCTCGGAATAATAGTCATCTTTATGGCTAGTTTTATTTTAAAAAAAAGAAAGAAGGAACAATAAAATGAAAAAAATTATCTTAGCAACAATCCCCGCTATCACTTTAGGCGTGGCTATTGCACCAGAAGTGAATGCAGAAGAAAAAAACTATGAATCAAATGCCATCGTAGAATTTACGCCGGATACCTCTATCAACAAACCAGTCGATCCAGTGAATCCAGATACCGAAAAACCTGTTGAACCCTTTGACCCAACGACACCAGACACAGGCAATAAGCCAAATGAAGGAACAACTGGTCCACTAAGTATCGATTATGCTTCTAGTTTAGACTTTGGCAAAAATAAAATTTCAAATAAAGATGAAAAATATTATGCAAATCCACAATACTTTTTCTTGGCAGACGGTTCTGGTCCTGATTTGACTAATCCTAAACCAAATTATGTACAAATTTCCGACAAACGCGGAACGAATGCCGGTTGGGCCTTAACAGTTAAACAAGAAACACAATTAACAGCGACAAAAGAAACATTAAATAAAGTTTTAGACGGTTCAGAAATTAAATTAAGTCAAAACAAAGCAGTGTCTAATTCCAAAGCAGTCACACCAACTGCGCATGAAGTAACTTTAGTAGCTGGCGATTCATCAAATGTGATGTCTGCCGCTGAAGGTCAAGGTTCTGGAACTTGGCTTAGTGCGTTCGGTGGGATTGAAAAAGTGGAAGTTGACGGTGAAAGCGTAGATAAAAATACAGCGATCACATTAACTGTACCAGGAGCAACACCAAAAGATGCTGTTCAATACAAAACTGTTTTAACATGGACAATCGCTGATTTACCAAGCGTATAATTATTGAAACTATAACAATAGAAGAGAAGGAGCACTAACATGAAAAAAATGACCATCGCAAGCAGCTTAATTTTAGCAACCATCGCGGTAGGCACACTACCAGTTCAAGCAGAGGAAGTGGCTAATCGCGACACAGATGCTATTGTAAAATTTAAAGCACCAGATGAAAAAGATCCCAACAGCAAAAATCCTGTAGTGGATCCAGAAGACAAAGACGGCAAAGATCCTGTGACACCTATCGACCCAGTAAATCCTGACAAACCAGTTGATGAAGGTTCTACAGGCCCCTTAACCTTGGACTATGCTTCAAGTTTAAACTTTGGTGAAAATATCATCAGCACAAAAGATGAAATCTATTTTGCATCAGCACAAGTTTTAAAAGATAAAAATAATGTTGAAAAAACGGGTCCATTATTTGCTCAAATTACAGATAATCGTGGAACTTTAGAAGGCTGGACTTTATCTGCAAAACAAAATTCTGCATTTACTTCTGCTACAAAAGGTCAGACGCTTGAAGGAACTGAAATTGTCTTTCAAAACGCTTCAGCTGTGACAGCAGGACAAAGTGCTGCACCAACAAGTTTAGCGAGCGTAACTTTTGGTACAGTGGGTGAAAGTCATAACGTGATGGTAGCCGCAACAGATCAAGGTGCTGGGAAATGGTCATACTTATACGGCAATGCTAGTTCAATTGCTGAAGTTGACGGCCGTCAAGTAATGAAAGATGTTCAATTAAAAGTGCCAGGTAAATCAGTTAAATTAAACGATGCCTACAAAACAACAATTACTTGGACATTAGCTAATACGCCAGTATAAAAAGAACCTTTTTGGAGAAAGGAAGAGGGGAACTCAGCCTTTCTCCTTTACATAGAAATGGAGTGTAGAGCGAAATGAAAAATAGATATTTTATTCTGATGATCCTAAGTTTTTATTTCTTTGCTTTTGGGATTGAAACCTCAGCAGCAGAATTACGATTTAGTGTTGAAACAGAAATTCCAGAAAACCAAATAGATAAAACAAAAACATATTTTGATTTAATGATGAAACCAGACCAAGAACAAATTTTGAAAGTTCGAGCGGCCAATAGTACAGATGAAAATTTAGTGATTGATGTTAGTGTGAAGTCGGCCACAACAAACAGCAACGGAGTGATTGAATATGGTGAGTCGTTGACAGCTTTAGATAAATCTGCACCAGCAGATTTATCAGAAATCATTCAACTGAAAGACGGCGGTGAGAGTGTTGAATTGCCTGCTAAAAGTGAAAAAGTAGTTGAATTGCGAGTGAAGATGCCTAAAGAAGAGTTTTCAGGGCAACTAGCGGGCGGGATCACGTTTAGTGAAAAAGTCGATGAAACGAAAGACAAGCAAAAAGAAAATACAAACGGCTTAGCAATTGAAAATCGCTATGCCTATACAGTAGCTGTTTTACTTCGAGAAAATGAAACAGTTGTACAACCAGAATTGTCTTTAGAGAAAGTTGAACCGACGCAAAGAAATGCGCGCAGTGTTATTTCTGCAACACTACTAAACCATGAAGCAGCCTATCTTCAATCAATGAAAGTAACGGCAAATGTTAAAAATAAGAAAACAAATAACGTTATTTTAGAGAAAGAACAAGAAGATATGCAAATGGCGCCCAATTCAATTTTTAATTTCCCTATTCCTTATGAAGAAAATGAAATGGAAGCTGGAACGTATGTATTGGCAATGACTGTGGAAGGCTCAGGAAAAAAATGGCAATTTACGAAAGAATTTACGATCTCAAAAGAGGAAGCAAAAATATTTAATGAGAAAGATGTAACCGTCAAAAAAACGGAATCTAAACTTATTTATCTCTTAATCGGTTTATTGCTCCTTTTACTGATAATCTGCCTGTTCATCATTTTACGTCTGAAAAAACAAAAAAATAAATAAAAAAAGCCGTTCTTCAATTTGAAGAGCGGCTTTTTTTTAAAGATTAAATAATTTCTCCACAGTCGGACAAAGTTCGGTGAAACAAGTGACTTCTGCAAGGTGTGATGCAGGTTGGCAACTTGGTAGTTCACGAGAGCGGTGGTTAAACCAAAGAGAATGCCAGCCACCATTACGTGCGCCTACAATATCATTGTCATAACTATCACCAACATATAAAGTATGTTCAGGTTCCATACAAAATTGATTACAGGCTAAATCAAAAATTTCCTTTTCAGGTTTTTGAAAACCCGTACTTTGAGAAATAATGATATTTTGGCTTGGAACCCATTTTTCAAGATTCAATTGTTTAACTTTTTTAAATTGATGGTCTGTTGGACCATTTGTAATAATCCCCATCGGAATTTCTTTCTCTTGTAAAGTATCAAGAAGCTTAGTAACTTCTGGATGCATCGTAATATTATCCAATTCTTCTTCATAAACTTGTTGGAAAATTTTTCCTTCTTCTTGTGAAATTCCTGGATAATTTAGATCCTTTAATGTTTCATTCATCCGGAAAAACCGCATGAAATCTAGGGACCATTCATTGGCTAAAACTTTCGGAAACGTTTCATCGCTGTGGTGTCTAAAACGAAGATACAATTCATGCATATCCTCTGTCGCAACGTTCGGGAAAATTTTAGTCATCGCATTTCGAAAGGGTTGTTGCTGATCGTACAGCGTGTCATCAACATCAAAAACAATGGTTCTCATTTAACAAGTGCACCTCTTAACTTTTTTACAAAACTTTTCATATGTTATATTGTAGCCGATATTTTCACAAATAAATAGAGTATTTTTCACTGTATTTCAAAGTTTTGTACAGAAATCAAAGCCTTGTGGGAAAAGACAATTATAGTTATTTTTACCGAAAAAATGGAAACGATAAATGAAAAAATATTCTGATAATGAAAAGTTTGTGAAAATGATTTTGAGTCAAAGTTACTTAAATAACACGTGTTCTGATAGAAGTTAGAATTTTGCAAGAGACAGTCTTTTTCCGTATAATGAATGAGAATGAAGGGGGAGAGTTAGGGAGTTATGTTAAAGCGTTTTTTTGGGTATTATCGGCCTTATCGTCGATTATTTATTTTGGATTTTGGGTGTGCCGTTTTTGCGGGGCTGTTAGAGTTGGCTTTTCCAGTAGCAGTCAACCAAGTAATTGATAAGATTATGCCAAAAGGAGATTTTCGCCTCATTGCATTAGCTAGTGCGGGCTTATTTGCATTTTATATAATCAATACGTTTTTACAATTTATTGTGGTTTATTTTGGTCATATGTTAGGCGTGAATATTGAAACAGATATGCGTGAAGAATTATATCAACATCTGCAAACACAACCGTTTGAGTATTATGATAATCAAAAAACAGGGAAATTAATGAGCCGTTTGACCACTGATCTTTTTGAAATTTCGGAAGTGGCGCATCATGGTCCAGAAGACGTCTTTATTACGATTATGACGTTAGCAGGTTCTTTTTTATTAATGTTAACCATTCACGTGAAATTAGCCATCGCTACGTTTATTTTATTGCCATTTATCACGATTGCGCTAGGCTATTTTAATAAAAAAATGACAAAAGCGAATACGGATATTTACGATAATTTAGGTGAATTTAATGCTGGGATTGAAGCGTCAGTAAGTGGGATACGTGTCACGCAATCTTTTGCAAATGAACCATTTGAACGAAAACAGTTTAATTATTTAAATCAAATGTATCGAAAATCGAAATTATATTTTTATAAGGTGATGGGTGTCAGTTCCGCCTATAATTACTTATTAATTCGTCTGATAAATTTATTTTCATTAATTTTTGGTGCGTATTATACAATTAAAGGAGAAATTACAGAAGGTCAGTTTGTAGGATTTATTTTATTAGCCAATATTTTTATTCGGCCGATTGAAAAAGTCAACAATATGATTGAAAGCTATCCCAAAGGATTTGCTGGTTTTAAACGTTTTACGGAAGAAATGGACAAACAACCGTCCATCAAAGATTTGCCAGGAGCTGTTGCTGTTTCGCATTTAGAGGGAACGATTGCCTATAAAGATGTTTCATTTGCTTATGAAGATGGCACAAAAGTTTTAGACCATATCAATTTAAAAATTCAACCTGGTGAAACCGTTGCTTTCGTTGGACAAAGTGGTTCAGGAAAAACGACCTTGTGCAATCTGTTGCCTCGTTTTTATGAAGTCAGTAGTGGTGAAATTACGATTGACGGTAGAAATATCCAGCAAATAACCTTGGCTTCATTACGTAAGCAAATTGGAATTGTTCAACAAGATGTGTTTTTATTCCCTGGAACATTACGAGAAAATATTGCTTATGGGAATTTAAATGCTACAGAAATAGACATTCAACAAGCGGTGAAATTAGCACATTTAGAACATGTAATTCAGCTAATGCCAGATGGCTTGGACACAATTATTGGCGAACGTGGCGTGAAATTATCGGGCGGTCAAAAGCAACGAGTGGCAATTGCGCGAATGTTCTTGAAGAACCCGCCGATTTTAATTCTAGATGAAGCGACTTCTGCATTAGATACAGAAACAGAGCAAGTGATTCAAGAGTCATTAAACTCGTTAGCTGACGGGCGAACAACATTAATTATTGCCCACAGACTGGCAACGATTAAACATGCTGATCGAATAATCGTAGTGAGTGACCAAGGAATTTTAGAAGATGGAACACATGAAACTTTGTACGCGCAAAGAGGTCACTATCGTCGCTTGTACGATGCTCAATTTAGATCATAAAAAACCCGCGAATAAAACTTCGCGGGTTTTTATTATGTTTAGTTAGCGCCGAACTTTTCTTCCCAAACCAACAGCATTTTTCATTCGTTGAAGTGTTTTGTTGGCTACCTGGCGAGCGTTTTCTGCACCCTCATCTAAAATCATATCTAATTCTTCTGAAGCTAGAAGCTCTTGGTAGCGCACTTGAATAGGTTCTAATAAGGCAACTACTGCTTCTGCTAAATCTGCTTTGAAGTCTCCATAGCCTTTGCCTTCGTATGCTTGAACAAGTTCCTCAACAGTTTGACCTGTCGCAGCAGAATAAATATTTAGTAAGTTAGTAATACCAGGCTTTTCTTCTTTATTATATTCAATTACACCAGTTGAATCAGTTACAGCAGAGCGGATTTTTTTGCGAATCACTGCTGGCTCATCAAGCATTGAAATAAAGCCCTTCACATTTGTATCAGACTTACTCATCTTTTTCGTTGGTTCCTGTAAGCTCATAATTCGACTACCTTGCTCAGCGATTTTGACTTCAGGCATCGTTAAAATTTCTTGATTTTTTTGGGCGTAACGTTTGTTGAAGCGTTCCACAAAATCACGTGTTAATTCTAAGTGTTGTTTTTGATCATCTCCGACTGGCACTAAGTCAGCGTTGTACAACACGATATCACCAACCATTAATGGAGGGTATGTTAAAAGACCAGCGCTTACGCCAGCACGACCATTTTTTTGCGATTTATCTTTAAATTGTGTCATTCGCTCTAACTCACCAATAGAAGTATTGCACTGAATGATCCAACCAGCTTCTGCATGGGCACTCACTTCAGACTGTATGAAAATTGTTGCTTTTTGTGGGTCTAAACCAACCGCTAGGTAAAGAGCTGCTAAACTACGAATTTGCTGGCGTAGCTTTTGCGGTTCTTGGGGAACGGTAATGGCATGTTCATCCACAATACAAAAATAACAATTGTATTCATTTTGTAATTCGATAAATTGTTTCATTGCACCAATGTAATTTCCGATTGTCGGAGTACCACTGGGCTGAATACCAGAAAAAATTGTTTTCATTAAATAACCACCTGACTTTAGACTTAAGATAGTGAATAGTTCTATTATACATTTTATTAGAAAAAAATACATGGGAACTTCTTGAAAAATCACCAAGAGAAGTAAATTATAACAGCAACCATAAAAATAGAAAACTGTATTACTTTTTTACAGAATCATAACGAATATCCATAAAATTTCATAAAAATTAACCCTAATTTTACACGGATGTAATGAAGGAAAAATAAACAAAGTTAATAAAAAATGTTTAAAAACCCCTAGTATTTTTATTAGAAATTAGGTATACTGGTTTTAAATAGAGGAACAGTACAGTTCCCTGTTTCAGAAACGCGATGATTCGCGAAAAGGAGTGATGCACAATGTTGACACTTTATACTTCCCCAAGTTGCACGTCATGTCGTAAGGCTAGAGCCTGGTTGCAAGAGCACGAAATTCCTTTTAAAGAAAGAAATATTTTTTCTGAACCTTTAAATATTGAGGAATTAAAAGCAATTTTAATCATGACAGAAGATGGAACAGAAGAGATTATCTCTAC
>OAWH01000129.1_pt1 | contig 17779 bp, 21 predicted proteins | sample 1476611 | NCBI WGS metagenome assembly OAWH01 (sample SAMEA2580164, study PRJEB22360) | human gut metagenome | biome: human gut; feature: human-associated habitat; material: faeces | place: Denmark | collected 2008/2010
ATTCACGAAAGAAAAATGCCGTGACGCCACCATGCGACGTTAAAAAGCGGTCAAATTCGACCGCGCTTTTGTGATTGAGCTTGTATGTCAGGTTAAATTTGCGAAGCAGCGGATTTAGTCCGTCCACCATCCGCTGTTGATAACCATCGCCAAAATTAAGCACTTTTCGTCTAGGTTCTTCCTCTACAGTGTATTTAGGCTGAGGACACCAAGATAATGTTTTTAATGCCATGTTTACTCCTAAGATAACAATCCGCCAGGGCGCATATTCTTCTGCAACATTGTTCCCGCTTCCGCTTGCGCAATTTGTCGCACTAATTCCACGGTGATTTCAAGCTGTCCATTTCTTGATTGTTGGCTTACCGTTGCATCCATCGGTTCACCGTTATTAATCACCTTAACCGCTATATTCCCTGATGATTTAGGTTGATAAGCCATAGTGGGCAATCTTGGTACACCGACTCCACCACCATTAGCAAAACCACGGCGAATAGAACCGTAATTAAGATGATCTAAAAAGCCACGACCCAAACGAGCAGTGGCTTCTTTTGTTATTACGTATTCGCCCTTATGTACAACACCAGCTGGCGTATATTTACCACCATCACCTGTATAACCACCAGTCGCAAAACTCATCGTTACTGATTGAATATTTGAAACGATACTGGCAGTTTGACTGGCTACCCGTGCATATTCAACTAAATTTGCTGGATAAGGTAATTTTGCTGCTTCCGACAAAGCTAACTGGATATTGATAATACTTTCCGCAATAGCGAAAGCTTTACTTGCAGCAAACATAGCTTTATAAGCAGATGACTGTTGGCCTGCAGCATTAGCCATTACACCAGCCATCGTGTCAAAAGCTGAACTCATCATCTGCGTCGATTGCGCGTAATAATCTGATTCCTTCTTCTGCCGCTCCAAATCATACTTATCTTGAATTTCTTTTTTGCGACGCTGATATTCTTCCTCCGATAATAATTTCTGCTCATTGCCGCTTTGCATTGCCTCCAGCAAGGCTAAATCGCGAGTGCGTTGGTTCTCGATCTCCTGATTCGGATCGAACTGAGCACGAAATTGTGCCAATGGATCGACCGCACTTTGTGACATCTGTTGCGCATAGTCAAACTGAACTCGATTCGAGGCTTTCGCCGCTTCACTTTGGTTGATCTGCCCTTTCTCGTATAATTCCTGAATAGATTTTAGTTCATCATCACGATTACCTTTCAACAACTTTTCTGGCGCATATTTGCCAGCAAGCTCTAAACGTTGGCGAGCAAAGCGTTCTGCAATAGCCGTTTTTGCGGTTTCATATTCTTGATACGATACCACACCTTTTTTATTGTGTTCTTCCAACCGTTGGAACATTCGCGCTTGCTCTAACTCGATTTCGCCTAGACTAGAGCTGTTTTTCTTGCGAATTTCATCGTAGAAATTAAGCCAACTATCACGAGCATTTTCACCTGATTTGGCAGATTTTCTTTGTGTTCTGTTTTGTTTATCGTCCCACTGCTTTGAATATTTTTCATCCAAAGCATTGTAAGCCCCCATATAACCATCATTTTTGACGGTAATCCCTGCACTATCCAAATCTCGACGAATATTTAATGCAACCCAATCTTTTTTGGATTTAGCATTATTAATTTCATTCTGCAATTTTGTGCGATCTATAAAAGCTTGGGTTTTATCATCAATATTTAAGGCTTGCGGAGATTTTCCAGATAATGCGTCACGATAGGCTTGATTAAAAATCAATAACCCATCTGCGCCCTCTCTTGCTGCATCGCCTACATTTAACAACTTACTCATCATTCCTGCTAATGGCGGTTGAACATTAGCGGCATTATTCGCCACAATGAGCATTGATGAATTAAATGTTTGTACGTTGTTATCGGTGCGCAATAACTCAAACCCAAGATTGCTTAAAACCGCATTAGTTTCATTTTCAGTTGTTGTTGCCAACTGTGATGAAATAGTTTCACTCACCCCCATTGCGTCATTGAGTAGGCGTTGTTTTTCTTCCAAATCTGCGGTGACTTTGGCTTGTTCTCGCATTGCAGAAGCAATTTTCTCACCGTAATTTACTAATGAGAAACCTTCGTTGTTTTCACTTTGCGCTTGATAGGTTTTTATGGCTGCCGTTAAATTGTCATAACGTTTTTTTAGTTCTTCAATTTGTTGTTTTCGGGCGATAATGTTTTCTTCAAGTTTAGCTTGCTCTGCACGAAGCTGCACACCGTTCATTTTCTCTAAAGAGTGCGACACTTGCTCAAGATTATCTGAGTAAGCTAGTGCTGTTTCTTTGGCTCTTTCTGCTTCTTGTCGCCACTCTAATAAATAGCCAGCCCCCAAAGAAAGCCCAACCGCCAACGCACCAATAGGACCACCAACTAATCCTAATGCACCACCTAATAACCGCCCTGCTGCACTGGTATTGCGTTTTGCAATGGCAAGGTTTTTATTCGCGGCTGCTTCCGCATTAATCGCAATGGTTAATTTTTTTGCCTGTGCTTCTGCCAATGTTTTAGCCGCAAGTAATTCCGCTTCTGTTCGTGCGTGTGTGATTTTAAGTTGGATTACGCTCATTTCCGCTTGAGCTTCTGCGCGTAATGCTGCTGTTCGTTTTACTTCAGCTTGCGCCACTTCTGATGCAACAAGCGCTTGTTTACGACTTTCGGCAATAAATCCGTTAAGCTTTGTTGCACCGACCGCCGCACCGAATGTACCCATCACGGTTGCTGCCACTGTTAAATGATGACTGAATCCATTAATGATTTCGGCTGCAGTTCGGCTGACGCCTATCGCATTGTCTGTTTCACCCACCCATTTAACTGTTGCCGTACTTAAATTTTCTAGCGCAGCAGAAATTGTTAAAATACGTGAGCCAAATTGGCTATCAACGCTATTTTTTGCTCGCTCTAATGCTGGAATAAGTACATCTGTAGTTAACTTCCCTTCTTTCGCCATATTGCGAAGTTCACCAGTTGTGACTCCTAAACCGTCGGCTATTGCCTTTGCCAATCCTGGTGTTTGCTCCATAACGGAATTAAATTCATCACCACGAAAAACGCCACTACCGAGAGCCTGTCCAAATTGCATTAGTGCCGCTTGTGCAGATTCTGCGCTTGCACCAGACATTGCAACAGCTTTTGATACAGTTTCTGTCAAACTTGCGACCTGTGCTTGGCTAATTTTTAAGGCTTCTGCATTTTGAGCAAAGCGTTGATATACACCAGATGTCGCTTGGATACTTTGGTTTGTTTTAAGTGAAATATCAAAAACAGATTCTAAACCGCGCGCACTGTTAATTGATGCGCTTTCAACTAAACGAAGTTTATTTTGAATTTCAGTGTAGCTATCGGCATAATTTTTTAGTTGAGCAATTCTTCCACCAGCAAAACCAGCCCAAAAAGTACCTCGAGTGAAATTATTTAAATTTTGTGCCGCTTTCTCAATATTATTGAGATATTGAGATGAGCGAACTGAAAATTGTTTAGCTCTATTTTGCGCTTTTTCTAAATTTTGCTGAAAGCGCGCCTGATCTAACGTTAACTGAATATTTAATTGACCTAATAAACCAGACATACTTTATCCTTTAAAATAAAAAGGCCCACCGAAGTGAGCCTTTTCAAAAATGTAACTTAATTATCAAACAGAACTTTATTATTTGGACTGAATGCCAAAAAGTTTATTCCATTTATCTTCCCGAGTCAGTTTTTTATCTAAAACAATTCGAATGCAGTAAATCAAAGGAATCAACGATACTGCAAAAGCGAATACTGCTCCCCAAGGGAAAGAAGGGCTATTCAAATAACCACAAAAACCAGCAAAACCAATAATTAAAGCAATAACAAAAATAATACCCATAGAATCAAACAAAAAATCAAAAAAACTATCAATAAGCCATTTCATATTCTCTCCTTGGTTATTTTTTTATCATCGTACGATATACCCATATAGATTTCAATAGAAATATCATCGATTCGCCAAATATTCCGACGCACCGTCGTCATCGTCATTTTCTACCATATTTTCTTGATAAAATGGCATAAAATTTGATAACTGTGGCGGTTTTGCTTTCGTAGATCGATTTATCATCGCCAACAGATGACTAATTTGTGCAGTTCTGTAATCCTCTCGCCAAAGCCCGAACGGTTGTTCGCGGTAAAATAACTCGTACTCTTGCAAATGGCTTTCTGGCATTTGTTCGATTTCCTCAAGAGTTTTGCCGAGCGAAAGAGAAAGGTTTAGTTGGAACTTTCGTCGGCTGGTAAGTTTTTTGGCTCAAGCTCCGCAATGGCTTGGCTTAATTGTTCAAATACCGCCTTATCAAGTGCCGAAAGTGCGGCTAAATCATCAGGATTTTTAACATCAAATAAATTATTGCCTTGTTCATCACAAAGTCGAGTAGCTAATGTTCGAGTTAATCGATTAGGATCGTAGATTTTTGATAGTTGCTCAGTGAGAGTTATTTCATCGTTGAAAGCTAATGTAATGCCCTGCTCTTCAGCGATGCTAATTAACTCTTGTTGCTGCCCATAAAGGGCTTGATTCATTTCACCAACAGTAAACTCACGGATATAATAATTCTCGCCGTTTATTGCAATTTGGGTAATTTTAGGCTTATTGGCTAAAAGTTTTTCGCGTAAATTCATTATTTATCACCTTTGTTTTTAATTGAATTAATAATATTTGGGAGTCGCCAAGCGATGATGAAACATACGCCTAACACTAAATAAGCTAAGGTCGTTTCCCATAATCCATATTGCATAGCTTGCTCCTTGAATAAAGGAAGAAAGTTAGTTATAATTTCCAATGAAGTTTATTCCTTTTAAGTATGGTTTAATTGGAATGAAAAACCCGAGGAGCGCTCACTCTTCGGGTTTGTTTTTTTAAAGTGCGGTCAAATTTCACTGCACTTTTTTCTATGCGGAAACCGGCAATAAATAATCGCGTTTTGATTTTTTAATCGTCACGCCCGATTCAAATTTGCCTTTGACTTCACCGCTAAAATTAGGTGAGGTTTGGATAAATCCTGTACCGTAAAGAGAACCTTGACCATTTTTCAAAATCATCATCCAAGGGAAGGTTTCTTTCGCATAAAACTTCTTGCGCAAGTCAGTTTGCATTGCGGTACCTGGTGCATAGAAGAATGTTAATTTAATTGAGCCATACTCAATCTCACCCGCTTCTGTTTCAGTACCTTCAGAACACATTGTTGTAATATCTTCTTCGCCTAATGTGTCGCCATCACCCTCAATCTGTTTAATCGCACAGAAATTAGATGACCATTTCACGGTAGCCACTTTAGCTGTTGCGTAACTGGCCGGCGCATCTTGGCTTGTCCAATCAACTTCATCTGCAAGTGTAATTAAGTCGTTGGTAACGGCTTTTACAGGATAATATCCATCAAGCGCACCTAAACCAGTTAACTTAATAAAATCCCCTACTTTGGCACCATGCCCTGCTGATGTAATGGTTGCATTAGGCTTAACCGTTACGGCTGTGACTGCTTTGCCTTCGGTTAGACCAGTACCTAAATAAAATTTAGTGCCTTGAAAAGGTGTAGTTTGTGTAGGCATATCTAGTCCTCATACTTAATTTGATATTTAAGGTTAGAAACGAACCAAGTGCGATTCGTCGTATCTTGCTCGTATTCGTAGCTAATAAGAGTCATTTCAGAAATATTTTCCGATAATTCATCATTAGATATAGCTACGCTTAATCGCTCTTTGATTTTGTCTGCAATATCATCTAATGCGTCGTCGCCCGATGCAGTTTTCAGATAAATCGCGATGTTTAAGGCTGCGGTATATTCGTGATGACAGAGATCTACCTCTTCGCACGAAATCTCATCAAGAAACACTGCGATAGCTGTTTTTTCTTGGTCAATATCAATAAATAAAGGGCGCCCAGAATAAATATTCTCAACACCCTTTATACTGCTTTTGAGCATATCCGACACTTGATGTCGAATCTTCTTATGAATTAGCATTTAATCCTCTATTTTTTAAAAATGTCACTCAACTCTCTTGTCAGTTCGACTCTGATCTGACTTGAATAATCTTTTAACTCATTATGGAAAGCCGTTGTTAATGGTCTAGATAACGGAATCTTAACAACATCAATTGAATACCGCTCTTTACCTTGTCGCTGCATAACGTGTTTACGACCATTTGCTAGAGTTTGAATAAAACCGCGTTGTATTTGATATTTGCCTATTCTGATTTGCCCTTTACTCGCTCGCATGGTTCGTCTAGGGTTTTCCAATAATCGAATTAACGGTAAATTTCTTCTATCAACTCGTATTTTTGCAACTGGTCGATTCGCTGTTGCTTTTTGGGATAATCGAGCTCGCTTGCGGATTAATTTAGCTGGCACATGAATCTCTTTGGATACATTTTTTGTTCCATTTTTGATTGCACTTCTCGCTACCTTATTAATCGCTTTTGCTGCCGCTTTAGGCGCGACTTGATTAGCCAGTTTTTGGATATTAGCTTGTAATGCTGCCATCCCTTCAATTTTCACCGCCATATTTACTCCAATTGTAGTACGATCTTCTTATCTTCAAAGCTAAACCCTCGCACAACATATTCCTCTGTTGAAGAAGTAATGATATCTCCAAGTTTTGGCTTATATCCTGATGCTTTAAAAAGAGTGAGAGTACGCGTCGTGCCATTAATTAAGTAATCATCGGTGTAATTGCCACTCATTAGTTTTGGGCTTTCATCAAGCACAGCTTTGTATTTTTTGCCGTTGATAACATAGACGGACATCATCACATCTGATATGACTTTGTCCGCCTGTGCGAGCGCGTCATCAAACGGACTAAGCGTTGATCTTGACATCTACAGTGCCCATCGATGCGCCACTAGCATGCCAAGCAATACCTAAACGCTTGTTACTACCAGCGGTAATGGTTGCACCATCGGTTGCTGACCAGTAAACAATTGCACCTTGTTTAATGTCATCTTCCGCTTTTGCTTTCACCGTAAATACACCTGTAGTTAAGCCAACGCCTGTTTCATTTTGTACAACATCAGATACTGAGATTGCAGCAAGGTTTTCTAACATCACTACATCACCGCTTTTTACAGCAGCGGTAGCAGTAAAACGAACGGTGTTTCCGTCTTGCATATAGTTTTTAGCCATATTTATTGTCCTTTCTGAATTAATAAGAATTTGCCTAATGCATCCAAGAAATCTGGCGATAACCATAAAATCACACAAATAAAGGAGAGAACCAGCACTGCCCATATAAAATGCCGAGCCGTCTTTGATTTATCGATGATTTCTAACATTTTACAAACCCCATCAAGTAGTTTAAAATCAATCACGATTTATTCCTTCTTGTATAGGAAGTTGGAATGAAAGAAACCCCAGGTAATTCTCCGTTACTTGGGGTTTCGCTATTTTAGGTTACTTGTTGGTAACTTTTACAATGCCACGGTAGTCAATTACATTAACACCTGCATCAATGCGCACCTTGGTAGATACACCATCAACAGTGAAACCTTGTTGTTGCTCCATGTATGGCGTATCAATGCCGTCAAGATAAGAAACTTCAATTGCCTCTTTGTTGATTAAGTACCAAGATTTTGGATCGGCAACTTGTAAACGTGCGGATTTAACTGTCGGCACAATGTCGCGGATTGGATTGATAATACCAGAGTTAATATCAGCTCCTTCAACACTTGCCGAACCTAGAACTTGTTTAGCACGAGTATAAAGTGATGTTGGTAACAACATAAAATCAGGCTCAATCGCTAATGGTTCACCACGAGTATTGACAAAGCCATTCATCATTTGAATTGCTTTATCAATATTGGCCACATCTAATGCGGCATTATCAAATGAGTTTTTGTGCGAGGCATCAAATAATTTTTTGCCATCTTGCGCAATCGCGTTACCGGTTAATAACGCAAACACTAATTTAGCGATTGTCGCACGCGCCGCTTGTCCCATTTTTTCAGGAATTTTTGTCAACAAGTGCATATCGTCATTGATGATTGCTTGACGAGTAATGCTAAATAATTGTCCGTAAGTCGCTAATGCAACGCTAGCGCCCTCATCGCCGATTGTGCCGTAGGTGTACTCCTCACCCTCACCGACTTGCGGTAAGTAGCCAAAATCACCCAAGCCAACACGTTTTGCTGCTCGGAAGTCGGTTAATGTGCCGCGAGAGGTAAACTGATCAAAGTTTTCCGCTGCGGTTTCCCAACCTTTAAGCAAGGATTTGTGCGCCACATCAATTAAGATTTGACCAAAGTCAGAGCTTGAGTGGGTAAATGCCAAACCAACCATGCCCATTGCATTTTGACCCGATACACTAATTCCGCGATCAACCAATGATGCACGAGCAAGTTCACGCAAGGTCATAGAATTGTAGGCGTTGTCTTTAGCATTTACTTTATCTTTGTCGATGCCTGCACGAGCCAATAAGGATTGTTTCACGCTATCACCAACAATGTTACCGTTATCGGCATAAGGCGTTACTGCCGCACTTGGGGTTGTGCCTGCACCAAGTTTTGCTAATAATTTGTCTTTGGCTTGATCTGCGGTAATTGATAAATCACCTAAACACTCCACTAACAAATCATTGTGCGTAGTACCAAATGGCGCAAATACCGCTTTAATGTCAGCGTTGCGTTTATTTAATTCAGCTTGCACTTGTGCGGTGTTATCTACCGGAGCTGTTGGCGCTTGATTTACAGGTTCGGTTGGTGCTGGTTGTGCAGGAGTTGCTGTTGCTTGTGGTGCAGATGCGCCAGCGTTGCCTTGTGGCTTAAACAACATATTTTTAATTTCATTAGGCATTTTTTCAAAGTCCTCTAATTTTTTTGATTTAATAGACGCCATCGCCACAAGTGGTTCGGCTAGTTTGTCTGCAAAGCCTTGTTCAACGCATTCTTTTCCGTTGAGCCAAGTTTCTGCTGATAGCATTTCTGCTAATTCTTCAGGTGTTTTTCCTGTTTTGTTTGCGTAAGCTGGGATTAGCGTATTTTCGACCTTGTCTAATAAGTCGGCATACTTGCGCATATCCTCTGCATCGCCACCTTGGATGCCCCAAGGCTTGTGGATCATCATCATTGCGTTTTCAGGCATGATTACTTCATTCCCTGCCATTGCAATAACGCTCGCCATACTTGCCGCCAAACCGTCAATGTAAACTGTCACATTGGCTGGATGATTTTTTAGCAAGTTGTAGATAGCGATCCCATCAAAAACATCACCACCTGGTGAGTGGATGTGTAGATTGATTTGTTTGAGGTCATTGCCAAGCGCTTTTAGATCTTTCGAAAAGCTCTGCGCCGTAACGCCCCAAAATCCAATCTCATCGTAAATTGAAATTTCTGCCGTATCGTTGGCTTTGGCTTTGATTGAGTACCAAGACTGGTTATTCGTCTTTGTCGCGCTCGTTGCCATCGCCACCGGTGACAGAATCATTTTTTGCTTTTTCATTTGTCGTACCTGTATTAGTTAAATCTGTGTCAAACTTCAGACCCAATTCTCGGTTCTCCTCAACCTCAACCTTACGTCTGCGTTTCACTTCTGCTGGATTGCTACCGCTTGCTCTTACAGCTTGGCTTTCCGTTGCTAATCCACCTTTAATTCGTTCTTTCCACGCCTGCGCCTCTTTAGTTGGATCAATCCATGGCATAACTGGTCCACTATAAACAGCGTTATAAAGTGACGCTGGATCTATATCGACTGGCACCTCAATTTCGCCGCTGACAATCGCCATTTTTAGCCATTCGCGGTAAATAGGGCGTGAGATGTGAGCAACAAAGGTATCTTGTAAAACGGAGTAGCCCTCAAAGCTCTCCACCAACTCTTGGCGTTGGCTTGAGTAAGTGCCGTTATAGTCACGGGCAATGCTTGAGTAACTGGAGCGTGTACCGGCTGCCGTTGCTCTTAATTGCCCATTACGAAAGGTTTCAAGGTTAACGTTTGGGCGGTTTGAGTTGATTAACCCGATGTCCTCACCAGGTTTTAAATCATCAATGATTGCACCTGGAGCAATTTCAAAGTCGCGCTCAGGGCTATCCGTGCTGTAATCCTCGTTGTCCCCATAGATCGCAGCATCACCTTTTCTAATATACATTGTAAAAGCTGCGGCAATTCGTGCGGCCACACGCTCGCTCTCTTCGTAATCTTTAAGATCTGATAGGCGGACAATAACGCCGTGCAACATCGACACACCACGTAATTGGTGTAGGCGTTTTTTAAACGCAAGGTGCAGCATATTTTCCGCAGGCACCATTTTAACTCGCCCATAAGTGCGGTTGTTTTCCTGAGGGTTGTCCATGTAAACACGGTAAGACACAGGACGACGCCAGGCGTTAATCTCTATACCTTGGATTACATTAGCTGTGTCAGATTGCCACATTGGCACAAAATCAGGCTCTAACGCCTCAAGACTAAATGCAATGTCAGTGCTATGATTTAGTCCAGCCACACTACCACGCACAAGCTGGATAAATACCTCACCATCTCGTAACCAAGTACGCAAAAGCATTCGCTCAAGTTCAGGGCGAGTAAATTGTCCAGTGACCTCTGGGCGGATAGACCATTCCGCCCATTTCTTGCGGATTTGTTCTGCCAGCACCTCGTCAACATCACCACTTAAATTTAACGGCTGTGGTTCGATGTGGATGCCTCGGGAGCCAATGACGCGCTCTTCCATCTTGTCCAAAATGCCGATCACAATGTCGTGATTTTGATCTAACGCTCGAGCCTGTTCTCGCAAACTTACCGCACTTTGTTTTGTCGATGCGTTTGCACCTTGGCTTTCGCGTTTTGCTTTGTGCGTACGATTTGGCATTGCCGCCTCATAGGCATTCATCACATAGCGGCTTTTCGCTCGCTGTGCGCCCCATTTAGGCGAGATTGCAGCAATCGCTTTATCTACTATTCCCATTGTTTAAAATCTCGCATATTTGATTCTGTGGCGTTTAACGCGCTGTCTTGTTTCCGCTAGTAACTCATTAAGTATTTGTTGATAGCGATCACGTTGTTTTGTCCATTCGGATACTTGATAAGATACCGACCGCCCATTAAAACTCACTTGGCTTTGGGCGTTTTCAATTTTCTCGTCAAGTGCTCTGATTTTTTCTTCGAGTTCTTCTCTTTCGTAGATAGCCATTTTTGCCCCAATAAAAAACCGCACTTTTTACGGTGCGGTTAGTTAAGTAGTGGTAACTCAATTTGCAATTTGTCTTCAAAGATTTTTAGTGTTGCTTCAAGCAAGGGCTTTTTACCTTTCCATTCGTTCAGCGCCTTACCACAAACGCTTGCTAATTGTTTTTCGGCTTTATGCTCGCCCAAGGCTTGGTAATATTGCTCAAGCAATGTCATGTTGCCAGATAATAATTGCTCTTGCATAAAGTTAAAGGCTTTGATGTAAGCGATCTTAATTGCCATTGCTTTTTTGGTTTTATATCCCATAACCAGCAACATAAATCCATCTTTTGTCATCTCAAACATTGGGCGCTTTTCGCCTTTTTTATCGATGTATTCAACCAAACCAAAATTGGTTCGGTTAAATTCGTCATCACCAGCTTCTAAAATTTCACGGATATCACGTATAACATGGTAATGATACTTGCCAAAAACTTTTGCTACAGTTTCTGATGTGGTAATAGTTTTATAGCCTTTATTTTGTACAAACTGTTTAAAATTTTCGGGATTTGCTAATTGCATTTTCTGTCTCCAAATTTAGATAATAAAAAGCCCCAACTATCTCTAGTCAGGGCTTGAGTTATTACCGCAACATATCCACCTTTTCATAGGCTCGGTATCTACCGATTTAAGGCTGTTTGGGAGTTAAAGCCAACCGCTTTTTTTACTTCCGCCACTACTCAACCAGTTACTACTTTTTGATTTAGCTTTTTTGGCGGGTTTGGGTTTTATTTGTTGGATTTCTACCGCACTTTCAGTTTCTTCTTCTGGTGCGGATAATTCTCTACGGATCACGTTAGGGTTTACGCTTGGCAATTTCGCCCAGTATGGGACATTGTCCTCATCTCCCCACTTAATACGCTCATAACCACGCAAAATAGCTATGGCGTGGGCGTAACAAAATAAGTCAAACGCCTCATTGTTACCCTTACCAGGTTTGCGCCATTTACCGTCTTGTCCTCGCTCCTCATAGGTCAACTCATCAAAAAACCACTCCCCAAGCCATGATGGGAAATGGATATAATTAGCGCCAACCGTCTCACGACTTAATGCGTTACTAATTCGGTCTTTTAGTTGATCTGTTTGAAGCAGATATAACGGCACATCGCCACGTGCTTTAGCGTGACGATCTGACCGTGACGTATTGTCGGGATAGGTGCGAGAAATCAGTTTTTGTCGTTTGGTGCTATCGCCTTTGACGAGATAAACGCGCTTAGATAATCCATCGCGTTTGCATCTACGCCAAAACTTATAAGCGTTATCCGTTACACCATCCTCACCGCCACTATCAACAGCCATAGCAAGGATTGGCATAAATCCACCATCTAAACCCTCAATGCGATATTGCTTATTAAGCACATCACTGATGAGTAAATCCCAGTCCTCAGGGTAGGCGGACGGATCAATCGGGAGACTTTCTCCATCTGAATTGCTCCGCATTGATGATTTAATGTTGTATCTATCAATGAGCCATCGTTCGCTGTTTTCGCCATAGCCCACAATTTGGACTACAAAACGACGGTTCCGCCCACCCTGTACATCAACCGCAGCCAATAAAAAACGGCACCCATAAGGTACCGTTCTTTTTTCAGTTTCCTCTCGTCGCTCCATCAGCTCATCGCTTTGGCGTTGCTCTAATGCTGAGCGCGGTAAATAAGGCAATCCCCAGTCTGTATTTGTTACCGCTTTTAAGGTTTCCTCACTGCCAGTCATTTCAAATTCGTGCTCAGCAGTAAGTAATTTATAAGTTAATTGCGCCCATGTTTGATAAGCGGCCGCAGGACCTTCTAGCCAAAATGACGCAATACGGGAGTTTCTGCCCTCACCATGTATCACACCATCTTTATCTATCGTTTGCCCTTCTTTTAACCATTTGCCGCCAATGTTTAATGCGCGTTTCTTGTCAGGTTCTACGAGAGATTGACAATGCGGGCATTGTAAACGAGCGTTTTCGCTTGCCTTAACATAGTCAGTATCACTACGATAACCCACCATATTTGCCATTGATGGCTCAAACCACTCTTTGCAATGAGGACATTGCCAATAAAATCTACGTCTATCACCGCGATTATATAAAGATAAAATCCCAGTTGTTGGCGGTGCCTCGTGAGTAGTTTTTGGATGATGTTTTATATCAACTATGTCCTTGCCTGGTGAACTCTCTACAAGTGTCATACCGGCACTCATAAATGTAGTTGTCCGTTTGGACGCTAAACTAAATCCGTCACCTTCGCCGTCCACATCATCGGGCCAGCGGTCATAGTCTGTTAATGCAACGTATTTGTAATCGGATGATGACAATACGTTAATTGACGGCCAACCAATCTTTAATAGATTACCGGCCCTAAAATATTTATCGTGGACATTGTTATCGTTTTTACGCGGGCTTAATCTTTTTGCAATCTCAGGTGAGCATCTAAAAGTGCGATCTAAACGTTTACGGCTATGCTCACTGGCTTTCTCTTGTGTAAGTTGCACCAAAAGGAAATCAGATGGATCACAAATAATCGCATAGGTTATCCAGCCATCAATCAATCCGATTGTTTTACCAGTACGAGCTGGCCCCACAAAAATTACTGCGTCATACTCACGAGAGTTTAGGCAATCCATTGGTTCTAGCATATATGCAGCAGTATCTTTATCCCATTTAACTGAGTTACCACCACCAACAGGCACGCGCATATATTCGGCGACCGCCTCAGATACTTTCATTCGGCGCGGAGGTTTAAGCAGATTTGCAATATCTCGTCTAATATCTTTAGCTGATGCAAACATTATTGCTCCTCCGATCTATCATCACCAGTCTGTATGTGTGATGACATTTGCGATTTAACATCGTCAATTACCTGTATTACACGGGTTAATTGTGACGGAGTTAATCCACAATCACGCTCTAAAATATCTGGCAATGTATCAAGTGACTGCACAACAGCTTTAGCCAAAAAGCCCATCTCTTGAGCGACTTCAAACGATGGCACCAGTTCGCCAGTATCTCGCTCGTATTTAAGTCTTTCGTTTTCCGCTTGCCAAAATGCTCGTCTCTCAACAGGCGATAAGCTATCAGCATCTGCCGTCATTTTTTCAGCGAGTCCGATTCTGATTAAATCAGATAGCGCATAGAGCTTTAATTTGGAATTACTGCCAATAGCTGGCGTTAGCCCTGCAACCCTTTGTGATACGGTTTGCCGATGCATTCCGATCAGTTCGGCGATCTGATTTATATTGAGTTTTAAGTCAAATAAATTCTCCATGCCAAACCTACCAAAAAATCCAGAAACCTTAAAAAGATGATGATGCCTAAGATGTCAAAAAACTGTCGAAAACCGCGCGCCCGAAACCCCGTGGAAAGGGGCATCCCCTCAGGAGTACCTTTTTGCGTCACGATTCTTTATAAAAATCACTCGATATATTTTTGTTTTGTCTATAAAACATAGCTTAGGACTACCCTCGAGCTATCATCAGATAATCAAGGTCAGTCCTAATGTATGTGTCTGTATATGCCAATAAAAAAAGACCGCACTTTAATTGGCGGTCTTGGTTTGGTTAATCCACTTATTGAGATTATCTACTTGGCTTGCGCACTTATCTCGCTCTGCTGTTACCTTAACAAGCTGTATGACTACATCACCGTATGTCTCACCAGTAAACGCTGTTTTAACACAAGGCGCAGTGTAGGCTTGAGGCGGGTAAATATATTCTGCTTTGGTCGTGACTTTATTTGTACAGGCGGTCAAGAGCAGACTGAGGCAAACGAGTGTGAGCACAAGGTTGTGTCTTAATGATTGTTTTAACTGATTCAGCATTTTCTGTTGCTATCCTTTCTATTTCGTCATTACGTTGCTGTTGTGCTATTACCGCATCACGCTCTTGTTGCAGTGCAATGTTCAATGCCTTGTTCGCATCTTCTTGTTGCTGAATGGTTTGGGCTTGTTGCTTTGTGGTTATGTTCAACTCATCTATAACACTTGATTGGTAACGCAATGCGCCAAACAAAACCACTACAACAACCCCTAACGCTATGTAAATGTACTTAGTCATTATCAGTTACCATTAATGCGCGATAGAGCTTGCAACGCTCATCGATGCCGTTTAGTCCACCATTAATTCTTCGAGTTACTTTCTCTACTGAATTAAGATCGGCCAATTCACAGCATTTCCAATACCAAACAGCAGCTTTAACAGATAAGTCTAAATTACTTGCTATATCTTCTGGCTCAATATCTCTACCTAACCATTTTCTAAACTCGGCATAATTATCCTTACCTGTGATCTGAATCAGTCCACGACCACGATACTTCCAACCGTCTCCGCTTTTCTCATCTCCATTACCCAAACGATTAGCATAAACACGATTGGCTATGAGCTCAGGTTTGCGCTCATATTTCTTGGCTGTAAGTGGATCGGGGAAATATTTACGGAAAGTTTGAGAAAGCCCAGACCAAGAATAATTTAAGTTTTCTTTAAATCTTGTGAACCCTCCACTTTCATGCCCGCATTGGGCTAAGAACATAGCTTGTTGCATCTTATTTACACAACCTGCTTTTTCTATTTGTTCTGAAATGGTTTGATAAACACCCTTAACTGCATGAGGGAAAATTTTATTGAACGTCACTTCGGAAATCATCATTGTCATCTTTTTCAATTCTCCGATTAATGAATTTAAACAAGAACTCTCGAATTTTTTCAGTACCAACAAAACCAATCATCGTGCCAAGAAACGATGAGTATTCACTATGCCCAAAAATATGAGTGCAGATAGGCACTGCTACGCCAGCAATAGATGCACACATAGCTGCATCGATGAACACATATCGGAAACTTGGTTTTTTACGCATAAATCCAAGTCTTAAAATAGAAATAAATAAAGCCCACAGGGCGCTTTGAATAGAGCTAGAACTCAAATTAATTTGTAACCAAGACCATATTAACGCCCATACATCAGGCTCTTTAATTGGCATATTTCCCCCTAATTTTTTAGGCAATAAAAAAGCCCACGCATTAACGTGAGCTTGTGATATGGCAAAGGCGCAAGGAATCGAACCTCGATTAGCGGTTTTGGAGACCGCTGTCTTACCATTAGACTACGCCCTTATAGTTTGATAATAAAAAAGCCCCGACCGTTTCCGATCAGGGCTGTAAATATTCTTTTGTGCGTTTGCTATGCGCTAAAACCGCAATATAGTACATATAATACACTTTTAGTGTGCACTGTCAAGCGGTTTATGAAGTGCGCTAATTAGTGATGACGTGTCGCAAATATACCCATCGCAATCTTGGTTTAAATTGAGTTCGTATGCTGCCAATAACAACGCCACCGCAAAGAGAATTCTGAACATAATTTATCCTTTTTCGTGAATTTGAGGTGTAAAAATCCGCCACACGATTTTTCAAAAGTGCGGTCGGATTTTTCTTTGTTTTAGAAGTCGATTTTGACTGCTTTTGGATTAAAGTCTCGCAAGTGTTTTAATACACGCCAGTTTGTCATTTGGTCGATGTTAAAATCACTTGTGATGCGGTTTAAGATTTGGTTTGTTGAGCGTAATACACTTAAATATTCGTAAGCCTGTCCGTAGATTTGCCCGCTCATGTTCGAGCCTAAAACGTTAAAGGCTCTCTCAATATGTTGGAATGTGCCGATGCCACGTTTGAAAGCAAACCATAACCAAGCAAGCTGTTGTAATTCATATTCGGTAAATTCAAACGTGAATTTTTGCGGTTCGGGCAAGGCTAACTGTTGTGGTTGGTTGCGCTGCATAGCCAAGAATGCACGCAATACGATCAAGTGGAATTTTGGGCTAATCCACATTGCGTAGGAAAGCACTAATTCTTCGCAAACCCATGTTCCTTGAAGTTCGGGATTGCGACCACCTTTAACTACTTTGATAGCGATGTGAGAATTTTCACATCGCTCAATTTCATTGACTAAATCTTGTGTTTGTTGATTTTTTACAAAGTAAGTTGGTCGATGTTTTGGATCGTTACCACTGGCAATGTGAAGATCATTTAATGAGTAAAGATTGTCAGATTGACGAATTGAAGTTTTAAGAATAGTTAAGTTAGACATAGAATGTCTCCTTTGGATTTTTTTTGAGATTGAGATTTTGCCCAAATTAGGGCGCCGAGTGGCTCAAAAACCTTCCAAAGTAGGCTGGACATATTCCCCTTTCGGGTATTGTATTAGTCGCCCACTCGGCATAGATAAGATGTGATTATGCGCAATGAATGTTTAATGGCAATAAACAAACAAGGTTGATAAATTTCACGCATAAAAAAACCGCTATGCTGTCGGGTGCGGACTTCCGCTTTGGATTAAGGTTTTGAGACCTTGAGCAGATAACTATCTGCTTGATAAAAATCATAATAAAAAAGCCCCTTGGGTGTCAAGGGGCTTATTTTCTAAATTCAACCTAACATTTGTATGGTAGCATCGATTTTATCTGAATCCAATAAACACTCTTTCCCATCATAAACTAACTTGTAAACAATCCCAGGCGATTCTTTTGTCTGAATAGTATGGATTTCTGCTCCTATCTCTTTCATCAACTTATCAATTTTTAAGTAATCTGAATGAATCCCCGCCATTGAAGAATTTACGTCA